>Ga0208151_100157_pt1 | contig 35877 bp, 33 predicted proteins | sample ECH_Bhost_MetaG_FD_187130 | JGI IMG/M metagenome (GOLD analysis project Ga0208151, IMG submission 187130) | Hot spring microbial mat communities from Yellowstone National Park, Wyoming, USA - ECH_B host_MetaG (SPAdes) (version 2) | ecosystem: Environmental > Aquatic > Thermal springs > Hot... | reverse complement strand
TTGGAGGGCCTGCCACGGTTCACCAAACGTAAATTATATAAATTCCAATTTCGCTTTATAGTTTGCATCTGGTCACCTTAAACCAGTATGCATCCCTAGGGATTTTATATTTTTCGAAATAGTGGAACAAAGGAAAAGACAATTATTTATTGGACAACACCGTATAAAGCTTGCGCTCAAGAGCCTTATTACTTCATTCGCAGTAAATACGGTGGTATTGCACCCTTAATTATCCAACAACCGATACGCAAAGATATTTATGATTTATTTGCTTATTGGTATAGAGGTGCTGGTTTGGACGCCCATACCGCTTATTTAAAGGTAATGGAGGAGATGAGCAAGCATATTGCGGGAAAAAGGGAAACGCTAGAGCTTCTTTTTCTTTCAATTATAGCAAATGGGCATGCACTACTAGAGGGTGTTCCTGGGGTTGCAAAAACTACGATGACAAAGACACTTGCTTCTATTATAGATGCAGACTTCAAGAGGATACAAGGCACGCCAGATCTTGAGCCCAAGGATATAATAGGCTATACCTATATTGATTCTGACAACAGCATTAAGGTTAAAAAAGGGCCCATCTTCACGAACATACTCCTTATCGATGAGCTCAACAGGGCACCACCAAAGACGATGAGCGCCTTTCTTGAAGCGCTTGAGGAAAGGCAAGTTAGTTTGGGCGGCACTGATATACCTTTGCCAAAGCCATTCACAGCATTTGCAACCCAAAACCCGCTTAGGATAGAAGGAACAGAGCCATTGCCAAAGGTGATGGCAGATAGATTTATTATGAGAATAGAAGTAGATTACCCTAGCATGGAGGAAGAGGGCGAGATGCTTAGGATAAAGGAAAGGGAAGAAAAGATAGCAGTTAACAAAATCCTTACAATAAATGATATATTAGATATGCAGGAGCAGGCAAAAAAAGTAGAGATGCCTGACGATGTTGTCAAATATATAACAACAATAGTAGATGCCACAAGAAAGGATATACATGTTGTTATGGGTGCAAGCCCAAGAGCAGATATAGCTTTTATGGCTTGCGGCAAGGCGAAGGCTCTTGTAGAGGGAAGAAAAGAGGTAACAATAGATGATATAAGGTTTTTGGCAAAGCCTGTGCTTAGCCATAGAATTGCTGTAAGGGCCACAGGCGGTATAGGGGTAAACGGAATAATAGATGGTATTTTAGCTTCAATAAAAATTTGATTATGTGCTTTTTATTTGCACATATTAAGAAAGATATTTAAATTCTTCTTTCTCATAAATATCGAAAAATAGGTGCATCGCATGAACGCAAATATTTGGAAGATAATATACTACCTTTTCTTTGCAACAGCATTGATTGGTGCAAACTTTGCACAAACCACATCGCCTACAGGCATTACCGCGATAAGTTCTGTTTTCTGCGCATTAGTAAGTACAGTTAGAAGCATAATTGCACTTTTTGCTGTGGTGCTGTTTTTAATAGGAGGCATACTCTATGCTATCGCACACTTCCTACCAACAACTGGCCAGCTTAAAGGCAGTTTGCAGGGATGGGCTCTTGGTATGATTCTGGGAGGAATAATTGGTGTAATACTAGTAATAATAGCACAGCCTATTGTAAATATGATTGCTGGCTTCGGAAACGGTATAGCAAGTGTAAGCTGCTGATTTAAATATTTTTTTCTCTTTCTCTAATTTATGCCTGGCATTACTGGCAGAGGCGACAGTATTTTGCTTATTTTTGCTTCACTTATAATATTATTTAACATTATCATTCTGCCACCACTTTATCTCTTTGTACCTATTCTAAATTTTCTTACCTTATTAAACTTCACGCTCTTTATCCTTTATACCTTTTTACTTTTCTTTAGCAAAAGCAGGCTCAAGAACTTAATCTTAATAATTATAGCTACATTACTTATAATTCAGGCGTTAAGCTTGCCGTATTCGATCATTCTTAAAAAAGCTTTTGCCGCACTACAGCAGTTCCTAATATGGTTCTTCTTTTACATACCTATACTCTTTCTCGTCTTCTTTGGAATGTATCTATTTAAGATGAAACCATTCAGGCAAGCTAGATTAATATCAACATTATTCTTTCTAGTAGCTGCTACTCTTCTTTTCTACTACAATTTTGTACTTATAATCTCTTGGCACATGGATGATGAGATGTTCATTCAGCTTCTATCCTCAAAACAGATTTTAAATCTACAGAACCCTTATGAAAGCAATTATTCTAGCTTACTCTTTGAAAATTTGTCGAATTTTGGAATAACCGCGACAACAGAAAATAAGTTTATAGGTGTACTTGATTACCCGGCGCTTTTCCCTATTGTAGGTATACCTTTCATAATTTTACCTATTAAAATACAAACTATGCTAAAGCTGCAGGTATTCCTCTTCCTTTACCTATTGTTTCTCACAATAGGTTACCTCGCTAAGAAGGAAGAAATCACCAAGCCGAGCTTCCTCATTCTTACAGGAATATTGGTAAGTTTATTTGTGCTCAGCTCAGCTATACAAGCATTAATGCTTTTGCTTATCCTTATTGCGTATTCAAAATCAAGCACTAGATATGGGTGGCTCTTTCTTGGGCTAGCAGCCTCTATTCAGGAGATGCTCTGGCTCCCTGTTCTTTTGCTAATCTTATACACTTTTTCAAGCTTTGGATTTAAGAAAGGCATCAAAGAACTTTCGCTTACCTTACTTACCTTCCTTATAATAAATGGGCCTTTTATATTGCTAAGCCCCTACAAATTTTTGCATAATGTAATATTACCTGCAACCTCGTATATAATACCTGACAGCTACGGTTTGGCAGGCTATCTTATAACAGTATTTTATCCAACGGGGCTTCATGCGTATTCACTTGTACCTAGCGCATTCATCATTTCTTCCATACTCCTTATGCTTTACCTAAACGATAAAAGGCTCGTATTTATAATAAGCATTATTCCATTCTTATTCTTAACACATGGTATAGCCACATATTATTTATTCTTCGTAGGTGCGTTTCTAATAAGCCTAGGCTTAGAGTATAAAGCTGGTAGAGATAGAATAAGTAGTTATAAAAAGCCCATACTATATGCTCTTCTCATTATATTAATCGCAACAACCATATATGTATTCTTTGCACACAATAAATATGAAAGCAATTTTTATATCAAGACACTAAACCAAAGCTATGTAATAGCAAATAATACGCTTTTTTATAATCTTACATTATCATATAAAGCAAATATACCAACGTTAACAACGCTATTGTCGATTTATAATGGTACTGTATTCTTATATGGAATAAATGAAGGTATAATTCATGGTGCAAATGAAACGCCTAACGCAGAAATGATAGATACGAACTTCATACATTTGGACAAAGAAGGTATAGTAAATGTAGAATACAAAATTGCACTTCCAAAAGGGATTGGTACATTCTATGCTGATCCTGCAATATTCAATAGCAGCTATGTATATTACCCACCACCGATAATGGTTTTAGCACCAGAAAAGGTGTGAGATAAGATAGTATTTAAATTTTACAATAACGATATATACTAGGTGCATACATGCCAAATATAATATATGATGCGTTTGAAACCTACTTAGAAAACCTAAGGCTTGTCCTACTTTTTTCCATACCTTTTATAATTGCATTTGCAATACCACTACTCGTACCATTGCCAACGTATATTACAATGGGTTCGACATTCTTGAGAACTGCAAGCGCTTTTGTAAATATTAATATGTTTGGAATTGCTGTTATAGTTGTAGCAACATTCTTCTCTCTTCTATTTCTAAGCTTTGCGTTTGTTGCAATAGCGTATATAGTCAAGACTAAAAGAACATATGGCAAGGTGACAAGAGATATGATAAATAACATAGAAAGGCATACGGGAAAGGTGTTTATTATATTCATACTTTATTCTGCTATTATTATACTTGTAAATATAATTAGCTACCCAACAGGCTATGCTGGTTTAATAACTTCTATTGTTGGTTTTGTATTATTTTTGTTTATTTTCTATGCCCCTAGCGCAATAGTTATTGATAACAAAAGAATGATAAGAGCGATAAAAGATAGCACAAAGCTTCTCTTTAGGGAGCCGCAGTACTTTCTTATTTGGCTCTTCCTAGCAATAGTTGTGTTGAGCTTTTTTGATGAGCTGTTTATACTTCTTTTTGGCACATTTTATTCAAGGTATGCTATGCTCGTATTCAGCTCTCTTTTTATACTGCCTTACTTTGTAATCTTCCAAGCAGAAGCTTATATGAAAAGGTTCCCAATACTTAAGCACTAAAATTAGATGAGCATTAGATATTTAATTTATTATTTTTCAATATAATTGATATAATGGGCGCCAGTAAGCTATTAACCATATATTTATTGTTGCTTCTCATTTATTCTGGAATATCATTTGCAGACTCTTGCACGCTTCCAGCAACTAATCTGACTCTTAGTACAAGTCCACTCTTTTCTGTGCTTGCACTTGCTTTTATGCTTTCGTTCCTTGTTATAGCTATAGGTGTTATAATAAATAGAGTTGTTCCTGGAACAAAGCTTGGCGAATGGCTAAAGAATGAATATTGGGAGATGGCTAAATCTGCTATACTTATTGCGGGTGCGATAAGCATTCTTGTATTTGCTGGAAATATATCGCTTCTCTTAATAGGTCAGCAAGCCACTAGCAGTTACACATTGTCTGGACTTAACCAGATATTAAATAGTTTAAGCAGCTCTTCGGATCAGGCGCTTTGCAGTATTTATTTAGATATAAACAATTTTGAAGGAGAGACCTCTTTAGGTATTGCAACTGGAATAGCTACTTTGAAAACGATTAATGTTGGGTATTGGCTTCCTATACCCATACCTGGAGTTGGTGCATTTACATTTGGCTCAAAGTTTCAGATTTATAACAACCCAATGCTTGAGTCTATTTCTGCAATGGGGCAGTTTGAATCTATTGTAAATGATATTATAAACTTTCTCTATTTTCCGGTAAGTTCGCTTATCGCATTCATGTATATCACGACGCCACTTATAATATATATAGGTATTATGATCTTTGTGCCGTTAGGTATAATATTTAGAGCTTTCCCATTCCTAAGACCCATCGGTGGTACATTATTTGCTTTTGGAGTAGGGCTCTCTATAGTATTCCCACTTTTGATAATAATAATAAATGAACCGCTTACTACTATCTTATGCAATACATTAAGCCAATCCCCATCATGCAGCACATCAAGCCAATCCACAACAACTGGAAACGCATTACTTAATGGAATACTTAATGTACTATTGGCTCAGCTAGCAGGCGTATATAATCTTTATCCTGCCATTCCATTAACCATAAGCATATATCCAGCATTAAATATATACGCCCCATACTTTATGTTTCTTTTTGCCGAATTTTTACTCCTTCTAATAGACTTAATGATATGGTATCCTTTGGTTGATTCTATAGCAAAGTCGCTTGGCGGCACAATAAGGCTTGAGTTGGGTGGTAGATTAAGGATTAGATAATATGATTTCTTTCTTGCTTGAATTTAATACATGCGCTTTTGCTGGCGTTGGGGTAAATGCAAATAACTGGATAGGAATAAATATGCTTGTTGTACTGCTATTTTTCACTATTGCTGCTTTGATATACGCACTTTCTAACCTTCTTCCACCTTCACCTAGAGAAAAACTCAAGACCACTTCGAAATTCGAGATCATGCAAATGATACTAAGCATTTTTATTATTATAATACTTGTTGGAATTGCAAGTGTATCGTGCAACTTTACAAACTCTATAGTGGGTATGGACCCTTTCGAAGCTGCGCAAATCTATATCAGTAAGCTCCTATTTGTAGACGGTATAAATCTAGCAACCCACATATACTCAACATCAATAGAATTTATGATAGGTTCGGAAATATTCAACATTTTAGGTCCACCTATCTCAATTCCAATATCTGCGAGTAGTGTATTAAAATTAAGTTTTGACTTCCCATCACTTGGTAATATATTCAATACATATGCAGGTATTGTAGTTAGTTATAATGCACTAGTAATACTAACTTTTGGTATGCTCTTCTTTAATTTTCTGATGCTTTTCATAGTGAAAGCCACAATGCTAACGGTTGTTTTGCCCGTTGCTATAGCAATGAGAACTCTTTCGTTTTTAGGACCAAGACTTAGGGAATCAGCAAACTCGTTCCTCGCGTTGGCGATAGCATTTTATTTTATTTACCCGCTTACGTTTGTTATGGATTCTTATATTGTTAACTGGACATATTGTATAGGAGCACAATCACAATACGCATGCAACCCATACTATAGTAGTTATCCCCTAACATATACAGCAAGCTCAATTCCAGCAAGTTCTCTTTTTGCGACATATCCAAGCTACAAACTTTTTGGATTTACTTTTACATTACCATTTATTAACTTTTATTCGAGCGTTTTTAGTGGCATACCTTTTCAAGATATACTTTTAGCTCCTGCATCTGTTGGGGTTATAGCCCAGCAGGTTTCTAACTTTTTATTCCAAGGTATATTCCTAATGGCATTAAATATATCTATAACGGTTGCATTTGCAATAAGCTTAACCAAAGCTCTGAATGCAGGCTTTGGATTGAGAAGTGAAAGCATATGGAGTTGAGGCTGGCGTTGTTGGTTATATTGTTAATACTAATTCCTTTAGCCTCAGCTAGCGGCTTAACTATAACACATTTTAGCACACTTGAAAACTGGATTTCTATACTTACACTGGCAATACTTATAGGCATATTTATAGTAAGTTTTATCTATTTTGCTGGTAGTCTGCTCAACAACTCGAGCATAAAAGAGACTGCGATAAATGAGCTTGGCCAACTGATTGGAACTATTATAATAGCGGTTATTATAATAGCTATAGTTGAATTTTTTGGAAGCGCAAGCGTAACTGCTCTTACTGCAAATACTATAGGAGGCAATATAATACAGATATGCCAGCAACTATCAGATGATCAATTCAATCTTGTGAATAGCAATAATATTAATAGCCCTACCAACACGATATGCGCCGCTACAAATAGTATATATTCAAATATACAGAATGGTGGCAGCGGTATAGGCACAGCATTATTTGCCGATTATGACTTAATGGCAAGCTACATTATTGTTGCAAACCTAACAAGCCAGATGGCGCAAAATCTAAACGCACTTTATCAGTATGAAAATTATATTGGATTTCTTTCAACACTTACCTCAAAAACCACCTTCTGCACACCCATTACGTGTATTATTCCATTCATTCCTAGGGCCTCAAGTGTAGGTGTTTCGTTTACACCTTATAAAGGATATACTATACTTAAGGAGATATCAAAATCCATAGAAACTGAGGCCTATATGATCTTCGAAATCTATTTGATAGAACTGCTGCTTATAATAGGTTTTATCTATGCATGGCCATACCTGCTCGCTGCTGGCATAATCTTAAAGGCTAGCATGTTTACTAGAAAAGTAGGAGGTATGCTCATAGGAATAGTAATAGCGGGACTTATAATATTTCCTATAATATTTCTTATGGAATATGCTTCTTTAAATAATGCAACACTTGGGCCCATAGGAGCAAGTGCAAGTACAATACCAGTATTTACAATGAACGGTAAAACACTTAACAATCAACCTATTGTTTACAATTCAAACACAATAAACTTCTTTGTATTTCCAAACGCAACAAATATAGTAAATTATTATGGCTGTTATCCTTCCGGAGGAAATATTTACTTGAGCGAGCTAGAGATATCAGCTTATTATTTGATACCTGGCGTAGGGATATACAATCTGCTTGCATACGGAATAGGAGGTGCGGTGGTAGGAAGCTTGCCCAATATACCACTAACTGTTGTTTCATGCCAACCTCAAAATGCTCTTGCCCTTATATTCAATTTTGCAGATCTATATGGAATTATAGGGGTTACAGGCTATATACTACCAGTAATAAATATATTGATATTGTTCTCCGCAATCAAAGGAATATCTCAGCTTATGGGCGGCGATACAAATCTGCTTGGATTAGGTAGACTTGTATGAATAAAAGAACGATACTGTTGGTTATACTTGCTGCAATCATTCTTGCTAGAAGTTCTTATGCACAAACACAGATATTACCTGATCCTTGCTACTCTCTATATAATGGAGAGCTACCAAGCACATTTGGCGCTTTGAGTAATGCCTCAACATATAAAGGACTTATAGGCTATTCGATGCTCATAATACTCTCAGTGCTTATGATTGTTGCTTTCTTGTATGCGATAGGGATAGCCTTCAAGATAAACAGACTCATTTCATTTTCTAGAAATGAAATACTCGAAAATGTGCTTAATTTTATATTAATATTATTTGTAGCCGGTGGAATTGCAGGAATAGACGGTGTTGTTATAGGGATTGCGCAATTTAGCACGTCTGCGGTGAGCACAAGCCAGCCAAGCATTACGAGTACATCTGATCTATACCACAATGCGTGTGAAAATTACTACGGTGATGCAATGGGTGAGGTAGGTAACTTATTCTTGCTTGCCCTAACAATTTTTGAAATTAATATTGCTTCTTCATTTCAATTTAACTTTATGCCAAATGGATTTGGCGTTTCTTTAATGCCATTCGCATGGTATAGCTTGCTTTCTAAAATGGTGGGTTTATTTAGCTTGCCTATTGTTGCTATAACTGGGATTGAGCTTATTAATGTATACCTACTAGCGATAATATACTATATCTTCCCTCTTTTCCTTTACCTTGGAATACTCTTCCGCACTTTTCCATGGACTAGGGCGATAGGTGGAGCTCTTCTAGGCTTATTTATCTCGTTTTATGTGTTTTATCCTGCGCTAATATACGCGATTTCAAACATCACCACTTCATCAAGCATGCAAGCTTTTGCACAAAGCACTATAACGAATTTTGCAAACGAGTTACGAGAGAACTTTTTGGGAAGTAGTCTAACAACATCGATTAATCCTGGTCTATCGGTCTCATCGGCATTTTCTTCTTTAATAATAACATATGCAGAAACTATAGCTGGGGGCGGCATAAATAGTATAGGCATATTGATCTCTTTAATTATATGCTTTGATCTTATAGAAGCGTTTGGAGATTTGCTGGGTGCACCATCGCTTACGCATGGTGGTATTCTTAATAAGGTGATATGATTGTTTAGCATTGATTATCTGCTAATGCAAGAGTGCTTAAACAGCATAAACAGCTTCCTCACCGCACCATACACAGCATGGTTTCCGATAACTTTGATAGCAGCAACACTAATTATAGTTATACTTGCTGCAATCTATTTATTTGCCCCGCTTATGGGAAGAGAGGATATAAGAAGGAATATAGGCATAATGATTTACCAAACACTATTCGGCATTGTTCTAATAATAGCATTTGGTATATTTGCAACTTGGGTATGCACCTTTAATGCAGAAAGCCTCCTACAAAATCTAAACCTAATCCTAGTGAACGGCATACCTTCAGGTTTAGCGGTTCCACAAAATGCAAACTTATATGAAACCGCAGTATATGACCTTTACTGGTTCACGAATTATGGGGCTCTCGCAAATACAAATTATTTCCTGCCCGTATTATACTTTGTTTTGAATATGGGGCCATCGCTTAACATTAAAGTAAACTTCATACCTGGTGTTGATGATCTGGGAATTTCGGCAAAGGGTTCATTCAACCTTGGTGGTCTTGTTCTAGGATCTTATTTTAATTATGTAATCGATGCACTCTACTGGCTCTTCATAATAAATGACGTGCAGTTTATTATAATATCCGCTGCACCAATAATCTTTGCTATATTTGTATCTATAGGGCTTATTGCTAGGATTTTTGGCTTCTCGCGCAATTTTGGTGGCTCGCTAATAGCGCTTGGCGTTGGTATAGGCTTTGTATATCCGCTAATGGTAAGCATAACATATGGTTTCATAAATGTAGCCTATAGCCAGCTCAAAAATAATATATTCAGTAATATAGTTGGAAGTGCATTATTTAGTTCAAACTTACAGACCATGCTTGTAGGTTTGATCAATGGGTTGGCAGTGGTTAACTTAATCTTAAGCAGTATTTATTCTATAGTAAACCTAGCCGGCTTCACAGCTACCGCTTCTCTCATTTTGCCCATTCTCAACTTTGTGGTTGTTAATACTTTTGTAATTGATTTCTCCCAGGCTTTTGGAGAGAGGTTAGATTTTATGAGCCTGCTTGCAAGAATAGTATAGTGATTTTATGAACATTAAAAGGATTAATATTATAGTTGCATTCTTTGTTGCACTAATTATTTTATCACAGATTGCATATGCAAAAATAGCACCCCCAACAACCATTTTTGGAGGTAGTGGGCCTGGAAATAATGTACCACAGAGTGTGGGCTACTGCCCTAACCAATATAGTATAAATGCAATTGCGCCGTGGTACTGTAGCCAGATCAATCAGGCAGCTTACAAAGTATTTACTGATTGGGAGCCGATACTTATGCTTGCTGTCCTATTTAGCTTTATGGTTGCCGCGGTAATTTTTGTAGCAGGTATTGTCGCAAGAAACAGCAAGCTTAGAAGCTATGGCATAGGTGAATTTTACGAGGCAGGGGCTAGCCTTATCTTTGTTGTATTCTTTATGCTTCTTGCGGCGCTAATCTTTGGTATAATACCTGGTTTATATATAGGCGTAGACCCATATAACACAAGCCTTACATATATTTACAATACAATAAATGCAACCCAGAGCCTACTTACAGCATTATATAATCCTGCTATGCTTGCCTATTTCTACACAAGCATAAGCATAACAGTAAGGACTTTAGCTATAGCCTCAAAGATATTGCAATACCTTACAATACCACTTGAGATACTTTTTATTATACCAGCTATTGCGCTCTCTTCGTTGCTTGTGGAAGGTCTTCTGATGCTTTACATTGAATTCTATCTTATACTATTTGCTATGTATGCCTCTATACCCGTATTCCTTATACCTGGCATATTCCTACGCTCCATAATACCAACAAGGAGTGTTGGGGGCCTTCTTATAGGTGCTGCAATCGGCCTTTATTTCATACTCCCAACCCTTTTCTCAATAGCGTTCTTCTTTACTTTTCAAGGCACTATGCAAGCATTCATCGCGGCGACAGCAAAGCTTAATAATATAGCACAGGGCAGCAATGCTATAACAAATGGGGCGTTGCCAAACGGTCAAAACTCTATACCGCAAGAGATAAAGACAATACAAGAGATGATGGGCTCTTTCTGGATCTCTGTTATATTCTATCCAGCACTCATACTTGCATTAACATACTTCTCTATAACAACGATAGCAGACCTTCTTGGAGGAATGCGCCCAAGTGGTGGGTTATTTAGCAGAATATAAGTGTATAGCTTGCTTAGTATAGTTTATAACTTTATTTCTTTAATATATTTTTATAAGTGACCAATGTGCCTAATTTCCAGATATTAATCTTTGGTATATTTGCAACCGCCGCCTTTGCTTTTGCAATAGTTGCATCTACATTTCCAGCATCTCTGCTTAAGTTTGTTCTTGGTTTGCTTGCCATATTCTTTGCGGTATTAGCATTTTCAATGAGGTACTACTACTATATAGTAATACCATTCATTCATGCAAAAGGCAAAACAATCCTGCTTGATGAGAAGGAGCCCTTCATCATCGCGCCAAACGGAAATGCTATAATAGGCAAAGAGGGCGAGTTTACATATGCTACAATGTTCATTAGAATTCCTATCTACTCCTCTTCCACAGAGATGAGTGAAGAGGAGAGGTATGACTTTTCAAATTTATTTAGTAAGCTAGTTTCGCTAAGCAAAAATCCTATAAAGATAACAACACAGCTCAACATATTAAACAAGGATGATTATATAAACAAGCTAAGAGACAAGCTTAATGATGCTGAAACAAGATACAATACTATACTTAGCAAGAAGGATGCAAAGCCAGCAGAGGTAGAAAGGGCAAAGGGTGAGGTTACAATGTGGCATAACCTTCTTGACACCGTTTCAAATTCTAATTCACTCATTGCTATATCTTATGCATCTGTAACAGCTATGGGTGGGAATGATGAAGAAGCTATCAACCTTGCAATGCAGAGTGCAAATGAGATCATGGCGGGTATTAACTCAATATATGGAGTTGTTTCAGACATTATATCTACTCCAGAACTTCTAATGCTTATTGAACCGGATTATATGATTCCGTTCTCAACGATAAACCAACAGATAAAGGGTGTGGAATGATGGATGAAACCACGCTTATCTATATTTCAGTTTCTGCGATGGCGATACTGCTTGTGCTAGTAGATGCTACAACGTACGGAATTTTTGCTATATTAATAGCTGTGTTTGCAATAATCGGCATATTTATCATTCTGCTTATAAATTATGCCGATTTCATCATATTCCCGCTTATAACAAGAATATTAAAAATGAGGATAATACCAGCTAAGAACTACTATATACCAAAGGAGCAGGATTGTGTTATAAAGAGTGCAAATGGGGTATATTATGCAACAGGTTATCTTACAGCAAACCTATATAATTATGTATTCACAAGCGAGGAGAGCGAAGAGAATGAGACCCTGCTTATTTCTGCGCCAACAAGATGGGAAAGAGCTCTGATGAGTATTAAGTTTCCATTTAAGTATAACCTAATAGTGGCAGCACAGGATGTACAGAGCTATAGAGATGAGCTTGAAGGTAAGCTAAGTCTATTAAATTTCAAGCTTTCGAGGGAGCTGAGCAGTGGCAACCCGAGCCAAATGACAATAGATGATCTACAGAGACAGATAAGAATAGTGCAAGCAAGGATTGATAGACTCTCTAGCGGTGAAAAACCTATTCAGAGCTTAATGTATATTGAGAGTACAGCTGTAGGAGTAAGCGAAAAGGCAGCGAGGGATGCGCTCTCTAACCAATTAAGGCAGATTCAGACAGTAATGAGTGGATTTGACTTAAGCATTACAAGAATAACAGGAAGGGAACTTTATTATCTTTTTAAGTTTAATTATTTTATCCCGGCAAGTATGAGGGATTTGATGAGTTTATTTTCATACCAGAAATAGTGTTGCTATGAGCCTAATAAAAATTCAAAACATAATGAGCAACGAACTCGCAAAGAGAGTATTTATAAGCAAACCTCCAGAGCCGCCCGCAAATTATCTGCTAAATGACCCAACTAATGCGATATTTCTCGGTCTTACAAAGATATTTAATGTTCCGTTTACCTGGACATTCGCAAATCTTACCAACCCACATATCGCTGTTGTGGGTATAACAGGAGCGGGAAAGAGCTTCCTTGTTAAAACCTTCCTTATAAGGGCAAGCTATGTATGGAATGCAAATGCTATAATAATAGACTGGGCTGGAGAATATAAAGCTTGGGTAAAGCAGAGTGGAGGCACTGTTATATCTCTGGGAAAGGGGGATTACCTTAATATAATGGATTTGATAGGGATAAAACCTTTAGATAGGGTAAAGCAGATTATGAACTCTTTTGAGATACTTACAGATATCGGAGATTACCCAGAGCAAAGAAGACTAACGCAAGAGGCAATAGAACAGGCTTATGTGAATGCGGGTTTCAATCTAGCAGAGATTCCAGACCCTAGCAAAGAGCCACCAACCTTAACAAACGTTATAGCGCTTCTACAGGAGAAGCTGCAAGAAGGAACATATGATTATCCTGCAGAACTCGAAAATGCGATTTATAGGCTTAGGCAATTTGTGAGAGAGGGCGAAGACTACTTTGCAAAAAAGAGTACATTAGATCTAGGCAAGCTTGCCTCATCAGGTCTTGTAGATATCGATTTATCAGGCTTGCCTGATGAAACATTTAGGGCGCTTGCCGCTTTGTTCATACTGCAATCATTAAAAGAAAGGATGAGGATAGAGGGATGGAGCGCCTCCAAGGGAATTAAGGCAATAGTTGTTCTTGATGAGGCTTGGAAGATAGCTGGCGACGAGAGAAGCGATGCTGTAACTATAGTAAGGGAGGGCAGAAAATATCAATTTGCACTAATAGTTGCTTCCCAAAATCCTACAGACATTAACGAAGCTATATTCTCAAACGTTGGCACAAACATTATATTAAGGGTAAAGTTCGAGAGGTTTATGGATTACCTGCAAAACTCGCTAAACTTCTCCTCGTTTATAAGAGGGGAGATAGGCAAGTTTGGCGTTGGCCAAGCTGCTGTCGACATGTCATTCCAAACATCTGTAAAGTTCCCTGAAACATTCTTGCTTGATAAGATTATAGGAGAAGTACCGCTTGATGTATATACGCTCATTATTAAAGATATACTTACCAATGATGAGCTTAAGAATCCAAGTATATCGAGCGAATATTACTTCGAGAAGATAAGCTTAAAGAGCAGGCTTATCGATGTTAATGTGCCGAATGAAGCGATTGATAAGCTTTTTGAAATACTCGATTCGCAAGACAAGAGTATCGACTCAAAGAGTTTTGCAAAACTCCTTCTAAGCTACGGTGTTGACAAAGAAAGTATTATTTCATTCTTCAGATACCTTGGCGTAGAAGATGCACTTATAACCAGGATCTTTGCAGGCTGATCAAATGGGAGAGACATTCATTGTAAACAGAATTGAACTAAGGAGAAGCCTTACCATTCTGGGGGTAAGCGAGCTTAATATAGACAAGCTTGAGGCTGAGCTTGATAAAAGACACAGGCATGTAAATGCTGTTGCATTTGCAGAACTCTTGCAAAAAGCGGGCTTAAGAAGGGAAGAGATAATAAATATATTTAGAAGGATAGGAGTTGATGATGTAAAAATAACAGATATAATGAATACACTTGATGAAGAAAAGATAAATGAAGCTTATGGCAGAGTGGTCGAACTTGATGTAGGTGATTAGATAAGGAGCTATTGCATAATCTGTGGGAAGGAAAGGCAAGGTAGAGAGATAGAAGAGGATTATTTTATAAAGGCGATAAGATGGTTCAAGAGAAACATAACAAAGAATGAACAAGGTAATAAGCTAATTGTTTGTAAAGAATGTTATCCTAAATACTTAAAATATAGGAGCAGATTTGTAAGAAGGCAGATGCTTTACCTTGTGCTGGGCTTCCTCTTTTTGGTGTTTGGTCTTATAGTCTCGCCAAGGCTAAATACACTGCTTATAGGCATTCTGCTTATTCTATTTCTTTATATACTCTCGCTTCTAAGCTATATGCCAAAAGTTAAGGGAAGTAGCAAGGATAAACAAATTTATACCTTAACAAAGAAATAAGAGTAGTGGTTAAGTGCCTGAAGAAGCAATAACTCCTAAGGTAGAGGAGATTGTATTTGCAGGAACAATTAATGGAAGGATAGAGGATCTGCTACCACTTATTTCACAGCTTCCCGCTTATACGGCCAAGATAGAAAAAAACAAGCTTGTGGTAGCAAGAGTTGAAAGTAGAGATATACATAAGAAACCTTTTCTCTTCTTTGTGTTCAAGATAAGTGAATCTGGGGTAGAGGTTATATACTCGATAGCACCGGATACAAGCGTAAGAATGAGGAGGCTGTTTGTACTTAAGAATTTACTCTCTGTGCTTTCGGTAATTTCTGATTACTTCAAGATAGATGAAAAGAAGTTCTACCAATATCTTGACTCTGCTATAGATGATGTATTAAACAGTCTTTCAGAAAACTACAGTACAATATTCAACAGATACGAAGCGTTGCTAACAGAATATAGAGAACTAAAAAGACTTAATCTTGAGCTCTCTGCAGCGAATAGAAACCTTACGATACAGACATCCCAGCTCAACGAAGAGAACAAGCAGCTTAAGGCTCAACTTGAGGCGTTGCAAACATACTCTGATGAATCGCTTATGGCTATGATACAGGACTGGATAGAATCACACAATAACTCCATAGATATAGATGAGTTTGCAAAGATATACAAAGTACCTTCGCCAAGGGTGGAGCAGATCCTTAACAAGATGGTCTCTCTAGGCTACATCGAGCTTAAGGGATAAGTATGAAATACTATGTAAGTATTAACAAAAGAACTAGGAATGTAAGAATTTATAGAATTGTTAAAAAGGTAAACGAAAATACAAATAGTATATCTAGATTTATTGCAAAGCTTATGGATAAATACATTGCTAAAAGGAAAGGGCAGACTGAGCTATAGTAGCATAGTAGCGAGTATTATTGAAAGGATGTTATGAAAGTTCCAAGGATCTTAATTATTGGTATCACAATCATATTAATAATAGCATCTTTTTTATTTGCGATCGCAACGTATATACATTCGCATTTCCAAATATCTACACCTACATATACAAGCTATGGTAAACCTTACTTCAACTTTAGCATATATACTGAAGGTGTTTTGAGCTATGAAAATGATCAGTATGCTGTTCCTTTTGTTGTTTTAAATTATACCGCATCTAACGTGACAAATGCTACGATCTCTATTAATTTTTATACCAGCAATCCTGTTAGGAACATTTATTATGTAAGCAGCCCAACTATGTGCATAGGTTGCTTTAATGACCAGGAAGTTATAACATCATTAAGATATTATCTTCAGAGATACGCATTGCTTAATGATGCAACATTCAATCTTGTAAACATTGGCACTATAGGCTCAATACCACCAAATTCTATTGTTATCTTAGCAACGGGCCTATTACCAATCACCCTTATGCCAAACAGCAGTTATAATGGAAATACAACGCTTCTAACCCTTCTTTCAAAGGGCGATACAGTAGTTTATGTAGGTGATAATTTTTCAAGAAGCATTGGAGTAGGCTCTATAATATTCGAGACAAGTTCTCAGAGTATACAGCTGCTCAACCAATACGGGATAAGCTGGGGTATACCTTCAACAAGCTCTGATCTATTTTATTTTAGAAGCCCAACATTTTCACTTCCAAACAGGTATGGTAATGTAAGTTATGCAAATGTGCTAAATGGAACACTTATAGCCTTTTCAAACCAGCCAAGAAGTGCATGGCCCAATGCTAGCTATATGGCGAAGGACATAGCGTTTGCGCTTTATAGCAGGTTCTGGATACCAGAGATAGCATATGGCAATTATACGATTAGCAATCCAACAAGTGGCTCGCTTGGCGTATTTGCGCTCCAGAAGTTCATGAATTATAGCAGTATTGGTAGAATAAACTATACCTACCCTTTGATAAATGTAGTATTCAGCAATTCAACAAATTACTCTATAACATATAAGAGGTTCAATATATATGCTGAGCTTAATGGAAGCCTTAGCATACCTTCACCTATAGCAGAAACCCAAACAGTACCTATTACAATAGGTATGAACATAAGCTCGCCAGCAAAAAGACTCGTTATACCCCATATCGATCTTTATACGAGCAACATGAGCTATGTTACTTCTATACCTATTGGCTTCTTTAATGCCTCTACAGGAATAAATATAATCAAATATGAATCGTTCGGTATGCCGAGCGGATATTATATAGCAATACTTAGAGACTTTAATAATAGACCTTACGCCGCTTCCTTGTTTAAGCTTGCAGGAATAGAGATAAGCCCAATAGATCTGAATTTCAGGAACGGAACATTCATGTTTAGCTTATCGAGCCTTGGCATGCGGATAGCAAATTCAACATATTCGATAAGCTTAGACAACAGCTACCTTACAAGTGGAATAACAAATAATAGCGAGATAATATACAAGCTACCAAAGGGTAGTGTTATAGGCTATGGCACTCAAACGTTCGAGATAAATATATTTAATACCAAGTATAAATATGTAACACAGTACACAAAAGAGATATTTCATATTCCTGTCTATTACATAGAGTTTGCTATTGTAATAATAATAGTTATAGTTTTGAACCTTGTGATCAAAGCGCCAAATAGAGATGAATATTATATAGACATACCTGAAATTCCACGTTCTAGGAAGACACACGTTGTAGTGCCAAAGAGAGAGATATTGGGCCTGTTTGATAAAATAAACATGCATTACCATTGGAAGTACATGCCGCTCTTACCAGAAGAGATAAAGAATGGTATAGCGGCAAACTTAAGGTATAACAACATGCCTATATCTATAACGCTTCAGAATGCCAATATAATATTAACAAAGCTTATCAATTCGGGCGATCTTGTAAATATAAAAGACTATTTTGCGCCAAAAAGATGGATCGACGAATCTGGCTATAGTATAGAGTATTTGGCAACGTTTAGGAGGCTTAGAGATTATTTTGTAACCGCAGGTATATCATTTACAGATCTGGGCGCAGCACAGGATGCAGACATAGATATAACAAAGAGTGGCGTTGAGGCACAGATATTCATATATGCTGAGACAGGCAAAAGGAGTAAGATATTGATTGGTGGAGATACAAAGAAATTTATTGTATTCTTCGATGAAGAAAGAAAGCTCAAGTTTATCGAGGCACTCTATAGTTCTTTCGGAGATGAAAGTGAAGCTCTTAAGACCGCTATAGCAAACGGATTGATAAAGTTAATCGATACAGAGCATCTTGACCAGCTTATAATATAATTAGCTCGCTTCTTTGCTTTCATCCCCGCTCGCTCCTTGCCCTCCCTGTGTGCTGCCAGATTGTTCATCTGTTTCGAAAAGCTTTTTGTACTTCGTATCAACAAGCCTCTTAAGCTTCTCCTCTAAAATTTCTTGCTTACTCCCTGTAAGCTCGGAAAGATCACCTGAAAGTTGTGTTATATAGCGCATTATTGTTTTGTATTTTGATTCTGCAAGGCTTCTGCTCCTTACATTGCTTATGTAGCGCTGAATACCTCTTGCGGCATCCATTACTGCTAGCTTTATCTCATCTATTATTGTATTTTCTTGTGCTATCGCCTGCTTGCCGACGCCAGAATAAGGAATAAAAACGGAAGATACATTTACAAGAACACTTACAGGTTCCTGTTCAAAATCTTTAATACCATATCTCTTCCAGTCTATGCTCCTAACAGCATATGTTATAGCACATATTGAGCTATCAAACAATAGAGGAACCTTGTTTGCAAACCTTATAATATTGCCACCAGCTTCCTCACCTTCACCACTCTTTCTCCCAGCGCCGCCGCCATATGCAATAGCGGCTTCTACCACAAAGGGAATGCCCCCTCTAAACACCTTTGGCTTTCTTTCCACAACGGAGATAAACTCAGGATTTATGATATTTTTCATAGCAAGCTCCAGGTATTTTCCACCTATCGGCGATACAGAATCAAACTCTGGCGCAACCCATTTTACAGACTTAAATGCCTTTATCAGCTCCTCCGCTTCCTGCCATGTGAGCTCTTTTGGGCTTTTTGAAAGATCAAAGTTTACAAGTTGCCTTAATTCATTTATCTTTGTATTAGATACCCTAGAGAATGTATCCATAAGGAAGGATGATATACGCCTGCTTTCGCTTCTGTGTGCAAACTCAACGAGATCACCAGGCTCAAGACCAAGAGGATGAGGCTTTACCACCTTTGGCTTTTTGGGCATCGTATTTACTGAGCGCGGGAATGCATATTCTTTTCCTGTTGGATCAAGAAGAGAGATGCTTGCATGCGGATTAGCAAGCGCTGTCCTTCTTATATATTCAAAAATACCATGCTCACTATTTTCATATTTTACATCTGCAAATTCACCATATACCTCTAAGCCCCTAAATTCAAGACTAACATCTTTTGTATTTGAAACTACTGGCTTATTAGCTTTTATGTCGATAGAGATATCGCATTCGTACGACTCTCTTCCTGTTGAAGACCTTACATGTATAGGCTTGCCTGTTGTTATCTGGGCAAAAAGGGTGCAGCTAGATGCACCTATGCCCTGCTGGCCTCTCTGCTGCATATATCTATGGAACTTTGTCCCCGCAAGTATTGAAGCGAGGGCCTTGCCAACGATATTTTTTGGTATGCCAGGACCATTATCTCTAACAAGTACACTATACCTATCTTCCCCCATCTCCCTTACTTCAACCCTTATCTCAGGAAGTATGCGTGCTTCTTCAGTAGCATCGAGCGAGTTGGTAACATACTCATGAACTATTGTTGTTAGCGATCTAACCTTACCAGCATAGCCTAGCATCTGCCTATTTTTCCTGAAGAATTCTGCTATCGAATTTTCTTTGAACTCCTTAAAAAGCTCATCAGCTATGCTCTCCATCAATAAACACCGAGCCTCTTTCTGGTAGCTTCCATAACCCTATACGCCTTCTTATGCGTACCACCATCTATTAGCACATTTATTGCAGATTCTGCTATTGCAATCTCTTCGTTTGTCCCTATTATGCTTATAGTTCCGCCGAATATGCTCAGTTGTGCACCACTTACCTCTTCTATATATTTTTTGCTTTTTCCCTCCTTTCCTATAATCCTACCTTCTATCCTCATAATTCTATCTTTACTCTTAAAGATTTCTTTTAGATTTATCGACTTAAAGAAATAATTTTCTGAGAGAAGCTTGTATGCATTGTTGAGATCAAAACCCCTGCCAAACGCTGTGATCACATTTCTCGCATTGTATTCATCGTACGGCTCACCATCTATAATTATCGCGTTCTCATCTTCTATTCTTATCTTGCACCTTAGTCTTTTGCTAAGCTCTGCTAAATAAGCCTTAAGCTGCTCAGCCCTCTTTCTAGGTATAAGAAGCTGCTGCATATATTCTTAATATATCTTACCACAAATATATAAAGATTTGAGAAGCGATCTGATACACTAAGCAATTAACTTTATTCTCTTTCTGATAAGTGGAAGTTATATAAAGTAGCAAAATATTTAAATATCTTAACCATTACAAGTATAAGTGATTCTATCATGATTCTTTCATGAATGGTTTGTGCATGCATCATAAAGGCATCATAGAAGGATCATGAAAAGGTGTGGTTGTGGATAAAAAGGAAATCAAGGAGGAGCTTGAAAGGCTCAAGAAGGAGATAAGCAGGCTTAATAGCGATGATGCTTATCCTGCTGATGTTCAAGAACTAATCAGATATATGATAGCTGAGAGGGAGAGGACAAACAGAATCCTTGCTAGCATTACAGAGAAGATAAAGGAGCTTAGTGAAAGGTTAGATGGGCTTGATAGAGGGCCAGCAAAGCTAGAAAAACCAAAAGAGGTGCCATTATCTAATACAGACGTCAAAATAATTGAGTTTGTACAAACAAAAGGTATCGCGTGCGCAGACGAGGTAAAAGAGTTTATGCACTATAAAGGAAGAAATGCGGCCTGCGCGAGGCTTAATAGACTTCATATGCTGGGCCTTCTGGATAGATACCAGCTAGGCCATAAGGTTTATTATAAATATGATGCTGGCAAGGCGATCAATACACTAATTTTATCACCTCCACAGTAAACTACTTAGGCCTGCTTACCCCCAAAGCAGGCCTTTTCCCCACCAAACAAAAAACTAGCCTTTTTGCCTTTTTTAGATAGGAAGAGCATATCCTGTAAGCCTCCATCGCTGAGAGATATTCCTAAGAATTGGTATCTTTATATTTTTGTCAACGCATGCTGGATGCTTAAGCAAGACATGGATCTTATTCTTCTTCACAGATTTTACAAAGCCTATTGCTGTTGCTGTGCCTATACCCAATATTATTGGCTCATTTTCCTTTAAAGCTTGCTTTGGTATGTCGTCCCTTTCTATCAGATGATACTCTAAGTCAAGCTCATTCGTCTGTGGGGGCAGCTTACTTACCAATCCAACAACATTTCCAACTAGGTTATCTGCCTTTGTAAACGATGGATCAATCCCTGTGCCAAGTGCTATGAGGCCGCCTGGTAGAGCCTCTTCTATCTCGCCCATACTCGTTGAGATTGACCTTATTGTTGTTATTATAGGCTTATACTCTTCTTTCTTCTTCTCCCTGCTTATGTTTATTCCAGGCCTTATCTCTATCTTGTCTCCTTTCTTAAACTTACCTCTTATGAGAGATCCACCCACCACACCGCCAAGCAGTGCGTTTATCTCGGTACCGGGCTTATTAACATCAAAAGATCTTGCAACATACATCAGCGGATCAGCATTGATATCTCTATCAGGTATCTTTATCTCGCATATAGCCTTTAGAAGCACATCTATGTTAATATTCTTGCTTGCTATCACAGGTATTATAGGCGCATTCTCTGCTATCGTTCCTTTCACAAACTTTTTAATTTCCTTGTAATGCTCCTTTGCACGCTCTTTTCCAACAACATCAATCTTTGTCTGAACTATTATTATATTCTTAATTCCGAGTATGTTTATAATCATGAGATGCTCTTTTGTCTGAGGCATAGGACATGGCTCTGTTGCGGCTATGACAAATAAAACAGCATCTATTATGCTTGATCCTGCAATCGCTGTAGCCATGAGCATTTCATGTCCAGGTGCATCTAGTATAGAGATTCTTCTTATAGGCTTTGCTTCGCCGCCGCAATTAGCACATTTTTCGCTTCTGGTATAAGCTTCTGGTCCATTACAATTCTCACACTTCCTTATCACCGCATCAGCATAGCCCAGCTTTATTGTCATGCTTCTTTTTATACTCTCGCTATGCCTATCTGTAAAAACACCTGTTATTGCCTTGGTTAGTGTAGTTTTGCCGTGGTCTACGTGACCAAGAGTTCCTATATTAAGCTCACCTTGCAAAAGCTCCAACTATTCACCTTCCTTCTTAGATTTGAAGATCTCTTCAACAGGAATAGAGCCATATTCAACAATAACGGTGTTTATCTGCACAGTATCTGGAGCTATTGTATTACCCCTTATCATTCTTTTTCTTCTCTCCCCTTTTTTAGGCTTCCTAATTCCAGGACCAGAGCTAAGAAGAGGCCACACCTTTCTTGTACCCTCTATCTCTATCCTAGAAGGAGCTCCTGTTTGATCGCTAAGACCAGTTATTTCAAGCTTATAGCCATCTAAACCAATTATTGAGCCGTCTATCTGCTCTTTCATCTTTTTGCCTATCAAAAGCACCTCCTTCTCCTTTGGCACATCGCGCTGTGCTGTCTTTCCAGTCTTCCTATCAGAATAAACAATCTTCAAAAAATCACCACCTTAATTAAGCATCGCAATATATTGTAAACCCTTCTGTCTTACCTATACATGCTTGTTGGCTCTTCCTTAAACCTCTTTATCCTCTCTGTAACCTCTTTTGGTATTGTAGGTTTAACCTCTTGTAAAGCCCTCTGGAAGTCTTCTCTGGTTACGTAATCCCTGTTAGCTCTTATCGCATTCATTCCTGCTTCTCTACAAATATTCTCAATCTCAGCACCCGTATAGCCATCTGTCTGATTTGCAAGCTCTTCGAGATTAACACTCTTGTCAAGAGGCATATTTCTTGTATGAACCTTGAATATGGCTAGCCTTGTTTCAGCATCAGGCATAGGTATCTCAATTATTCTGTCAAACCTTCCTGGCCTAAGAAGTGCTGGATCTATAGCTTCTGGTCTGTTTGTTGCTGCAAGCACAACAACATTCTTAAGGCCTGCGAGCCCATCTATCTCTGTAAGAAGTGTGTCTACAACACGTCTGGAAACACCAGAATCAAACTCATCTTCGCTTCCCCTTGCACTTGCTATCGAATCGATCTCATCTATAAATATAATGCAAGGCGCCGCAAGCCTCGCCTTTCTAAAGATCTCTCTTACTGTTTTTTCGCTCTCTCCCACATACTTGCTTAAAACCTCTGGCCCTTTTATTGATATGAAGTTTGATTCTCTCTCTGTTGCAACAGCTTTTGCAAGAAGTGTTTTGCCAACTCCCGGCGGTCCTACAAGAAGAACACCTTTTATAGGTCTTATACCCATCTTCTCAAAAGCCTCTGGCTTCTTTAACGGCAATTCCACAGCCTCTCTAAGCTCAGCCTTTACCTTATCTAAGCCGCCTATATCGCTCCAGTGTACATTCGGCCTTTCTACAAATACCTCTCTTAAAGCACTAGGCTGTATACTCCTTAGCGCCTCCATAAAGTGCTCTTTTGTAACCTGGAGCTCATTCAAGATTTCAGCAGGTATATGCTGCTTGTCTATTATCTTTGGAAATATTGACCTTAGCGTTGCCATCGCCGCCTCTCTAACAAGGGCGCTAAGATCCGCACCTGTGTAGCCATGCGTTATATTTGCAAGCTCATCTAAATCAACATCTTTTGCTAAAGGCATGTTCCTTGTGTGTATCTGTAAAATCTCCTTCCGTGCGTTTCTGTCAGGAACACCTATCTCTATTTCTCTATCAAATCTGCCAGGTCTTCTTAATGCTGGATCTATAGCTTCTGGTCTATTTGTTGCTGCCAATACAATTACCTGCCCTCTCTTTGAAATACCATCCATTAGTGTAAGAAGCTGTGAGACCATTCTTCTCTCTACCTCGTTTGTTGCTTCCTCTCTTTTAGGCGCTATCGCATCGATCTCATCCATGAAGATTATGCTAGGTGCCTTCTCATTAGCTTCTTTAAAGATCATCCTAAGCCTTTCCTCGCTCTCACCAACAAACTTACTTACAAGCTCAGGTCCTGAGATAGATATGAAATTAGCATCACTCTCATTTGCAACAGCTTTTGCAAGAAGTGTTTTGCCTGTGCCTGGTGGTCCATAGAGAAGAACGCCTTTAGGTGGTTCTATACCTAGCCTCTCAAAAAGTTCAGGATATCTTATCGGTAGCTCGACCATCTCCCTTATCTTTTGTATCTCGTTCTTAAGCCCACCAATATCTTCATAGTGAACCTCGCCTATCTTTACTAGAGACTCAGAGACAGGCTCCTCCTTAACAATGAAGTCTGTTTCTTTTGTTACTCTTACTATTCCATGTGGAACCACTTGCACAACAAGGAAATTAAATACAATACCAAACATCGGTATTGGAACCACATCTCCTTTTGACATAGGTTTGCCCTCCCACTTCCTTTTAGCATATTCCGCAAAATCAGGTGATAACGGCATCTTCTGCCCTGGCGGTGGCGCTAAAACAATTCGCTCTGCATCTTTAACACTCGCTTTTGATACGAAGACCTTATCACCAATACCAGCACCTACATTCTGCCTTATATAGCCATCTATTCTTATAAAGCCAAGACCTTCATCGCTAGGATGTGCTTGCCATACAACAGCTGCTGTAGATTTTATCTTTCCTTTTATTTCTATTATGTCACCAGAAACAACATCAAGAAGCTTCCTAGACTTAGAATCTATTCTAGCTATACCTCTGCCCGAATCTGTTACTAGCGCATCTGCAACAGTAAGCTCTATACCATTAGCCATACCACCACAGCAATCTAATAATATTAGCAAGCAAATTTATATATATATTCTTTTAACTCTGCTCGCGAGAAGTCCCGAACAATCGGGTGGAGCTCAAGAAGCCCATCCGTAAGGGTGGGGTAGTTCACAACAGTCCACGATAAAAGGTTGAGAAGATATAAGCTATTAGCAGCATGAAGAAAAGCCATATTATAAAAGAGATTATCGGAATAACAAGTAGGAAGAAGATGAATGTTGCCAAGAGCGTTGCAAAGTAGACAGGCTTGCTCCACCTTAAGATCTTGCTGCCATCTAATGGAAAGATAGGAAGCATGTTAAAGAATGCAACCACAATGCTTATGAAAAGAATCATATTCAAGATGTTTTGTATGAATGATAGTTTATATACAGTGTTTGGGGAAAATGTTAGCAGTACATTAGACAAGAAGTGCGGAAAGAGAATAAGTCCTATTATCAGAGAAAAAATGAAGATCGTGAAGTTTGTCAGCGGCCCTGCAAGAGAAACGATTCCATCTTCTCTTCGTGTAAATGAATTTGTATATATCATTGTTGCGCCTGGTATGCCAAATAGGAATCCGAAAAAGCTTGTAAGAAGGGTTATTGCAAGCCCGTAAGGCGAAGTTCTAAAGCCAGCTATAGCACCGTATTTCTCTGCAGTGAATTTATGCATCATCTCATGAAGTATAAAGGATAGAGATACCCCAATAAATGAGATAGGAATGAAATAAATGAAAATGCTAAGGGAATATGTTAAGCCACCTATGCCACCTATCATAACGAGCGAAAATGCGAGCGTTAGCGCTAGATCAGCTATAATTAGCTCTTTTATCTCCTGCTTAAACACAATGTTTCTTCTGATGTAGTACTGCACAACACCACTCTCAATAATTGAAGTATTGCTTCGTGAAAAGTGATTAAAAATTAAAAAGCTATTAAAGTTTAAATATATAGATATTTATAGATATTTGTTAGCTCCATCGTCTAGCGGTCAAGGATAACGGGCTCTGGACCCGTTGACGCCAGTTCGAATCTGGCTGGAGCTATTAGTGATTTTATGGAAGGCTACAAAGATCATGTAATTGTGTGTGGTTATGGTATTGTCGGAGAGCGCGTAATCGATATTCTATTAGAACACAAAGTGAGTGTTGTAGTCATAGAGATGGACCACAAGAAGGCGGAGCTCCTCAGAGATAGGGGCATACCTGTAGTTGAGGGCGATGCAACAACATCGAAGGCTTTGAAGGAAGCGGGTATAGCAGATGCGAAAGCGATAGCTATAGCAATGGATGATGATGCTAAGAATCTGTTTGCCACAATCACGGCAAAGAGCCTAAATGAAAACATTATAATTGCGACAAGGGCGAATGATGAGCTCTTCGAAACCAAACTTATCGATGCTGGTGCAAACTTTGTAGCAACGCCAAACAAATCAGCGAGCGACGAGCTCTTCAATGAGATAATAAAGGGGCTTTAGAGGACTTATATGCTAGAGATAACCGAAAGATCTGGCAATGTAATAATTTCAGCGACGATAATTTCACTAATCATAATAATTTTCTCTCTTATCGCCCTCCTTTACATAACCCATAACATATATCTTGATGCATATTATATTATAGATACTTTCTTTGGAGCACCTAATAGCGCAGCAACATGGGATCTCGCGCAACTTTCACTCTTATTCCCACCCCAAAAACTTGCTATAATTTTGAGCATAGTAATTATTGATAATATAGGCAAGTTACTTATAGTAAGCTTCGTAATAGCGGCTGTAATCGATATAGTCTCATATGCAAATCTTGAGAAATACATAAGTGCGGCACATGCAAGAAGGATGAGGGACCATATTATAATATGTGGTTATAATCCACTCGCAGAAAGGCTTATAAGAAAGTTAAATACTCTTAAGAAAAAACACAAGATTGCTGTGATAGATAATAATGAAGAGATCGTGGTTGAGCTTCACAGGAGGCGTATACCCATTGTGGAAGGGAGTTTTACTAATCCAAAGATCTTAAAGCTCGCATCTACAGACAAAGCAAAGATCATTGTATTTGTAGAGCAGGATGATGCAAAGAATCTGATAGGGGTTGTAGAGGCAAAAAAGCTTAATAAGGAAATAAAAGCGCTTGTGCGAGGAACAAAGGAAGAAAATATGACTAAAATGTATAGAGTCGGGGCGGACATGTGTGTCTTGCCAGAATATGTTGCTGGGATAAGCATTGGTGAATTTTTACTAAAGCACATAGAGGTGCATAAATGAGGATTAGAACTGTTCATAAGGTGCTTATACTTGCATTATTTATATTATATATAGTATCGGTCTTAATAATTTGGAGTATCGGCTATAGTTTGGGGATTGCCCTCTTATGGAATCTACTAACATTTATAGGTGCAGACTTCCCTATCGATCTCTCTCTGCCTGATAAAGCGAATGCACCTGTATTTTTGAGCAATGTTTTTGGTGTAATAGGGAGCCTTATTCTCACCATTCTACTTACATCTTTCTTTTACCAGCTGCTGAGCAAGATAAATATAAGGGAAAAGATAGTAATGGGCAGAGTTAAAAGGCTTAAAGGCCACTTTATAATAACCCCAGCTAACAAAATAGCAAGCTATTTGGTTGATGAATTTAAAAAGAATAAAATAGGTTTTGTTGTTTTAGATCCATCGCAGAAAAATATTGAAATGCTTATTAAAGAGAGAATACCTGCTGTGAAGGGGGACCCATTGAATGTAGAGGCGCTTGAGAATGCGAATATTAAAAGCGCCGTCGCATTGCTTTTGCTAAACGATGATATAGTGAAGAATGCGCTTGCGGCTGTAACTGCAAAAAGGATAAACAATAAGATAAGGATAGCTTCAAGGATAAAAAGAGCTGATGAGCTCGCAAAGATGAAAAGGATTGGAATAAATTATATTGTTATGCCTGAGGTTGCGGTAGGCGATCAATTGGGTAACTTCTTACTCACGCATATGAAAAAGTGAAAAGGTTAATAATATTAAATTTATTTGCTAAAATGATAGTGTTTATATGGCTGAGGATATAACAAAAACCAGTATAGATGCCCTGGTAGAGTACCTGAAGGCTCATGGTGAGACAGAGGCCTCTGTATTGGCCAAAGCCCTGGGTGTTAGCGAAACCCTTATAGAAGAGTGGAGCAACATACTGGAAAAATCAAGTATTGTCAAGATAAGCTATAGAGCAGGAAAGATGTATGTAGCACCTCTTGCTGTAACAAAAGAGGGCTTGACCGAGGTTCAGCACAAGATAGAGATTAAGAAGGAAAATATAATAAACGAGGCAATGGCAAAGCTAACGATGCTAAACCAGCTAAACGAAAAAGTTGAGAATCTAAGTAAGTTTGTATCAGAAGGAAATAAGCTGCTTAAAAAGAATATAGGGCCGATGAAAGAAAACCTCGATGAGCTATATAAGATAGCAAATATTGCTGAAAAGAAATACAATGAAGTCAAAGAGAGAAAAAAAGAGATTGACAATATAGCCGAAAGGCTAAACAAAGAGATCGATGGGCTTAGAGAAAGGGCGAAAGCAATAGAGCATTTTCAACTGAACACATCAAATGCTGAAAGACTTATAGAGGACATGCATAGTAAGATTGAGCTGATGCGCAAGCTGCTTGAAGAAGAAGAGGCTAACAGGAAAAGGGCGCTACAGCAGCTTGAGGAAAGCGAAAAGAAGCTTGCGGAAGGGATAAGGGCTGAGATAAATACAATAAATGAGATGATTTCTGCAAACGAAAAAGAGTTAAACGAGAGTAAAATGAAGAGCAATGAGTATAAGAGAAGTGCGCTTAAACTTGGAAAAGAACTTGAGGAGCTAGGAAAGAAGGCTACAGATCAAGTCTCCAAGGACAGAGAAGAAATGGAGAGGTATGTAAATGTTATTGAAAAAAGCTATAGCGATTTAAAAAACAAGATAGAAGAGTTGAAAAAGGATATAGGAGATATTACTAAGATAGATGAACTTCTTAGGAGTGCACAAAACACTATAGAAGAGGTAAACAAGGCGAAAGGTCCATTAACAGATGAACTCAATAAAATAATAGAAGAGGCCAAGGCGATAGAGACACTTTCAAAAGAAGATATAGTTACAAGCACCAAGAAAACAGAAGAGCTTGATAAAAGGACGAAAAAAGTGAGCAAAGAGATAGACAAATTAGATAACAAGCTTTCAAAGGCTGATGAGGATATAGGAAACGCTATAAAGTGAGCGTATGGCTGAGAATGAGAAGGTTTATGATGCATATGAACTTGATGCACATGGGTTGAAGGTAAATGTAAGGATAGTGGATAAAGGGGACTTTGTACCAATTTATGAAGTTACAATCCCAGGAATAGGCGAGGCTACAAAAATACTTCTTATCTCAGAAAGGCAAGAGCTTCTTTCGCTAGTACCAATAGATCCAACAAGGATAGAAGATAAAGAATACATTGCCGAGCTAACAAATAAGTATATCGAAGCCTCTGATGTTATAATAGATAAATACCTGCCTGGTACAAGCAGTGAGGTAAAGAAGGTACTCACCGCCTATATAATCAATATTATGCTTGGGCTTGGGGATCTAGAAGCACCACTCGCAGATGATAACCTAGAAGAAATAGCGGTAAACACATCTAAAGAGCCTGTCTGGGTATTCCATAAAAGGTATGGCTGGTGCAAAACAAATCTAATGCTACCTAATGAAGAAACGATCTATGATGATGCAGAGCAGATAGGAAGAAGGGTGGGCAGGCAGATAACAAACTTATCTCCGCTTATGGACGCTGAACTTCCTGACGGTTCAAGAGTCAATGCAACACTTTATCCTATATCACAGAAGGGCAATACAATAACAATAAGAAAATTCGGAAAAAACCCTTGGACGATGCCTGCTCTCATTGCAAATGGTACTGTTTCTAGCTACCTAGCTGCGCTAACATGGCTTTGCATACAGAACGAGGTAAGCATGATAATTTCTGGAGGAACAGCTAGCGGAAAGACGAGCTTTTTGAACGCAATGAGTATTTTCATGCCACCAAACAGAAGAATTATATCTGTAGAAGAGACTAGAGAGCTTACCTTGCCCGAATTCTTACACTGGGTACCAATGGTTACAAGGCAGCCCAATCCAGAAGGTAAAGGAGAGGTAACGCTATACAACTTGATGATAAATGCGCTAAGACAAAGACCAGATATAATGCTTGTCGGAGAAATTAGAACGAAGAGCGACGCTGAAACACTTTTCGAAGCAATACACACAGGCCATGCTGTATATGGTACAGTACATGCTAATGATACACAAGACACTATAGTTAGAATGACCAACCCACCTATTGAGGTGCCAAAGCTTATGATTAATGCAATTGGTGGTATAGTAACCCTTTTCAGACACAGAAAGCTTGGCATAAGAAGGGTACTTGAATTTGCAGAGGTAAGCAGAACAGGAGATGCAACAGTGCTGTGGAGATGGAATTCAAGACAAGATACCTTCGTGCAGATAGGAGAAATGGCGAGGCTTGCAGACACTATAATGCTTTATGGCGGCTACACAAGGAATGAGATGCTAGAGGAGATAGAAGAGAAGCGCAAGATATTAGAGTGGATGGTCAAAAATAGGGTTTTTGATGTAGATGCAACCGGCTATATAATAGCAAACTATTACAAAGATAAGAGTAGCGTCATTGAGATAGTGAATAAGGATTTGCCTTACTCGAGTGAGATGTTTAAAAAGGTGTAAGGATTGGAATACTTAGAGGTAAATGATCCGAAGATTATAGAAGAAGTTGATGGATTGGGAAAAAATAATAGCGTTGTTGAGCTTGATTTAGATAAAGCGATTGCAAACAGGATTGAAATTAATCAGTATAACTACGAGGAAGCGATCCAGAGCCTAGTTGGTGTAGAGGCAAAGGAGGAAAAGATAAAAGAGCTTGTAGAGAAAGGAACAACGGCACCACAAGAAGGTATAGAGGTAGAAAAGGCAGCAAATGAGATAAAGAATGTAATTGGATCAATCGGCAGGGAGTTCGAGAAAAGTATAAAGAGGGAAACAGAGAGGATAAAGGGCGAAAAGCTTGTGCTACCAACTTTATCTTTGCAGGACCAGATAAGTGAGCTAGAAAAAATAAGCGAAGGCTTAGACGAGCATGTGTTTAGCGATGAACAGATAAAGATAATAAAAGACGAGGTCTATGGATTAAGGGATAAGGTAAAGAGTGAAAGGATAAGCGCAGCAGATGAATTTCAGAAGTCTTTAATAGATTTGAGGAAACAAAAGATAAATGAGGTAATTAAAAAATTAAAGTAGCGGTTATATGTTCGGAAAGAAAAAGGCTAACATAACGGCGCAGCAGCCTATTGGGTTTACTAAGCAAAGGAGGTTCTTGTTCTTTAAAATAAGGTCAAAGCCCATATATCAGGCTCAGTCGCAAACACAGCAAACACAGCAGCAAGTAAAAATTTCAAAATTTCAAATGTACATTGCTGGCGTAGCTGCCAAGCATAAAGGGCTTGATCTTGCATTGAGAGAAGCAGGTATAAAAGAAAGCACTTATGAGTTTATCAAAAAAATGTTCATAAATTCAATAATTGTTAGTGCGATGCTAGTTGTAGCTATTTTCGTTTTGCTTACCCATTACTATATAAGCTATGCAACTAGTGCAATTTTATCTTTAGTACTTGGAATAGCAGTATTTGAAGTCTTTTTCAATAAGTTTGTAAACTATCCCATAGATAAAAGCAAGAATGAGGGCAAAGAGATAGAGAAGAGTATACTTTTTGCAGCTAGAGACCTAGTTATAGGAATGAGATCAGGCATGCCTCTGTTTAATGCCTTGACAACTGTAAGCACAGGTTATGGCGCGGCGAGCAGGGAGTTCGCAAAGATTGTAGAGCTGGTACAGCTTGGTATGCCAATAGAACAGGCGATCGATGAGGTAAGTAGTAAAAGCCAGTCAAAGACATTCAAGAACCTTATGCTGCAGGCATCTGTAAGTATTAAAGCTGGTGCAGATATAGTAGGAGCACTTCAAGGTGTAATCGATGAAGTTATGCAAGAAAGAACTATAGAGCTTAGAAGATACGGGCAGAGGCTTAATGCGCTTGCTATGTTTTACATGCTCTTTGGAGTTATATTCCCAAGTATGGGCATAGCTGTAGCAGCTATTCTAACAACATTCATAAGCTTATTTACTGTAGATGAATCAACACTAATATTTACACTTGTAGGAATATTCTTCCTGCAGCTTATATTCCTAAATATTATGAGGTCTTCAAGACCAACATTTGCAATGTGATTATATGATATCATTTGAGAAGCTTGTAGCAAGGAATGTTGTGGTATTTATTTCTAGGGAGCTTGACCTTGCGGGGCTTAAGATGACTGTAAACAAATTCCTAGAGATTGCAATAGTTGGCGGTTTCCTTATCCTTACCATATTATCCTACTCTCTCTTTTTCCTTAAGTTTAATGTGGGCATTGCGGCGCTTGGCGGCATTGGAGGTGCTGTGCTTTTTGAGGTAATGCTTTATATGCTCCTTGAGTTTAACATAGAGAAAAGAAAGACATTCGTTGAATCGATACTTCCAGACTATTTGCAGATAGTTGCAGCAAATGTAAGAAGCGGAATATCACTTGACAAGGCCATGGTCCTTGCGGCAAGGCCAGAGTTTAAATATTTCAGCGATGACGTTAAGCTTGTAACCAAGGCCTTATACGCTGGATCAACATTACAAAGCACTCTCTTTGCACTTGCAGAAAAATATAGGTCACTTCAATTAAAGCACACTGTAAGAATGCTTGTCGAAGCGATACAATACGGTGGCGGAATGACAGATTTGCTTAACCAAGTAGCAAAGGATATAAGAAATCAACAGATGATACAGAAAGAGGTATCAGGCCAACTATTTATGTATACTATCTTCATTGCCTTTGCAGCTATAGTAGGTGCACCCACTCTTTATGCTCTTACCACAAGGATGATGACAGTAACTGATACCGTCTGGGCAGGCATATTAGCACAAAACCCCGGTGGCTTGCCAACAGCAGGAGTATCTTTCTTAAGGCCTAGTCCACCTAAGATAACAATCAGCATGTACCAGAGCTTCGCACTCACCGCTGTTATACTAATAACAAGTTTTGGTTCATTTATAGTATCTGCAATTTCTACAGGCTCTGTAATAAGAGGGCTAAGATATTTGCCCATATTCGTATTAGTCGGGCTCGGCGTTTTCTATCTTGTTGGCGCAGTAATAGGAACAATGTTTTCAAGCATAAGTGGTGTTTAGCCAACAAGATTAAGGGCTTCCCTTTCATTTATTATACCTGCAACTGTAGACAAGCCATTATTAGGATAAGGACCATAGAAAGGAGTATAGTAAACGTTATAAGATGTTCCGTTATTTCTATTGTTACTATAATCGTTTGCATTACCATTTAATGGCCACCACATCACCAAGTTTTGCTCATTTACAGGCAGGCCTTCTATTCCATTCTGATATATTTGCATTATTTGAGAAGGTCCAAGAGAAGTGTTATAAAATTGATAATTTGCCATTTGGCCAGTAAAAGATGCACCACCATCACCACAATTGGTACTATCAGAAGGGCCAAGCGGATAATACATTAAAGAAGAACCACCAGGTACACTTCTGCTTCCTGTACCGGAATTTTTATAAACACCATTTATATAACCACTATAACTTAGAGAAACACCATTATACGAAAGCGTCATAACTATGTTTGACCAGGAATTGAGTGGAATAGGACCAAGATTAACGCATCCCAAAGCCCAAACCCTAATCGTAACATGCCCATTTACAAGATCTATCCAAGTATCATGCCAGCCAGTATTTATTGCACTTTGACCTAACTCATCTACTATATCACCATTTGGAGAACTCGGATTTACCCATATAGATATTGTTGCTTGCTGAATAGCGTTATTCATAAACCCGAACCCGCTTGTTTGTTCTATGTAATTGTTCTGTCCATTGAACTGTGCCGTATAAAAACTAGGAGAGGTTTCAAGAGGCAACCTACTTATATATAGCGCAGAGTTGCAATTCTTGCCACTTATGCACGACAATGTGCCAGGAATAGGCAATGTATTAGGCGTAGGCACAATGTATATAGAATCTCTTGTATAGTTTATTAAATTATTAAATTTCACATTAGTTGCAACACCGTTGTTGCCGTTGCCGCTATAGTCGTTTGCATTGCCGTTAAGTGGCCACCAGCCAATAAGACCCGCATTTGGCAATGGCAAACCTTCAACGCCTTCTTGATAAAGCGCTTGAACCTGGCTCGGCGAAAGTGAAGTGTTATAAATTTGCACATTTGAAAGTTGCCCTACAAAATAATAGGCGTAATCGCCAAGACCTATAGCACTTACGCTCTGTATGTTTTGCCCTACAGAACCACTCGCAACAAGGCTCCCATTTAGGTAGAAGTTCCATATGGTATTAGATCCGGAATCTTGTGCGGTAAATGCTACAAAATACCATCTGTTGAACCCTATTGTTGTGCTGATCACTTGGTCATTATGCGAACCTGGATCAAAGTATATTTGATTTGCAGAATTAAAGCCTATGCGCCAATACGCCTCTGGATTGCTGTCTATAGGGAATTGATAGTTATTTTGAAATGATGTCGAAATAAACCATCCAGCTATAGTCAATGCATTTGGCGCTGAATAGCCTTTGCTTGTTAGTATGTAAGATGAACCAGAAGCTCCGTTGAACTGCGCTGCGTAGCGGTTTGAACCTGAAAAGGTGAATATGCCATTAGGCGAACTTCTCAGAAAGTTTGCATTTGCTCTATCAATATATGATGGCAAAAATGGTGATGCAAAATATGAACCATTTTGTATAGCGTTTCTGAGAGCTTCTATATTTAGCAAGTCCATTCCGGGCCCGTAGAGAAGAACCTTTGTTCCATTTGGAATGTAATTGAGTATATTTGTAGAACTAGAATACTGAAGCCAAGGAATGTTTGGTGGTGAGCTTATACTATTTATAGAATATGTAACTAAGCCGCCAAACTTATTTGCGATTGTGCAGGTTGCGTTTGTAATTAAGTTTGCGTTAGGAGTAGCCAATATAATTGATTTATTAAGTGGCGCTGTATTTGCCCAAGATGGGACATTGCTCGATAGGCTTGTACATGTAACACCACTGGGTACATGCAATACAATACCATATATGAAAGCATTGCTGCTAGAATTGCCATATGTTGCATAAGCACCCCCTACAACACTTGTGAGATTATTTATTGAAGAAAACCTTATTGGTCTTTGCACACCCTGTTGAGCATAGAAAAGATCATAGGTTCCATTGAGAGGTATAGAAGCAGATACTGGAATAGAGTAGTTTTGTGTGCCAGAGGGCGTTGCTATTGAAACATTCTCTACATATGAAATAGATAGATTATATGGGCTTGTTTGATATATTATTGGCTTGGACTCGCTTATCCTTACAGCTAGTGGAGAAGGCCTGATATTGTTGATTATAGAAGCATCATATGCCACAAAAGTTGCATTACCCATCCACATTGCCAATGCATTTGCAGCTAATGAGTTTGGCGCTACATTCGGAAGCGTTCCGTTAACAATAAGGTAAGAAAGGTATTGGCTTAAATTGCTAACAAAATTTCCTTTCCTCA
>Ga0208151_100149_pt1 | contig 37008 bp, 37 predicted proteins | sample ECH_Bhost_MetaG_FD_187130 | JGI IMG/M metagenome (GOLD analysis project Ga0208151, IMG submission 187130) | Hot spring microbial mat communities from Yellowstone National Park, Wyoming, USA - ECH_B host_MetaG (SPAdes) (version 2) | ecosystem: Environmental > Aquatic > Thermal springs > Hot... | reverse complement strand
TGACCCAGTTGAACCAGAGGAAGGAGGCCTGTCCCCCGGAGCCGTTACCTATGCTGGCCATGCCGTGGTAGTACTGTGGGTTGGCGTAGGCGAAGAGCTTGTCGAAGCCGGTGGAACCTGTGCTCCCTGTTCCTCCCCACTGGGCCTGGCCCTTAGCGAGTAGACCGTAGGCTATGGCGTTGGAAACCGCGACGTAGTAGATCAATTTGGGTATGTAGGGCCTCCCTGGAATCCAGTAGTAGGGGTTCCTGAGTAAGGTAGCCTGGGTGGAGCTGTAGGAGGACATGTAGTAAGGCCCAGTGCCCACTGGAACTGCTATGGCAGTAGTGGTGGGGTTAGTCAAGTTCTCATATTGCTCCCACGGGGCTATGAACTGAGGGAGGAGCGTGTAGTAAGCGTACTGCACGTTGGGAACTGTGAAGTGGAAGTCCACCTCATAGGGGTTGACTGCCGTTACTGTAACGTTGAAAGGATTCCCCCTTGACTTGAAGTAATCGACGAAGGTCGCCACTACGTCCCTTGCAGTGAAGGGCCAGAGTATGGTCACCTGGGAGCCGTTGGTCCAAGTGCCGTTGTAGAAGAAGTAAACCCCGTGCCTCAGGTAGACGTAGAAGTCCCTGTTGCCGTTGGCGAAGGTCCAGTTAGTAGCCAACCAAGGGTAGAGCTGGCCGGTCATGAAGTCCGCTATGGCTAGGGGCTCGAAGATCCACTGATATGGAATATCATCACTGGCCTCCCCCGTTCCGAATATGTTCCAGTTAGGTGAAATAGGCCCGCTACCTGTAGTGACACCGAATGTAGGATAAGAGGAGGCATATGGGAAGTTGGGCTGGTTGTTGAGGGTCGGTTGGGAGTCAGCCACAAGGAGTCCAGAGAAAAGGGGTATAGTGGAGAGGAAAAACATGGTGGTCAGGACGGTTGACACGAGGTACTTCGTGAAAGAATTAAATTCGTGCATTACATTACACAGATTCCACATAGGTTATAAAGTTTCTTCAAACTAAGGAATATTAGTAATCCACTAGCTTTAATTTATATTAAAAAATTTAATGAGTTGAGGCCTATTCCCTGAGGGGGAGGAAGTCAGTTCAACTATACTGGCTTCACCGAATTTTTCCTTAATGAACTCCTTCATGACTTTTAACTGCCTTTCTAGGTCGTCCCTTTCAAAGTCCTTCCATGTTCAACGACAATGACCAGATCTTGGAAGTTGTGCCCTCTACGCCGCCCTGGAAGGTTCCGGGGCGGTTCACGGTTCCCACCGCGAGGGGTTACACCTGGTGGGCAGTGGATCAGAGGACCACCCGAAAGGGGATCGAATTCGGATCCCGAGACGGGGAGTGGGAGGTGCTGGTTGCACCTCCCGCAGTCCCGTTTCCTGAACCGAGCTGGGGAGGGGAGTCGTTAGCTTCACTAACAGTCCGGAAAACTGATCGAGTGAGGGGCTGTCCGTCCCCTTGGCGGGCCTTTACGCCCTTAACTCCTGACTTCGGTAAAGGGGAATCACTGGAGAGACTTTCACGTTTCCACTTCTTCCTACAGAGTTAGGTTTTCTGTCCTTATGGGGATCTAAGGAGTGCCTCGGCGTCCTTCATCATACACGATTAGGCTTTCAGAAGTGAGAAAAACTGTTGAATACACTGATAGTATCATTCCTTAAGCTACAAATTATAGGATTAGGACGTTCCCCTTGAGAGTGTAGCGTTATTCCCCTTCGTAAACCATTCCCGTCTTGTAGAAGAAGATTTTGTAGGTTAATGATGACACTATCAATACACTCCTTAATTGTATGGAAAGTGCTTTATAGCCCACCACTGAAACCGGATCGTGTGATCAAGTCAATCAAGATGTTCAAGGTAGGGGATCACGGAGAGGTTCCCGGGCCTGAGGTTTACTGGATGAGGGACTTCGATAAGTGGCATAGGCTGAGCTTCTACTCCTTCCTCTTCGAGACGGAGAGTGGGCTTGCTCTCCTCAACACCGGACTCCCCGGTGACTTAACTTTGAGGAACGACTTCCTGCGGAAGTGGGCAGGAAGCGATAGATGCAAGTTCACAGTCAGGGAGGAGGAGAAGATAGAGAGGGCCCTGGAGAGAGCAGGCGTTGGACCGAATGAGGTAAGGGCAGTCATCATCTCCCCAGTTCAGGACTACACCATAGGAGGCCTGAAGACCTTCAGGAGAGCGGAGATCTTCTTCTCCAAGAGAGGCTGGTTCGAGGACGTAGTCAACCCCTTACCTTCCCCCTTCCTCAACAGGGACATATACCTGCCCAAGGAGATCAGGAGCTACATATTCGAGGAGGCCTGGAATAGGATAAGACTGGTAGAGGATCAGGAGGTGATGGAGGGACTTAGGGTTAAGTGGACCGGTTGCCACCACAGGAGCTCCATGGCCATTATTGCAGACACAGGCAAGGGAAAAACGTGCGTAACCGACGCCGCCTTCACGTATAGGAACTTAGAGGAGGAGATCCCCATAGGGATCGCTGAGGACATCTATGAGTGCTTGAACGCCTACAGGGAGCTAAAGGATTTGTGCAATAGGATAATTCCTGCATACGACCCCGAGAACTTAGTGAGGTTCGGAGACCTGGTGACCTAACCAGGGGACGAGGAACCTTTAGTCACTACTTGGACAGACTTCCTCCCTGTGCTGGACTGAATCCTTTTTTCATGTTGATAGAGATGTTTTATGTTTTCCGTGTTATGAGTTCCTCCATGAGGGGATGATTTCCCACTGGGTGTGGGCTCCGCCCGGGGGGAGTGAAAGGGGGTGTGGGTCCCGTGCCGTTGGGCAGGGTCCGCGACCCGCCCTTGAACCGTGCTGGGGGCTGAGTCCCTACACCTGATCAGGGTGGAATGAAATGAGGGTAATGAAAGTGTAGGGACAAACGGGTTGCATTCCCTTCATGAACTACCCGATCCACATGGACGCAATCCCCATCGAAAATGAAGAGACAATTAGCAGTGGTTCAACTCCTCCCTGTTTCAGTGAGCTCAAGGCCCAAACCGAGGGAAAGAAGCGGGATAACCGAACAGGGGAAGGAGTAACTGTTATATACTGAACGGAGCCATGGGTCCATATGAAGTCCAGAGCTGCCCTGTTGAGGGAGTTCGGCAAAGGGCTGAGACTGGAGACCGTTGAGATCCCCTCCCCCAAGGGGGAGGAGGTGCTCATCCGGGTCGAGGGAGCAGGTGTTTGCAGGACGGACTTGAGGATAATCAGCGGTGTCGAAGCTAAGCCCGGCTTCAAGCTCCCTATAATACTGGGTCACGAGAACGCAGGGAGGGTGGTGGAAGTAGGGGAGAACGTGAGGGGGCTTAAGCCAGGGGATAGGGTATTAGTCTACTCGACCTGGGGAGACCTGACCTGCAGATACTGCAGGAGGGGGCTCTATAGCTTATGCCCAAACCAGATCATACCTGGGCAAAACACCAACGGCGGTTACTCGGAGTACATGCTAGTGGAGAGTTACAGGTGGGTCGAGAGGATCGGCGACCTGGACCCGGTGGAGGCAGCCCCCTTGGCTGACGCGGGAACGACGTCCATGGGCGCGTTGAGGCTGGCTTCCCCTTACGTTGAGGTGGGGAAACCCATGGTAATTTATGGAGTGGGCGGACTGGCCGTCTACGCGATCCAACTGGCACGCCTGCTTTTCAGGGAGTCCCCAGTCATCGCTGTCTCGAGGAACAGGAAGAGGAGAGAACTGGCGCTGAACCTCGGCGCCGAGGAGGCAGTGGATCCCAACGAATTGGAAGAGGCAGTGAAGAGGAGCACGGGAGGGGAGGGAATTCCCGTCGCCATAGACCTAGTGGGCACGGAGGAGACGACGATGAGGCTGTCCAAGGTCTTGGCGGTGGACGGAGCCGTGATCCTGGTGGGCATTGAGGGGAGGACCATCTCCGCGCCCACCTTCGACTTAGTGGTCTGGAATAAGAAGATCATAGGCTCGAATTACGGCACCATGAACGATATGGCCGATGTCATCAAATTAATCCAGCAGGGGAAGGTCAAATCAATGGTAGTCAAGAGGAACTTAGAGGAGATAAACCAGGCCATGGCGGACTTAAGGGAGGGCAGGGTTGAGGCAGGTAGACAGGTCATAGTCCCTTGATCTCTTTTAGAGTTCGACTTTTATAGTGACTAAATTTTCATACTGTTAACCACTTAGCCCCATCACTCCTCCTCACGCCTAGATTGGGAGTCAGACCCTAAGCCGCGACGTGGGAGTTTCATTGAGCGACTTCCTCCACTCCACACCGCTCAAGGACTCCACAGTGGCACATAGGGATGTTTTAATCAGGGCGTGAACTACCCCGCCCTCACGGACGGCCCACCTCGCGATCTCCCGCTCCTCGGAGCGACCTCGATCCCCCCACAGCGGAGGTCCCACCCGACCGTTCCGCGAACCCCGCGTGGGGTTACGGAGGGTCTCCACAGGCCTGAACCCCAGTCCCGAGGCCCAGCTCTTACAGCCTAGGTCTATGCACCTATTCGTCGTTAACTATAAAATCATCTTTCCTATAAGGGGGCTGTCCATCCTCACGGAGGGGGACTTCCGCCCCCTTAACCCCCGCAAAGTTAAAAGTAAGTAATAGTGAACTAAGTAATAGTGAACAGAAATATTACAGACTGTTTCAGCGAACTCCCCTGACGTCTCAGAGCCTCCTTAAAAGGAAACGCTGCAAGGCCTCAACGACTCTCCAACTGAGTGTGGGCCTCAGCCTCGAGTAGTAAATCCTCAACTTGACCAGGGACAGGAACATTATGAGTGCTATCCTAAGGGTGTTCCTGCTCACCTTGCTTCCCTCCTCTAAATGCCTCCACCTAACGAAGGTCTGACCTATCCTGAAACCCCTCCTGGCGAAGGCGTATATTAGGTTAACGTCGAAGACGAAGTCGTTTATGATCAGCTCCTCCATCATCTGGGCAACCCTCTCCCTTCTCATTACCTTGAACCCCGCCTGGAAGTCGGCGAAATCCCTCATCCTCCAGAACATCAATTTGACCAGGATTATGTAAATGCGGTGCAAGAGCATACGTAGTGGAGGCATCCCGTCCAGCAATCTGGCGGTCAGGAAGAGGTCGTAGTCCTTAGCCATCCTAATTACCCTCCACATCTCCTCCACGCTCACAGGTAAGTCGGCATCCACGAATGCCACTAAATCCCCCTTCGCTCTCCTTATGCCCTCCATTATGGCCCCACCCTTGCCCAACCTCTGAGTGAAGTGGTAAACCTCAACCCCGTTGAATGCTTTAACCACCTCCGCCGTCTTATCGTCACCATCGCATACCACTATTACCTGGGCACCATCGAAATTGGAGGTCAAGTGTCTCAGGGTTGAAGCGATCCTGGATTCCTCGTTATATGCAGGAACTACTATGGTTAACACATTTACCGTTATGCCACCATTATTTAAATTTAACTTGGGCTCTTTGGAACACCTCCTAAATTGATACAAGGCCTCTCTTTTACCCCACTCTGGACCTGTTCGTGAGGGCAGGGAGGAGTCAGGTCTGATGAGGAAGTAAGACTTTCATGATATTTGATGATGAGGACTGCTGATGAGGTGAAGTTATGATACTCGTAGCCGACTTCCTCCCCGCCCTGGTTCCAGGGGACCCATGGTTCCCACCATGGGGGGTCACATCCCTCACTCGATGGGCAGTCTGCTGGTGCGGAAAGCCACTCCCACCTGGGTTCGATCCCGAAATGGAGGGTGGGGATCCATCGTGTGAAGGGATAGTAATTCCACTTCCCAGTCCCACTGCCTTGGATCGGGCTGGGGAGGGCGTCGCTGGCTTCAGTGAAAATGACATGATGAAGATCAAATTAGGGGGGACATCCATCTCCACCCTAAACGGCGAAGCCTCTAGTCCCCTTAACCCCTCACTCCCACGGCGAGATAGTTTACAGACGGAGGAGACTTTAGTGAGAGGAATCCCACCTTGGTGTGTGGACCGCCTGGAACCCTCCAGGGTGAGGAGGAGGTCAGATCCGCATGAGGAGGTAAGCCACAACGCTCATGAGCGCAGTGAGCAAGAGGAAGTATAGCCAGACCACTTGGATCACCTTCACTTCCTCCAAGTACCTGTAGTGGATCAGGAAGGGTGAGGTGAAGGAGAAGAAGGCCATGAGCTTGATCAGGGCGCTCTCGAACCTGAGGCTGAAGGTTAAGTTCAAGAGGAACCTCATGAATATGTTCCTCCTGAGCCTTTGGACCTCCGGTATCCTGAGGGCGAACTTCCTACCCTCCTCTGTAAGGACGAAGACTTCCTTAACACCATTGAGGGTCTTCCTCTTCCTCCTCTTGAAGAAGTTATACTTCCCAGAGAAGAGGTCCAGGTAGAACTTGAGGGTGGTCCTGGAGACACCTATTTCCCTGGATAGTTTACCCACTGGGACTACGCCGTTACACACCACAGAGGCCTTCGCGATCTCGGTGAAGTAGTAGAAGTGAGTGGGGTTGTTCAGGGGATCCTCAGCCTCCCTCTCCTCCCCCAATTGCCCGTTGAGGATCGAGGCCAGATCTCCCACCACACTCCTACCCTGTTCCGTCAGCTCGTAGACATCGTATTTCACCTTTGAGACTAATTCCTTCTTTATTAGCTTCCTCACCGCGTCTATAACCGCCTTCTTACTCGACCCTAGGGAAGTAGAGATCTCGGCCACAGAACTGGGTCCCTTGGAACTGAGGAGTATCACTATCCTCCACTGCAGTTCCCCCCTCGAGAAGTCTATTGCGTCGTCGATGGACCTGAGCTTGTCCAGGACTCTTCCTAGTTCACTCATACCGATATACTATATAGTGCTAGATTTTATATGTATCATAAGCTAAAGTGGTTCTACTTCCTCACCGCGGGTCTTGCGTATTACACAGCTCAACTATCTCCTGCAGCCCCTCGAACTTCTCCAACACCCTAACTCCTTCACCCTGCTTTATTATACAGTACTTCCTCCCCACCACGAACCTGTCCCTAAGCAGGGAGGGGAAGAAGGCATACAGTTCCTCGTTCTCCGAGTACCTAACGCCGCAATTCCCATTCCCTGCCACACTCTTGAGGTACTTGTCCAGCCCCCTCTGACCCTCGACCCTGGGGGTGGAGTTGATCAGGAGCACGAAGGCTGTGGTGCCAAGGGCGGGGAGGATCAATAGGTACCAGTAACCTCCCATCAATAGGGATAGGGTCAAGAGGAGCGCTGAGGCGAATACCAAGGGGATCTGTAGGAGTTTCAAGTCCATGTACATAGTTAGAATCTATTGTTTTAAGTTTAACTCCTCTAATTGTGCACAGACTCACTGAATTTAGAAGGGTACTGAATTGAGGCTCATGATCATGGCCCAGGACGCTAATAGGAGGAGTAGGGGCTTGAAGAGGTCGTCCCTTAAGTTCGAGGTCGAGGCAGAGAGCTGGAGGAAGAGGGGTAAGTCTATGACTAGGTTCTGCTCTACTCCGGTAAAGGGCATAGCGAGAACGGAGGAGGCGTATATGCCCAGGATCTCACCAGGCATATACCTATTCCCGTAGACTGAGAGTGCATAATACAGGAAGCTATTAGCTGACCCCCAGCTGAGGAGGGCGAACTGGAAGAAGGTTTGACCCATGGAGTTATAGGTCAGAGGCACTGGGAAGACACCTCCCAGTATGAGGGAGAGGCCGATCAGCAGGACTGGGGAGGTGAGGAGGGCGTATCGCCGAAGGTAAACGTCTGCCCTCCCTGTGATAATCGCATAGCAGACGTAAACGAATATCCCCGCCTCCAGTTGCGCCCAGGCGTAGACGTGGCTCAACAGGGAGAGGTAGGACAGGATAACCGCTAGGACAAGCCTCTCCCTCCTGATCAGGAGTGCCAGGGAGGAGAACTCCAAAGCGATGGAGAACAAGTTCGCTTGGAGGCCGGAGTAGAGGAAAGTCAGAAGCATGGGGGAAATAGCAGCGCAGAGGGAAGTAAGGCCTCCGTAACCCTTCCTCCAGGACTCCCCCAGGAAGTAGGCTGAGAGCGTATAGGCTAAGGCGAGGAAGGGGAATTGGTAGAGCGAGAGGGGGAGAGCTGGAAAAACCTTGGAGAGGGCGAAGAGGAGGGAGAGGTAAAGAGGTCTGGTGAGGAAGAACCAGCCGTGAACCGTTGGGCTCTCGAGCCAACCGTAGTAGAACCTCCAGTCCATGGTCTCCGCGTAACCCTTGGGGTTCACTGTGGGGATCAAGGGGATCAAGGAAACAGCAAGCGCAGCTAAGATCCCTGAGAACCAAGGAACTCTCCTAACTGCCCCCACTCCCTTTGGGAATAAACCAAGGACCACCCCAGCGAAGAGCACAAATGGTATGAGCTGGGCCTCCCCCACCTGAAAAACCGCTGAGGGTACCATAAGGAAATCATATCTCTCCCCCAGGAGGGAGAGGAGTAAGTAGGATAGGGAAGCGGAGTCCAGCGCGAGTACGAGCGATCTGACCCACTTGGGTACGAAGTCCACTGCATACAGGGAGATCACCGCTATTCCCCCCGCTGTGATCACCGGGAAGAAGTAGGCGATTAGGGAAAGGGGAATAGAGAAGGACAGGACTGGCTTGCTCAAGCTCAGGATCACCGCTGCCGTTATGAGGAGGATTAGACCCACTAACTTGTCCTGTATGGTGCCCAGGTAAGTCACCCTGTAGAGGGTCAGGGGCAGTCCGGCGAAGAGGGGTATGGCGGAGAGGGAGAGGAGGAGTGACAGGAAGGGGAGTCCGCTAGATCTCCTGGAGATCATAGGAACCTCCTCAGGATCAGGTAGAGGGACGAACAGAGCAAGGAGGATGCGAAGATTGACCATGGGGAGAGGCCCAGGGGACCTCCCCTCACTCCAGCTAGCCTAGAGAGATCGGGGAAGGAATCGTTGGCCACTCCAGGGAAATTGGCCCTAACCAAGGTCATGTTATAACCCTGTGCAACCTTCTGGAGTACAACCCCATTTGTGGAGACCAACACCTCCTCCCCATGCACCACACTCTCCAGGGCCTCCACGGGTCTACCCTGCAGGGTGAAAGTTGTGGGAGCACCGCTGAGAGGGGCGAAGATCAGCCCAGGGGAGACGAATAGGGAGTAGTTCACTATGACGTGGGTCATGGGATTCACGTTGACTAGGCTTACGTGACCTGAAGTGATGTTTATGATGTAGAGCGAGAAGAAGGTGGAGTTGCCCTCGATCACCTTATACAGTAGGAACAGCGTGTCCATGAGTTTCACTACCCCGCGTTCCGTTTAAGTAAGTGGAACACTTTCGACCACCAGTCTCCATGGGCTCTTAACGCGGATTTCAGTCATTTAAATAAACTAATTTAAATGAGATTTTATTTAAATTAAGGGAGTTGAAATTTGTTTATTACTGGTCGAAACTGTGGGGACTTCTTAAAAGGAACTCCGTGGGAGCTGGACTAAGAGGTGAGTGAATAGGTGAAATCCCTCATAACTCGATACAACCAGAAAGTTAAACGCAGGGGCCTAGCAGGACTAGATACTGCCATAATACTAATAGCGTTCATAATAACCGCGAGTGTCCTAGCCTACGTCGCCATAAATATGGGCCTCTTCGTGACCCAAAAGGCCAAAACCACCATAAGCAAGGGAGAGGAAACAGCGTCCACTGCCCTAACCCTGTCCAGTAGTGTCCTTTACGCGGTGAACTACCCGCTTAACAGTCTGAGTTACTGGATATATTTCACCGTAAGCCCGAGTTCCGGAATATCAAGCGTGGAGTTATCTCCTCAGACCACGGCCATATCCTTCACGGCAGCCTCCAGCGGCATCAGCCTGTCTAATATATATATATAAGTACACTGCTCAATGTGACCAGCGTCCAGCCTGCCTTCTACAATGGCTACTACACAGCCTACCTATTGACCTCATCTAAGTCCCCTAACGGACAGACTTACTACTACTACGCTGACCCATATGCTGCAGTACTGGCGCTGGCGGAGCAACCCGGATCCTCTAGTTATCTCGTAGTGAGCCCTAATCCCTCAACTGGTGCAACTGTGACAGCTCCATCTGCACCTCACAATACCTTCACCTTCCAGTATGGAGGCGTTACCTACACTGCCTACATCCTGCAGACCTTCGCCTTCACTTTCCCCGTGGCTGGAGATCCCTTAGTGGGCAGCGCCATAGCCCCAGCAGGTTCCACCATAGGGGTAATGATACTGTTCGGCCCCAACGCTGACCAAGTATACCAGTATCAGACTATAACCATACAGATAACGCCTAACATAGGCTCCCCGTTAACAATAAGCCAGTATGTCTATCAACCACAGGGTAACGTAAGTGTAATAGGATAAGACAAAACTTTTTTATTTATCTTTAAAAAAAGGTGATTTAAATTGATTGGTCTTTCCCTCCTGATCAATACTCCCTTCGTCCTGGTCCTAACCATAGCTATCCCACTGGCGGTACTCTTTTACGTTCTTCGCAGGTTCCTCTTGGGGAACCAGGTCCAGCAATCCGCTCCTCCCCCAACCCAACCTCCCCCGGCTAGGGAGGAGAGGGCAGCTCAAGTAACGCAGCAGGAGGATCAAATCAAACCCTTAGTCCAGAAGATGGATAAGTTGAGGGACGACCTGGTTAAGGTGATAACCAATAACGCGGAGGAACTCCGCAAGTCCGTGGAGGCCATCTCCTCCTCTCTGGAGGAGGCCTTGGTCTCCATCAAGTCCGTAGAGGCCGATAGGAAATCCCCTTTCAACCTCACGTTCCAGGAGGGAAAGGAAATTGAGGCTCGGGAACCCCGCGGTTCCCCTGAGCTCGAGGGCCAAGGGGAACTGCGAGGCCTTAAGGCAGGCGTTAACGTGGATCTGCCCAACTTCGTGAAGCTCTGCGTCCTACTGGAGGTGATGGACTACGACGACTCCAAGGTCAGGTCCCTCTACGAGTTGGGTCTACTCTCCCCAGACGACATGAGGGTCGTAATGAAGGTGGAGGAGTTCCTGAGGCAGAACTCAGGGAAGGTGAAGGCGTTGGACTTGGCTAAGATGGCTGTTAACGTTGCGGAGAGCTACGGAACGGTCACGCCGGAGATGAAGAGGTTCCTCCTCTTGGTAACGGGTGAGGTAAGTGGCCAGTGAGATCATATCGGAGTCCATAATGATAATAGCCAGCGTCATCCTGGTGGGCATACTGGCTGGGGTGCTTTACTCCTCGGTCTCAATGATAGGTACACAGTACTCATCCTATGCCATCCTCCAGTCCCAGAAGCTCACCATGGACCTGCAAATAGTCTACGCCACTAACACATCACCGACGCAGATCGTGGTCTACCTGCAGAACGTGGGTATGACCTCAATCCCCAACCTACAGACCTCAACCCTCTACGTCGGTCCTCAAGGTCAGCTAACTCCCGTGGGTTACGGTACTTCCCCTCCCTCCTGGAACTCCCCAGCCCAGTCCCTGAACCCCGGGTCCACAGTTCAACTCACGATCTCCCTGAGCTCTCCGCTCAAGGCTGGATACTACACGGTAATGTTCGTCTCCTCCACAGGTTTCTCCACTTCTTACACCTTCCAGGTGATGTGAATGGGTTTATCCCAGGTGGCCACATTCTCCTTAATAGCCTTCCTGGCCCTCTCCCTCCTCCTGACCTACCTGATCCTCCAAACCAGGGATCAGCAGCTGCTGGACAACTCCTACCAGCAGCGGCAGCAGCTCTACCTAAACCAGCTCAACACGAGGATCTCCATACTCTCCACCTCAGTCAGGGGGAGCATGCTCACCCTCTCCGTGGCCAACAACGGCACTGTGCCCCTATGGGACTTCAGTCACTTCTCCTTGGTGATCCAGTACTACGCCAACCAGAGTGGCGTGAAGGTTCTTTCCCTCTCCTCCTACAACTACACTCCCTCCCTAACTCCCCCCGCTTACTACTGGACCTCGGCCTCCGTAATCCCACCGGGGGGCTGGACCTACTTCACCGTTTCCCTACCCTACCCTCCCTATTCAGGGACTCAAGCGGTGATCGTGATCTCCACTAACTACGGCCCAGGGACTGTATGGAGGGGAGCGCTTTGATGATCTCCACTGGCAGTGAGGAGTTGGACAGGAGGCTCGGTGGGATCCCCTTCCCCTCACTGATCATGATAGAGGGAGATCACGGGACTGGCAAGAGCGTTCTAGCAGCCCAACTCGCCTCAGGCTTCCTAGCCAGTGGGAAGAGGGGATACATAGTGACAACCGAGCAGACGAGCTTGGATTACCTCAGGAAGATGAGGGAGGTGAGGATAAACCTAACGAAACCCTTCCTCAAGGGGGAGCTCGGCATAGCGCCCGTGAATACCTCCAGGTTCACCTGGAACTCACAGGTTGCAGCCAAACTGTTAGACCTCCTCTACTCCTTCTCCTCCTCCTTGAGGATGGACTTCCTGATCCTGGACAGCCTGAGCGTAATAGCCACATTCGCTCAGGAGAGGGACATCCTGGAGTTCATGAAGAGGTCCAGGGTGATGGTGAGGGGTGAAATGTCCATGATCTTCACTGTCCACCCAGGCGTGTTCTCGGACTCGATCCTCACTAGGGTTACCAGTGTAGTGGACGTCTACCTGAAGCTCTCCGCTGCATCCATAGGGGGGAGGAGGATCAAGGTCCTGGAGAGGGTGAAGACAGTGGGAGGAGTGATGGGGGCTGAGGCGATCTCCTTCGACATAGACCCCTCACTGGGCATAAAGGTGGTCCCACTGTCGCTCTCGAGGGCGTGAGCCATGGAGGAGTTCCTGTTCACCTACATTCAATCCCAAGAGGAGGAGCCTCAGGTTGTGGAGTCCCCAGCGCAACTCAGGGGTTTCACGACCTACAATGCTATCTACAAAGTGGCAGACCTAGTTTACGTCCACGTCAAGAGTGTTAAGTCCGAGGACGGTTATAACCAATACGTAGTAGTGGAACCTCCGAGGCCTACGCAGGAGGAGGTTGAGAGAATGGAGGAGCTCTTCGCCTCCCAGATTAGGGAGAGGGACGAGCCTCCTCCCACACTGGAGGAGAAGGAGAGGATCATGGTTCAAGTCCTCAACAGAGTCCTCAGGAGGGTTAAGCTCAGTGTCCCCAGGGAGTACGCGATCTACCACTTCGTGAGGGACAAGCTCTACACCGGTCCACTGGAGCCCTTGATCAGGGACCCATTCATAGAGGACATCTCTCTCCCTGGGGTGGGTAATGTATACATAGTCCACAAGGTCTTCGGACCCATGAGGACTTCCGTGCACATAGGGGACTCCGATACGTTGGACGAGTTGATAGTGGTCCTGAGCGAGAAAACGCTGAGGCCCGTTTCCCACAATAGGCCCGTGATCGATGCTAGCCTACCCGACGGCTCCAGGGTCAACTTCGTCTATGGGGTGGACATAAGTAGGAGGGGTTCGAACCTGACGGTCAGGAAGTTCAGCAAGGTCCCACTGAGCGTGACTCAGCTGGTCTCCTCTGGAACCATGTCGCCTCTCCTCGCTGCCTACATCTGGATGATGCTGGATGAGGGGATGAACGTGTTCGTGTGTGGGGAAACGGCCTCAGGGAAGACCACCACCCTAAATGCCATAACCGCCTTCATCCCTCCCAACCTCAAGATCGTGAGTATTGAGGACACTCCGGAACTCACGGTTCCACACTCCAACTGGGTCGCTGAAGTGACCAGGGACACGGGCGGAGAGGGGACCATAAAGCTCTTCGACCTACTCAAGGCCGCCCTTAGGCAGAGGCCCAACTACATCCTGGTGGGGGAGATAAGGGACAGGGAGGGGAACGTGGCCTTCCAGGCGATGCAGACTGGTCACTCGGTCATGGCCACCTTCCACGCTGCCAACGTGAGGTCACTGGTCCAGAGGCTCACGGGTTACCCCATAGAGGTGCCTAAGTCCTACATAAACAACCTCAACATAGCCCTCTTCCAGACCGCTCTTTACGACAAGAGGGGGAATATGATCAGGAGGGTCGTGGAGGTAGACGAGCTCGTGGACATAGACCCTGTGACCAACGACGTAGTCTACATCCCAGTGTTCACCTATGACCCGGTGAGGGATGAGATAGTCTTCGGCGGCAGGGGGGCTTCCTATTTAATAGAGAGTAAAGTCGCGGTCAGGAGGGGGGTGGACAGGAGGAACATACAGACCCTCTACGACGAGCTCCAACTCAGGGCCGGCTTCGTCTCGAGGCTGGTCCAGGGGAGGGTCTTCAACTACTTCGATGTGTGGAAGTGGATACTGAGGGCGAGGCAGGTGGGCTTAGATGAGGTTGTCAGGGCTCTTCAGTAGATCGAGGAAACAGGGCGAGCTCAACACCAAGTATATTTTCGTAGTGGCCTACATGCTCGCCCTCTTCTCAGGGGGTTTACCCCCTGAATTGGTAGTGGTGAGCCTAGCCAAGGAGACTTTCTTCTCGCCCTACTACAGGTACATGAGGAGGCTGAGGAACCTCCTCTCATACAGGTTCAAGTTCAGTGAGGCGGTGAACAAGGTAGTGAAGAGCGTGGGTTTCAAGAACTTCTCGGAGCTCCTGGTCAGGTTGTCTCAGGCAGTGTCCTTCGGCGACGATATGGTAGCCTTCCTGAGCAGGGAGGTGGACTTCGCCCTCTCAGAGTATAACTCATCCATGGGCAGGAAGCTCCAGTCCATGAACAACTTCCTGTCCATTTACGCCACCCTCAACAGCTCCCTGGTCTTCCTAGTGGCTGATGTGACCATCATTTCCCTCCTATATAGCGGTGGGGGGAGGCTGGTTGAACTCTCAGCCTTCATGGCAGGGGCTGTGTCGGGCAACCTGACCCTCTTCATGTATATGATTTACAAGCCCGAGAACTACATTACGTATAACCTCAACGAGAGGCTAGTGGCAGTGACCGCGATCGTCGCTGCGATGACCTCTTCCCTCCTCGTGAGCAATTACGTGGCCGTGGCATCAGCTGGCGCGGTACTCATGACGTTGGGACTCTATTACAGGGTTAAGGAGAACAGGATCAACACGCTGGAGAGGTACTTCCTCCTATTCGTTAGGTACTTCTCTAGGAACTACGCCACTGTGAGGAACGTGGAGGAGGCCTTAGTGAGCGTCCTCAGGGGAGACCTGGGCACTGTGAGACCGCTGGTGAAGAGGGCCATAAACAGGGTTCGATACGGGGTAAATAAGGAGAGGGTCTTTCAGAGTATGAGCGCTGAGACGAAGAGTGTATTGATATATATGCTTAACAGGATCCTATACTCCACCATATCCTTAGGCGGAGACGTAGAGATCGTAGGGGATACCCTGACCAGAGTCGGGGACTCCCTACTCAACGTCAGGGCACAGCGGGAACAGAACGGCAGGGCCTTCGAGAGCACTATCTACGCTCTCCACAGCTCCACAGCAGGCGTTTCAGCCGCGTTAATAGCCATAGTGGGCATACTGAACAGCCTCTTCTCCATATCCAGCGTCTCCTCGGTGTTCCAGTTCAGCCCGATGAACCTGGGACTCGTGGAGAGGCTCCTCCTGGTGATTCTGGTCATGTTGAGCCTCTCCAATGGAGTCGCCATAACCCTAGCCTACGGTAGATCACTCAACGTGAGCCTCTACTTCATAGGGCTCCTCATGATAATGTCAGCCATCACGTTCCACGTGGTCCTCCTGCTCACTAACGGTCTCTTCTCCTCTCTTTACTCCCCAGGAGGGGTGGTGAGTCCGCCGTGAGGGACTTGATCGGGGAATTGGAGGGACGTAAGGTCTTCCTGGTCGGGGAAATCCCGGAGGAGATCCTGGACGGAGCGAGGGCTGAGGTGTTAAGGGTGGGCAGCGGGTTCTTCTCTGGCGCCAAGGCTGAGGAGGGAGTGATCCTCTTCCACTCCAAGGAGCTCAGGAGGGCTTACATAAGCGCCAGGAACGTTAAGCGAGTGTTCGCAATGAGCTTCCCCGAATTGGGACCTTCCATGGAGCTGGTAGGTGCTCTCAGGGAACAGGGTAGGGAAGCAGCGATCCTTGGTTACACCCCCTCTAAGGAGGAACTGCCTGGAGAACCAGACCCGGAGAGTAAAGTGAGGGTGGCCATTGTAGTCCCAGAGAGGGTCGAACTCCTCACATGGGTCCTCCCGGGCTCCCGGTTCTACTGGGTGGACTACTACAATCGTGGTGAAACACCAAAGGGGAGATACGACCTCATAGGATCGGACTCCTGCGAATACTTCCCCACATATGATTCCAGGACCGTTGTGTTAGCCGCGATCCTAGGCTTACCCTCTTTCCCCATTGAGGTGAAAGACGTTGACGGACCTTGGCTCAACGTTAGGTTGAGGTGTGAACAACGGGTTGAGGGTGAGGGGGTCATACTGAGGCCGAACAGGGATTTCTCCAGGTTCGAGGCCTACAGGGTAAGGATGAACGGAGAGATCATGGAATTAGAGGAGGGAGATCCCCTTGTCGCTCCCACCGGTTCCGTTTTCCTCGCGGTTCTGGGTCGAGCCGAAACCATAGCTGAGAGGCTGAGGGAAGTGGGGTTCCGCGTTTTCCCTGAAGGAATTTAACAATCCACTGGCCTGCATGAAATAGAGCAAAAGGCAGGGCGATTTCGGGTGCCTCTCCCTCAGTCCCATTTCCTGAACAGGGCTGAGGAGAGGAGTCGCTGGCTTCACTGAAAAAGTTTGAAGGGGGGTATTTAAAATGGGGGCTGTCCGTCCCCGCCCGCGGGGCTTTTCGCCCTTAACCCCTTTAAGATAAAAGGTGAACTCTGACTTAACAAGGAAGGAGTAACACATATTTACTCCACACGGATGAGACTCACTCATGATCAAGAGAGTGGAGCCCTTCATCTTAGCCTATGAAGGGATCAACGAGGAGCAGGACGCATTGGCGGTGAAGCTATTAGCGGAGCACCCCATGGAGACACTCCTGGTGAGAGTGGAGACAGACGATGGATATGTAGGGATAGGGGAGTCACTGGCTTACGGCATGCCGGACACCGTGAAGACCCTAATAGAGAGGACCGTGGCCCCACTTGTAGTAGGAGAGGATGAGGAACTCATAGAGAGGATCTGGAACAAGGTCTACATGGCGACCCTCAGGTTCGGTAGGAGGGGAATAGCGATCGCTGCCCTGAGCGGCGTGGACACCGCGCTCTGGGACATAATGGGCAAGAAGGCGGAGAAACCGCTCTACAAGATACTGGGGGGTTCTAAGTCCAAGGTCAGGAATTACGTCACAGGGGGTTACTACGCGCCCACTAAGGACATAGAGAGGCTCAGGGAGGAGGTGGAGTACTACGTCAAAAGGGGATTCAAGGGAGTGAAGATCAAGATAGGAGGTAAGACCCTCGAGGAGGACTTAGCCAGGTTAAAGGCAGTCAGGGAAGTGGTGGGCGAGGAAGTTAAGATAGCGGTGGACGCGAACAACGTCTATAAATACGAGGAGGCCAGGGTAGTGGGCAGGAAATTGGAGCAGCTGGGCATCTGGTTCTTCGAGGAACCGATCCAGACTGACTTCATGGACCTCAGCGCTAGGCTGGCTGAGGAATTGGATATACCCATAGCGGGTTACGAGACGGCCTTCACCAGGTGGGAGTTCTACGAACTCATGAGGAGGAGAGCGGTGGACATAGTGCAACCCGACTCCATGTGGTCCGGAGGAGTGTCCGAGGTCATGAAGATAGGAGCAGTAGCCAAGACCCTAGGTTTCCCCGTGATACCCCACTACTCCGCCTCAGCTGTCTCACTGGTGGCCAATGCACACGTTGCAGCTACGCTGGGATGCGACTGGCTGGAGACCCACCTGAGGAGGAACGAGCTAAGGGACAACCTATTCAAGGAACCCATAGAGTATGAGGACGGCCAAATAGTCCTCCCCAATAGGCCAGGCCTCGGGTTCACACTAAGGGACGACGCTGAGCAGCTATACGGCAGGAGGAGCTAAGTTAAGGATTTCTTTACCACCCTTCGTAGACAGTCTTCTCCCTGCTGTAGAACTCCAGCGCTTCCTCCCCCATCTCCTTCCAAGTGGCTGCGCCTGAGTTCTTGAAACCACCGAAGGGCGCCTGGAGTTCCAAACCGATGGTGGGCTTATTCACCTTTATGACGCCCGCCTCCACCCTATTCACGAAATCGTTGATCGCCTTCAAGTCCCTGCTCACTATGCCCGCTGTGTGACCGTAATCCACCGCGTTGACTAGCTCGATCGCCTCATCGAAGTCCTTGGCCTCCGTTATCCCCAGGATGGGACCGAAGATCTCCTCCTTGAAGAGCCTCATATTCCTCGACACCCCCTCGAATACTGTGGGCTCCACGAAATACCCCTCACCTGGAATAGTGGAACCTCCGTGCACCAGCTTAGCCCCCTCGGCTTTCCCCACCTCCACATACTCCAAGTCCTTCCTGAACTGGGACTCGTCAACCACGGGACCCATGTCCACGTCCTGAGTCCCTTCGCCGACCCTCCACCTCTTGAGCCTCTCCATTAACCTCTGCTTGAACTCACCGTATACCCTGGAGTGGACTATTACCCTGCTCGTAGCGGTGCAGGACTGGCCGGTGAGGGTGAAAGCTCCCCTCACTGCTAAGTCCGCTGCCAATCCCAGGTCCGCCTCCTTGTCCACGTATAGACCGTTCTTGCCTCCCAACTCCAGTTGAACCCTAGTCATCCTGCCCTTGGTCCCGACCAAGCTATAGATCCTCTTACCCACTTCCGTAGATCCGGTGAAGGAGACCGCAGCCACATCCTCGTCCTTGACTATGGCGTCCCCCACCTCTCCTCCCCTTCCTACTACCAAGTTCACAACTCCCTCAGGTACTCCCGCCCTCCTAAGTATGTCGATTAGCTTGGCTACTATGAGCGGCGTCTTGGTGGCAGGCTTTATGATAACCGTATTGCCAGCAGCGAGAGCAGGCGCCATCTTCCAGGAGGGGATGGAGATGGGGAAGTTCCAAGGAGTTATTAGGGCCACCACCCCTAGGGGTTCCCTTAAGGTGAATATCCTGGTGTTATCGTCGGCTGAGGGCAGGGTGATGCCGCCGTGCTTGAAAGCCAAAGCGCCGTAGAACTTAAATAGATTGTAGCTTCTGGCCACCTCAGTTCTGCTGTCCCTCAGCGTCTTCCCCTCCTCTAAGGTCAGGAGTAAGGAGAGATCCTCAGCCTCAGCCTCCATGATCTCGCCAGCCTTCATGAGCATTGTCCCCCTCCTAGGGGAGGGGAGTTTAGCCCACTCCTGGAACTTGGAGTAAGCCCTCTTCACCGCCTCCTTCGCATCGTCCTTAGTGGAGAGCCTGAACTTTGCTAGTATGTGTTTCTTATTGGCTGGGTTAACGTCCTCATACACTTCACCGTTACCTTTTATGTATTTGTCCGCCAGTTCCTGATAACTCCGGAGGCTCATAGTAGGAGTAGTGGGTGAAACGTATTAATCTTTTCTCAAGGACAGACCCTCACAATCCCTTGAGGCGGACTGGTTTCCGATCAGTCCTCACGCAGGAGGGACGACTCAAGTGAAGGATAAGTCGAGCTGAGGGTTAATCAAAATGTAGTATCCGAAGCGAACTATAGTCATAGGTGGAAGTATTCTGATCGCAATTAACCGAACTAGAACCTCTAAAAGACAAGAGTGGCCTTGGATTGGGAGCTCTTGAGGGCGAACTCAGAGATCCCCCCCACTCTGACCTTGTATATTAAGTCCTCCTCCTTCAGACCCTGCACCCTCATCCCGAACTCACAGGCGGTTATTTCCAACTCCTCCCCACCTAACTCCACGAGGTTCTCCATGTAGTACTTAAGTGGCCTTGAACCCCTCAGGGAGATCCCCTCAGACTCCTTGGTCAGAGCCCTTAGGGCGCCCATGGTGAAGAACATGTAGACCCTGCTCCCCGCCGAAGCGTAACCGATGGCAGTTATGATACCCATGAAGATCCTCTCCGGCTCCCCTGAGATCATCATGATGCTATACATCTCGCTCAACCTATCACCTCCCTGGAACGCACGAACTTGACCAAGGCCTGCCAGAAGAGGATCAGGCCCACGTATACGATCACGTAGCAGATCCACCTCGTTGCCTCCAGGTATCCAGCCAGTTGAGGTTGGTTCACATAGACCGCGAAGTTAGCTCGGCTCAAGGCCTCCTGATCCGCCTTAACTAGGTAGATCGCGCTGAATTGATACCAAGCTATGGAGAAGAGCGAGAGGATCAGGGGGGCTATGACCTTCCTCAGCGGGTAACCGCTCCTGTTCCCCTCCACCTTCACCACCTCTCCTGGACCTTAACGGCCAGGTAAACGCCGCTGAGCATGCCCAGGAGGAAGATGAAGCCATCGTAACCTAACTGGCCGAAGTTAGTCCACATGAGGCCTATGTTACAGCCCAGGGCCATCCTCACTCCCACCCCCACCAGTATCCCCCCAAGGAAACCCACCACCAGCCTCCTCCTGTCCTTGGGTATCCTCACCTTGAAGTCGCCGCTAAGGTAGGAGGCAATGAAGGCACCCACGCAGAGCATGACCACCATTAAGGTGCTCGGATCCACTATGGTCAAGGAGTCCCTGAACCAGGGCGTCGTGAGGAATAGGTTAACCCCAAGGGGAATTAACGCGTACTCGAAGAACCTACCCCCATCGGAGGAGGTTATGACTAGGTAGTTGAAAGTGTAGCCAGCCCCCGCTAGGAAAACAAGGAGCATGTCCAGAGCCAGGATCACCGTAGAGAGGTTAGTCCCGTAGGGCCTCCTGAGGAGGAGTAAGTCCTTGATACCTCCACCCTCAGGGGAGGTAATAAGGGTAGGCTTGACTGTCTGAGCCCCTCCGGTGGCCTTGACCCCAGCCCCTAGTATGGGGAAGTTCACATTGCTGGCCTTGCTCCTCCACCCCTTCCTGGTCCTCTGCTCCAGGTAGATCCCAAGGGCTACGAGGGGGATGCCTAAGAGCAGGGAAGTGACAAGGACCGCGTAGGTTGAGGTAGAGTGGAAGAGGAGGTAGGGCAGATACTCCACGTATCCCCCAGTGGTAGTAGATAGTATCCCCTTCTCCATGGTATAGGACTGGAAGGGCCAAATGGTCACCGCGAATACGTAGGTCCCTATCATCATGCCTAGGAGTTCCACCCAGTTCTGCACGTAACCGCTGCTGGCCCTGTAGAGCATGGACAAATTGCACCCGCCGGCAATCGCAGCCCCAAAGCCGAAGACGAAGGAGCCAACTAAGGTGTACCAACCTGCGAAGTAATTGAAGAAGTATTGGTCCTGGACTGGGACTAATCCAGCGACGACCAGCGTCCCAGTCCCAAGGGCCGTAACCCCGAAAAGTATCATGACCGCGCCGAACCTCTCGAGGCTCCTGGTGGTGAAGATAGAGGTCATGGCGTTAACGAAGCAGTAGTTACCCCTCTGGGCCACCCAACCCAATATGAATCCACTCAGAGCAAAAACAGCGTATATCTCAATCCAGCCCTCCCTGAATGCAGGTTGGAGGATCATGGAGGGATTTGCCAAGGTCAAGCCACCTTAAGGACCCTGAATCTGTAGACGTCACCCTCCTTCAGGATCAAGAAGGGGTAACCCAAGTTCTTGCAAAGTGATGGGAGGGTGAGGTCCACTGCGGGTTGATGATCCGTTACCACCTCGAGGACTTGACCCACCTTCATCCTCTTGAGCCTCTTGCTGGTCATCATCTCAGGAATGGGACAGGACTCGCCAGTAACGTCTAGCCTCTCGTCCGGTTCCCTTAGTTTAAGTTGTTCAAGGGGATCGTTAGTCACAACTGTAACGTCTGGTCTACAGACTTTAAAGACTTACTTTAGAGGCATATTTAGCACAGGTGAGTTTTCATTAACTGACTTCTCCCCGCCCCTAGAGGGGGCGAAGCTTTACGCTCTTTAATCCCCTTCTTTGTGAGTTACCCCCTCCTGAAGGAGGGAGCTTCCTAGTTCAAGGCCCTACCTTGTCCGAAGGGTGGAGGGCTCCACAGGCCCTCAGGGCCGTCCCAGCCCTGATCTCCTGAGTATGTTTAGGGAGGCGTTGCAGTCACGATCTGCTGTCCAACCACAGACGGGAGGAAACACGGTCTGAGAGGGTCGACTCTTTCACGTGGCCGCACTCAGCACAGGTCTTGGAGGTGTTGGCTGGGTTGACCAAGGAGAAGGTCAATACGGACGTTCTTCCATGTTAATACATGTAATACACGGTGGTAAGTTTTAAAAAATACGCCTCGATTTTTACATATGCCAACGATCAGTATAAGGGTAGATGAGGAGTTGAGAAGGAAGATGGAGCAATTTAGTTACATTAACTGGAGCGAGATGATAAGAAGGAAGATAGAAGAGATAATAGAAGAGGAGGAGAGAAAGAGAAGGCAGATTAAAAAGGACTACGGAAGGATCTCGGAGGCATCAGTAAGGTCGTATAACTTCTTCCTTAATTATGGAGGTAAGAGGTCCGAAAAAGTCATAAGGGAATGGCGTGAGAGGAATTGGCAGTAGTTGATGCCTCTGTAGTAGTAAAATGGTTCGCCAATGAGGAATATAGTAAGGAGTCCTTAATCCTCAAGGAGAGATATGTGAAGGGTTTAGAAGACTTGTCAGCCCCTTGCATTCTTCCATTTGAGGTTTTAAACGGACTGAAATATACTTATAACTTAGGGGAGAAGGAGCTTGAGGAAGTAGGCATGAACTTGACTGACTTTCAAATTACGCTTTATGGTTTTGAACACATAGTTAACGAGATGGTGCCAATATCGTCTACATACGGGGTAACATTGTACGACGCTGCCTACATAGCGTTGGGCAAAAAGCTAAACGAGAGGGTATATACTGCAGATGAGAAGTTACTCAGAAAAGTGAAAGCCTTTCCATTCGTTTTACACATAAGGGAATTAGCTGAGGGAAGTTCCCGAACTCGATTTTGAGTCATAACTGCATAGTTTTAAGGAGACGGCTGTTGACTAAGTTCCTTGATGTTTTCCTGAGACTTGATCCTTCCATTGAGTTCACGATTGCCCAAATTCCTTCAAACTTATTACAAAGCGACAGCCAAGCCTCACCTCTTCTCGGTGGTGCGAAAAAGAGTTATTCTTTTAAAATATAAAAAATTTAAAAAACTGTATTCTCTAAAATCTAGAGAAAATAGCACTTATTATCGGGGAACTAGTATTACCCTTCATGGTGAACTTAGCCCGCCCTCGCCGGTAGACCCAAAATCACCTCCTCGAAAATAGGTCAGCATTGAAGCGAAACAGTTTAAATTCGTCCTCCCGTATGGCCGGGTAGAGTGTGTCGATAGTGTGGGCACTAGGCTGCGAAGTTTCCCCCAGCGAGAACGTTACAAGGGGTGAATAACGTTACACTCTCAAGGGGAACGCCCCAACCCCATGATTTGTAGCTTAATGCCAATACCATCAACCCCGGATGAGAGATTTTGGGTCTACCGTGAAGGGTGAGGCTTTACGTCCCCTTAACTCCACCTCAGTAAGTGGTCGGACTTTCGTATGGTTTCGTGATTTCATATCGACCCTCGTCCTCACACCCCCGGCTCCCCGTGCCTAGGTTGGGGAGTGTGGACTCTCAGCCACGACACGGGGAGCCCCATGGAATCCTTCCTCCTCCAGGTCCTGGGGTTCACTGTAGGGTTCCCTTCTACACTATCGTAGAACTTCAAAGCTCATACGCTTGCGGTTGCTCGTGTTATATGGAACAGATTGCTAAATAATATTAAAACGTAAATTTTACGGTTTATCGGAAACGTTGGCGACGGCAGATCGAGTCCTTAGCCTTAGGTCGAAAGGGCGAGAAAATCTCCTTAAGAAAGGAGTAGGTACGCAATGATCGCTGAGTAGATCGAAGTCCCAGCTACGAACCAGGGGAGGGGCCTGCGAAGGAGCCTGAGTTTCCTGGACAGGAGTGAGTCCAGTGAAAGAGGATCTTGAGCGCCAAGGACGAGCAGTAGATCTGCTATGATGAGGAATAGGTTCACCCCGTATTCCTCAGCCCCGGCCCAATAGGCTGAAAGGAGGTAAACCAGGTTAGTATACAAGGCTACCGTTCCAGTCAACCTATTCAGCAATCCCAACATGGTCAGGATTGCGAAGCTGACCTCGCCCACCATAACCAAGAACCCCACTAGCATGACGTGGGGGAAGACAGCTGCGTATAGGAAGGGCCTAAGGAGTGGACCCTGAGCTAAATACTGCACAGTCAAACCCACGTATGAGGTGGAACTGGGGTTCAGGAACCCGGGGTCAAGCAGCTTCTTGATCACCCCGGCGTAGATCCAAACGCTGGAGGCCGCGAACCTGAGTGCAGCGGGCCAGGAAAGGTTGTACTCAGTACCTCTCAACTCGCATCGTCCCCATGGCTATTTTGGACGAGATCAGCCTCACTTGCCAAACGCCTATGCATACCATGATTAAGCCCAGCAAGGTGGGGGAGGAAAGTTGAAGGGCCTGTAGTATGCCCCCTGTCCAGGCCCCCGCCACGAAAGTTCCATACTTCCACGTGAGACCCTTGGTCAGCGCAGGGTGGGCGCCCGAGATAAGGTAAAGGAGGGAGTTAACAGCAGTGGGAGTAAGGCAGCAGACGCCAGCTATCGTCCCTAGGGATGGAACTGAGGAAGTCAGGAAACCAGAGACCGAGTTGTAGGCGCTCAACCTGAAGGAACTGGGCACTGGGAACCTCAGGGTGTTAACCGAGACGTATATCAGGGATACAAGGTAGTATGACAGGATCAGGGACAGTGTGAGTGCGAGGGCGTTGAGTGCCCCCAAAGCGTAGAGGACTGGGTTAAGGACTAAGTGTTCCCAGAGGACGCCCACACCTGAGGCCTGGTAGGTGATCAGGGTCAAGGGAGCGAAGTAAGGACTAACGTTAAAGTTGGGCAGGAGGAGTAGGCCTGAAACCACCATGAAACTCAGGAAGTAAGAGGGGAAGTAGGCTAGGACTATGAGCCTCCCTACCCTGTCCCTGAGGGTGGCCCTTATCACTGACCTGACCCTCATGGGTCCTCTCACTAGGACGAAACGTGAAGCTCCGATCCTGCGAAGCAGGAGGCCCAAGGCGATGGAGGCGGAGAGGTAGGAGATCACGAACTCAAGGAAGGGAACCTCGAAGGTCACCTGCCCTGTGTAGGTTAAGGGAGAGTACCAAAGCAGCAGGACCCTGACACCGTTGATCACTACAGGGAGGAAGACGGTGGCGTTGAAGAAGAGGAAGACGTGGAGGATGGGGTTCAAAGGCCTCATGGAAGTGACCTCAGCAGTGCAAACCCGTAACTGGGGGCAAGAGGACCTGGTTGACTAAGTAGTTGGCCGTAGTGCTGGAAATGGGTATGACAATCGCAGGGGCAGTGGTGAGGGGTAACTGGGAGTAAAGGGAGAGAGTGGAAATGGATATTAGCGCTACCATCCCGCCTGAGGTCGGACTCCCGTGCATGACCACGTAAGCGTATTGACCATCAGGCGTTAACTCCATATCCGCTAATCCTGCAGGTGATATCTGAGGCAGGGGGATCTCCTTAATCACCTGGAAGTTGGACGTGGAGATCACCAGCACCGTGTCGTTATTGGAGGGAGCTTCCAGGTAATACTGATCATTTGGCGTGAAGACCCCGCGCTGAGGGACTAACCCCTTGGGCATCTGGACCATCCCTTGGAGACGCAGATCGGGGAGGGAGTAGAAGCCCACGGAGTTGTTACCCACGAACTCCACGGCCACCATTTTCCCCTTCAGGTCGGGGGAGACCATGTAGGGCTGAGATCCCAAGGAGGTGGACCTCACCTTTACTACCTCGCCGTTAGACGCGTTTATTAGGTCCACACTGTTGTTGAACCTCATGGGTATGACGAGGTAGGCACTGTCAGGGGTCCACCTTACGTCGCATGGATAATACGTCCTGCCTGTCGGGGACAGGAAGTCGTGTGACCAAACTACCTTGAGGCTTCCCACTTGCACTACCTCAACTAGCCCTGAGGGCCCGTCCGCTAGAGCAGCGTATTCACCGTTGGGGGAGACGGCGGCGCCTATGAATCCCATTGAGGAGCCTACCTGAATCGTCTCATTCAAGCTCAGGGTCTCGGAATTTAGGACATAGACAGTCCCGTTGTTAACGGGGAGGAAGAGGTGGGGGAGGGAAGGAGTTGGTGGGACTTCATCCCAGTAGTAGATCTGCTGCGGGACGTTAAGGGAAATGTTCACTACCCTCTTGTAACCTAAGAAGCTCTGGCTCTGGCTGAACGGGTTAAGAACCTGGGCGATCCCCTTCTGTGTGAAGGCCAGGAAGTAGAAACCAGGCGCGGGTGAGGTACTGGTTAGAGTCGTGGTCTGGCTCACCACCAGAGGAATCGAGGAGTTCCTCATCATTACGTAAGCAGCCCCAACGCCTATAGCGACTATTACTATTATTCCCACGACGAGTAAAAGCCTGTAGTTCAATTAACTTCTAAGGAAAGTAGGGTCTGGAGTTTTATAAGCGTAAAACTTAGTGCAATTCTTGCACGCCCTTTTTGTGAGCCACCACACCCTAAAGAATCAGCTTCCTGCTTCATTGCCCACCTTGCCCCTTGAGGGCTCCGCAGGCACTAGGGTGCTGCTAATGCGTGCATTACCCGTGTTGACCCATGATGGGACAGGGGCGCGGCTCTCGGGCTCACCTCGACCTGAACGCCTGGGTGTGACTTACTCCATCCATGGGTCCCATTGAAAGTATTGGAGCCAAACGTCTCTTGGGGGACTACGCTTCTCTGCGGCGAAGCCCCCTATCCCCTCCTCTATAGGGGTCGTTTCCTACTCCTCACAGGCTCCATCCCTCCCCCAGACTTAGTCCTCAGGACGTGTGACGAGAATGGGGAGTAGTGCTGATGGGGACACTTTACGTCTTCTTAACCTTGACTCATCCTCGCTTACTCAGGAGTTGTAACCTCGTCCCCTTGATCTTAGCCCTTCTAACCCAAATACCCTCTGAGTTGGCTATGTATATGCCTAGGAACATAACGGCTACTCCGATCAGCGAGAGAATGGTAGGTGGAACTGAGGTCTCCACGGTCTGCAGGAGCAAGGTGGTTATGGGCACGGCGAAGGAAGTAGTCGTGACCTTACCCACGCTATCCTCCCTGAGCATAAGGTTCCAAGTGTAGAAAAGCACGACTCCACTCAAGGTGGAGACGTAGCCTAAATCCAGCCAAAGGGGCGGCTCTGGTTTAAAGTAAAAACCAAGTAAAGGCGAAAAGGCGAACATGGGGATAGAACCCAATACGAAGTGAGAACCGACCACCTCATCGGCCTTGAACCCCCTCATTTTCCTGAAGTATATGGAGAACGTGGCTCCGGAGACTGCTGCCCCAAGGGTTAAGAGCGAGCCCAGGAGCTGGTAGCCCCTGGACGAGGGTAAGGTGAATATGAAGGCTCCGGCGAACCCGATCAGCGCGCCTAGGACTTCCCTCTTGGAGGGCTTCTCCCGTATGAGAGCCCACGCTAGGGGGACAGCGAAGATCGGTTGCGAGTAAGATAGCACAGCCGAAGCGCCGAAACTGACATACTTGAGGCCATAAATCCAGAGCGAAGTGCTCAGGGAGCTAAAACAAGAGACTAACGCTACGTCCCTGTTCAGGATCACTCTCCTACTGAAGGCCAACATGATCAGTCCCGCAACTAAGTATCTGAGTCCCATGGCGATCAGGGGAGAGGTGTAGTTGAGCATATCCCTACTGAATTGATACTGAAAGGCGGAGACGAGCACGTAGGGCACTATGTACCTTAACTTCAATTCGATCCCATTCCTCTATTTCGATTTAAAGATTGTCTTCCAAACCTGAAATCTAAGTCTTTAAGGGAGTGGGAAACCGACTTCACCGGCTCTGTGAACCACACCGCCCTTACTGACGGCCCCCTCGCGATTTCCTGCTTCTTCCAGGGACCTCGATCCACCCGCAGCGGAGGTCCCATGGAACCGTTCCTTCACTCCCCATGTGGAAGAGGGGTTACGGAGGGTTCTCTCCCCACATACTGAACACCAGTCCAGAGGGTAGAGGTCCAGCTCTTCCAGCCCTGGCCTGCTCTCGCTTAACTTTTTAGGTGAAAACATTATCTACAACCGCATCCTCCACCTCACGGAAGGGGTCTTACGTCCCAAACCCTCTCGTGAAGTTAAAAGCCTACGCTGCGATGAAGGCGGGTAGGGGCTGGATCCTTATCTCACAATCACTCTAATTTTCCCCAGGCCCCTGGAGGGAAGACACCCGATGCAGGATCTGCTCGGAGGGAGGGGAAGATGGAGGGTCGTGAGCCCCACGCACTTGAGCTCAGGTTCTATGACTCATCTTCAGACTGGATGGTAGTCAAGGGCTACATCCCTGCACCCGATCGCATGAAATGAGTGGAATGAAAGTGTAGGGACAAACGACTAGTTAATCCTTCACTTTTATAAGCTGGCTCCCCTGAAGTAAGCCATGTCTCTCCCCAAGGAGTATATTTTCAAGGACATAGTTAGGATATATGACACCGATGCTCAGGGCATAGTGCACTACGCTGGATATTACAGGTTCTTCACCGACGCAACTGAGAGTTTCGCAAGGGAGAGGTTAGGGATCAGTTATCCCATGCTCAACGACGAAGTGTGGTTCGTGGTAGTCGAGTCCAATGCTAAGTATAGAAGACCGGCGAAGTTAGGGGAAGTGTTATCTGTCCACCTGGCCCCTGAGGTCCTATCTGAAAAGGCGATTAAATTCAACTTCAGGATCTTCGGAGACTCTCAGGACTCAATACTCTGTGAGGGATACATAACCCAGGTGGCGATCAACAGGAAGATTTGGAAGGCGATCCCCATACCTAGCCAGGTTTTAGATAAAATTAAGGAGTTTATGAGCATATAACTGGGTTGTGGAAACTTAAAACCCTGAAAGGGGCCCATATCTCCGCTCATCGCTTTAGAGGTGGACCCTCACTAGAGGTCCTGTCAGTGGGGACAGGGAGTGTAGGTACTCGTAACTGGCCCTTGCTCTAACTGGAGGTGGAGGTCGTGGATAGGTGAGCACCATGAAGGGGAGATGAAGGTGCACCCGAAGGACACTGGAAACTGTTTGTCCCTACACTTTCATTCCACTCATTTCGTTCAACCGTGATCGAGCGTGGGGACCAGCCCTCAACCACTCACCTACCTTAGCAGTAGGTGGATTGGGAACCTAACTGCATGTGGCTCACATCCCCGCTACCACTCTAATCCCTTTGGGCAGAGTCCACATGGGTGTAAGAGGACCTTTCGTCAACAAAAAGGGTAAACGATTGTAATTCCTGTAAACGTGAAAATGGATCCAGCCCAAAGCTCCGTCCGTGAGGGCAGGGTAATTCACTGCAATGGGAGGTTAACTGACCCCTTCCTAGAGGTCCTGTAAGCCGCCTCTATGATCTCCTGGGCTTTCACTGCATCCTCAGGCTTCACTGCTGGCTCCCTCCCCTCTGAGATTGCCCTGATCATATCGTCCAGGGCGTTCCCTGAAGTCCTCTCTAAGTTCGGCCTAACCCATTCTCTCCTCGTCCTAGAGTAAAAGGAAAGCCCGAGTTCTGTCCTAATTACTGACCCACGATCCCCGTAAACCTCCAAGGGAGACCAAGGGATTCCCTCCACCACCTGTGCCCATCCAGCCTCCAGGAGAGCTACTGTTCCCCTTGAGAAGGATATGAAGGCGGCTCCATAGTCCTCCACTGAGTAGGCCCCGCTTAAGTTCGCAATGAACCCTGTAACCTCAATGGCTTCATCTCCCAAAAGGAACCTCAACAGATCGGCTCCGTGTATACCCAAGTCGAGTAGAGCACCTCCTCCGGCCCTCTCCCTATCAGTGAACCAGGAGGAGAAACCCTTGAACCAGGTGTCCAATGCAGCGGAATGGGCTATCCTAACCCTGATCTGCTTAACTTGACCTATTTCGCCTGAACCAATGATCTCCCTGGCCTTGAGGTTCTCCTGGTTAAACCTAGAATTGAACCCGGTGCTCAGCCTGGTCCCCTTTTTCTCGACTACTGAGGCGATCTCCCTGGCCTGTGCTAGGTTGGTCCCGAGGGGTTTTTCGCAGAATACGTCTATGCCGTTCTCCGCTGCTAGCTCGACGTAGTGTAGGTGTCTACTAGTCTCGGTGGTCAACACTATCATGTCCGGGTTAGCCTTGATCACCTCCCCCTCATCGCGAAATAGGTGGAGGTTGTACCTCTCTGAGGCCCACTTCCCCCTCTCACTTTCCTCGTCGAAGACCCCCAGTAGCTCGACGCCCTCAGACCTCTTGCCGAGTAACTGGGTTATGTAACCAGGGGCGTGAACGTGAGCCACGCCGATTATGGCGATCCTCAACTCCCCTTCCTCTTTAGGATCCCCTTCACCTCCTCAGGTAAGTTGAGCCTCACCTCCTCTCCGCTCCTGTTCGCTGAGGAGTAGATCGAGTCTAAGATCAGCTGATCGTAGACTATTTCCCTGGGATCTATGGGGGACTTACCTCCCTTACTCACCGCTTCAACGAACCTGCCCACCTTGTCCCTCCAAGGATCCCTATTCGGGATGGTCACCGTGGCTGTAGTCATGTGTCCCCACTCGTCCCTATAGACCTCAAGGGGGTTCAGCTTTATCCCGCCCCTAGTCCCCAAGAAGAATGACCTGCCCAAGTCGTTGTTGTGCATGGCCCAGGAGTCCTTAATCACGATGACCCCTCCACCACTTAGGACTAACTTGGCCACGAAGAAGTCCTCCACCTCGAACCTCTCCGTGTCCCAGGCCCCCCAGGAACCCTCTACTATTGAGTCCTTGCTCCGTGCTAAGGCGGTGAAGATGTGACCACTGACCCTCTCGACCTCGGGGAAGCCCAGAATGTTCATTGCGGTGTCCACAGCGTAACAGCCGAGGTCCAGAACTACCCCTCCGCCAGCCATTTCCTTGGTGTAAAAGGTGGGGCTGGGGGGAACGCTTCTCCTCCTCTTCCCGTCAGCTAAGCTCTCACCGTAATAGAAGTCCCCTAAGGTACCTGACTCGACGATTCTCTTAGCTGCCACAAATTGGGGTTCGAACCTGGTCTGAAAACCCACCATGAGTATTTTCCCAGCTGACATAGAGGTCCTATACATCTCCAGGGCCTCAGCTACGGAGGACGCCATGGGTTTCTCCACGAGCACGTTGACCCCTCTCTTGAGGGCGTATATACTGGCCGCTGCGTGGTACTTGTGAGGAGTGGTAACGCTCACGGCATCGGGCTGTAGTTTATCTATCATCTCCTCGTAGTTCGTGAAGACGTTGGATTGGGGTATTCCCCATCTCTTGGCGAACTCCTCTCCCCTCTCCTTGATCACCTCAGCTACTCCCACCATTTCCACGTTCTGAATCTCCTTGTAATACCTGGCGTGGACGTTAGCTATGCCTCCTGCGCCTATTATGCCCACTCTCACCTTAGGCGAAGTTGAGCTCATAGTGATCTCTCCCATAGCTGCTCGATTTTAACTCTATCGCGTTTACGCGATCAGGGAGGGATCGCCCTAACCCTCGATCCGATCTCTGGCGCGAAACTCCTTGATCCCTGGATCGAGATGCTGTTGAGGTCGAAGCTGCGACTGTATTTTTAAACCTACCCAGTAGAGTCGACAAGTGGAAGTGGTCATCTTCGATCTGGATGGCACCTTGGCCTACACCGCGTCCTCGCATAGGAAGGCCTGGGAGTTAGCCCTCAAGGACCTTGGGCTGCAGATCCCTGAGAATTTAGACGATCTCCTGGGCAGGAGAACCATAGAGATAGCGAAGCAGTTAGGAGGGGAGAAATATAGGGAGCTCTTCCAGAGGAAGAACCAGTATTACTCCATGTTAATTAGGACTAATATCAAACCCGCTCCCTGTGCCTTCCAGGTTTTTAGGACCTTGAGGTCCAGGAGCCTTAGGATAGGAGTGGTCACCTCTTCCTTAAGGAGATCCGCTCTGGACGTCCTCTCGATCTTAGGACTGAACCCTGACATTCTAGTGGCCGGGGACGATGTGGAGAAGGGTAAACCCGATCCTGAACCAGTACTGACCGCACTCAAGCTGTTGGGATCGAAACCTGAGGAGAGCATGGGAGTGGGGGATACTCTAACCGACGTGATAGCCTACAGGAGGGCGGGAGTGAGTGTGAGGGTCCTGGTGATCGGAGAGGTTAAGGTGGATCTCCATGAGGTCAAGAGGGAAGACCCAGAGGTGAGGATATGTGAGTCCCTTTGCGATCTACCCGTCACGTTTTCGCCCTGAGTCGCAGGACGGCTAAGTCTGTCATCAACAGTTTCAGACAAGCCGTGGATACCATCTTGGGATCGTTATAACATCAATAACCCAAGGGAAACGAGATTTATGAATTTCACCTTTACCATCCTCGTGTAGAAGGGGCCTACAACGAACCCTGGGAAAGATGTGGAGGAAGGATGGATTGATGAGTCCCTACGCCGTCCACGAGGACTCCCATGGATGGTATGGGGAGCCGGGGGGAATGAGGACGAGGGTTTGATATCGAGCGTGAAATCCAATGAAAGACCGACTCCATGAAAATACTCAGGAAGGAATTTCTCTGAGTTCACCCATGGCTTAACTTCTCCTCACTCTCATCCCCTTCCAATTCCGCCATGGCTCCACCTTGAGGGGTTGAAGAGCTTAACACTCTTATCCTCCCCAGACTTGGCCCTTGAGGAAAACATAACAACAACTACCTTAGCCAATCACTTACCGGCCTCACAACCTTCCCGAGTATGTCCAGCTTTCTCTCCCTTAACCTCCTTTCTGTAATTGGTCCACGAACCTGGACTTCAGGTACTCCAGGACCTCGGGGATGTTTATCCTCATGGGACACACTTCCCTACATCCTCCAGAATGGGCGCACATAGTGGAGGGCCTCATGTCCTTGTAGACTATGGCGGACCACATGGCCCCCATGGGCCCGGTGAAGGGCGGGACTCCCCACTTCCCTCCCATGACCCTGTAAACTGGGCAGTGGAAGTGACACCTACCGCACCTCACGCACAGCAGGGCTTCCTTGAGTACCGGGTCCTTAGAGGCCTCCACCCTACCGTTGTCCAGGAGGATCAGGTGGAACTCGCGGGGGCCATGAGCAGGAGAGACCCTCTTGAGCTCCACGTCCCCAGTGGAACTGGGCCCGGATGTCACGTTGATGTAAGTGGGTGGGTAGAGTCCGCCATAGGCTGCTTGAACCATGGCCTCGGCCATGGCATACTCCAAGGTGGGCAGTATCTTCTCTACCCCTGTGACGCTCACGTGGATCGAAGGGACTACCGTGGTCATCCTTATGTTCCCCTCGTTCTCCACTAGGACTATGGACCCGGTGTCAGCTGCTACCGCGTTTGCCCCTGAGATCCCTACGTCAGCGGTGAGGAACTTCTGCCTCAGGAAATCCCTGGCCACCTTGACTATGTCCTCGTGCCTCTCTCCAGGATCTACCCCCAGTTTCTCCTTCATTAGAACCCTTATCCTCTCCTTGGTCATGTGAAGGGCTGGCCCGATTATGTGGGAGGGAGGTTCGTCAGCTAGCTGTATGAGCAGCTCCCCGAGGTCCGTCTCCCAAACCTCGTTCCCCACCTCCTGGAGGAACTTCCTCAGCCCCACCTCGTAGGCGACCATGGACTTGGCCATTATGATCCTCTTCCCCTTCCCCACGATCTTGGCTGCGATCTCCCTCACCTCCTGAGGTTCCCTGGCGAAGTAAGCGTTTCCCCCAGATCTCTTTACTGCCTCCATGGTCATCTGCACGTAGTTCTCCAGGTCGTTCAAGACAGTGATCTTGCCCTCCCTCACCTTCCTGGCCAAATCCTCCAAGTAGGGGTGTTCCCTGAGGATCTTAGCTACCCTGGGTAAGTTGTTCTTGACCACCCTGTCGATCGCGATCTGCCAATCATCCAACGCTGAGCACCTCCGCTATGTCGTGGGTCTCCACAAAGGGGGAAAGGTTCACGTAACAGAACGGACAAGCTACCAAGACCTTATCGTGAACAGCCTTTAGGGACGAAGCGCGCATCTCAGAGATCTTCCTCGACACTTCCCCACTCAGAGGGGCTAGAGGCCCTCCGCAACACATGGAGGTCTCCTTCCCTGTCACCATGTCGTCCTCCTTCAGTTCTACTCCTGCGTCTCTCAGCACCCCCCTCAGCTTGTCCCTCATACCCAAGAACCTGGCATATAGGCAGGAGTCGTGGAGGACGAAAGTCCCCTCGCCCTTTACTCCCCTGATGAGTTCTAAGTAGTTCAGCACCTCCGGTCCGTAGCCCAGCATACCCTTCAATCTCAGCATCGAGTAGTGGGTATGTGGATCTACGGTCACGATCCTCCTAATTCCCCTCTCCTTAAAAAGGGAGAAGACCTTCTCCCCATACCTCCTGAAGTCCTCCACCATCCCGAGCTCCAGGAGTATGGTGCCGCTGTATGGCTCCTCCTCGTATAGGTAACCGAAGTCCACTCCGGAGCTCCTCAGCATGGAAGCGATGTTCCTAAGGATCCTGTAGACCCTAGCTATCTCCCTCTTATCGGGCTTCATGAATCTCCTAGCCATGGGGGAGAGAGCTTCTATTCCCCTTATCTTGGATATCATGGGGAGCAGCCTATCGTAGGTCTCCCCTATCTTGGCTAGCTGGTAAGCGCAACCTGTGTAGAGGATCGTCTCTCCACCCCTCCTTATTCCCTCAGCCCAACCATAACAGACGCTGCCCTCCACCGGAAAGGGCATCCTCGACCTCTGGAGTTCTTCCGTGAGGACTGCTCTTATGAACCTCAACGTGTCCTCAATCATTGCATATTGTTCTGGAGCTGAGTCTTTAAACTTGTGTAGGGATTTTTCTTCATCCCTGATGCCTTACCTGGATCCACGTCAAAAAGACCTCCAATGAGAGACCGTTTGCCCCTACACCCTCTTCGTTATTTCATTCACCTCAATCATGCGTGGGGACTCAGCCCTCGACCACCCGCGGTAGGGCATGGGACGGGCTCACGTCCCTCAAGGTCCTTTTCAGCAGGACCCACATGGGGGTGTAGCCTTCCCTTCAGGGACCTGGAAATAGTATAAGGACTGTTAACGTGGAAAACGATTCAGCCCTTGGAACTCCAGGACTCCACTTGGCTTGCCAGGTAAGAGTTGACCTCCATAGTGAACCTATCCCACGAGAGGTCAAGCTTCCTCAGTAGATCGGCGTTACTCCTCCCGAGCTCTACGCACCTCTCCCTGTTCACTGCGAATTTCTCAAGCGCCCTCTCAATCTCCTTAGCCATTGCCTCTTCCCTGAACTTCTCATCGATCCAATCCACCCCCGGGAAGTCCCTCAAGATCTCGTAGTTACCTGAGGGTCTGACGTTGATTACATACTTGCCAGCAGCAGCTGCCTCGAGGGGCGCTATGCCGAAATCCTCCATGTAGGGCACGTGGACGAAGGCTGCGGACCTGGCGTAGAGATCCGCGATTTCCTTGTAGTTAGGCAAGACCTCGACCCCTCCTCCCTTCTCCCTCTCCACGAGCCTGAAGTACTTAGGGTCGGTCACGGAACCGGCCAAAATCAGCCTAAAGCCTGGACGTCTACGTGAGAACTCCCTGAAGGCCTTGATGAGGAGGAGTTGCCTCTTCAGATACGCGAACCTGGCAACGTAAAGGAAGTAACCGTCGTCACTCCTCCTTAATGCCGAGAAGGCGCTCAGATCCACCCCCGGGTAGATCACCTTGGACTTCTCCTCGCCTATGAGCCCTGCCCTCAAGGCCCTACCCAAGGTGAGACGGGAGTTGAAGATGGCGAAGTCCAACCTTTTCCAGACCCTCCTCTCAAGGGCGGAGAGGTAGACTAAGCCTATGAACCTGCTGAGGCCTGAGGCGAGTCTCCCCCTCAATGTGGGGTAAGGGGGGAGGCGCTCTCCTCTGAGGGCCACCCTTCTAGGAGTGTGGACATACATTCCCACGGGGATCTTCGACCTGAGGTTCAGGATCGAGTACTCAGCAGACCTAGAGGTGGAAACTAGGAGCACGTCGTAACCCCTTAGGTCCGGCAGGGTTAAGAACTTGGGGAAGAAGGAGGCTAAGGCGGACCTGTAGGGGATCTTACTCTCCAAGATCCTGTTCCTGAGCTTCACCACGTTGATCTGTGAGAACCTAGGATCCTTTTCATCATAGTACCAGGTGAATACTGTTGCGTCCTTATTCCTCTTGGCATACTCATAGACTAACGCGTGAGCACCGCTCCACCCAGCGAAGTCCGAGTGCAGTACTGCCACTTTCACAGTGAATGCTAGTTTTCTTGATATTTATCTTAACGGGGGTTCAAGGGGGGCGGAAGACCCCCTCCGTAAGGGCGGGGACGGATAGCCCCCTTAAGATAAACGTTTAAATACCTCTCTTTTCACGCACCCCGTTAATGCCCGACGTAGGGCTACGCTTCAGGGCGTACACCGACGAACGAACACTGAGGGCGTTGAAGGCCCAGTCGAAGTTAGCATCAGGAGTGTACAACACCCTGCGTTGGGCAGACGTCTATTTTCATGAAAGAGTTCAGAAGGGTTTAACTCTTACGGAACTAAGGCAACTAGCCCTAGACCTTAGGAAACAAGATGAAGGTTACCAACAGCTCTATTCACAAGTAGTGCAGCAAATTGCAGACAGATACTATGGGGCAAGGCAATGTTCTTCGAAGGTCTAGCGAGGTTTCCGAAAGAGAAGAAACCGCACAAATACTACAGCCTTGTTTACCCGCAAAGCGGGTGGAAGATACTGCAAGTTAGAGAAATAAGGACTGAGAGCAAAAAGAATAAGAAAAACTCGTAGTGCTGAGGTTAGCAAATCTAGGGGTGTGAACTAATTGTACAGGGACTTCCCGCTAGATAGAGTAAAACGTGTGGTGGTAAAACTGATGAAAAGTGAAAGAGTATATGTCTCATTCGTAGTTGAAAACTGTGAGTTTCCGAAGCACCAGAAACTGGAAAAGTAATAGCGGTTGATGTCGGAGTTGAGAAGCTCCTCACTACGTCGGATGGACAGATTTTTCCAAACGTGAGACCTTACGAGAAGGCACTAGACAAGGTGAGGAGGCTTCACAGAGCCCTTTCAA
>Ga0208151_100148_pt1 | contig 37227 bp, 28 predicted proteins | sample ECH_Bhost_MetaG_FD_187130 | JGI IMG/M metagenome (GOLD analysis project Ga0208151, IMG submission 187130) | Hot spring microbial mat communities from Yellowstone National Park, Wyoming, USA - ECH_B host_MetaG (SPAdes) (version 2) | ecosystem: Environmental > Aquatic > Thermal springs > Hot... | reverse complement strand
CGCGACTACAACGCCTCTCTTAACACCCTGAGGAGATCGGGGTGGGAACGACAGTGCCTGTGGGGCTTTACCCTTTGGGCGAGGCGGGGCTTTGAAGCGGGAAGCCCTGCCCGTAAGGGTAGTTCACCTTAGTGGTGTTTGAGCGAGCGAAAGATCCCAGTCCGTGAGATAGAGGGCAGTCCCATAAATACTTTTAACCTTTTCCCCAATACTCCATTGAAAGCATGGACGGCGTAAGTGTCACTGAGACGCCTCAGTTAAGGCGAGGGTTCATGGGATGCGCACCTGCCCCATTATGGACCAGTTTGGATAACCCGTGTATCTGTATCGCCAGGGCTAGAGCTGCTCGTGGGGCCCATGGGGTCACACCCTCTACCCTTTGGACAAGATGGGAGCAGGAAGTCCCGTCCATCAAGGCGGGGCGGCTCACATCTAGGTAGAGTAAAGGTGAGTATGCTATGCCTTCCCACTTAGGCATATTGGTGGGGGCAGCGGTGGCACTGATCTTAATCCTAGTGATGTGGCTTTTAGTCTCCATACCCGTATGGCTCGCATCGAAGGTGATCGCTAGGAGATCCACTATTGGTAGAGCTATGATAGCGACCTTGGTTGGCGTTATTGTTTACTTAGTGATCGCAGCGATATTCTCCTTGGTCAGCCCTGTCTTAGGGGTAGTCCTAGGTCTACTGGGAGTTCTATTGGTCTTCAAGAGCGTATTCGGAGTAGGATGGCTTGGGGCCCTGGGCATAGCCCTATTGGCAGTAATCTTCTGGGTTGTGATATTGGCCATCATATCACTCTTAGGGTTGTCTCTGTCGTTTCCGCTGCACCTGCCTCTGACTCATTAATTGTGACGATTGAGTAGGTCCTTGAGCTTCTTGTCTTCCCTAATTGGCATGCTGCAGGTCCTTCCAATACAGACGTAGGCTCTACTCCCTGTGCCCGCGCTTAAGATTGCTTTCACAACGGAGTACACCCTATCGGTCTCCCCTTCAGGGACGATCTCTACTACCTTGAGTGGGTAGTAAGAGGAAATGGCAGTCCTATGAAGAGCCTTAGCTAAATCGTCGCCTCCATCTATTACTACAACGTGGGCTGCTCCTTTCACTACTGGATCTAGGGAACCCACCACCCCCGCTACGAAGGAAAGGCCCTCTAAAGGCGAATTGGAGATTACTGCCTTAAGGAAACCGTGGATCTGATCTGTAGGGAAATCGTCGGAGATGAGAGACAACTGAAGCAACCCCCTTAAGGCCAGGGAGTTAGGGGAGTAATTTGGACGATCCTCAACGTCCACCTCGCTGTCCCCCCTATGCTCACCGAATCCCTTGCCATTCCAGAAGGACTTCAACTCCCTTCCCAAGCCCAGGGACAGATCTAGGAACTTGGGATTGCCTGACGTCTCATAGGCTGCCAAGGCAGCTAAAAGGGATGAGGCGTAATCCTCCAACAACCCCTCCTTCCCTCCGTTCAACCTCCTTGTCACAGTCTTACCCAGCTTATTGACTACGCTCAACGCATGTTCACTCCTCCTCCCTAGCACTATGGAGGATAGGAGGACTGCCTCAGCAGCCCTAGCGTTAGGGTGGGTGTAAGTGTTGACATCAGTGAAGGGCCTGACCCGGGAATCCCTGTATTTAAGCATTGCCTCCCTCACTTCCCTCAAGAAGTTAATGGGATTCCTAAGCCCTAACTTTCTCTCCATATCCCTCAGATCATATGCTCTCTTCAACACCTTCCTACCCTCCACCTCACCTCCTGGTAAGTTGAACGAGAAGAGCCTCTCAGCTATTCTCGCCCTTTCATCTCCTAGAGCCTCCTTTAACTCCTCCTTGGTCCAAGTATAATACTTCCCCTCAATTCCCTCACTGTCCGCATCAATACTATTAGCGTAACCTCCCTCGACCTTCATGTCACGGTGTAGGAAATCGTAGGTGAGTTCCAGTGCGTCCAGGACCTCTAGATCCCCCGTTGCAGTGAAGGCCTCAAGGTAATCCATCATGAGTTCGGCGTTGTCTATGAGGAGCTTCTCGAAGTGTGGGACCCACCACTCCCTATCCACGGCATATCTGTGGAAACCCCCTCCTACCTGATCCATGACTCCGCCCATATACATGGACTTCAGAGTGAAGAGCAAGGCCTTACGACTAATATCGTCCCCAGTTCTGAACCAGTGAGAGAGGAGAAGGGCGTCCACTGAGGGATGGGGAAACTTCATTTGACTCCCCAGTCCCCCATACTCCCAGTCATAGAAGCTCAGGACCTCGCTCACTGCGCTTTCCACTAGGGAATAGTCCTCCTGGACTTCCACCCCCTTGAGATCGATCCCCCTTTGCCTGTTCAGGTTCTCCAAGATCCTGGACCTGTCTTGCCTCCATATCCTAGAGATCTCCAATAACAGTCTCCTGAACCCTATCCTCCCCATGCCATCCTCAGGGGGGAAGAATGTTCCACCGAAGAAGACCCGTTGATCCGGAGTCATGAAGACGGTGAGGGGCCAACCAGATTCCCCTGAAATCGCGTAGACTTCCCTTTGGAGTCTCTTATCCAAGTCAGGCATTTCGTCCCTATCCACTTTTACGGGAATGAAGTACCTGTTGATGATTTCCGCGACTTCGGGATCGGAGTAAGTTAATTTGTCCATGACGTGACACCAGTGACACCAAGAGGCTCCAACGTCCACTACTATGGGCTTATCCTCCTCTTGAGCTCTCTTGAAGGCCTCCTCTGACCAAGTGTACCAGAGTATAGGCTGCTCGGCGGCCTCTCTCAGGAAGGCACTCTCACTTCTCAGTAACCTCTCGTTCACATTAACTATTACTCAATCTCGATATTAAACAGAACTTATGGTTTGAGTATTGACAGGATCCTTCTCAGCCCCTCCTTTAGTACCCCTTGGTCTCTATTGCCCAGGGATATCCTGAAACCGTAATCCAACCAGAAGACCTTGCCTGGCAGGACCAGAACCCCCTTGCGGTGGATTGCTTCTGTAAACTCTGCAGGGGCCTTCACGAAGGCGTATGGGAGGAATTTCGCGTAGCTGAAGTCCAATCCTGATGAGGATAATAACTGATAGTTAGACTTGGTGATCTCCAGGGCTCTCTCAACTACACGCCCTATGTTGCCGAACACTAACCTGAGGAGATCCCTCTCCTGATCGAGGGGGGGCGGAGAGATCAGGTTCTGTGCCTCCTTTACCTTAACCATGAGCTCTTTAGGACCTACGAGCCATCCAGCTCTCCTATCATGGAAATTGCATATCTTAGCTAAAGTAGAGACCCGTAACGTGTTCTCCATGGCGGGCATCCTCAGGTCTCGATCCACGAAGTACCTAAAAGTTTCGTCCACTAGTACATAACAACCGTACTTTCTGCACTCCTCAGAGAGTTCCTGGAGTTTAAGGTAAGTACCTAAGGGGTTATTAGGGTTACTCAATATTACCATCTTGGCCCCATTTAAGTGATCGAAGAGTTCATTGTGAGGAACTTGGACTACCTTAGCTCCCAATAGTTCGGACTGGAAAACCAAGGGCGAATATTCAGGTCTGGGCAATACTACCTTGTCTCCGCTTGAGAGGACTGCAGCCTGGACTAGGAAAGATGCTTCCTGAGCACCATGGGTGACCAGGATCTCCTGATCCTCAGCTCCTAAGATCTCTGAGGGTTCCCTCCTCACAGGAGCTAGCTCCTCTAGGGAGATAGGGTGAATCCCACTCCCTGCTAGGTTGATCTCTGCAGGTTTTTCCAACCAGTGGAAGTGCTCTAAAGGCCTAATCACGTAGCCCAATACTTGTGAACGTATTTACGTTTTCATGGCGAACTGAAAGTCTCATGGGAGAGCCCACGAGGATGGACGACATGAGTCCCTGCACTGGGGTGTAGCACAGAGTCCCTAGGAGATGTGAACTACCCCGCCCTCACGGATAGGCATCCCCACCTCGCGACGAGGATTTCCTGTTTCTCGGAGCGAAACTCGATCCACCAGTAGCGGAGGTTCCGTGGAACCATTCCCTCACGCCCCATACGGAAGAGGGGTTACGGAGGGTTAGCTCAGTATAGGCTTGAACCCTGGTCCCATGGGTACGACCCAGCCTTATCGGCCGAGGTCCAATTACATCTTTTTCGGTAACTAAGGGCGTTCCTGTAAGGGGGCTTTCCACCTTCGCGGGAGGGGGTCTTATGCCCCCTTAACCTACGTTAAGTTAAGGAGAGCTGACCTCCTCTCCCGCCCCGGAAGGGGCGAGACTTTACGCCCCTTAACCCCCCATTGTAAATTACCCTGCCCTCACGACGGCGTTAGATGCTGCGACTGGACCCCAGGGTTTCCTCAGGAAGGCTCGTCTCGGTCATAGAGACCCCAATTCCTCCTTGGAGAATCTCATAGTGTCGACACTTATCAGCTAATATCCTTCCCTAGAACGTGATGCAGACGACGCGGGATAATGGGGCTGCTGAGGTAATGGGTGCTGACAAATAGGCAATCTTGAATTTAACTAATAAATGCCGACACTATCGAGAATCTTAACTTCATCCTATTCCTCGCCTCCTCCAAGGTAGACACTCTTCTCCCCACATCCTCATTATCCCCTCCTCCATGATCCTCCTATACTCATCCCCCGGCTCACCCACAGGGGAGGAGTCGTTCACCATATAAACTATGGCGAAGTATTTATTCCCTAAGTCGTCCTCTACTGGCACAACTTCCCTCATATACCTAAGGAGGTGGCGCTCATGTTTATCAAGGTGGTTCAGTTGTTCAATGGTCATAAGGTAGAGATAACCGCAAACCTTCTCTCCCTCCTGTTCCACTAGATTGGCACAAAGGCCGTATCTGCACTTAACGTTGAATATGAGCTTATACCCTCTCAACACCGCCCTGATCTCCCTCTCGATCCTATTGACCCCTCTCTCCCTCAACACCTTTGGGTTCGTGTTCTCAGCGTAGGCAAAGTAGTTCACTAGCTTAGGCATCCCCATCCTAGCGGAGTAATCTCCCTCTGGTATTAGCTCCTTATCTCGAACTTCCTGGTTATACCTGTAGATGTTCACATCGTCTTGGAAGAACCTCCTCTTCTGATCAAAGTAGACTCTTGTTCTCTCCCTTACGTAAAGATCGTCCTCCAGACCCTCGAAGTCCTCAACTTCGTCGAGTTTCCTAAGGGTTTCGCTGTTGACCTCGTAAACTTCCCCCCATACTATTCCGTCCCCCTTCACGACCCCTGGATAGCCCCCGAGGTTATACATAATGTAGCCCTCGACGAAGCCCAGTCCCACATACCTGGACTTAGCTATTAGGTGGTGAAGCTCGAAACCGTATCTTAGGCTACCGTAGACAAAGACGTAATGCAACCGCCCCACTTCTGGGATCTTAAGGACTGGGGGTTAAAAGGAGAGAGCTGAGGACTTTAATTGGAACTCCACGAACTCAGGGAGATAGGACTACCAGGCCTAGGTTAGGGTTCATGGATAGTTTTTAGCCCCGGGGAAGAGTCAAACACACATGAGTTTCAGACTCAGCGAGGCAGAGATCAAGGAGAGAATGAAGGAAGTCAAGGGGTGGGAATTGAGGGAGGGGAGACTCAGGAAGGAGTTCAGGTTCAAGGATTTCAACGGTTCCGTGGAGTTCGTTAACAGGGTTAGAACGGTGGCTGAGGAAATGAATCACCACCCTGATATCTGCATCTATTACAACAGAGTGGTGGTGGAGCTTTTTACTCACAGCGCCCATGGCATCACAGAGTTGGATTTCAAGCTAGCTAAGAGGATAGATCAGCTTTAGTTGCAACATCAACATACTTCCCTGGATTCATCACACCCTTGGGATCGAAAAGGTCCTTTATGCCCTTCATTAGCCTCAATACCTCTACGCCATTACTCCTGATCAGCTGTTCCCTCAGTAAATGGGCCTTCTGTATACCAATTCCGTGCTCACCTGTCACAGATCCGCCCAATTCTATAGCTATCCTTCCCACCTCATCGAAGATCCTCTCTGCCATTTCTTGATCATCTAGGAGTATGTTGGGGTGAAGGTTCCCGTCCCCTATATGAGCTACCACGGGCATTCTCACATTGTACCTCCTTTCAATTCCCTTCAATTTCATTATGGCTTCAGGAAGTCTTGAGACAGGCACTACTATATCCTCGGCATACATGAACTTAGCCTCGGCCCTCAGGGCTATAGCAGCTTTGGCCCTAACGGAGTAAAGTTCTTCGGCTTCCTCTCGGTCTCTCGCGATCTTGAACGAGGATGCATTACCCTTGAGAACTTTCATCAGATCGCTGAGTAGGTCCTCCTCCACGGTTATTAACATCATCCCGCCCTCTGTCTCTTCCAGTCCAGTGCCTAGGTGTCGATTCAGAGCTCGTATCACGTCTTCATCCATGTATTCTGAGATCTCTGGGGTTATCTTGGACTTCCTGAGACCTATGATCACCCTTGAAGCTGCTTCTAAGTCCTTCATGTTAGCCACTACCGTAACCATCTTGGTCCTAGGTAGTGGAATTATCCTCAACCACACCTCGGTTACCACTCCCAATGTGCCTTCGCTTCCTACTAGCAAGTTAACGAGGTTGTACCCGGCCCTATTCTTCCTGAGGGGTTCGCCCAGTTTCACGATGCTGCCGTTGGGTAAGACCACTTTCAGAGCCAGAACCCACTCCCTGAAGGACCCATATTTCACCCCCTTCATTCCCCCTGAACCTTCGGACACTGCGCCTCCCACCGTGCACAGGAAAGAGCTAGCCGGATCGGGGGGAAGGAAGAACCCCACTTTCTCTAGCTCCTCATTGAGTTTGGCCAAGTTCAGTCCCGGCTGCACCCTAACGTACCAGTCCACGTCATTGATCTCCAAGATCCTGTCCATCTTAGACATGTCCATTAGGATACAACCATCACAGGCTAAAGCGCCTGTTAGGCTCGTTCCAGCTCCCCAAGGGACTATGGGAAGTCCCTTTTCATAGGCGAACTTAACTACTTTAGAGACTTCCTCCTCATCCTTAGGGAAGAAGACGATCGAAGGTCTGACCTTAAACCCTACGAAGTCCTCCCTCTCTTCCTCCTTGTGCTCAATGGCCTCGAGCTCCGACGGCAAGAACATGAGGTAGTTTACTCCCTAGCCTAAATATTCTTTAAGTATTCAGGGATCTGATCCACTCCGGCGTATATGGAGGCCTTAGACCCAATCCCATTGCTTGGCCCAATCCTTTTTCACGTTAATAATGTTTTCTTATTTATCTATGTTAGAAGTCTTTCGATCAAGAGATAATTTCCCACCGTATGCGGGTCCCATGCCCTTGGCTCAGGTTCCGCGACTCGCCTGCCCTTAAACTGAGCAGGTGGCTAAGGGCTAAGTCTCTACACCAGCTCAGGTTGATCGTGAAACGACCAGAATGATGTTTTGGAGAGTTACGCCACGGGTAAACACTAGGACTTCCATCTGAAAACCAAGTCTTCTCCCCTCCCGTGGATGGGTATGACTTGACCTCCTGCCGACTCCGCTATGAGACCAGACAGGTTGGGGGTGTATGGATCGGTCGAAGTGAGGACCACGAAAACCCTACTGTGTTTACTTAGCAAAGAGGAGTAGTAACTCACCTCTCCTCTCAGGTCTCCATTAATCGAGGAGTTGCCCTTGCCGTCTGTGATGAGGATCGTGACAGGAGTATTCCCTCTCCTGTCTTCCGCCCTGCACACTTCGTAGGCCCTCTTTAAGGCCAGGGGCAGCGGTGTCTTGCCCTTTACCTTGAGACCCCTTATGGCATCTACGATCACTCCTCCATTTTTGGTGAAGGGTACATCGTAAGCAACCTCGTTCCCACCGAAAGTCAAAAGGCCTATCCTACTCCTGAGCCTGTAGGCAGTGTTCGTCAGGGACGAAACGAGCTCGGCTGCAATATGGATCCTCCTCCTGAAGCTCATGGACTTGCTAACATCGAGTACTAGTAGAATCGGTAGGGATCCCCTGGAAATTAGATCCCTCAATACGAGGTCCTCAACATGAATGCTCTTACCCCTCCTCAAGGCCATATTGACGATCGTTGAGTGGAAGTCCAGGTGAAGCCCCCCTGATCTACCATAGGACTTAGCTCCTTCCCCTGTCCCCAACTTCCCGGCCCTGAGGCTCTCCCCTTCCCCCTTAAGGTCGACTCTTCCTACTTCTGCCTTCTCGCTATTCTGGGGTGGGGTCAAACTCCCCTCTCCTTTATTACTTCCCCCTCCATCGTTAATCCCGGAGGAAACTGGTGCCTTAGCTACCTCTTGTTGGAGCTCCCTTTCTAGGGATCTCCTGGAGTCCTGTTTGAGTCTGTGGGGCATGGTGAAGCTCAAGGCCTCCTTAACGTCCTGTAAACTCACTCTCCTCCTTAGATCCAACGCCGCGATGGCCTTAGCTGCCCTCACGGTGAAAATCATGGCTCTATTACTCAAAGCGAACTTGAGTACTACCCCTGCTACATATCTAAGAAGATCGTCTTCGAACTCGACCTGGTCCACGACTTCCCTGGCCTTCCTTACTCTGTTCGCCAATTCGTCCTCCGTAGCCTTGAACTCCTTCATGAAGGAATAGTAATCCCTTTCAAAGGCCTCAACCCTTTTCACTATCTCCACTAACTCCTCCTCAGACTTAGGAGCCTCGGCTTGGACCGAGAGACCGAACCTGTCCAGTAACTGAGGCCTCAGTTCCCCCTCCTCTGGGTTCATAGTCCCCACTAGTATGAAGCTAGCCGGGTGTGAAACGGAAACCCCCTCCCTTTCCACGATGTTCACCTTAGACGCTGCTGCGTCAAGGATCGAGTCGATAACCGCGTCATCGAGCAGGTTCACCTCGTCTATATACAGGATACCCCTGTTGGCCTCTGCCAGGAGGCCGGGTTGAAGAGCCCTGATCCCATCCTGGATCGCCTTCTTTATGTCCAGTGTTCCCACAACCCTATCCAGGGTCGCGCTCACAGGAAGTTCCACTATCCTCATACGCCTGGTGATCTCAGGAAGTCTCTCCCCTTTCGATACTCTGATCCTACAGGAGTCACACATGGACCCTAAATCATAGGGATCGCAACTGAAGGGACAGTCTGCCACTACCTTAATCTCAGGCAATATGTTCGTCAGCGCCCTCACTGCGGTGGACTTGGCAACTCCCCTGGGTCCAGTTATTAGAACTCCTCCAACCTGAGGATTGACAGCGTTGAGGAGTAAGGCTTTCTTCAGCCTATTCTGCCCCACGATGGCAGTGAAAGGGAATACCTTCCTCATTCCTCTATCTCCCCCTCTACCTCAAGGTAGAGGTCCTCAATCCTCCTTAGGACCTCCTCATCAGCTCTCCATATACCTCGCTTTGAAGCCTCCATCAGTCTCCTAGCTATCCCTTCCATCGCCCATGGGTTGTTCCTTTTGAACCACTCCCTCATCTCCGAGTCCAAGAGGAACTTCCTAGCCACGTTATCCAAGATCCTGTCCTCGACCAAACGCGTCGTAGCAGCCCAACCGTATAGGTGTTCCACCTTCTTCAGTATTTCAGTCCCTCCCCTGTAACCCTGAGCCTTCTGCGCCTCTATCCACTTCTCGTTGAGGAGTTTCATAACGCTCACTCTCTCTATTTCCTCCTTCATGCTCCTGATCCTGGGCGAGTTGGGGTTAAAGGTGTCCTCAAAGACCACCTCAGGTTCACCTCCCCCTTTCCTCACGGCTGCGTAGAACCCACCTACGTAACTATAGTTACAACTGTCGTCCAGTATGTCTATTTCATCTATCTCCCTCTTATGCACCAACCCCTCAACTAACTTGGACACCTTCATTAACTCACCCTTAGCTTCTATCCCGAACTTCCCCTTCCCGTATGCATAACCCATCCAGTTGATGAAAACGTCCGCCAGTTCCCCCTCGTCCTTCCACTGGCTGGACTCCACAGCGTGACTCACTCCAGAACCGTAAGCTCCGGGTCTCGATGAGAAGATCCTAGTACTGTGTCCGAGCGCCTGGGAATTAGCCCTGATGAAGTTTAATGACTCAGGTTCGTCAGCTGAGACTGCCTTCTGTATGGCTTCATCTATTAATTCCACTACGTTGAGGAGGTTGTCCCTAACGATCCCGCTTATTTCCACAACAACGTCTATCCTGGGCCTACCCAGTTCTTGGAGCGGGATCAATTCAACGCCGGTGACTCTCCTAGTTCCCTCCTGCCACACGGGTCTAGCACCTATGGTCCTTAGGATCTGTGAGACTAACTCGCCATCAGACCTATAAACGTCAGTGGACCAAAGAACGAAACCTAGAGCCCTGGGGTAACGTTTCCTCTCCCTGGCTCTCCTCTCAATTAACCTCTCAGCTAGGGCTGACCCTATTTGCCAGGCAGACATCGTGGGGACCTTGTGTGGGTCCACCGCGAAGAAGTTCCTCCCAGTGGGGAGGACATCGTATCTGCCCCTGGCGAGTGACCCTGACCCTCCAGCCTCAATGAACTCGCCGTTCAGGGCCCTGAGCAAGTTCTCCCTCTCCTTTTCTAAGGATTCCAGCAAAGACGCGAGGACTCCACCCTCTAACCACGGTAACTTGGTTTCCCCTCTGATCCCTGATAGGACGATCTCCTTTGCCTTCGCTCTCCCCAGCTTTTGGGATAGAGAGTTGGGATCGAACCTAGTGGAAGTCACTACATACTCGGCTAGGTCCTCCTCGGGAGGTAGATTGCCCAAGACGTGGAGTCCCTTAGAGATCACGCTGTCCTTGAAGATGTTGAGCCTGTGTTCTATCTCATGAGTGGCCTTACCCGGATCGCTGAAATCCACAGAGAGACCCACTTCCTCCGCCATTTTCCTTATATTGCTCAACACTACTTTCTCTGCTCTCTCGTTGCCGGAGCGCTCAGCTTCCTCATACTCCTCGAGTAGGTCCTCAAGCTTCTTCAGCTGTTCAGGCAGCTCATCGTAAACGGTGGGAGGGGTTAAGTGGCCTATGAGAACTGCGTAACTCCTCCTCTTGGCCACAATACCCTCTCCGGGCACGTTAATGGAGTAGATGTAAACGTGGGGCGTTCTACCTATGGATATTTGGGGGAAACAGGAAGATGAGAGTCCGACTCCCTTCCCTGGGGTGAACTCGAGAGTCCCATGAGTGCCAACGTGTATCACAACGTCAGCCTTGAAACCCTCCTCTATCCACCTATAGAAGGCGATCCAGTAGTGGGGGACTGGAGTCGTGGAGTCGTGGATGAGCCTTATGCTGTTCTCGTCCTCAGCCCACGTGATCCTCTTGGGTTGAACCCCTATGAAGATATTCCCACTGATCAGACCAGGGATCAAAAAGGAGTTCCCATCGAACATGTAATCTCTCTTTCCCTCCCTCAACTCTCCCCACCTCTTCCTCACTGATTCCCTGGAGTCACTAGGCATACCGTTGAACCACTGCAAGTACTCCTTAAGGCTGACCCTCCCCACTGCACCCCCTTTTTCGCTGATCTCCTCCAGGGTGGTCCACTTGGACTCTGGTAAGGCCTTCCTCCTCAAGATCTCCCTCACCAGTTCCTGTCCGTTCTCTGGGATCCAACTCACCTCGTAGCCTCGCTTTTTCAGGAGTCTCATGACCTGAACTACCGTTTCCAAGGTGTCTAGACCCGTTGCTGTGCCTATGTTGGCCTCGACGTCCTTAAACGCTGACCCGGAGTGAAGTACTATGGCCACTCTTTTAGCCCTGTTTGGCTTAGTCCTCAGCTCGATCCACTTACCCACTCTATCCGCTAAGTATTCGACCTGCTCCTTAACAGGCTTCAGCACCCTATATACCTCACCCTTCTCTGACTTGACCTTCTGTATGACGCCCACTAGCACTGGCTCTATGACGCCCTCCATTTCAGGCAAGGTGACGCTCATTATAGTGCTCACTGGATCGAGTCCGTCAGATTCCCTCCACTCATCGAGAGTCCTGTAGTAATATATTAGCCCTTGGAAGATAGGGACGTTGAGCTCACGGAGGAGGTCCAGGTTACCCTTAGTTAGGGAAAAAGAGAGCAAGGAGATCACCGCATGGACCGCAGGCTTACCTCCAAGGTAGAAGTATCGCCTGAGCACCTCATCGTTGCCCTCTATGCCCCTGGATTTGTCCCCAAAACCCTGTGTGAAAACTGGTATGGGAGTGAGTCCCCTCCTCTTGAGCTCCTCAGCGAGACTATCCACCACCTCTGTATCGCCGTCCGCCCAAGAGGTCCTGTAGAAAAGGATCCCCACTCTCCTGCCAGTGTCGTAACGCTTCAAGAATAGTTCCAAACTACCCAAGTGTTCCTTTGTATCAGGATCGTAGATACCTGAGAAAGGCAAGGGTTTAGGTTCCGCGTAACTTACTCCCCCTTTAACTAGGCTAACGAGGAAGAGTATTAGGTTCCTGATGTTCTGCCTACCACCGTAGGTGTAGTAATCGGAAACCTTCCTGAGTACTTCCTTTGGCTCGGTGCTATACTTACTCAGGACCGGGTCCAAAGCTATTACGTGTTCCTTAGTTCTGAGCACCCCCTCCAATCTGGACAGAATGTCAGAGTAGAGCTGCTCGCTGGAGAAGTGGTGGATCATCACCACGTCAGCACCCTTGACAAACTCCACGTAATCCTCATTAAGCGGATCCAGTCTCGGGTATTTGACCCTTAGGTCCACGCCTAGAACTTTGGCCTCCTCAATGAAAGACCTCAAGACTGAACCGTTCCAGCCTATCATTACAGCTATTTTCACAGCGAATGATGTCGGGCTAAGTTATATAAAGGTTTGGATAGAGTATCCCAGTGTGTCCAACGATTTCTTTTTCGTATTTAAGCTGGGCGGTGGGCCTCCGTTAGTGAGAGAGCGTGAGTTCCAACCTGGGGCTCACCGCCCTCCTCATCTTACTCCCTCAAGGATCTCCCCACGCTTTCACGCGGAGGAGATCGCCTCAGTGTTGCGTCATACTACTTAGGCAACAGCTTGAGGAACACCTGGTTGCGAGGGCACCCACTTGGGGGGCGCGGCCTGGACGTCTTCACCCTTGGGGCGGTGAGTACGCAGTGGACGAGACGGGCGTTAGGCTCGTCCGCGGCCCGCTGCATTGGTTTCGGTGGTCAGGGACCTGAACGAAGGTAGAGATGTCAGGTCGAGTGAGACAGGGACTGGGTCGGACGCGTTAGCTCTGTTCCAGGGGGTGTTGGTCGGGGGAGGAGGTCCTCCACGGCGGAGGACCTCGGCACTCCCTCGAACCTGGGAGTTCCTCACCAACGCGTTCGGGAGGAGGCGGTGGAAAAGACGTTCAGGGGCCTCAAGCACCTAGGGAATGGACGGGCACCTCCCTCGGAACGCCAGGGGGCGTGTCTGGATAAGGGCGTTCGTGAATGCCTATAACCTGCAAGGTGGGTGAAATCGTTGGACACACTCGAGTATCCAGAATTTCCACCCCTTGACTCCGAGCGATGCGTTGAGAAACCCCAAGGGGATTTTATCTTCCTGATTGTTAAGGGGGTGGAAGATCACCACCGTGAGGTGTGGGTGCCTCTGAAGTTTAAAAATTAGCTCCCTTCTCTTAGTCAAAGTCACTGACAGGGTAAGAGTCCTGAGCCGCCTCGGTTAAGACGAGGGTCAGTGAGGTGCGCCTCTGTCCCACTAATAGTCCATACGGGCACAATCATGTATACTTGTCTTCAGGGCTGGAACTTGAGCCTGTGGACCCAGAGGTCCCGGGTTCAATCCCCGGCTCGAGCCCCTTATTAGGGGATACTCCTAAGACCCCATTTATATAGAACTTTACAACATTTTCAAGAGTACCAACGTAACGGTCTCTTCTCTGACCGCCTTCGCTCTTCTCTATTAAGTAAACATAATACTTCTTCCCTCTTTGACGTATCTTATATTACCCGGCTGAGAAAACTCTATAACCAATATATAAACTATGCCCATTTTCGGTCATGTGAACTTTTAACCACGGGGGTTATTGCCCTAATAAATCGTGAAACTAAAAGCAAATGGCAAAGGTTCCTTAGCTGAAATAATAAGAGTTAAACGAAAGTATAACATACTTCGGTTTGTATCAGCCAATATACAATTATTTCAGAGGAGTTCTTAAAGTAAAACATTACGTATTTTTATTTCCTAATTTAACATAGGACTGAAAAAATCCAAAATAATGCGATTGGTTGAAAATGAAGAGTGAAGTATGCTCTCCCTTCACGAAAAGATTAAGATATGACTGAATAACTTAGTAAATCATAATAGACTTGCTTAAGGTATCAGAACAAACAAATGAGTATAATTAAGGTCTTGTGAGTATTAGCCATAATTCGCTAACGTATGCTGTATTATCTAACTCTTTCGTTATCGTAATCTGAACGATGTATAAGTTACCTATCTTTTGGGTCAATGCAGTAAGATAGTATGAAGCTTCAATAAAACCTATAGAATACAGTGTTACATTGTAAGTTTTGTTATCATATATCATCAGATAATGATAAGCCTCTCCACCGGTATACGTCACAGAGCTCGGATTCGGAAGAAGCTCAACTTTTATACCGTTAGCTTGAATTTTTTGAGGAGTGTAGTCAGAATTTTCATAGTATATATGTAAGATAATGTATTTATATAGTGTATGACCAATAGTTACTGCACCACTGTTTATAAACGTAGCGTTTAATATAAACTCCTTAGAAAAGTTAGAATATGGTTCGTAAATTAAGTACATCCACGTCTTATTTTCCTCTGTAGCATTTAAATAAATTTCTTTTGCATCAATTAAGATTTTCTTGGCATAATCTAGCGGTGAAGTTTGACCAATAGTTGAGTTATTAGTAATACTTTCTAGATTGTGCTGAGATTGTTTATGATTAAATATGGAATATAGGCTAGCGGAACTGATTAATATTATAATTATTATAATAATAAGAATTAGGAAGAGGTTCTTAAGATTCATTGATCTCACCAAATCTTTTCCCCATTGGAGTAATGCTTTCCTCCTATCTTATAGCCTATATATAATTTTCCAGGACTAATTAGTTTTATTTGTATATTCTCCCATATACTCTTTGGTACATTATAGTAACTATTACCATTTATACCTTCATATGCATAAGCATTTGGCCATCTAGTTGAGGTCCATAGCTCTATTAGCCAGTTAGCGTCCTCTATTTTGAATGCATTCTCATCTCCTAATGCTAAAAGTTCTTGTTCGTTGATAGTATAAGCTTCTAATATACCACCCACTGGTGTAGCTACATTTGTATCATCTTCTAGAACATATATATTATAGAGAGTCGCTGAACTCCAATCAACAAAATAAAGATAAACCTTATTAGTACCATTATTTTGAGGTATAAGCCTTATTCCGAGCTCATAAACCGTACTAGGTTTTGGCTTAAATTGAACACCGTTTATCTTGAACGGGGGACAAGCCAAATCGCAACTTAATTGAGGATTTGTTGAACCTGCTGATATATGCCATTTCCAATTAGGATGATAACCTAATGAAGTTTGATAGAAATTTTTTTGTAGACATGGATGCCCAGATTACGATTAGACATTCTAAATCTTCTGGTAAAGATGAAGGCGTTCTAACAGTAATGAATCCACCATAGATTTTTCCCATCTGCTGGATTAGAACTTCTTATCCCATACTGCCAGGATTTATCTGTGCATGCCATATTTTTCCTATTACTATTATTGTTTAAAAATTCTTTCGTAATTTTTGAGCTTATCAATAGTGTAGCTATTAAGCTACAAATTCTGGGATTAACTTTCTTTAATACAGAGAATTATTTTTCTAAACCCTAACATTAAACTGGGGTTTACGTAGAGTTAACGATAACGTAAAATCACGTTAAATAGTTTCTAAAACAGTTATCTGAATTCGGTTCTGGACGACGTTGTTATATAACATTTAACATTCGTTTTTGTCATATATTTGAGTACTGTGGAGTTCCGCCCTCTACCCATGGCCAAGGGGCAAGGCGGGGCTGGGAAGCAGGAAATTGCGAGAGGGGAAGTCCGCAAGGGTGGGGTATTTCACCTCAGAGGCACAATTAAATCTAACTTGGCAGAACCCTTCGGGTGAACACTTTTGCCGCCCTATAAGACCCATATAGGTATCCAAACGTATATTTAAGGGCTGGTCTTCCCTAAGGGCTTCCTCACCTCAGTGATTAGAACTTCAGTTTACTCCTCTTCTTAATAGCCTCATACGTATTGATGACTCCTCCAACACCCATAACAAGGGAGCTGTAAATTAACGCTATCTCGCCGTGTGGACGTAGAACTGTCCAGGTCAGGATCAAGGCAGTCAAGAAGAAGGAAGCCATGAAGAAGACCTTAGGGATCAGGGCGTGCCTTATCTTAACATAATCCTCCAGGACTACCTTATTCACCACATACCCGTCCTCTGTCTCCCTGACGTAACCCATCTCCTTAAGCCTCCTTATGTGATAAAGGACTAGAGAGGGGGTGCTTATGCCCAGGTCCCTTTGGATCTTCCTAATGGGGACGGGCTTAGCCTGAGTCAGTAAATAATAGTAGATCCGCATCCTAGTGTTATTGGGTTCCGCCATTCATACTTTAATGATCCAAACCATTTCATAAGTTTTACCTCGATTAATTAGTCCCATATTCCGCGAGTCCTGGGAACTACACTGTCCTTACGGACAGGACATCCCTATTTCACTATTTCCTGCTCCTTCCAGGAACCTCAATCCCCCTTAGATTTTGGAATAAATTCATTCCCCGTTCATCACTCTGGTGTAGACCTTCTTCGAGAAGATCTCAACGGGGTTCATCATGGCCTCCGGTATCCTCTCCACTAGATCAGTAGCCACCAATCTCTCGCCGTATTTCTCATAAGCTAAGGTCCCGGCTAACCCGTTAACTAGGGCGCCTATGTAAGCTGCCTTAAAGGGTTCTAACCGCACCATTAGGGAAGCCACTATCCCTGTGAGGACATCCCCGGTCCCGCCAACCGCCATTCCCGGGTTACCACTCTTATTTAGTTTGAACCTCTTCCCATCGCTTACCACGTCGAAGTAGCCCTTGAGAAGAACTGTACAGTCACACTTTCCAGCTTGTTCTACTACCTGCCCTATCCTCTCCTGTGGATTCTGACTCACTTCAACTCCGAAGAAAGTCTTGAACTCACCCGCGTGTGGAGTGATCACTACTCTATCGTAGAGCCTAGATCCCTTGATCGCCTTCAATGCGTCCGCATCTATTACAGCACGTTTCTTAAGCTCCTTAAGAGTGGAAATTATTTCGGCTACAGCTTCTACAGTCTCGTCCCTTAGGCCTAGCCCAGGCCCTAGAGCTACCACGTCAGCTCTCTCTATCCAAGGTCTCAGTTGCTCCAAATTACTGGGAGAGAGTGATTCCCCCTTCAGCTTCACCGCTATTAAGTCAGGGGAGAAGCTGGCTATAGTTCTCGCAGCCTCCTCCGGGGAGGCTACGTAAACGAGGTCAGTTCCAGCCCTTAACGCTGCGAGAGAGGCTAGGGCTGGAGCACCGCTATAGGTCTCGCTCCCCCCTATCACAAGGACTCTCCCCCTGTCACCCTTTTTGGTCTTCATGGGCCTGGGCTCAACGTAAGCCACGAGATCGCCAGGCCCCACATATACTTCAGCTTCTGGGGGGATGCCTATGGGTTTAACCACAACGTTAAAGTTCCACCTCCTCAGTCCCACCTTCTCCCTGTGCAAAGTGACCACAAGGTCGGGGCTAACGTAAGAGCCCGGCGCCTCCCCAGTGTCTGGGTCTATTCCGGAGGGCATGTCTATGGAGACCTTAAATCCCTTGCTCTCATTGAAGGACCTTATGGCTGACTCAAAGGGTTCCCTGGGTTTACCCTTCAAACCAGTCCCTAACATGGCGTCCACTAACACCTCCGCTTCCACCGGCCTGAGGTCCCCTTGATCCCTCACCCTCCTCAACCTCACTGAGTAGTCCATCTCCTCCACCGCCTTGAGATTCCTAAGTGCGTCTGGATGTTTATTCTCCCCAAGTAGGATCACCTCGACCCTAGAGCCCTCAGAAGCTAGGTGTCTTGCAGCCACGAGTCCGTCTCCTCCTTTGCCCCCCACTCCCACGAAGATCACCACGTTCTTCCCTCTCACATCAACCCTACCACATATCTCCTCCTTAACTGCCCTACCTGCATTCTCCATAAGTATAACTGTTGGTACTCCCAAAGCGGAGGAGTTTATCTCCAGTGCCCTCATGTCAACAGAGGTTACTGCTTCCATACCAAAAGTTGGGCGAGAGAAATTTTAAGTAAAGGGGTTTGAGGTTATAGGTGGAGGAAATAGGCTTCATTCACCTGACTTCCTCCCAGTCCTGGAGGTTCCCCTTCAGGCGGTTCATGGTCCCCACCATGAGGGGGTTTATCCGTCATTGGGGGCAGTCGAGTAGTGCAGGGAACCATCCTCATCCGGAAGTCCGGCTCCAGAAAGAGGGAGTGGGGGAAGATGGTCACCCTTCCCCTCCATTCACGTTAAACCCTCAATCGAGCTGGGGAGGAGTGCCACTAACATCGCTGAAAATAGCCTGGAAGAAGTGTCTAAGTGTGAGGGGGTTATCCGTCCCGGCCCTGGAAGGAGGAGGCTTTACACCCCCTTAAATCCCTCTGGTAAATCCTCGGTTTCCCAGGAGACTTCCAAACCTTCCCCTTTTAAGCCTAGTCAGGCAATATTCTCTGGGATGAAGGGAGCAGGGAGCGACAGGACGGTTCAGATGCTGACCCAACTCAGATTGGCCAGATTGAAGGTGAAATACCTCTCGCAGAGAATATCCCAGAAGATCTCCACCTACGAGAGAGTTGGAGAAGGAAGCAGAGGAGAAAATGGAATATACTTGAAGGAGGTCCAACAACTGTCCAAGCTGAGGGATGTCTTGGAGAGACTGGAGGTGGTGCTGGAGATAGCGGAAATAAGGTTCGAGAACTTGGTGGAGACAGGTCTGATGCTAGAATCCATTCCTCCCGTAATTGAGGCGCTCAGATCTTTCAGGGGTAGAGATCTACTGGCCATGCCTGAGATCTCAGCCCTCCTGGAACCCCTGTTCTCATGGGACCTGAAGCTAAACATGGCGGTGAGGCCAGAATCTGAGGAGGTAAGGAAGATCCTAGCGGAGGCTGAAATCGTGGCGAGACATAGGGCTGAATCGGAGGGGCTCAAAGCCTAAATTCCCCTTCATAGTAATATATATTGTGAGCAAAGCCTTCAGTAGAAAAGTGCAACTTACAGGTGGATCTACATATATAATATCCTTGCCTAAGGAGTGGGTCAAACAACTTGGGATCAAGCCTGGAGACGAGGTAGAAATAGCAGTCCAGGGGGACATGAAGCTCCTCCTCTACCCTAAGAAGGAGGAGAGGCAGCCCCTCCAGGAAGTGTCCATAGGTTGTGAGGGCCTATCACCGGAAATGGTGGTGAGGGAGTTCATAGCCCACTACATGGCTGGCTACTCCTTAGTGAGGTTCTTCTGCCCTAAGATCAGGGGAGAGGACAGGGAGTTCGTTAAGGACCAGGTGAGGAGGAGACTACTGGGGGCGGAAGTGGTAGAGGAGGACGCAGAGACAGTGCAAGTTCAGTTCCTAGTGGGCAGCCACGAACTCTCACTGGGTAAGGCGATCGTAAGGGCCTCCACTCTGAGCCAGTTAATGTATAGAGACTCCCTCAAAGCCCTAATGGAGGGGGACTCCGAGTTAGCCAGAGACATAATGGAGAGAGACGATGAAGTGGACAGGTTTTACTTTTACGTAGTGAGGCAGCTCTCCTTGAGCACTTCCTCCCCCGACATCCTGGAGGAGGACAACTACACGCCTAGCCAAGTGATCCAGCTCTATGTCATCGCCAAGTCAATAGAGAGGGTCTCCGACCACGCTGTAAGAGTAGCGGAGCAGGTGCCCGATGCTAGGGACAGCAAGCCCGAACCCAGGAAGGAAGTAGTGGAAATGGGGGAGAGGAGCCTCGAGACCTATAAACAGGCAATATCTTCCTTCAGGAACCATAAAAGAGAGTTGGCCCACACCGTGGTCTCTAGTTCCTCCCTATCCATGGAAAGGGACTTCAGGAAGGTGTCAGAGGGGGTGATCTCCTCAAACCAGAGCACCAAGAGTACTGTAGCCCTCTTGCTAGTCCTTAACTCCGTGAGGAGAGTTCATAGATACTCCATAGATATAGCCGAGTCCGTAATTGACATGATGGCGAAGACCTAGCCCTTCCGCCTCACCTATCTTCCTGGAGGTGTGAGGAATTACGGATCTGTCCCTGACCAAGATAGAACTCGATTATTTGAGGATCAAGAGTCAGATATTCTCGTCCTCCACTCGCTTTCAGGCTCACTAACTTCCTCACGCTCTAAAGGATGATGGTCTCCCTCAGGGCGGTTCATGGTTCCCATCACGAGGGGTTACATCCCTCATTTGGCGGGCGTGGGTTAGAGGTCCTCCCACCTGGGTCCGGATCCAGAATGGAGATCCGCCGTGTGGAGGGAGGTGTTGGTTGTCCTCCCACAGTCCCATTTCCTCCATCGAGCTGGGAAAGGAGCGCCATTAGCTCCACTGAAAAATTTTGAACGACGTATTTAAATGAGGGGCTGTCCGTCCCCGTCCGCGAGGCTTTACGCCCCCTTAACCCCCTTTTCTGTGTAACCATTGCGAGTAAAAGTAGGATAACCAACCCGTGGTGACTCGTAGGAGAGCACATGAACGCCTCCTAGTTTCTGCCTTGCATCCACGTGATCCATCCCCTATAGTCTAGGTGGTCCAGCTAGGTGCTCCATGGAGTCTGGGATCTCCTTGTTCCTCGCGATCTCCCTGAAGACAAGGGCACTGGGCCTTAGATATCTCCTCTTAGTCTCTAGGTCCACGTAAACCAAGCCAAACTTCATCCTAAACCCAGAGGCCCACTCGTAATTATCTATTAAGTTCCAGTGGAGATAACCCCTTACGTCAGCTCCCTGGGAGATAGCCCTGTGTATTTGGTGGAGGTGCGAAACCAGGTACCAGGACCTCCAGTTATCCTTAGAGTCCGCTATTCCATTCTCAGTGACTATCATGGGTAAGGAATACCTGGACTTCAGCTTCAAGATCACGTTGTATAATCCCTCTGGGTAAACCTCCCACCCGAATTCACTAGTTGGTCTTCCGTCCAATGATCTACTGGAGGGTGGGCAGGCGAAACCGTAGCCTGGGACGACCCTTATGGCAGGGAGATCAGCTGCCAGTTTCTGTCCTAGAGAAACGATCGTCCTTGTATAGTAATTCACCCCTATCCAATCCAGTTTACCCTTGAGGTCCTCCCTTCCAGTCCCTCTGCTCAGTGAGTCTAAGAAGAGGTAGTGGCTGAAGTAATCGTAGTCCTCGGCAGCTCTAGAGGAACTCTCATCGAGAGGCTGAACGTCACTTAAGGCGTATATGACGCCTATGGGCTTTCCTGTCTCCTTGAGAACGTCGTAGGCCCTAGCGTGTGCCTCCATTATGTGACTCCTTGCGGTCAACATGGATTTAAGGTCCAAGTACCCTGGAGGGAAGTTGGATCTCACGTTCAGATAGCCTAGACCCCAGACTACGTTGGGTTCATTCATAGTGGACCACATGTCAGCTAGCTCCCCGAACTTCCAGTTTATGTAGGCTGCGAACTTAGCGAACTCCACCACCGATCTCGGGTCGACCCATCCGCTGGGAGCACGATCTGGACCCAGTTTCCTCACCCTAATTGGGTCGTGAAGCCAAACGGGAAGTGGCCAGTGGTAGAGGTTTATGATCAACTTGTTTCCCCTTGACTTCCAATCCCTTAGGATCTGGGAATACCTTTCGACTGCACCCCTGTTGGCTAGGGAGTCCATCTCCTTTAGGGCAGGCTCCTGTACCTCCACAGCTCTGATCTCCCCCTTCTCCTCCTCAACTCTTACCTTAACGCCAAAGGTGGGACGCGGGAAGATCCTAGCCCACTCGAGACCAAGTCTGGCTATGTCCATGCCTAACGATTGAGCAATGGAGTGATCCGTGGAGAAGAGGTCCCAATATCCTGGTCCGTTCTCGGGTAGATCGCCGCTCACAATTCCAGCAGTTATATTCTCAGGATCGTGGACCCACAGGTACCAATCACTTTCGTACTCGGAGCCCCTTAAACCCATCTCGTGCTGGAAACCAGCCGTGGAGAAGCCGAGACCGAAACCCTTATTGAACTTTAAGGTCATGAGGCCAAAGTGAGGCCTTGGATTTAATAATATTACTCTGACCGCACACTAAATGGGTGAAACTCCTTTTCAGAGAGAGGAGTTCCTCAACCGGGAAAGGAAAGGGAGGAATCGCCTGGCTGAGTCGTGAAAGGCCCATTAGCCCGCTTTATTAGCTGTCTTCCCTCGCCTTCTGGTACACACCAGGGAGTACTAGTTCGACGGGTTGATGATTCAGCATGGGCGTCCCCCCATATTGGCCGGCTCTAGGCCCTATAATGGAGTTGATTGGTTTGCCCTGTAGGTCCATTAGGCTGCTCTTGGACATGACCAAGACATGCTTCGGGACTCGAGAGTCCTTCACGAATAAGACCCACACTTCTCCGAACTCAGTCCTTATCTTACCCTCCCCCTCCACTTCAGCGTTGAGGACCACTGGTTTACCCGTACCATGGACCTCCCTGAATTGGCTGTTGAGGAACCTTGGATCTGAGACGAAGACTAAAGCGTAGCCCCTGGGCTTCTCCAACCTATGGGGTAATGGTTCCACCTTGAACTCAGGTCTCTCGCGCCTAGTCCTCACCTTAACCACCTTCTCCCTTCTCAGCTCTTCAAGACTCACCCCTGTCCCCCTTATGGCCCTTTCAACAACCTTCCAAGGATCCTCAGAGAGCAATGGGTGATCCGAAATGCCCAGAGACATGGCCATCTCATGGGTGAAGTCCACCTCATTCATCCCTAAGGGCTTAAAGAGAGGTTCGTTGTAGACCAAGTAATCGTGCCAGTAACTGTAAACTACATCGTGTTTCTCCAAGAAAGTGGGGGAGGGTATAACCACGTTGGCCAGCTTAGCTGTCTCGTCCCAGAAAGGACCGTGAACGGCTAGGAATAACTTACCCTCCTTAACGGCCTCCGCTATCCTATCAGAGCCGGGGAGAGAGTGAATGGGGTTGCAGTTCCACGAGAACACCAAGTCGAACTCGCTGGCTCTGTAACCTACCTCAGCCATTCCCACCACTCTGGATGGGTGGGAGATGTGGAGACCGCGTAGGTAGTCGAAGTCTATCCCCCACCCCTTGCTGTTGGAGTAGAAGAAGCCTCTCTCCATCCCCAGCACTCCAGGAATGAGGGAAATTAGGCTAACGGCGTGACCACCATTAAGGGTCCTCCCTAACCCAAAGCCTATTACAGTGATGGGTTTGTGATCTAGGTAAAAGTCTGATAGGGCCTTAACGCTTTCCCATGGGAGCCCAGTGGCCTCCTCGATCTCCGCTCGATCGAACCTCTCCACATAATCCCTCAGTTCGTTAAACCCACCCACTCTCGCCAGGACTTCCCTGAGGACGCCGATCGCCAAGAAGGCGTCGGATCCTGGTCTCACTAGGATCTTGAGATCAGCCCTCCTCATGGCATCGTTCACCCACACGTCCACTACCGCCTTGGGCTTCTCTCTGACCAGGTACCAACCGTGAATGAAGGAGGTGGACATGGAGGAGGCCCAGATCACTACGGCTCTAGCCTCCTTCAACTCCTCTGGAGTCGCACCAAAGCTACTCCCGTAGTGCAGACGTATGGCCTCATGCCCTTCAGCACTGCATATGGAGTAATCCGTGGAGGAGGCTCCAATAGCATTCCACAGCCTAGCCGGATAGTACCAGGTCAGGAGACCTTGATTGCCGTCATAGTCTAGGTGCAGTATCCTCTCGCTTCCTCTCTTAAGGCTTTCCTTTACCACTTTACTGAGGTATTTCAGTGCCTCCTGGACCTCAACCTCTCTTCCCTCCACGTAGGCTGAGGTTATCCTATTGAGCTTATTCCTCTTAAGATCCGCGTTGCCCTTGGCGCAAGTGAAGCCGTTGACTGGGAAAAGTTTCAAGGGTCTATACTTCTCATCGAAAATACACGTGTCGTAACAGTCCCTAGTGCAGGCGATCACCAAGTCCTCTCACCTCTTCCTTCGGTGAGTTGGTATGAAATGTCCGATCCTGATGGACTTTGCTCTCCATTTCCCGGCTCCACTTCACCCCCAGCCGAGTAGTGGATAGATTTCCATGCTGAGTCGTTTTCCAATCCCACACCCACAGATCACGCCATAAGCCTTTAGACAGGAAGGAGGCACACTCCATAGACCCTCGCTCTGGTGCCTTAATGACCCATTCCTCGTCGATTGTCACTGAAGTGATGTTGGACGCGTGATTAAAAGTGTTTACCCTAGCGTGACTTTTCCTCACTTTTAATCACTTCTAAATACGTCATAGGGGCACCCTCTTAAGGGATCATACAAGGTCTGGCGTTGGGGAAATACTTACCGTCGCTTGTCACGGGGAGCTTCTCGATCCCGACGTCTAGGACCACTGCCTTACCGGTCTTGGGGAGTGGCCTCACTTCGGGAACATCCACCAGGAAGGTGGTGAAGACTCTCCTGCTACCCTCTAACTTCAAGATCGTCCTCCTCACCCTATCCGGGGGGAACTCCGCGACCTCAATGAAGCTCAAGGCTGGGAGCCGAATTCTTGAGAATTCAATAATACCCAAACCCCAGTTCCTTAATTTGACTGTTCTAGCCACTTCGAATGGATTAATGATCCTCTCCGGCTCTTACGCCAATTTTATTACGTTTCGTGTGGATCCAGGTATGTGAAGAGACTAGATCTCCACGAGGTCATAGTAGGAAAAGGAGGTTACATCGATGACTTCCCCTTTAGGGGTAAATACGCCGTATTCGTCAGGAGTTCCTATCCACACGCGAGGATTAAACGGGTAGATGCTACAGACGCTAGGAACAAGGGCGCCCTAGTTCTAACGGGTAAGGAAATCTTGGCTCGATCAGTGGAATCAGGAGAAAGGGAGGGCGCTAGCCTGAAGTATCCGTTATTGGCTGCGGATAAAGCCCTTTACGTAGGACAACCGGTGGCGTTAGTATTGGGGAATGATCCATACGAGGCTGCGGACCTCGCTGAGTTAGTCCAGGTAGACTACGAACCGCTGGAACCTGTGCCGAACATAGAGAGAGGTTTAGAGGAGAAGTCGATCCTCTTTGAGGACCTGGGCACCAATGTAGTGAGGAGCAGGAGCTTCGAGTTCGGTAAACTCCCCAAAGAGGGTAAGAGAATTGAGCTCTCGCTCTACTACTCCAGAAGCGCAGGGAATCCCATTGAGACCTACGGAGCCATAGTGACCCCTATCGATGACGGACTCATGGTGATCTCCAATATGCAGGGGGCGAACACCATAAGTAGGGAGTTACAGAACGCCCTGGGTGTAAAGGTAGTGCATAGGAACGCTAGACAGGGAGGTAGCTTCGGTACCAAAGCCTCCTTGGTGAGGTACCTGACGGTACTCGGCTTCGCCGCCCTGAAGTTCGGGGTGCCATTAAAGTGGATCGAAACCAGGACGGAACACCTAATGGCCTCAAACGCCAGCGGCCCAGAGAGGAAGTTCAGGATAGAGGTTCTTTACTCCTCCTCGGGGGAAGTGCTGGGTTTGGACATGAACGTGTGGGAAGACGTGGGAGCATCTAAGGAGAGTGGACAACCGTTCAAGGCCATGGGCATACTGTCAGGACCATATAAGGTGAGGAACATAAGGTATACAGTGAACCTAGTGGCAACGAACAAGAATCCTGCAGGAGCCTTCAGGGGCGCTGGAACCCCTCCCCACACATGGGCCTTAGAGAGGGTTATGGATGCTGTTGCTGACGAGCTAGGAATGGATAGGGCAGAGGTGAGGAGGAGGAACCTCATAGACACTTTCCCCTACGAGACCGACTTCGCGGTCTACGACTCAGGTAACCCTAAGATGTTGTTAGACTTAGCCCTCTCTAGGAGGGACGTCTTCTCCATGAGGGACAACAGGACTGGAGTTGGGCTAGCTGTTTCTACAGATCCTAGTACCCCCTCCGGTAGGGAAGAGGTGAAGATCTCCATAAGAGGAGGAAAGGTAGTGGTGGGGTTGGGCTTCGGTCCTGAGGGGCAGGGAAATGAGCACACAGCGGTTCTCTTAACCTCAAGGCTTCTGGGGATCAACCCTGAAAGGGTCACCTATGAAGTCATGGACAACCTAAAAATGGGTAACTCCTTCGGGCCAGGCGGAAGTAGAATGGCGGCTTACACTGCTGGTGCAATCAGTGGGGCAGTGGAGGAACTCAAGGCCAGGCTCAGGAGGAGAGCTGAAGCGGTTCTGGGCTCAGAAGACTTAGAATACAGGGAGGGCCACTTCGTGTCCCCCAAAGGTAGAATCGAGATTACACAGTTCGAAGGGGAGGAGGTGAACTTCACGTTCTCCCTCCAGGGCAAGAGGAACTTCGTGGCTTATCCCTTTGCCTGTGACCTAGCGGTAGTGAGAGTAGAGGACGGGAGAATAAGGCCCGTAAGGCACGTAGTTTACATAGACCCAGGGACTCCACTGGATGAGGACCTGATCAGGGAACAGATAATAGGCGGCACCGCCACGGGGATCTCCATCGCCCTTTTGGAGCGATTCGTTTACGACTCCAACGGCAACTTACTCACAACCAGCTTAGGGGACTATGGAATGCCCACAGCTGCTGACCTCCCTCAGATTGAGGTCAACATCGTGCCAACTCCCTCCCCATTAACTCCCATGGGGGTTAAAGGTATAGGGGAAGTGCCAGTGGGAGTAGCAGCTGCTGCGGTGGTGAGTGCAGTAGAGGATGTAGTAAAGCGCAGGATCAGTAGAGTCCCAATCGATCTCGAAGAAATATTGGGGTGAGCTCTTCAATCCAGTTGACTGGGTTTTAACCTAGAGGACCATTTCGCACTCAGAGTATTATTAGATCCTCATCGGAATTTGAGCATAGACCCCTTTGCCTACAGATCCTGGTGAAACAGGAGAGAGCTGACCTCCCCCTTAGTCCCATTTCCTTGGAGACATCACTGACTTTGGACAGCGACGCTGCCTCCCTTAACGCTATCTTAAGTCTGCCTAACACATACTGGTCCAGTCTCAGGGTGGAGATTACCCTCAGGACTATGGGGATTTTTCCACATCTCTCCCTCCAAAGGGATCCTATGTCTAAGTCTGCCTCTTCCCCTTCAACGAAAAGAGCGTCCGCATGACATGTATCCTCACACACGACAGGACTCACCTTCAAGTTCGTTAAGAGACGTAGGAGGTAGAACTCGGTTGAGTTGGTTCCCTTCACGGCTATTCTAGGGTTATCGCTTTTGTTGAGGAATTTGACCCCCAGGTTATCAGTGGCCACAGAGCAGTTGCTCAAAACTTTAATACCCTTGACGTTTCCCACTACGGGCAGAGGTGTGTACAGTAGATCGTGTTGATCTAACACGAACTTAAGCTGATCCTCCTTCACCTTAACCGGGCTGATGGAGAAACCCCTGAGCTCTTTACCTATGAGGGGGGAGAGGGCCTCAAGGTCACCCTCTCGTGAATAAGCTAAGGTGAGGTTCATTCCGAACTCAGGCTTTTTTCCCAATATATAAAAGGAGAGGGTAATGAGGGGGAAGGTCCTGGTCCTAGGCGCTGGCTATGCTGGACTCAATACATACTATGAGCTGAGAAGGAGAGGATATCAGGTTCTGCTTTTCGACCAAGACGATCAATTCAAATTTTACTCGGCCCTGTTCAAGTTGGTCGAGGGAAAGAGGATGGACTGGAAGTCGAGGATCAGTGGCGTCAGGAAGGCTAGGGTCGAGGACGTGGATGAGAGTTCGATCACCGTCAAAACGGAAGACGGTTACATACAGGGTGACTACATGGTTATAGCCCTGGGGTGCGATAAGTCGGATCAGGTGAGGGTAATCCTAGACGAAAAGGGAGGATGCATAGGGACTGAGAGTGAGTTCGATGAGTATATAACGCTTCAGGTCTCACTTCTCTCCAAAGGGAAGTTCAAGTATCACGGATCCCCATTGAGCTGGTTGGGTAGGCGTGTCAGCCAGGCCGTAGAGGAGTTGGCTACATCAGGAGGTCTTAGAACCTGCGAGACCCCGAACCTAATTCTGCCCAAGTGCAAACCACCAGCTCCCTATCACACCTTCCTGAAACCTGGGAACACCTTAAAGCTCAGCGAGGGAGTCTTTGCAGCAGGGGACGTAGTAGGCGAGGGCCCTAAATTAGGGGAACTCTCCATGCGAATGGGGATTCACGTAGCTAATTCCATAGCAAAAGGGGAGTCGGAGTTCAAGCCTCTGTTCATCTATATCCTATACTCCCCCAAGGGGAGGGGGATAAGGGTTAAGAGCGATGTGCCCTGGGGAGGGAGGAGAGAAGAGGTGAGTCCTCAGTCCTGGGTTTACCCATACATGAAGGAGTTTCTCTATAGATACTACCTGATGAGGAGGGGTAGGATGGGCTTATTGAAGTACCTCTGATTTTCACCCTGAGGAAAGAGGCCCCAGCTCTCATTGACTAAGGGAATCCCAATATTACGCTAATTAAGTAGCCTAGTAACATGAACGGGATCACCGGTACTCCCCAAGAAACCCATATGTAGCTATCCTCACTTATCTTACCCTGTCTCACTAGTTCCGAGAAGAACCTTCTCCACTCTCCGTCGTCCTCATCTATTTCGAAAGTGTACCTAAAGGTGAGGGAACCGTCCTCATTCACTTGGGTCAGTGGGAACATGAACTTGGACTTCAAGAAGTCCCTCACCTTTATTCTGGTTCCGGAGACGAGTATCTTGAACTTCGACCCCTTGGGTAATTCTTTTGACAGCCTCAAGTTCCTAAACACGTTGTAAAGTGTTATGACGGAGATGCTGAGGGACGTGTAAAGTAGAACCACTATGGGCTCAGCTCCTAAGAGTGTGAGACCCCTTAAGATCAAACTGGGAACTTCGGGGTTAGAGATAGCTACGAGGAACATGGCTATTACGTCAGCCCCTCCTATTAGGCTGAACCTGTAGAAAAGGTAACTCACTCCTACCGAGGTAGCAAAGGAATAGAGGTAAAGGGGGAGTATGACCTGTCTCCAATTGAGGGCCAAGAAGACCGCTAACGGAGAGTAGAGAAGCCACGTCTTGGGATCAACCTCCCTATACTTAAGGTCCAGTATTGAGGTGTGGAGGAGCATGACAATAGTCAAAGATATCTGAAGGAAGGTCCATATCAAATTGGGACCCCCCTTTCATTCCCCCTGCTTCGAGGGCGTCTAGGGGTTAGATACCCCATTGTATTTAGGCTTAGGGGCATTAAGGGCTTTACGCTGAATACCACCGAGGTCACCATACGCGTTCCGGATACATGAAGTATGATTATTTAAGCCTCATGTCATTATGGGTTGCATGAACGTAAAAAGGTACCACCTCTTCATGGACGTCAATTTCACCAACCTCAGTTACGTGGGTAAAGTGAGGATCGAGATGTCCTCCCCACGTGGGGTTGAGATAAACGCGGTGGACCTAAGGGTCAAAGAGGTCAAGGTTGATGGGAGGAAAGCGGAGTTCTCATACGATGGAAAAGTGATCAAAGTCTCCTCAGATGTTAACAACTATGTGGAGGTGGACTTCGAGGGCAGAGTGACAGATTTACTGATGGGGTTCTACAGGGCTCCCTACGAGGGAGGCTATGTCCTGACCACTCAGTTCGAGGCCATAGGGGCCAGGAGGATGTTCCCTTGCATCGATCACCCGAACTACAAGGCCTCATTCAGGGTTGAGGTTGCGATCGATAAGGACCTAGACGTCATCTCCAATATGCCAGTGGAGGACATAGAGGAGAGGAACGGCAGGAAAATCGTTAAGTTCAAGGAGACCCCAAGGATGTCCACATACCTGCTATACTTGGGCATAGGCAGATTCGAACAGATCTCAACTAAGCTCAGGAACATTGACCTCTACGTGGCCACACCTCCAGGAAAGGCCCTTAAGGGTGAATTTGCCATGCAAGTGGCTCAGAGAGTCGTGGATTTCTACGAGAACTACTTCGGTATACCCTATCAGCTCCCCAAGCTTCACCTCATAGCGGTCCCAGAGTTCTCCGCAGGAGCCATGGAGAACTGGGGAGCCATAACCTTCAGGGAGACAGCTCTGCTAGTAGACCAGAACTCCTCTGAGATGACAAAGAGGAGGGTGGCGGAAGTAGTAGCGCACGAGCTTGCACACCAGTGGTTCGGCGACTTAGTCACCATGAAGTGGTGGGACGACCTATGGCTCAACGAGAGCTTCGCCACGTTCATGAGCTACAAAGCCGTGAATGCGCTTTTCCCCTCTTGGAGGGTTTGGGAGGAGTTCCTAGTCTCTGAAACTTCCTCAGCTATGTTCAGGGACTCGTTGAAGACAACCCACCCAGTCCACGTGAAGGTTGAGAGGGAGGAGGAAATAGAGCAGATATTTGACGATATAAGCTATGGGAAGGGGGCGAGTGTTTTGAGGATGATAGAGGATTACATAGGGGAGGAGGACTTCAGGCAGGGAGTGTCCCTTTACCTGAAGGAGAACTCCTTCTCCAACGCTGAGGCGAAGACCTTGTGGGAATCGCTCCAGAGAGCATCGGGCAAACCCGTGATTAAGATCATGGACGCTTGGCTCACTAAGTCCGGACACCCAGTGGTTAAGTTGTCGGACAATAATGGACAGTTGAGACTTACCCAATCGAGGTTCCTGTATACAGGTGAGGAGAGGGACTTATGGCCTATACCACTCAGCTTAACTGACGGAACCTCAGTCATGCGCTTCCTCTTCGACTCAGAGACGTTGGATACGAATCTTGATTCCAGGAAACCAGTGAAGCTTAACTTAAACCAAACTGGGTTTTACAGGGTTAGGTACACTGACTGGACCTCAGCGCTGAGAGTTTGCACTGGCCCAGCTGACAGATGGGGGATCCTAAGCGACGCTTTCTCCCACCTATTGGCGAGTCACATATCAGTGGACGAATATCTTCGACTAGCCAAGGAGTTCGTAGGGGAAAGGGAGATACTCCCCGCTAGGGAGTTAACATCCCAGCTTTCACTTTTACGCGCAATAAAGCCAGACAGAGTGAGGGATTTCATGAGAGAATTCCTGAGGTCGCAGATGTCCCTTCTGGAGCCCAGGAGGGATGAGAACTCCCTAATGTTCAAGGGTTTGGTGGCGGAGAACTTAGCCCTAGTCGATGAAGAGTATGCTAAAGCTCAAGCGAGTAAAATAGGGGACTACTTCTCCGTGGATCCCAACTTGAGGATGTCAGTACTCATATCTTACGCCAGAGTAGGAGAGAGACCTTTCGAAGTACTCTCCTCGCTTTACGATAAGGCACAATCAGATGAAGAGAGGAATAGGGTGCTCATGTCCATGTTCCATATTGAGGACAAGCCACAGTATGCCCTGTCCTTCAGCCTGCTCCTATCTGGCAAAGTCAAGAGGCAGGACATAGCGAGGGCGTTAATAGTGGCATGCAGGAACCCATACTTCAGGGACGTAGCTTGGTCTTGGATCAAGGTTAACTTCAACGCAATTAGGAAGATCTATGAGGCCACCGGAACCCTATCAAGGGTGTCCGCCTCGATAATACCATTCCTAGGTCTTCAGGCGAAGGAGGAGGTGGAGAACTTTTTCTCGAACCTAGAAATACCCGAGGCATCGCTGGGCATAAGGACAGGCCTGGAGATCCTCCAGGTCTACAGCAGACTTAGGTGATCCCCTTGGATTACATGCAGGAGCTCTTCACCTTCTTGCAGATGGACACTACCTCAGCTAAGGGTAAGGGGAGAGAGGCAGCCTCTTTCCTAGCGGATCTGATGAAGGAGGCTGGCGTGGGTGTAGAAATCGTGGAGGGTAGCGTGAACCCCTTCGTGATTGGGGAAATAGACGTTAAGGCGGATAAGACTTTACTCATATATAACCACTACGACGTTCAACCTGTGGAGCCCTTGAACAAATGGGACACTGATCCGTTCGAGCCCACCATCAAGGAAGGCAGGATCTACGCTAGGGGCGTAGCCGACGATAAGGGGGCACTTTTAGCGAGACTTCAGGGGATCAGGGAGTTGATCAAGGAGAATAGGCTCAGAGTAAACCTGAAATTCCTCTACGAGGGGGAGGAGGAAATAGGTAGTCCAAACATAAAGGGCTTCTTGACGAAGTATAAGGAGAGACTTAAGGCCAATTACGTGCTATGGGAAGGAGCTGGCAGAGGTGTAAATGGAGCACCCCAGGTAATCTTAGGGGTTAAGGGTTTGCTCTACGTCGAGATCACTTCAAGGACCCCCAAAGACCTCCACTCGATGTATGCCCCCATAGCGAGGAATCCGGCCTGGGAGATCGTTCGGCTCTTGAGCGGATTGAGGGACGAAAGGGGGAGAGTGAAGTTGAGTGGATTCTACGATAAAGTAATTAGATTGTCTGAGAAGGAAAGGGAGTTCGCGAAGTTCTTGAGCAGGGACGAAATGGAGAGGGCTCTGGGTCAAAAGGTCGGAGAGGACTTCGCCTTAAGGCTAGTAGAGGAGCCTACGTGTAACATAGACGGGATAGAAGCAGGTTACACAGGTCCAGGGTCTAAGACCGTGATCCCCTCTCAAGCTTTCGTCAAAATAGACTTCAGGCTAGTACCGGAACAGAGGCCTGAGGAAGTACTGGAGTCACTGAGGAATTATCTCCGCGATTTCGACGTAGAGCTAAAGGTCTACGGAATGGAGGAACCGCACAGGACTCCGTTCAATACGGAGATAGCTAGAGCCGTGAGAGATTCGGCAAAAGAGGTATACGGTGTTGAGCCACTTGTGATCCCAAACAGTCCAGGAACTGGACCCATGGCCTCCGTCTCTAAGATCTTAGGCACTAACCAGATCGCTGACGGAGTAGGACCGGATAAGCCAGACTCCAATATTCACTCATTCAATGAGAACGTGGTCGTAGAGGATTACCTGCTTACCATAAGGCACATGAAGGCTTTACTTAGACTCCTCTCAAGCCACTGAGGTCCTCGAAGGTAATGCTCCCTGAGGGAGAAGCTCAATGGCTGCTCTCCTCTAAGTCCTCATCCATTGCCTCGTTAACTAGATCGTCTATCTCGTTATTCTCTCTCTGCGTCCTTGTCCTCCTCTGCCTCGAGGAATCCTTGTATAACTCGATCTGCCTCCTAATATGAACCTTGTAGGCCTCTATGAGCCTATTGGCTAAGTCTATTACTTCCTTGTCGGACAATTTAATGACAGCCCTGCCCTCCCTAGTCTTGACTTCAACGAAGAAACCTCCCTCCTGGACGAATCCCCTACTGTCAGTGGAGGGTTCCACGTCGTCTACATGTAAGATCCACAGATTCCTATCCTTATCCGAGTGGACTATGTCAACTATTCTAGTCATTCTACAGTAATTTAGAACTCAGGGAATATTAAATCCACTAGATCTATTTCACTGTTGAGGCCAATCCTGAGGGTTACGTCATGGATGAATGCCTTCACCCCTTCGTGGAGGCTGAAGTCCGCTGTATGGGCTATTTCTGTCCTCCATCTAACGTCCTCCTTAATCGAAAGGGTTTCATGTAGTCCCATCGCGGGATTGAAGCTCTCAGTTGAGCGTAGACAAGATCCTCTAGGTGAGAGATCTGCTGACCCTGGCTTCCAAGCGGAAATAGATGGAGCTGAGCTCTTTTTCCACTTTTAGTTCTTCGCCCCGATCGGACTTTTCCCGGCTGAGTCAAGAGTAAACGCTGGGAGTGAAGGCCTTTTAACCTAAGCTGAAGTTGAGAGACCAGTGTACATATCAACGGTAAGGGTCCTGGGGGAGAGAGGTAATAGAGTGGTAGAGGAGATAGGAAAAGTATTAGAAGAGTTAGGTTACACTCTAGTTGATTCGAACGAAGCTGACGCAATTATATCGGTGTACCCCCTGGGGATAACGATTAGGAGGGCAGTGAAGGAGGGTCTGATTAGGAATAAACTTAATGATCCCGTTATAATTTCCGTCACTGAGGACGGTAGTTACATAGTTCCACTCATCAAGGAGCACTGGGGCGGCTCATTCTTAGCTAATTTAATAGCAGATGTAACTGGAGGACAGGTAATCCTTACCTCCAGGACTTCGCAGCTGGGATTACTGAGCGTGGAGGAGCTAGCCTGGCTAAACGGCTTGAGGGTATTGAACCCAGAGTTAATTAAGTGGGTAGAAGTGAAACTGATAAGGGGTAGCCCGTTAAGGGTGCACACCAACGGTTTCCCCCTCAAGCTATATGAGGGATATGTGGAGACTGAAAACCTCGAAGAGGCCGATTTAGTTATAGACGATAAGGTCGTAGAGGGGAGATTGACCCTGAGACCAGTGAGGGTAGCGATATCGCTAGGCTACACGACTTCAGTGCCCTTAGAAACATTGATCTGGGCAACGAGGATAACCCTCAGATCAGCCTTCTTAAGGGATGACCACTTTTCACTCCTCGTCCTCCCTGATCTGAAGAGAGAGGATTATAAGGTCAGAAAAATGAGTCAGCTCTTCGGAGCTGAAACAGTTTTCGTAGACCTAAAGTCCATGAGAGGACTGAGTCAGAGCACGCCCTCAGCTGTAGCTATTAGGCGCCTAGGGGTTGAGGGGGTATGTGAGCCTTCCTTGAAAGTCGTGGGAGCAAGGATAATCCTCAAGAGGACTAAAAGGGCTAAAGGCGTTGTTACGTGTCTAGGTGTCTTAGATGATTAAGGTAGTTGGAATAGGAGCAGGAGGGAAGACTCTCACCATCGAGGCCGCGGAGGCCTTAAGCTCAGCGGAGGTAGTAATAGGAGCTGTTAAATACGTGGATATGGTGAGGTCCTTAGTCAGGGGCCAGGTAATAGAGAGTGAAATAGACAGAGTGGAGTCAAGGGTTGAGGCAGCTTTAAGCCTTCGAAATAAGAGGGTGGTAGTCATAAGCTCTGGCGATCCCCTGGTTTACGGGATGGGATCGAGGTTCATAGGGATCCCAGGAGTAGAGTTCGTCCCAGGGATCACAGCAGCTTCGCTAGCTGCTAACCTACTGGGATGGCCTTTGGACGATTTCGCCACTGTTTCTGCCAGCACCTACACTAGAAGCCTGAGTGATATAATAAGGAAGATCGAGACGGCGATCGCAGCGGGCTTCAGGTTGGCTATATACAACCTAAACCCTAGGACCAGATATGCCGATGCGTCGGCCATAGGGAGGACCTTAAGAGCTAGAGCCCCTAACTGGGAATACGCCCTGGTCAGGAACGCCAGGAGGGAAGGCCAGTCCATAATCAAAGGTAGAGTGGCCGACTTAAGGATAGAGGAAGCCGATATGAACTCGGTCCTCCTGCTGAGGCCTTAAATCGCCAGAGACATGTTTAAGAAAAAAGGTTAAAGAATAGAGGAGCGAGTAGAAGTGGTGAGTTCCATGACTGCGACTGAGAGGACTAGAGGTAGGTCGACGCGAAGAAGGAGCTCCACTTCCTCTAAGTTGAGGGAATTGCTACAGGAAAGGATGCTTTTCGAGGAGTTCTCTGGCAATTCTGTCAAGGAGATACTGGCTAAGGTTAAGGCTGCGCTGGCTTCGACGTTAGAGGAGATGGGAGTGGATGGAGTGATATCGACTCCTAAATCCGATTCAGAGTTCTACGATAGCTTAGCAATAACCATTCCGGTGGTTGTGAAGAGTAGAGTCAGAGTGTGGGTGAAACTCCTGTTCTCCAGGTCGATCTACGATGAGACCGAGGATTGGAGGGACAGAGGAGGTAACTGGAGGGCTATAGTATCTGAGATCAAGTGATCCGAATCTGAGCGTGGAGTCTTGAGGAAAGAATTGTTCCACTTGCTTGAAAACATGCGCTCTGAGCTGAAGTTAGGTGCTTCATGGTACCTAGAAACAGCGGCCAGGTTGATATTGATGAGTGACAGAGATGAGATCGAGGAAGTGATAAGGGAATTGAGCTATTTGAGGAAGGGTATGGCCACGTTGGAGAACGTGGTGAAGATAGTGAGGATAGGCCTATCTGAGGGTAGAGATCACCAAGAATTGGCCAGAAAATTGCTCCAATATAGAGAAAAAGCGAACTTGAAGTTCCTAGAGCAAGCTAAGAACTTCAGAGCTAAGTGCTTGGTTACAATAAGCTACAGTAACGCAGTGAGGAATTTGCTGAAGGAGGGAAAAGTGGATCTCCTCTTCATAGCGGAATCGAAACCAGGAGAGGAGAGCATTTCAGCCATGCAGGAGTACTCTAAGTTCGTCAGAGTTAACTTGATCCCAGACTCCACTGTTTCCCACTTTTTGGATCAATGCGAAGGGTTGGTAATAGGGAGTGACGGGGTATATTCCTCAGGTTACGTGATTAATAAAGTGGGCTCTAAGTCTGCCGCCTTTTACGCATCGAGGCAAGGGAAGAGAGTCGTGGTAGCTCTAGAGAGCTATAAGGCTTGGGACGGGGAAGTCCCAGGTTTCTTTGAGATTGAGCTGAATGGAGTTAAGGTGCCCCTGCTGGAGCCCCTTAACCTAAATTACATCACCGAGATGATAACAGATCTAGGAGTACTCATGAAACCTGACGGATACGTTATATCGCAGGTCCACAGGTACTTCGTGAACTCCGTCTTGAGGTATTGAAGTGAACTTGCCCTGCCCTCACGGGCTGCCCCTCGCGATTTCCTTTCCTAGTCCACCTTGCCCTTAGCCAAGGGTGGAGGGCTCCACAGGCTCAACCCTCCAAGCCCTGAAGATACGCTTGCATTACCCACAAGGGCCCATGAGGGGGCAGGGGCGTACCTAACGAACTCACTTCAACCCGGGCCGCCTCTGTGAGGCTTGTCCCAGTCCATGAGTGCCATTACTATATGCTGAGATGATAAGTTAAAAACACTCCTAGGGACTATCCATCCCCCAAGGGGTCTTCCGCTCCCCAACCCTGTGAAGATAAACCAATCTCGGAAGTACAATAAGGGTTCGAAACACTAGGAAAACGAGTGATAGGGGTTAAACCCTACGGCTGCATAGAGTTCGGCCTTCATCGTGACTAATAGTCACTTTTAATGACTATTAATCACTCGGCCTCATCACTCCTCTTCTCCTCCCCACGCCTAGGTTAGGGAGTATGGACTCCCAGCCACGACATGGGGAGTTTCATTGGGTGCCTTCCTCCACCTCGCGACTGCTCATCGACTTCATAGTGGCACCCTCCGATTTAATGATAACGGAAAAGTTTA
>Ga0208151_100143_pt1 | contig 37903 bp, 26 predicted proteins | sample ECH_Bhost_MetaG_FD_187130 | JGI IMG/M metagenome (GOLD analysis project Ga0208151, IMG submission 187130) | Hot spring microbial mat communities from Yellowstone National Park, Wyoming, USA - ECH_B host_MetaG (SPAdes) (version 2) | ecosystem: Environmental > Aquatic > Thermal springs > Hot... | reverse complement strand
TAAACGGGAGGGGGTCTCCGACCCCCTCGTCTGCCCCTCAAATGTAGCCCCGAACCGATGAGGGGAACCCCCGCCAGCGGGGAGGAAGTCAGGCCTCACCACTAACCGAATTGTCAAAGCGACGATCAGCAGGATCGTTAAGGCGAGTATTAGGGTTATGTCTAACTCCTTATTCAAAGTATGAGTGGTCCTAAAGACCGAGGTGATCCCTGTGGTCGTGGAATTGGCCACAAGAGTGCAGGTCCGGGTGAAGCTCGAGTTCATAGGTTTCAGTTGTATGAGGTAGAGCGAGGCAGAGCCTGCTTTGAGAGAGGTAGTGAAGTCTAGGGTGAAGTTGAAGAGTGAATTATCTGGACTCAGAGTGCCAGTTAACTCCTTCAGGTCGGACACGTTGATCGTGTAGTAATTACATTCAGGATTCAGACCAATGACGCTCAAGTTCAGGGAGAACTGGATCTGATCTGGCAATTTCCCCAGCCGACCTGAGTTCGAGAAAGGGGAGACCAGGATCACGATCAGCGCTTCGCCTCGCGAAGACCTCAACGCGTTAACCTCGATGTGGCCTAGGGTAACACCTGGAGGTATGAGGGATCCATTAGGGTAGCTGAGTAAGGCGTAACTGAGCTCCCTGGGCAGCTGTTCGGGCGAATCCACGATCACGCCACCTTCGTTCTCCCACCCCTTCACCTCAGCCCTGATGGGTTGAGGGAGGTAATGCAGGATCCCTGGGATCAGCACTAGGAACCTGAACCTGGAGAGGTTCACCAGGCCCTCCTGTAACTCGTAGTCAGTCACCACTTGGAAGGGAATTCGCGTGAAAATGGCCTGATACAGGGCATCCTCCTCCTCTCCCCCTAGGCTAGGACGCGAGATCTCCGCTGAGAAGCTGAAGAGGAAGGCCACCCGAGGTTCTGGGTAACTGAGGTTGAAAAGGGAGGAGTTCGTTAACAGAGAGGTTGCGTTCACCAGCCAGGAGAAGAGCGGTGCAGTTCCCGTGGTCTCCCATTGGACAGGGTAAGCGAAGTAATCGTATCCCTCCTCCACGGGCAAAGACCCGAGGTAGTGTGAGAGGGAGAAAGTGAAGAGGGGCTGATCATAAATTGGGGAGGGCGGCGGAGTCCACTCACCCACCACCCTGACTCCATAGGCCTCAGCCAGGTCGGTGAGGATCTTCCAAACGGCTGGGTTATTGACGTCGTCCACGTTCACCGTGGCGTTGTACCTTGCGGCGATCCCCATTACGACGTCGGGGAAGTTGACTAGGTCATATGAATTGGAGAGGTCTCCGCCCCAGTATATGAAGAGCCTCCTCCCGTGGGACTCCAGCTCAGGGTAAATCGAGGAGTATATAGAGTTTAGGGTGTAATTGAGCGCCCAGATCCTATAGTCCTCGAAATCGATCCAGGCCTTACCCTGGAAGGGGGGCCTGATCTGGGAGAAGGAGGAGAAAGAGGAGCCCCAGGCCTTATTCAATGCTTCAATACTCCCGTTATACTCCATTTCCAGATAGGCTCTGAGATGGGAGATCGAGGAGTTGGAGTAACCGCCCCCAAACCAGAAAGCGTCGAGCCAACCGTAGTTCACGTAGGCTCCGAGGAAGTGTGGATCTCCCAGGAAAAGCGAGATGGTAGTATTCACATACTCGATGTAATCGGTTAGGTATGCCCACCAAGGAGGGGCGAACATGCCAGGAGTCCCAACTGGCTCAAGGGAGGAGTTCAGCTCATATCCTTGAACCCAAGTGGGTTGGAAAGGACCGTACCAGAAAATCAGGATGAAGTTGAGTCCAGCCTCCTCAGCCCATTCCACATTGTGCCGCAGTAGGGTGAAGTCGAATTTCCCAGGTTGAGGTTCAATGTCACTCCAGAAGAGCTGTAACTCCACGGTATTGGCTCCAGACTCTTTGATCTGAACGTAGTCTGAGGGGGTGAGCTGGGAGTAGTCCCAGACCTGGACTGACCAGATCTGAGTTGAGGGGTTCGAGGAAGGGTCCGAGATCGGCGAAGCGAATACAGAGATTGGGAATAGAAGTAATAAAGGTGCTAAGATATTTAGCGTCTTCATTAGGAGTTTTTCCGATGTCACCAGTAATAAAGCCTGGCCCTAGACTTATAATCGAGAGTGTAACTTTATGAGGATTTTCTAATTATCTTGTTGTGTAAAGGTCCTTTAAAGTATTAATTCTATTAGCGAAGGTGTGCAACCTTTTGTCCCTACGCTCGATCGTGAACGAAACGAGTGGAATGAAAGTGTAGGGACAAACGGTATTTCATGGAACGCGGCTAACCTATTGTCCCTTAATCCCTTCCGAGATCCGGAGCAGCGCCCTCTCGGATTTGACCTCTGTCAACACGGATTCAGGGAGATGGAGAAGGCCGAAGAGTTTGAAGACGAGGTTGTTCTTTTCATATCTTAACCAATCCATAATAAAAGAAGTATCAACTATACCTATCATACGCTGGACACTCCGGGTCTGATCCTGAGCTCGTTGAACTCCTCCATTTTCATCCCAGCCAACTCAGAGGCTACTTAGATGTCCCCCGTCTCCACGTGGTACTCCAGGGCCACCCCGACCTTAGGGGGCTGCGACCTTATGAAGGCCCAGTTTGCACACCTCCTCCTGATCTCCTGGCCTCCCTGAATACCTCCACCCACCCCCTCAGTTTCTCCTGTCCACGGTCAAGGAATATGACCTGGAAAACGAAATAACCCTTTCGATTGAGGTGAGGGAAAGGGGCCGTGTGGGCCCGATCCTCTCATTCGATCTGGGTCGCATTGAAGTAAGGCAAACCTTATTAGCCTAGGAGATCTTCGCGACTCATGAAGTTCGTTGACCTTCACGAGGACTTCTCCTTCTCCTCCCTACTTGGCCACGACGTCCTCACAGGGGGGAAACAGTCCAGCCTCAAGATGCTCCAGGAGTTCGAAGCGGCTGTAATCTTCGGCTCGGTCTTCCCCCACGTTTACACAGACGATGAGAGGGGAGAGATCCTCACCAAGTTCTACACGACCCCGAATCAGGCCACCTTTCACTCCCTGGAACTCCTCTGGGAGGGGATCAGGTTCTACCTCTACCTGGAGAGGAGCGGTAAGGCCTCCCTAGTGAGGAGGAGTTCGGACCTGGAGGCAAGGGGGGTCAAGTTCCTCCTCTCCTTGGAGGGAACGGATGTGCTCAAGGACTCCCTGGACTTGCACGTCCTCAAGGAAGTGGGATTCAGGGCGCTGGGGATCACCTGGAACTACGACACAAAGTTCGCTGCCTCCTGTAACTCCAGGAGGGATTACGGTTTGACTGGCGAGGGGGAAGAGCTCGTGAGGTTGGCCAACCAGTTGGGCTTAATCCTGGACGTTGCCCACGCTAGCAAGAGGACTGTAATGGACGTGTGTTCCCTCTCCAAAAGGCCAGTCATAGCTTCCCACGCCAACTTAGCTAAGCTGAAGCCCCACAGGAGGAACCTGGACGACGAAGAGGTGGAGGCATTGGTGAAGACAGACGGGGTAATAGGGATCACTGCGATTCCTCCCACCCTTCCAGAGGAGAGCCTCGAGGGTCTGCTTGAGAACATGCGTTACCTGGGGGAAAGCTTTGGGTGGAGGTATGTAGCGCTTGGGACGGACTTCCTGGGTATAAGGGAGGAGAGGCTTCCCAAGGGCTTTGAGGACGTATCCAAGGTAAGGGACTTGGCCAGGGAGTTGGCAGCTCGCCAGGAGGAGGTTCTATGGGAGAACCCCATCAGGGTGATCAGGGCTAACCTGTCCAGCTGAGTGCCAATGCCTCTTCTCACCACCGCAGTCTTTCGATGGTGAACCTTCCCGCCTCATCGTAAAGGAACTAACTAGATGTGACGAGAAATAGGTAAAGCTTAAAATCAAATCCCATTAATCCCCCCATGGCGCATTACATCCCACAGGACGTGAAGTTAAGGGAGATCTACAGGGAAGGCTGGATAGACCTGAGCAAGGACGGGAAGAAGGATCCCTATGAGGACCCCTCTCTTCCCGTGGAGGTTAGGGTGGAGGACCTCCTCTCCAGGATGACCGTGGAGGAGAAGTTGATGGAACTCAGGTCCAGCTTCAGGCCTGAGGACAACGTGGGGAACATCTCCGTGGCCCTCAGGCCCTTACCCCCAAGGGAGGCTGCACTGAAGGCCAACGAGATCCAGAGGAGGGCGGTGGAGGAGACCAGGCTGGGCATACCCAGGATCATTCACGACGAGTGCCTCCACGGACTCATGGCCAGGTCCTCCACGGTCTTCCCCCAGGCCATAGGCCTGGCAGCGACCTGGGACCCCGAGCTCATGCTCAAGGTCTCTAAGATCATCGGAAGGGAGGCCAGGTCCAGGGGTGTCACCCAGTGCCTTTCCCCGGTCGTGAACTTGACCTGGGACTCCAGGGCGGGGAGGACCGAGGAAACATACGGGGAGGACCCGCATTTAGCCTCGGTTATGGCTGAAGCCTACGTAAAGGGCCTGTGGGAGAACAGGGTGATCGCCACTCCGAAACACTTCGTCCTGAACTTCGTGGGGGACGGGGGGAGGGACAGCGCCGAGGTCCACTTCTCCGAGAGGATCCTGAGGGAGACCGAGCTGAGACCATTCCAGGCCTCCATAAGGGCCGGAGCCCTTTCCCTGATGGCTGCTTACAATTCACTGGACGGGATCCCTTGCTCCAGCAACAGGTGGCTCCTCACCGAAGTCCTGCGCTGGGAACTCGGCTTCAAGGGCTTCGTGGTCTCGGACTACGGTTCAGTCACTGGGATCCTGGAGAGGCATAGGACTACCTCTTCCCCCGAGGAGACAGCCAAGGCGGCGTTGGAGGCGGGGCTGGAGGTGGAGTTGCCGGGAGTCAACATATACGGAGATCCGCTCCTGAGGGCGGTGAAGGAGGGTTTGATCCCCCAGGAAGTGGTGGACGAGGCTGTGAGGAGGGTCCTCAGGGCTAAGTTCGAGATAGGGATATTCGACGAACCATACGTCAACCCCGAGGATGCCGAGAGGGTTCCGGAGGAGGCCAAGTCCCTGGCCCTGGAGGCAGCGAGGAAGTCCGTAGTCCTGCTCAAGAACGAGGGCTTACTCCCCTTGGATCGGGTCAAGTCTGTTGCAGTCCTTGGACCGCTATCGGATGAGGTCAGGCTCGGAGGCTACAGTGGCACTCCGAGGAGCGCGGTCTCCCCACTGCAGGGGATCAAGGCCGTCTCTGAACCCAGGGGGATCACGGTCTACCACGCCAAGGCGTGCCCCGCTGACCTGGACTTGGACTTGGCCATACCCAATAAGTACTTCACTCCACCGCCCGGGGTCGAGCCAGGAAGGAATGGCCTCCTGGGGGAGTACTTCAGCAACCCAGACCTCGCGGGGAACCCCCTGGGGAGCAGACTTCAGGCCCCCTGGGAGGGTTACATGAGGTTCGACTGGGGCTACGATCCCCCTTACCCTGGGCTGCCCAGGGACTCATACTCGGTGAGGCTGAGGGGCAGTATCACCCCACCTGAGACTGGGAGATATAGGTTCAGGCTCTTCGCCAGCGGCGGGGGAGCCAGGCTCTGGGTGGATGGAAAGCTCGTGATCGACTCCTGGGACTCCCCCTCGGATCTGCCCAGGGAGGGAGTGATCGAGCTCGAGGGGGGGAAGGCACACGACCTAAGGCTGGAGTATAGGAAAGTGGGACACGGTTACGCGTACCTAAAGGTTGGCTGGGACCTAGAGGATCCTGCCTCCCTAAAGGAGGCAGTGGAGATCGCGTCCAAAGTCGATGCCGTAGTGATCTTCGCCGGGGTGATGGAGGGGGAGCAGAGGGACAGGGCTTCCCTGAGGCTCCCCAGGCTCCAGGAGAGGCTGATCCAGGAGGTCCTGAAGGTGAACCCCAGGGTTGTGGTGGTCCTGGAGACCGGATCTCCGGTGGTGGGTGAGTGGATCGTCCAGGTCCCCGCCATCGTCCAGGCCTGGTACCCGGGACAGGAGGGAGGCACTGCCATAGCGGAGGTTCTCTTCGGCTTGGTCAACCCCAGCGGGAAGTTACCCCTGACGTGGCCTAGGCACGAGGGACAGGAACCACTATACTACAACTTCAAGCCCTCCGGGAGGGTCTACGACTACGTGAACATGCCCTCCACCCCTCTCTTTCCCTTCGGCCACGGCCTCAGCTACACCAAGTTCAAGTATGGAGATCTGAACGTGACCCAAGAGGGCCTCAACTGGAGGATCTCCCTCCAGGTCCAGAACACTGGGGCAGTGGAGGGAGAAGAGGTGGTGCAGCTCTACGTTAGGGACGAGGTGTCCACCCTCTCCAGGCCCCTCCTGGAGCTCAAGGGCTTCAAGAGGATCAAGCTGAGACCCGGGGAGAGCACCAAGGTGGAGTTCACCCTGACTCCCGACGACCTGGCCATGTTCGACTCCAACATGAGGAGGGTTGTGGAGCCAGGGGAGTTCCGGGTCCTGGTGGGCTCCTCGGCCTCAGATCTGAGGCTCATGACGCATATCTCTCTGAGGCAGGAGATAAGGGCTGAACCAAGCCTCGTGGTGGAAGTGCCGGCGAGGGGTTCTGTGAGGGAGGGTCAGGCGTTACATCTTAAGGTTAGGGTGAGGAACGGAGGGCCCATCTCGGACTTAATCCCCTTAACCCTCTACCTGGACGATCAGGGGCTCGAGGCCCACAGGCTATTCCTGGGCCCAGGGGAGGAGAGGGAAGTGGTGTTCACGGTGAGGCCTGGAGAGGCCGGGTCCCACGCTATCTCAATAGGCACCCCCGAGCCTAAAGCCGTAGTGGTGGTGGAGGTGGAGAAGTGAGGACGCCTCAATTAAGTTCCAGGTTTTTCACAATTTCACTTTCCCTCGGGCTAAAACTACCCTTATTACTCTCCCTTGAGACGGAGTAATATGCCCGTCCTTAAGGGTTTCAACACCAAGGCAGTCCACGAGGGAGAGCTGGAGGACCCTAGGTTCGGGAACGTGGTAACCCCAGTCTTCCTCTCCTCCACCTTCCTCTACCCCAACCTCCACCCTGAGCCCTACCTCGATCACACCAGGGGCGAACCCTTCCTCTACACGAGGTGGGGGAACCCCACAGTTCAGTCCTTCGAGGTGAAGTATGCCTCCCTTGAGGGGGCTTCCCACGCGTTGGCCTTCTCCTCGGGGATGGCGGCGATAGCCGCTGCGATCCTCTCCAGGGTCAAAGCCGGGGACAGGATCCTCTCGATCTCCGAACTCTACGGTCAGACCTTTCACCTCTTCGCCCACTTCCTGCCCAAGTTCGGGGTTAAGGTTGAATTCACTGAGGTGGAGAGGCTGAACTCCCTGGAAGTGGAGAGGGGGGAGTGGAGAATGATCTACCTCGAGTCGGTGACCAACCCACTCCTCAAGGTGACAGACGTGAGGGGGATCTGCCAGTTCGCTGAGGAACAGGGGATCCAGGTGGTGGTAGATGCTACCTTCCCTTCTCCCTACAACCAGAGACCCCTGGAGCTAGGCGCTAACACAGTTCTACACAGCGTGACCAAGTATATATCTGGCCACAGCGATGTGGTGATGGGGGTGGTGGGGACCAACGATCGCTCTACCTTCAATGACCTGATCAACCTCAGGAAGGACCTGGGCGCATCCCCAGATCCCCACCAGGCCTACCTGGCCCTGAGGGGGGTTAAGACCTTAGGCCTCAGGATGGAGAGGCATAACCAGAATGCGCTGGCTGTGGCGAAGCTCCTCAGGGAGAGCCCTAAGGTGAGGAGTGTTTATTACCCCGGATTGGAGGACTCCCCGTTCCACGGAGTGGCCAAGAGGAACCTCAGGGGCTTCGGGGGGATGGTGTCCTTCGAGGTTCGAGACGAGGACTGCGCCAGGAAGTTCTTGAGGTCCCTGAGGATACCCAAGGTCGCTGCGAGCCTGGGAGGGGTTGAGAGCCTCATCACGAGGCCAGTCGAGACCAGTCATTCCTCCCTGACCGAAGAGGAGAGGAGGAGGTTCGGGATCTCTGGGGCTCTCATCAGGTTCTCAGCCGGAATAGAGGACCAGGAGGATCTGCTGGAGGACTTCAAAGGGGCGTTGGAGAGCTGCTGAGTCCTTCCGCTCCTTCAGGCCGAAGGCAAAGGCTGAAAGAGTTGGGGTTTTCCTCAGATCATTACGTCCACCTTCAAGGGCAACCTCTGCACTGTCCTCGTGGAGGAGGAGAGGTAGATCGCCTTGATGATCTCCAGGGCCTTATATCCCTCCTCCCCATTAACTGGGAACTCCCTCCCTTCAGAGTATTCCTTGAGGTAGTCCCTGAAGAGCTCCTTGTGTAAGTTCCCAGCCTGTGTGATCGTGTCAGCCTTGGGCTTAGCTTCCCCTCCAGCCTTCACCTCACTCCCTTCCTCGGTCCTGAATGCAACGAGCTGGTTATCCTGCACTTCAGCCTGTCCCATTGTCCCGAAGACCCTTAACCTCCTGGACTGGAACCTCTTGGGCCTTACGTTCACTGTCTGTGAGAGCGTTCCTAGGGCCCCGCTGGCATACCTCATGGCTGCTACCGCGGTGTCCTCAACCGTTACGGAGGGGTGATCCAGGTTGGCTATGAACCCTGAGACCTCCTCCACGTTCCCTCCAAGCCACTGGAGTAGGTCCACTGTGTGTATGCCTTGGTTAGTCAGAACCCCTCCCCCCTCGGTGTTCCACATCCCTCTCCAGCTCCTAGCCAGCTCGTCCTTGTTGTAGTACTCCCTCTCGTCCCTATACCAGTTCAGTTCGGCCTGGATCAGGAAGACTTTACCCAGGACTCCCCTCCCTATTTCGGACTTCAGGAACTTCAGGTCTGGGGTATACCTCTCCTGGAACACCACTCCCAACCTCCTGCCCAACTTCCTGGCCTTTGAGATCATCTCCTTGGCTCCTGCTAACGTCGTGGCCATGGGCTTCTCCGTGATCACGTCCTTTCCGTACTCCATTGCTAACAGTGCTTGAGGGGCATGCATGTAGGAGGGTGTCGCAAGAGTCAGTAAGCTCACGTCGGGGTTCCTGAGGACTGCGTCTATGGTGTTGTAAGCCAGGGTTCCAGCCTGTTTTGCCACATCCTCGGCTACAGCGCTAACCTGATCTACCACCGCCACCAGTTTGATCAACCCCGTCTCCCTCTCCAGCTCCTTGAGGACTTTAACGTGTGTCTTACCTATGACTCCCAAACCCACTACGGCTACTCCTATGGGTGCCATAGTGGAGGGGGAGACGTTCAACTAATAAGCATTACCCATTACAGGAAAAGAGGATTAAGGGATGAAAACTGTGCAAGGCCGTAGTCACTGTATTTACCCGTGGCATAACTTCTCCTCACTTTCAATTCCGCCAAAGCCTCTTGAGGGATCACATGTATTCGCCTCTCATTATGGCCAATCCAAGTGGGGAACACCCCATCCTCTCATCTGACTTCTCGTCACCCTGAACCTCATGAACATAACCCTTCATCAGTTGGGGGTTCGTCAACAGGGGACAACAAAAATACCATATAAACACAACTCTCGTGAGGCAATATTTAGTTAATTGAGTTTTAAAAGTTATGTAAAAAAGTTACAGCTCACACCAAACGCTCCATGACATCCGTCCAAGAGCGCTAACCCGATCCCTCGTTAACCGGTTAGGGGAATGTTTTAAAATTCGCCAAGGATTTTCTAACCTATGCTCAAAGATCTGCCTTGGAATTTATCCGTGATATCAGACGAAATAGACCCAAAGGACTTCGAGCACGCACTTAGGGTGATCTCGGAACTGGGAGCGCCGTTCGTTGAGGTCAGGAACCTGTGGGGGAGGAACGTGACCCAGCTCTCAGACCAGGAGTTCTCTGACATGAGGGCCTTAGTCTCGAAATACGGCCTCAGGATCTCCAACTTGGACTCCCCCACCTTCAAGATCTACATAGGTGACGAGAAGTCCTACGATCAGCACCTCAAGGTCCTGAGGAGGGTGATCGAACTCTCCAAGAGGTTGGACCTGAGCTACACCAGGATATTCACGTTCTGGTATCAGGGGGAACTGGAGGACTATATAGCCACTCTTCAGGAGAAGTTCGGCCCTGCTGTGGACATCGCCTCAAGCGAGGGGATCACCCTGGTCATCGAGAACGAGTATAGCTGCCTGGTGGGAACGGGGAGGGAAACCAGGGCTTTCCTGGACAGGCTCAGGACTAAGTGGGTACAAACCCTTTGGGACCCTGGTAACGCTTTCTTCGCCAGGGAAACCCCTTACCCCAAGGGCTATGAAGCGGTCAAGGACACCATCATGCACGTCCACATAAAGGACGCAGCTGTGGACAACGGCCACTTCGTGTGGAGGCCCGTGGGCAAGGGGATGATCGACTACAGGGGCCAGTTCAAGGCCATGAAGGGCAAGCCATACGTGATCTCCCTGGAGACCCACTACAGGGCGCCCTCAGGGAACTTGGAGGAGAGCACCAGGGAGTCCTTCCAGGGGATCCTGTCTGTGATAAAAGGCCTTTAGCCTTCGTCGAGTTTCACTGACTCCCTCCCAGCCCTGAAGGGTTCCAGGGTTCATGGTTCCCACCGTGAGGGGTTATATCCAGTGGACAGTGGATCAGAGGCCCTCCACCCGAGTCAGGATCCTGAGGAAGGGGATCCCTCATGTGATGGAGGCAGAGCGATTTCAGGTGTCCCTCCCGCAGTCCATTTCCTGAACCGAGCTGGGGAAGAGCGTCGTCATTTTCATGGAAATAGTTTTAACAAAGGGGGATTATTTAAATGAGGGGGCTATCCATCCCCTCCCTCATGGACTTCCGCCCCTCAAGCCCCGTTAAGTTAAAGGTGCACAAGGTAGATACGAGGTGTCATACTGACTTTTTGATTCATATTCTTGAACTTACCCTGGACTCTGTCTGGGATGTGTTAACGATGATAATTCACTTTGATTTCTTCATGAGAGGAATGGAAAAGTATTCCTAACGTAGTTAAGTCTTTACTATTTTAAGTTGGATTTCAAAACTCAAACAATGAAATCCTACTCAAAGAAGGTAATTACGGTAGTATCTTGTTTTATGTTACTATTAACTGGTATAACCCCACTTGTCTCCAACGGTTGGGTGCTGCCCGGCACTACGTTGGGCGTTATCGCTGCAGCCGCGGTGAGTTCCCTTCCCGTGAGTCCTGCTATGTATAACCCCTACGCCCCAGTTAACGTAATGTTCGATGGATGGGGAGGCGAATGGTTCCTACAACCCCTAGCATATGTAAACCTATGGAATGGTTCGATCTTCCCAGATTTAGTCGATTCTTATAGGATGTATACTAATAATTTAACATTGCTTTTACACGTGAGGGAGAACTTAACCTGGTTCAACGGAGAATACACCATCCCCTTGACCGCTAGGGACGTCTGGGCAGATCTATTAATAAAAAATTACGTCTTTGATTACTGGATTCCATATATATCTAAGATATTACTGTTAACCAATAATTGGATCATGATCGTCTATAAGAAACCTTGGCCCACAGGAGTTTACCAGATACTATCTACCACCTCACCCTACTTGCCATACTTCATGGTATCCAACTACACCACGCTGATCAACCAAACGCTTTGGAAGTATGGTTGGAACACCGGGAATCACGCTATAAGTAATTTGAGCAGTCTATCTAAATCCATACAGTCCCTACAGCCTAAGATCGATTGGGTGGACGGACCCTTCTGGATAGACCCAAATAGTATAAGTAATCTAGGATTCATAGCCTACAAGAACCCGTATTACTGGCGCTCAAGCTATGTTTGGTATACTGTGATAAACTTCGTGATCGCCAGCTCTAACAGGCAATTCCAACTATCCCTAGAACAGCAGGGAGTTTTGGGCGCAGCTGTGCCTGGCATGCCTCTTTCAATGCTACAGGCATTAAATCAAACTGCGGGAGGACAGAAAATACTCTTAGCCATGACCCCGGAGACGTGGGGGCCAGCGATCGTGTTCAAGTTCACTTATCCATTCAACGATTCAAGGGTGAGGGAAGCCTTCGCGTTCCTCATAAACACAACGGAGGTAGCATATACCTATCCACCACTATACCAATCACTTTCCGTAGTGGGGTCCACTGCAGTTACTGGAGTTGCGCCTTGGCTATATAAAGACCTCCCAAACGCCGTAAAACCCCTACTCATCAATTACACCTATAATATCACTGAAGGCTTCAAACTCTTGAAGGAGGCAGGATGGAAATACGTCAATGGTCAATGGTACTTCCCTAACGGAAGTCCCGCTCTCATATCGATACAAGTCCCAGCTGGATCGACTGATTTCGTGGCGCAGGCGGTCGACGTGGCTTCCCAGCTGAAATCGGAGGGGTTTAACGCTCAGGCCATCTCAATTGATACAACTACGTACTACGGGACAGTTCTTCAGAATGGCCTATACGAGGCTTCCGTTCAATTCTATGGTGGATTCGAACCATCGCTGACCTACATTCCCTTCACAATTTCGGCCTACGGAACCTATGGAGGTTACTCACCAATGTGGGGAACAGCTTTCAATGCATCGTGGCCTATCTCTTTCCCTAATGGCACAACTAAGTTCGTGAATCTAACGCAAATCGCGATCTCACTCAACACGAATCAACCGTTTTCGTCACAGTGGAACGACTCCTTAAACCAATTCGTCCTATGGTTTAACCAGTGGTTACCCGCGATACCCTTAACGTGGAGACTTATCGATTACATGTTCTGGAAACCAGCCATAAATATGAGTCTATTAACCCACTTTATAGGTCAACCAACGGGGACTACCTATGGTTTCCTGTATTACAGTAACTTCGATCAGGATAACTTCCTCCACAACTGGCCCTTCGAGCTGTGGTATTACGGTAACATAAGGCCCCCCGATGCCAACATCCCAGCCCTGCAGTCAGTTCAATTCCCCTACCCACCCAACGTGACTGCCCTACTCAAGACCCAGCCGCCCTTCGTTGTCTCGACCTCCACGACCACCAGCACGACCACCAGCACGACCACCTCAGTCTCGACCTCCACGACCACCAGCACGACCACCAGCACGACCACCTCAGTCTCGACCTCAACCTCAGTCTCCACTACCACAACCACAGTAACCACCACCTCCGCTGTCACCTCAGTGACCACCGTCACCAAGGGCCCCAGCGCTGCCCTAATAGCTGCCATAATCGTGGTAATAATCGTGGTAGTCGCTATAGTAGCTTACCTGGCGCTGAGGAGGAGGTAAGTTAAAATTTTAAAGTTCTAACTTTTTATTTTAAGCTAGTTATAAATCCCAGTTCTCCCAATACTTCCTAGCCACTGCATCGTCTATGTCCACTCCCAAGCCAGGTTCGTCGGTCAGTTTGATGTAACCTCCCTCGAATATCCTCCTCTTGGGCTTAACTATCTCCCCCCAGAAGGGTACATCATGGCCGTGGAACTCTATGAACCCCAAGGTGTTCGCAACTGATGCAGCGTGGGCGTGGGCCATGGTCCCTATGGGAGAGGCTATGTTATGTGGGGAGTACTCCACATCATACATGGACGCTAGCTCCGAGATCCTCCTCCCCTCACTTATCCCCCCTGCCTTCACTATATCCGGCGCCCAGACCCTGACCCCAGTGCCGATAAGGTCCTTGAATTGGTAGACCGTGTAGAGGTTCTCCCCAGTCTCTATGGGGGTGGAGCATTGGGACGTAATGAGCTTGAGCTCGTCCACGTTACTCACGGCCATCACTGCGGGAGTGGGGTCCTCGATCCACCTGAGCCTGTAGGGCTCTAGGGCCTTACACACCCTGATCGCTGTATTCACGTTGTATCTCCAGTGTAGGTCGACCATTACCTCCACCTCGTCCCCAACCACCTCCCTCACAGCCCTGACTATGGAGGCCATGTAGTCAATGTCCTTCAATGACAGATCGCCGGACCTGATCCTCCTCACGTCTATGTAAGGCGTGGGCACGTCTAGGTCGAACTTCATAGCCCTGAAACCCTCGTCCTTGAGCTTCTTAGCCCTCCTGGCATAGGCCTCCGGGGAGTAGTCCTCGTTCCATTTCTCCATGGAGAGCCTACCGTGGATCGGGTTGTTAACCGTAATGAGCCTCCCGCTCTCCATCTCGGTCCCCTTCATCCAGGGTAAACTCACTGGTAGGTGGGCTGCGTTCATTGCCTCCAGCCCCTTCCCACCGTGGGCGTCAACGTAGAAGGGGATCTCCTCCCTGTCCCCACCCAGGATCCTGTAGATCGGGAGGTTCAGGTACTTGCCTAGGAGGTCGTAGATCGCTATGTTTATGGCTGAGATAAGGTGATACATGGAGGTCCCTGAGTAGAGATCGGCGTACCTGAGCTTCTGCTCTATCCTATTCACCTTGAAAGCGTCCTCCCCCACCAATAAGCCCTTGAACTCCTTAGCCGCCTCAGCCAGGCCCGGTGCTGGTCCAGCTTCCCCAGTGCCGTATAAATCCCCTGCGTAGACTCTAACGAAGGTCCACTCGAAGTTAGCCTGGGCCGTGAAGGCCTTGAACTCCGTTATCTTGAGCTCCATATTTCCCTGAAAGGGGCAGAGCTTAAAAATCAGACGGGGGTCACTGTTTTCACCGCGTCCTACCCGCCTTCCTGCTTCTCCCGTGCAGTTCACTATTCCCATTACCTTGTTGATTGACCTCGCCAACCTGTCCTTAGCGTCCTTAAGCTCGTCCTTCACGTTCTCATCTTTTCAACCTCACTCGTCTTACGGATAAAAACTTCACATTAATGCCGTTTAAGGTATTATCACCCTAAGATTCCCATAACTGCTATAATAATTATTCTTTACAGAAGGTAGGCCCTTCATCATGGTATTGGTTGGTGGGGGCCAGCGTGAGGAACGCGGCGTTTTGGAGTTCGTGCTGGACTACGCCAACCTCCTGGAGGTCCTGGGGAAGCTGAGCGAGGCCTGGTCGGACTACCTGAGGGTCATGGCTGGTCAGGTAAGGGGACCCGTAGTGTTGAATATAGACATAGCTTAAAATAAAAAGTTAGAACTTTATTTTTACCTTACCTCCTCCTCAGCGCCAGGTAAGCTACTATAGCGACTACCACGATTATTACCACGATTATGGCAGCTATTAGGGCAGCGCTGGGGCCCTTGGTGACGGTGGTCACTGAGGTGACAGCGGAGGTGGTGGTTACTGTGGTTGTGGTAGTGGAGACTGAGGTTGAGGTCGAGACTGAGGTGGTCGTGGAGGTCGAGACAACGAAGGGCGGCTGGGTCTTGAGTAGGGCAGTCACGTTGGGTGGGTAGGGGAATTGAACTGACTGCAGGGCTGGGATGTTGGCATCGGGGGGCCTTATGTTACCGTAATACCACAGCTCGAAGGGCCAGTTGTGGAGGAAGTTATCCTGATCGAAGTTACTGTAATACAGGAAACCATAGGTAGTCCCCGTTGGTCTTCCTAAGTAGTGATACATGAGCGTCATGTTTAACGCAGGCTCCCAGAACATATAGTCTATGATCTTCCAAGTCACCGGGATAACGGGCAACCATTGGTTATACCAGAGTGTCCACATCTCCAAGGAGTAGTTCCATTCTCTAGAGAATAGCGGATATCTGTTCAGAGATAGAACGTCTTCAGTCACGTTGATCCTCGTGCTAGTGTCATTAGGGAGTTCGATCGTCTACGTTCTATTAAACCAAGTACCCCATTGAGGAATGTATCCCCCGAAGTCATTGTATGACGCGGTGGCAAGGGGAGCGAACACAAGCGAAGGCTGGAATCCACCGAACCACTGAATCGAAGCCTCGTAGAGACCATTGGGTATAATAGTGCCGAAGTAAGTTGTGGTATCGATAGATATAGCTTGAGAATTGAACCCTTCTCTCTGTAACTGTGAGGCTACGTCCTCTGCTTGTGCTACCCAATCCGTAAAGCCAGCTGGGACGAGGAGGGTTATTGTGGCTGGGCTCCCGTTGGGGAAGTACCATTGACCGTTGACCTGCTTCCACCCGGCCTCCCTCAGGAGGGAGAAGCCCTTGCTGACGTTATACGTGTAGTTATTGGGAACTGTGAACCCAGATCTCGACATCTCTTGGTAAAGCCATGGGGCCAGTCCAGTCACCGCTGTTGAGCCCACGAAAGAGATCGATTGGTATATTGGAGGATAAGTGAAGGCTACTTCTGAGGTGTTGATTAGATATGCGAACGCTTCTCTTACTAATGAGGAGTTAAAAGGAGGAATGAACTTAAAAGCTATTCCGAAGCCTGCCACTTCAGGCGTCATAGCGAAGAATATCTTCCCAGTTTGGTTCAGCGTCTGCAGCATCGATATAGGTATACCCGGAATCGTAGCCCCTAGAAGTCCCTCCTCCTCGAGTGATACCTGAAAGGCCCTGTTAGCGCTGGCGATCACGAAGTTCACAGCGGTGAACCACACCCTATTGGCCCTCCAGTAATACGGATTTTTATACCCCACGAAACCTAGGTTAGTAATGGAGTTTGGGTCTATCCAGAAGGGTCCGTCCACCCAGTCAACTTTGAGCTGTAGGGACTGTATCGCCTTACCCAATGCAGTAAGGTTCCTGATCACCGGATTCGACAAATTCCAGTTATACTTCCACAGGGTCAGGTTCACGTAAGTGGTATAATTGGATATAAGCAAGTAAGGTAACCTCGGCGAGTTTGTGGATAGGATCTGGTAGATTCCCATAGTCCAAGGTCTTGAGTAAACTATCATTAGTGAGTATGGGGACAGTAGAATTATCCTTGAGATGTACGGCTTCCAGTACCCGAACACATAGTTGTCTATGAGCAGATCTGCCCAGACGTCCTTGGCCGTCAACGGTATTGTGTATTTGCCGTTGAACCACGTTAGGCCGGGCCTGATGTGGATGATCAGCGTTAGGTTGTTTGGGTTGTAGGACCAGGACTGCGCTATGTCCGGGAAGAGGGAGGAGTTCCAGATGTCGAGATAGGCCAGAGGTTGTAGGAACCATTGCCCACCTAATCCGTCGAACATAAGGTTGCTTGGCGCGTATGGATCGAACATTGTGGGGGTTATGGGGAGTGATGTTACTCCTCCCACAGCTATGACCCCAAGAGTTACACCAGGCTGGACCCATCCATTTGCTACTAAAACAGCCTGATAGAATGGTAGAATTGTCAAGAAGAGGAGGATCGAGAGGGCTCTGAGATCCCTTCCCATCTGGAACTACCTCTTAGCCTCAGTATTTAGCCTCAGTATGACACCTCGTATCTACCTTGTACACCTTTAATTACTATACTTCCCTTCCCCTGAACTCTTCCTCCTAGCACGCTCCTATATCTAGTGTTTTGGAAAATACCTAAATATGAGGCAAGTCGTTTGGCTTCCTCAGGCCTCTCATCGACTAGGTTCCTCGTCTCCTTTGGATCTTGAGTTAAGTCGTAAAGCTCATCCGGTTGTCCCTCAGGCCTCAGGATCAGGCTATACCTACCGTCCCTCACGCACCTATCAACGCCTTCATGATATCCTGAAACCACATAGCTCCTGTGTTTCTCCTCTCCCCCTAATAGAACATCCATGAAGCTCTTGCCAGCCATGGTCGTAGTATCCTCCTTGAATCCCAGGAACTCCAGTACGGTGGGCAAGACGTCTGGGATCGTGACCATAGCCTTGGTCTCCCTAGCCTTCTCTCCTCCCGGGAGTCTTACCATGAATGGGATCTTGAGGAGTTCGTTGTACATCCTGTCCGTCCCCTTCAGGAACTTACCGTGATCTCCAAGGGGGTGACCGTGATCCGCTAGCAGGAAGAGGAGGGAGTTGTCCAATACACCCGTATCCCTTAATGTGTCTAGGAAGTGACCGAACCACCTGTCCACGTATGTAACTTCAGCAGCGTAGAGCCTCCTTATCTGTTCCTGTTCCTCCTCCGTCGCCCAGTCCTTGGCGTTACCTCCCATGGGCATTATGAGCTTGGGCTTAACCATGGGATCGAGGTACTTGACCATGTATTGCTCCGGTGGGAACCAGGGCTCGTGGGGGTCGAAACTGTCCACCCAGAGGAATATGTGGCCATCGTGTTCCCTGTTCTTTACGATCCACTTGGACGCCTCGGTGAAGACCCTGGCAGCGAACCAATCCTCCTCTCTCTCGAAGTCGTCGACGTTACTCAGGTACTTCTCCACCAACTTGTCCCATCCCTTCTTTCTCATGGCCTCGTTCGTATAGTCCTCAACCTTCCTCCTCTTGGGGGGAGGGACGTTATAGGGGTCGTATTCGTTCCCCCTTATCCACATGAAGGAGTCCATCCCCCTGTGGAAGTTGTAGTCCGGCCTGAAGAAGTGGTAGGTGTCGGTGATCAGGCCCGTGACGTAACCTTTAGCTCTGAGTATCTCCCCAGCAGTCCTGTCCCATTGAGTCAGGGGAGCCCAGGGTCTGTAGGGCAGTGTGAACTGGCCTGTCACCAGTTCAGTCCTCTGAGGTACTGTGGGTAAGCCCGATGGGTAGGCGTCGCGGAACACTACGCTCTCCTTAGCCAGCCTATCTATATTTGGCGTGAAGGCGGGTGGGACTCCCCGAAATACCTCCCTCCCCTTATTATAGAAGCTCACGTGATCCTGCCTCAGGGAGTCCATTACTACGAAGATGAGGTTGTGTTTATTCATACCCAATGCACCTCACCTCGCTATAAAAACGCTTCACCTAACAAGTTCAATCCAGTCCAGCTCATATTGTGTTCGCCCGTGGCTAAACTTCTCCTTAACTTTTAACTTCCAAATACCCCGCGGGCACCTGGGGGATCACACAGGGTCACCCCCAGGTCATTGGGGTGAGGGGAACACCACCCTCCCATCCGCCTCGTCCCTCCCGTGGGCGGGGGCCGTTATCAGTTGGGAGATCACGGAGAGTCCAGGCCCTGAGGACTCGGTCCACTATCCGTGGGGCAGAGGCTTACCTCACTGGCTCATGCGCCTCAGCGACGCTCACCTCGTCTACGAGTGTCGAATAAGCTTTAGGGAGAGTGGCGTTTGAATTGGGGAAAATCCCCTTAGGGACTCGACTACACCGCCCCTGCTCACGCCCACAATTTCAGTCTCGCTGGAGTAAAGCGACTCTCCACTTAAAATTGATTAAAATTGACTAAAGGTTACGCAAAAGTGTTATAGTCTTAAAACGCATGGAGTTTTGACGATCCTCCGAGAACAGGTGGTTTGTGAAAAGGAGAGTTGATTCTTTGGTTAGTCACGCGCTCGCTCCACGTTGCACGTTAGGGGAGAAAGCGGAAAACTAAATTAGGGAGCTCATGAAATTATGAGCAGTCTCCATGTTGAACTGGATCCTCAGGCGCAGTTTAGGAGTTGTGGCTGAACTCCTCCTGGGCCTCCTCGCAGTATTTCTGGGAGCAGTTTTCCTACCCAACAGTCCCCTATATCAGGCTATAAACACGAGCTATCTCCTGGAGTTCAAGGTGACCTTCCATGGAGTTTACTTGGACTCCCCCATTTTCAGCGCCTTTAAGACCTTCTTCGTGGATGTCTTCACCGGAGACTGGGGGATCTCTACCCAATATGCAGAACCAGTGACCACCTATATAGCCTCCCTCCTCCCTTGGACCTTGCTGCTCATAGTTCCCCCGGTCATACTCACAGGGGTTCTGGGTTCACTCATTGGTGTAGTCTTAGCGCAGATGAAGAGTAAAGCCCTACAATCAATTCTGAACGTGATCCTCGTAACTCTCAATGCTACACCAGTTTACGTAATAGGGACTTTGGTTTGGATATTCCTGGCCTACAGGGTGAGGCTTTTCCCCACCGCTGGGAACTACAGCTCCTCCATGGGAGTCTCTCCCACTCTCTCATTATCCTTTACTCTGAGCGTGCTCTACCACTACGCTCTGCCCATATTAACGCTCTGGCTCTCCACTCTTCCCAATTGGGCCCTCTACATGAGGGCTGCTGTGGTTTCAGGTCTCTCCGAGGACTATCTGACTGTAGCCAAGGCCAGGGGCATCAAGGGAGTTAGGTTGAGGCTCACTTACGTTGCCAGACCCTCCCTGCTCCCCGTAATAGCTAACGTGCCCTACACCTTTTCCACTCTCATAAGCGGCGCAGTTTACGTGGAGCAGATCTTCACTCTGCGCGGCCTGGGCTCTGCGCTTTATTCTTCCTTAGATACCAGGGACGTAAGCGTCATCCTGTCAGTCTTCGCTATTTTAGTGTTAATAGTGATCCTAGGGAATTACGTCACCGACATTACATATAGCTTCATAGACCCTAGAATAAAGGAGATGAGGTAAGATCTGGAATATCTAGAACAGAGGAAGATGAGATCGGGTTTTTTTATCACGGTAAGGCGTTTTCACCCTTTCCTCGCTATGTCCGGGTAACCCATGGACTCCCAGTAACCCACGTAGTCCTCCTTCACGATCCAGATCCTCTTAATCCACTTGGCATATTTGTAGCCCCACCACCTCGGCACCACTGCCCTCACCGGGGAACCGTGATCTGCGGGAAGGGGGTTTCCGTCTGCCATGTAGGCCAGGAGAGTGTCTGGTTCCAGGGCCTTCCACATTGGTATGTCAGTCATGTAACCGTCGTGCGACATGAACATGACCTTAATTGCCTCATTGGAGGGCTCCGCTAAAGCCAGGACGTCCTTGAGAGGCACTCCAGTCCACACTACGTTAGCCCTGAGGAAGTTGGGATCGGAGACGCACTGGATTGTGTCCTTAAGCGTGACGCTCTTCATGCTCAGGAGTTCGGAATAGGAAAGGGAGAAAGGGTTCTTCACGTCGCCGAAGACCTCTATGGAGTAATTCGAGGTGGCAACGTGGGGGGTGGGGCCGATCTGGACCCTATACCAACTAGCTTCCGGGGTCAATGCGTTGGGCTGGCTGGAGTAGATGGAGTGTATTACCCTTTTGAATTGAGGGGAGGAGACGTAGGACCCGGATATTGCGAGGGCGCCGCTCGACAGTAGAAGTTTTAGGAAGTTCCTCCTGCTTGTGAGGCTCACAAGAGTGGCTCACCTCCTCAGAATTAAATTTTTCCCCAGATCAGGCGAGGTCGGTAAGGGAGGGCGACACGAAGTCTAGTGAGGGTCCAGCGGGAGTTCCTAAAAGTGTCGCTTTCTGAGGTTAGAAAGGGGAGATTGGATAGGAGGGCTATTCCGCCCTTACTAGGATCCCCTGTAGTGTGCGTTGAGCTCCCTGTTGAAGGGTAGATTTAACACTGCGTCAACAGCCTGTCTCGCCTGGGCCTCCGATTTCGTCCTCGGATCCCTGAGCAGGGCTTCCACTATGACCTCCCTTGTGCTGCTGAGGAAGGCATCCAGTGCCCACTCCATTCTCTGCAGCCTGGGGTAGAGGACTGAGCTGTAGAACCTCTTGGAAAAGGGACCTACACTCTCAGGTCTCACCCCCTTTCCAGAGACGTAAACGGGAACCTCCACGGCCACATCATTGGGAAGACCCGTGATCAGGCCGTCATTCCTCACGTTCAGCATTAGTCGCCTCTCCGTTCCATTAATCAGTGAGTCCATTGTGTCCACGATAGTCTCTCCACTTCTAGTCAGCGGGAGTTCCTTGGTTAGGTCAACCCCATGATCTAACGCTAACCTCCTGAACCTGTTGAACCCCTCCTGGTAGAGTAGGAGTCTTATCCCCCAACCTATCTCAGAGTCCACACCACCTATGGGGCCATACCACCTCCTCTTCGTCTCGAGGTCGTAGTGGTACTTCCACGTTCCACTCCTAGCTGTGTCGCCCAGGGGGTAGAGGCCGTAAAGTCTATACATGTCAGCTGCTGCCTTGCTCAATGTCTCCTCCCATGGCCTAAGCACGTAGCTCCTCCAGAAGTCCTGGGCCTTGTCCTTAAGCCACCGATCGATCAAGGGGTAAGCGTCCTCTCCCCTATATCTGAACCCGGTGAGGAAGACCACGTGATTGAACCCCGCAGCCTGGAATTGGACTTCCTTGGGATCTATGCCCAAGGCCATCCTGGATAGCTGTTCCACTCCGTTGTGAGCCCCGTGACACCACCCCAGGACCTTAACCTTGGTTTCCCTCATGATCAGAGTGGTCATTTCTAGGACGGGATTGGAGATCTGGATCATCCAGGCCCCTGGTGAGTGTTCCTCAATGTCCTTAGCCACCCCCAGTGCTATCTTGAAGTTCTTGTACCCTGTGAAGGTAAGGTAATTGTTGACCATGTTCCACTCCTGGGAGTCTATCCCCCTGTAGTATCCGAACCTCTCAGCAGTCTCCATCATGGTCCCTGACTCCTGGTTACTTATGGCTGACGCCATGTTGAGGACCACGTCAGCCCCCTTAATGCACTCCACCCTATCTGAGGTGGCCTGGACCTGTATATCTACCTTGGCCTCGCTGAAGTACCTCGAGGCCAACGACTTCGCCATCTGAAGCCTCTCCGGATCCACGTCCATGAGGACCAGTGTGATCCCATGGAGGGATCGAGTGACGGCTAAGTCCCTCACCAAGTTAGGTAGGAAGGTAACGCTACCCGCCCCCACTACACAGATCTTGGCCTTAGCCATGAGTAGGCTATGCACTACGACTTTTTATGTGTTCCTGCCTAAGCTCGAGTGTGTCGATAGTGTCTGCACTAAGCTACGAGATTTTCTCCTACCTAACTAGAATGGTTCACAAGAGGCGAATGACCCCTATACTTTCATCGAGAACGCCCTAAATAATTTGTAGGTCAATCTCAACACTATGGACACACTCCTGAGCTCACACCTGGGAGTTCAGGGTCACCCCTGGAGTGGAAGGAATTGAGGAACTGGGATCCCCACAACTACCCAAAAAGGCAGTGGGACCTCTGAGGCTGATCGAAAACCCTCCTTTAGAGGAGAACTGCGGTTTCGAACACTAAGGGAAGAGTGGGAACCGTTGTGAGGTGGGGGTTAAGGGCTTGGATCACCACTTGAAGTACCAGTAGTGTCTCACCTTCCTGTATATATAGATCCCTACCAGCGCGGCTATTACAGCGTATGGGACATAACCTGCAATTAGGTAGAGGTAGTTAATGTAATCGTATGAGTCGAAGTAGGACAGACTAGGATCGGTTGTGATCCACACCGCTTTCCCCGCTCCAATGGTTAAGGTGGGTAGACCTCCCTTAACTGTTAGCTCAGCGTTGAGCGCGCCCTCAGCTGTGTCGGCCCCGTAGGAGAACATGGATGGTATCTCCTTCACCTCGCTACCGTTGAGGTAGTATAGGCCCAATACGGCGTTGAGCGAGTAGAAGTGCCCTGTATAGCCGTTGCCTATTCCAGCCACTACGAACTCCACGTCAGGGTAGAGGTATCCACTCACCCCTCCCTGGGTCTTGAAGAAGGGATTTGCCACTATCCTCGCTTCCTCAGCGTCCACCCCTATCGTCACGTTATCTGAGAAGAACTGGGGTTCGAAGGGGCTTCCGAAGAACTTCAAGTAGTAGAGGAAACTGATCCGCGGGTGGCCCGTGGAGTTATCCAGGCTCACCACCTCCTTCATCTTAACTAACATGGGAAGGGTGTAGTGGAATGAGCCGCTCTGGTAAACGTACACATCACCCACGCTCGACCCCTCTATTCCCCCCGATCCATTCAGTTGAGATATGGAGGAATAGGGTTTAGTGAAGTTCCAGACTATGTCACTGAACTCCACCACGCTTAAGTTCATGAGGAACTTGGTGGACATTTGGAGCCACAGGAACTGGGTTTTCCCCTGTTGTGTGATCACCTCTAACAGCGAGTTCAATTGAATGGAAGCACCGTAAACCCTTCCAAGACCCACAGGCGTGTAGGCGCCTATGGACTTGATCAATGCCACCCCCATTATTCCCTCTACACTTAGGGGTTCCGCCCTCAGCCCACCAGAGCAATTGCAGAGACCGTAATAGACGAGGCCCACGGGGTAGTCCGTCCTGAGGGAAGGGCTGGGGAGAGCGAAAATGGGAGTCAACGTATAGGTTACATAGGCGTTTCCCCCTCCCTTAGCAGAGCTCAGCAATATGGAGAACTCCCCTACGTTTATCTGAAATCCCACGTTGAAGTATTGGACGTCGCTGGCCAAAGGGTAACTCTGCCTAGTCTCCATATTCTCTATTGAGACGTTGACTGGAGTCGAGGATGACACTGTGAGGTTCATGAAGGAGTAATTTTCCACGTGGACTAGGAGATCGACGCTACCTGTGGAGAGGTTCACAACCCTCTCTACTTCCCCTGTGAAGACCCGCTCCCCTTTGAGTGGAGGGGTGCTGAGGGCACGTTCCACTTCAGTGCTCTGGGGATCAGTGTAGTTCTGGGCCTTAAGGTAGTGGGACTTGAGGCCCTCAAAACGTGGATCGAGAGCTAAAAGTAGTAGGAGAAAAAAGAGGAGTGGCCAGCGTAACTTCATTTCCCCTCAGTAGAGGTAACATGCCACATAGTGGCCCGCATTGACCTGTTTCAATTCAGGTTCCTTGGTTACACACTTATCCATCCTAAAGGGACACCTGTCGCTGAACCTACACCCAGGTGGTGGATTCAGGGGGTTTGGCGGATCCAGTTTGGTGAGTTTCAGCGTCTTATTGGCGTTCCTCTTGGGATCTGGCTCCAGGATGGCGCTCATCAATGCCTGTGTGTAGGGGTGGAGAGGCGAACCCAGGACTGTCTCTATTGGGCCATACTCTACTACTTTAGCTAAATACATGACTGCCAGATCGCCCATGCCTATGAAAGCTGGCGCTAGGGAAAGTTCGTGGGTTATGAAGGCCAGGGACATCCCGGTCCTCTCGATTATGTCCCTCATCAGTGTGACTAGGCTCGCCTTTAGTGAGGCGTCAAGCATTGTCACAGGCTCATCCGCTACCACGTATGACGGACCTATGGCCAATACCTTGGCTATGTTGACCCTTTGCCTCTGTCCCCCCGAGATCTCGAAGGGATACTTGTTCAAGATCTCCCCTGGAGGAGTGAGGCCCACGGACTCGAAGATCTTCTCCGCCTTCTCCAAGGCTTCCTCATCGGAGATGTGTTTATTGTAGAGCTTTATGACCTCCAACATCTGCGTGGATATCCTCTTGAAGGGGTGAAGACTAGCATAGGGGTCCTGGGGGATATACTGGGCGTTCCTCCTATACTCCTTGTAGTCCTTCCCCCTGAGTTTGCTCACCTCTTGCCCGTTGAAGAGCATCCTTCCCCCTGAGTACTTCACAGCCCCCACAGTGGCCAAGCCGAGCGTGGTCTTCCCTGCACCGCTCTCTCCGACCACCATGGTCACTCTACCCTTTCTGAAGTCCAGGGTCACATCGTCCACAGCGTTGAACTTCCTGGACCTGAGACCCCTGCTCACGGCGAAGGTGACGATCAAATTCCTCGTGGCCAGGACTGTGTCAGCCATAGATCTTCGCCCCCAGTTCCCTGGCCTTGGAGTAGAAGTGACAGGCCACCCTGTGATCTGGACCCGCCGCCTTGAGCTCGGGCTTCTCCTTATCGCATATGCCCACCTGCATTATGGGGCACCTGGGATGAAAGGGACAACCTGGAGGTACGTTTCCCAGTGTGGGCATTGAGCCGGGTATGGTCACTAGGCCCTTGAACTCCCTAATGTCCAGTGTGGGGAGGGACTTCATGAGGCCCACGGTGTATGGGTGAGCGGCTGAGTAGAAGACGTCCTCAAGGGAGCCTTCCTCCACGATCTCTCCCGTGTAGAGTATTATGACCCTGTTCGTAATATAGGCTATGAGTCCCAGGTCGTGGGTGATCAGGATCACCGACAGATCGAGCCTCCTCTTTATGTCCCTGATTATGTCCAACACGTATTTCTGGGTGATCACATCGAGCGCAGTGGTCGGCTCGTCCAGGATCAGGACCTTGGGGTCTAGGAGTAGGGAAAGCGCTATTAGCACCCTTTGCTTCATACCCCCCGAGAGTTCGTGGGGATAGGATCGCAGGACCCTCCTGGGCTCTAGCCTGACCATTTCCAAGAGCTTCTTGGACTTCTCCAGGATCTCCTGTTCGTCCTTCATCCCGTGGGCCTTGGCGGTGTCCAGGAAGTGATCCCCCACCCTTATGGTGGGATTCAGGGAGTTTAGGGCCCCTTGGAACACCATGGCTATGTTCCTCCACCTGAAGTTGTAGAGTTCCCTCTCCTTAAGGGATAGGACGTCCACAGGACCCTCTTCTCCATAGTATATTATTTGGCTACTCTCATCGAATTCAGCGTTGTCCGGCAACAACCTCAGCATGGAGAGGGCCAGCGTGGACTTCCCTGATCCGCTCTCACCCGCTATACCCAGAGTCTCACCCCTTTTCAGTTCGAAAGAGACGTTGTCCAGAGCCCTCAGCTTCCTCCCCTTAACGTAGTAGTAAAGGGTTAAGTTCCTAGCCTCCAATATCCTGTCCTCGGCCAACTCACTTTCCACCTCTCAAGGCTGGGTTGAATATCGTGTCTGAGGCTGAGGCCAGGAATATGAGTCCTGTCTGAAGGACTATTATAGCGGTTATGGGCAGAATTACAGCCCAATTGCCTCTGGGCGTGAAGACTGCCCCACCGATACTCAGGGCTAGGTTCAACTGCACTCCCCAGTTATTCGCATTTAGGGGTAGGATGCCTAGGAAGTAGAGACCCACTAGACCGTAGATACCCCCTAACATTCCGAAGAGGAAGTTCATGAATATGTATGGTGCCATCATGGGCAGTATCTCCGAGAACATGAGCTTCAGGGGGCTGAATCCGAAGATCCTAGCCATCATCACGAAGTTCCTCTCCTTGAGGCTGAGGACGAACGCTCTTATGGACCTCGCTAGACCCGCCCACCCTATTACAGTCAGTATTCCCGCCACGACTATGGGGTTAGAGCTGTGAAAGGCTAGGGCCAGTATTAGATAAAGAGGAATGGATGGGATGGATAGAACGACGTTGAATATGAAGTTGAGGAAAGTGTCCACTACCCCACCTACGTAACCAGCTATTAAACCGAGGACTAGTCCTATAACTAAGCTTATTATAGCAGCTAAGACGGCCACCTCTAATATATATGGCGTTCCGTAGAGGGTCACCAACAGGAGTGGACGACCCAGGAAGTCCTTACCGAAGAGGAGCCACGGGAAGTCCTTTAGGGATGGAGGGGCATACGCAGCGGCTGGGTTCTGTCCCCCTATGGGGGGAAAAGCCCCGATCACGGCGAGAATAGCGACGATCACGTAGGCTGAAACTATTATCAACCCAGCTAGGCCCTGTTTATCCCTCACTAAGATCTTCATGGCCTCCTTAAGGGACTCAATTCTGCTCGCCTTCCTCAGCGTGGTGATGGTCCTGGACATCGTATTGGATCTGCTCACTTCCACTCACCTCATCTTGACCCTAGGGTCTATGAATTGATAGGTCAAGTCCATGATTAGGTTCCCTAAGATCACTAACAGGATTAGGAAAAGGAAGAAGCCCAAGGCCAGCGGATAATCCCTTCCACCTATCGCTGAGTAGAGGTAGTAGCCAACTCCAGTTAAGCTGAATATGTTCTCAATGAAGACTGCCCCCCCTATCAACCCTGCGAAGGCTAGGGGTAATCCAGTTATAATGGGTAACATGGCGTTCCTCCCTACGTATGTCCAGGTCATCCTCGTTCCCCTGACCCCCCTAGCCTTGGCCACGGTTATGAAGTCGTCCTTGAGGACTGATACGACCGAACTCTTCATCGAAAGTATCCAACCGGGTATCAATGTTATCCAGAACGACACTATGGGTAGAGCGTAATGGTAAAGCACGTCTCCTAGGAACGAGATGTTCGTCAACGAGAAGGTACCAGCACTGGTGGAGTAACTTCCCCCTGTGGGGAAGAGGTGATACCTATATGTTAAGAAGATCCAGAGTAATGTGGCCACTATGTAATTTGGGATGCCGCTTAGGACGGAGAAGGTCACATTAAGGGGTCCTTCCCTCCTCTTGCCCTTGGACATTCCCAACACTATACCCAATGTTATCCCAGTCAGGTAAGCGAGCAAAAGGGACGTGACCACCAAGAACAGGGTCCAGGGCAACGCTATCCCGAGGAGCGTCACCACCGGAACTCTATAGTAAATCGAAACACCGAGGTGGCCTGTGAAAACCCCTTCAATATACTGAACGTACTGTAACCATATTGGCGTATTTACGTTGTAACCTATCAACGTGGAGGCCATCTCTACGGCTTGTTGATAGGAGTAACCCTGTTCCAAGTACGTTATGATCAAGTTCTGGATTGGGTTACCAGGCATGAACTTGGTGAGGAAAAAGGCTAGGGTTATTGCTATGAAGGCCTCAGCTGCTGCCTCCGAGGCCCTCTTTACGGTCCAATTCATGATATATCGCTATAACTACCTGATTTCTGGTATAAAAACTTCCACTAGAGAGGTATTTGAACCGGCTCTCTCCGAAGAGCTAAAACCAACTGGGTTCAACGACTTGAGGATTGGCATAAACTGAGGTCTCGCTCTTCACACGAAGTCGTGACTCAGCCCAATGAGCGGACCCTCATCCCACCTCAGCTAAATAGCTTCTGACCACCTTACTTAAGGCCTTCCTAAGAGTCTGGAGCGTTGCCGTTTTGCTCACACCCAGTTTCTCAGAGAGTTCCTCGAGATCCGCAACTCTAGGCCAGTCGAAATATCCGCTGTTCTCCGCTATTCTCAGGACCTCCAACTCCCTTTTGGTCAACTTACACTTAGACGAGATGATAGTATTTAGGAGAGTCTCGTCCCTTCTCACCTGGAGCTGGTAGGAATTCTCCTTCAACTCTTCAAGGAGTCTACTCACTCTCCTCTCGTTAACCAAGAGAGTCCATTTTTCCTTACCCTCATATATGCTCTCCGATAGATAGTACACCCCGTTGTCTACCATTATCTCGTATATCCCACCACCCATTCTCTCCTCCTTTAGGAATATGGCTCTTACGTCCCTACCAGATCTGGTCATGTCCAGGAACTTCAAACTTCTAACCCGCTCATTACCCTTGACTATATCCTGGAAGAACTTCAGGACGGAAGTGTCGGCAGCCCTTACTTCACCAATGATGAGCTTCTTCGAATTGCGCTGAAGGGGCATGAAGCTGATCGTCCTTATTTTGAGCTCGCTTTCCTTGAACCTATCAGTCTTAAGACTCCAATCGTCATGAGCCAGTATGACTGTTAAGCCTTTAATAGGCATTACTAATCCCCTCACCTTTAGGAATTTTAATCTTTGCCCATCCCCTCCCCTATATGGAAGAGGTGAAGGGTTGAGACTTTAAAGACTACGATTACTCACGATCATCGATATCCTGATGGTTAGGCCGATTAATTTAAAATGGAGGTATGCACCTATAAAGAGTTGGAATATAGTATAAATATGAGACTCAAATTTTAAAATAGTTTACAATTCCTTATATACAGGATCAGAGAGGTCGCAGTCAGGGAGTTCAAGGGAGCACCTATTTCGAGTTTTCTGCCCTGAGTATTGAGTGACATGGTTACGAGCATACTACAAGCTAGGTTAATTTCCGAGCTATGATAGGAGGACCACGGGATCTCCTAGGTCCCAAAGCCTTTGCTAAGCCAGAGAACGGTCCAAGGGAGTCCCTGGATCCAGGGGAATCTGGATCCAGGGAGTGGAACAGAGGGTGACAGATCGAGGACTAGACTCTTACGAGAAGTCTTTCCACAGTGGGAGAGCCACGTAACTCCGTGGGGAGGGAAATTTCAGGGAGTCGATACAAAGTGTCTGGAGAAAGGGAATGATTAGGACGTCTATTTGGTCTCGAGGGATCGAGAGGCGACATCACTGGTGAACCTCAACTACTCCTTAAACCTTACTTTGTAATCCTCTTCACGATCCACGATCCTCCTCGTGAGTTGGATTATAATAGCCGTTTCCATTTGCAACAATTCCTGTTGAAGTTGACCTTAATCTGTAAAGGTGAAGGTTTTTTATAAAGAAATTAATATACTTAGACGATTAATATGATTGATAGATGGAATAAAGGTAAAGCGGTAGCGGTGTCAGCAGCGTTGATTCTAGCCCTCGTGATCTCCACGTCGATAAGTGTGGAAGCCTGGGTGGCTCCTGGGGAGACTTTTGGGATGGACGCTAACGGTCTTCCTGCAGTCCCCATCAGTCCAGCCGAGTTCAACCCCTTCGTCACGCAAAGTATACTCCATCAACTCTCAGTAGGCGCATGGATAACTACGAGTTTGGGGCTAGTCGATTACGTAAACGGCAGTATATTCCCTAACTTAGCTGACTCCTGGTCCTACAACCCAAACAACCTAACGCTGATCATCCACATCAGGCCCGGCCTAACGTGGTTCAACGGCAAATACACAATACCGTTGACGGCCAAGGACGTCTGGGCAGATCTGCTCATTAAGAACTACGCCTTTCAATGGTGGTACATCTACATTAGCAGGATCTACCTATTACCTGGTAATTCAGTGATGATCGTTTACTCCAGGCCTTGGTATGTGGGGGTTTACTACATACTAGGCACCGGCCCTTACTTACCCTACTTCATGGTCTCCAATTTCACACAGGTCATAAACTCCACTTTGTGGAAGTATAATTGGAACATTAGCGCCAAACAAATAAACAACCTTACCTCTTTGGCTTCCGCTGTAGAGGACCTTAAGCCCTCAGTGGATTGGTCCGACGGTCCCTATTGGTTAGATCCATCAAGCATAACTAACGTCGGTGTGGTGATCTATAAGAACCCCTTCTTCTGGAAGGCCTACGCAGTTAAGTATCCTGCAGTGAACGCGGTGGTTGAGACCAACAATAGGGAGACCGCTCTTAACTACATCGAGCAGGGGATAATGGCCTGGGCTTGGCCTGGTTTGCCCTCGTCTATGTTTCAGGCCCTTAACCAGACTGGGAAGGTGCTAAACATCTTCATACCGGGTAATGTGGGCTTCGGCGTATACTTAAGGTACGTGAAGCCCTTCGATAATCCCCTAGTCAGACAGGCTTTCATGTACTTAGTTAACGGCACTGAGGTGGGGTTAACCTATGCGCCCCTTTACCCGCCCCTACAGTATGCCGGGAACCCTATCCCCACCGGGTTGCCTCCATTCCTGTATTACCAGTTGCCGTCTTGGGTGAAACCATTGCTTCGCAATTACACCTACAATGTCAGCGAGGGGTTCAAGTTGCTCCAGGAGGCAGGTTGGAAGTACGTTAATGGCCAATGGTACTTCCCCAACGGGAGCCCGGCTGACCTGATCATAGATGCCCCCGCTCCATATACCAATCAGGTGGCTGACGGAGAGGACGTAGCGCTGCAGCTGAGCCACGAAGGGATAAGCTCTAAACTCGTGGGCTTAGATGTGGTGGAGTATACAGGAACAGTCATGCCTCAAGGACTCTTCACTGCAGGCACTTGGTTCTACGGCGGTGGGCAGTATCTGCTTCAGTTCGCAGCCAGTGCCATATCCTTTTACCAAACTTATGGAGGCTACGTCCCAGAGTGGGGTACGTCTTTCAACACGACGTGGGATGTTCCACTCATTAACGGCACCACTCTCCACGTTAATCTGACTCAGATATACATAAACTTACAAGTTTTACCACCCTTCTCCAAGGACTGGAACACTTCCCTTGGCGAGTTCGTGTTGTGGTATAACTACTGGTTGCCAGTCCTACCCTATGCCTGGAAGTTCTTCAACTTTGACATATACACCCCCGTTCTCAATATGACGGCCTTCTGGAGGATCGTGGGTCAACCTTCAGGTCTCGATTACGGCTACCCTAAGTTTACCTCCATATATCAGATAAGCATAATTAACTACTGGGCCTGGCAGATCTGGTACTGGGGCAACTGGGGACCCGCTAATCCTCAGGCCTTGCAGTCGATCCAGTATCCATATCCCCCTAATGTGACTGCGCTACTGACCTCTGCATCGGTCTCCACATCGACCACAACCACCACCACAACCACCTCCGTGACCACAACCACCACCACAACTACCACTGCAACCGCAGTGTCCACTGTGACTTCAACGACTGTAGTGGGAAGCACTAACTATACGCTTTACATTGCCATAGCCGTCGTGGTCATTATCGTAGCTGCCGTCGTGATCTTCTTCCTATCGAGGAGGAGGTAAAAAAGTTTAAGATAAAGTTTTTAAACAGAATTTTCTTATCCACTGAGCCACTTCACCCTACTCATCACCTCATCTATACTCGCCCTGAAGATCCCTATGGCGTAGTCCGAGATCCCCCCAACCCAGTAGACCCAATCCTTAATCCTCAGTAAGCCGCAGCCGAATATCACTCCAGGCCTGTCCCCATAGAACTCGTTGATTCCCTTAGGCTCTAATAGGTAGTCGCTCACACCCAGGAGTTCGCCATCAGGGCTGACGATCGCAACTCCGTTCCTGTATACGATATCCGCTTTGCTGACGCCGTGCCACCCCACTAGGAACTCGTTTGAGGATATAGGCACCGTATTAGTGGACCAGCCCACCCTATCCTCCCACTCCTCGAAGACTAGGACAGGCCTCATGGTTTCCCTCGGGATCCTCCCCGAGGTCAGATCAGCTAAACCGAACCATCCTATCTCGACTCCACCCACGGAGGGCCTCAGTAGCATTGCTGTCTCCTCACCGCTCTCCCTACGGATTACGGCCGAGTCCTTGAACGAGGGTGGGACGAACTCTTCGCCGTTCTCGAATATCCTCAGGAAGCCCTTCCTCGTAACCCTCAAGTTCGAGTCAAGGATGGTATAGCCCTGGAGCGGCAAGATCCCTCCCTTTTTGTTTGGCGAAACCGATGTGTGGATGACTAAGTAATTTTCTCCGTCCCTTGATACCCTGGGATCCTCTAACCCCTTGGCTATCTCCCATGGTTCAGTGGGGTACAATACAATGTCCATATCGACGACGGAGTTTCCGTGTTTGCCGCTTTCGTAGAGCTCCTCACCCAACTTCATTAAGCCCACGCTGGATACATACCAGTAGTAGTCGAAAACCACCCTTGGAAAAACCAGGAGTTCTTTGCCCTCTATGACCGCTCCTGGATTGAAAATCGACACTGGTCTCCTCCTCAGGTAATTCCTCACCTTCACCTCATCTGGGCTTAAGTATAGGACTCTCTCGAAAACGTCGTTAACACTTCTACTCCTCTTACCCCTCATCTCCTTAAGGGCCTTGACCGCGTTATCACGCAGTCTCTCCTCGATCATTTGTCCACGCGATCCCCCTTAGCCTTTAAACTTTTCCAGGTGAGGACGTGCAGCATCAACGTTGATAGAGTTCAAAAGTTGATAAATAGAAGATGAAAATTTTATAATAACAGAAATTCTTTTATAACTAGAATATTCAATCATAGTATCGTCAGTTAGGTGAAACTCACTGCTGAGGACCACTTAATTTCTCTATCACTGTAATTTCCTGAGCTCTGGACTGCATTCCTAGGGCTTACAACTAGATAGCGACACCGTGGACTTAACCCGTTTGTCGATCAAGGCAGATCTCATGACCCATTTAACCTAATCCCATGGATCAGGCTGTAAGGACTAAAAGCCGTATCCATCAGGTGTGGGGGAACGTATGGACGACAAAATCCGTAATCCTCATCCAGGTCGTCAAAGGGTGTTCCGATGCGGAATCTCTACCTAGTTAATAGAACAAACCCGTGGAAGTGGGAAGTCTTGGATGCGAGGTGGAGGAAGCTACGTCCTTAGAGGCTTAGTGGGCCAAGGGTTAAGAGTTTTGACCTATCATCTCAAAGTGTTCACCCTGGCGTAACTTTCCATCACCCCTTACTTCCAACCCCGCCGCTGGCAACCTCTTGAGGGTTCATACAGGGTCACCCTCAACTCCTTGGGTCGATCGAGGGGAACGTACGCCCTCCCATCCGACTCCCTCAAGCCCCGTGGACAGGGCCACTCATCAGTTGGGAGATCACCGTAGGAGATTACAATAATTACTGTAAAAATAACTCATGGAGGGGTATTTAGAAGTAATTATTACAATAATTAATATAGTTATATAAAAGTTACGTATAAGTGTTAAAGTATTCTTGGGTTCAATCCATATCTGACTCAATTTCACGCCTCTTTATCGGGAGATGGTTATATTCAAGCTCGAGCAGCCCTTTAGGTAGAGCAAAGATATTTATTGAACCTCGGTTTGAAATAAACCGACCTGATCATGGATCCCTCAATAGGTAAAGTCCTTTACGGGGTCCTAGTGATATCGCTCCTAGGGGACCTGATCTCCATATCCATAATAGGGTTTAATTCCTCCTCCTCTCCCATAGCGGAGTTAATGCTCATAATGATCGTTGCGGGAATAGTCATCCTTACCTACGATGTGAGGCGGGAAGCGCGCCAAGGCTTGGGGAGGGAAGAAGCTGAGGAGTAGGGGTTCCCTAAATGAAGTGGATCCTCAGGCGCACTCTGCAATTCACAGTCGAAATTTTGGCGGGGTTAATAGTTGCCTTCATGGTCTCCATTCTACTGCCCAGCAACCCCTTGAGGTTAATCGTGCAAACTACGTATGTGCTGCGCATAACCTTCACCCTTCACGGGGCTTACCTGGAATCCCCCGTGCTCACGGCTTTCCTGGGCTTCTTGACTAACATTTTCAGGGGAAACTGGGGGTGGTCGGTCCAATACCAGGAACCCGCCATACGTTACGTGGCCTCAGTTCTACCGTGGACCCTAACTCTCATAGTCCCCACCGTCCTCCTAACCGTAACACTGGGAAGTCTTATGGGCGTAGCATTGGCGCAGGTGAGGAGCAAGCTACTCCAGTCCATTCCAATGGTGATCCTCACAGTGCTTAACTCGACGCCAAATTACATCATAGCTACTTTAGTTTGGCTCTTCCTATCCTATAGGCTCAGACTCTTCCCGACCGCGGGGAACTTCAGCGGATCTTCAACCGGTTCTGGCTACTTGCCTTCATTCCCCTTCGTGGTGAATGTGGCCTATCATTACGCGTTACCCGTACTCAGCCTTTGGCTGTCCGTAGTGCCCGACTGGTCCCTTTACATGAGGAGTGTAGTGATCACCAACATCTCCGAGGACTACGTTAGGTTCGCACAAGCGAGGGGAGTTCGAGGGATCAGACTTAAGGCGACCTATATAGGCAGAACTTCCCTAATGCCCCTCATAGCCAACGTCCCTTACACCTTCTCCACCTTGCTGAGTGGAACTGTTTTCATTGAGCAGATCTATACCCTGCAGGGGGTCGGATCAGCACTATACGCCTCCATAGGGAGCAGGGACTTCGACGTGACACTCTCGCTGTTCACCATATTCGTGTTAATCGTAATAATAGGGAATTACTTAACCGACGTAACATACAGTATTATCGACCCTAGGGTAAAACAATGAGGGAAAAAGGTTTGATGTTTCGTGACCTACAGGAAGGGGCTAAGGGGAGGAAAGTCCAGTCCTTCAAGGTGGATCAAAACTTGTAGCTACCATAGTAATATTGGTCCTCCAAATCAATAGACAGATTTTATTGCTACATCGTTTCTACGTTATCTTATCGGGGCTTAAGGGGGCATAAGACTCCTCCCTAGGGAATGATAGCCCCCTTGTACTTAAACCCCTGTTTGTAGTCATTCTATTAATGACAGTCACGGCCAGGGTAAGCGCACTGAGGCTCCCCGGTCGAAGTGAGGGTCCATGAGGCACGCCTCTGCCCCACCAAAGACTTGTGTATAACATACTTCAACGTGCAGGGTGGGGATTTAGAGCCTGTGGAGCCCTCCACCCCTGGCGAGGTGAGGCTGTGAAGCAGGAAGCCCCGTCCGTCAGGGCAGGGTAGTTCACTTAGTAAGGGTAAGTCTTTTTGATCTACCATGAGGGGCAAGAAGGAGCAGTCTTATGTTATTACATCTCCTGTGTATTGAGGGCTCAACATCTCCCTCCATCACCTAACACTGCGCACCTAAATGCGGAGTGGTAATAGCTGAAACATCAGCGGGTTGGTATTCGAAGCTATTCCATATAGGTACGGAGTTCCAACCTAAAGGGCACACGAATTGGAGAAAAATTTATATAAAACTTCCTCGCTCTAACACGCTAATGAAAGTAAAAGATATAAGGCAAATTAAGTTATGGATAGCCCTTTTGTTAGGATTTCTAGCTGCAACTCCGCTCATCTCAAGCGCCTGGGTCCTCCCTGGGGTAACCTGGGGGATAGACGCATCCGGAATATCCTCACTCCCCATAACGCCCACCATGTATAACCCCTATGCCCCCAATAACGTGATGTTCATGGGCTGGGGAGGCTACTGGTTCATCGAACCCCTAGCTTACTTCGATAGTTTTAACGGCTCCCTCTTCCCGGACATAGCGCAGTCCTGGTCCTACAACCCAAACAACCTAACGCTGATCATCCACATCAGGCCCGGCCTAACGTGGTTCAACGGCAAATACACGATCCCCCTGACAGCTAAGGACGTTTGGTCCGATCTGCTCATAGACAACTACATCTTCTCCTACTGGAGTATCTACGTGTCCGAGATCCTCATGGTCTCCAACGACACGGTCATGGTGATCTACTCCAAGCCCTGGACCATGGGGCTTTACTCGATCCTCACCACGCCTCCCCATCTGCCCTACTTCGTGGTACAGAACTACACGCAGTTAGTCTACTCGACCCTGCTCAAGTATAACTGGAACAGCAGCGCCCCAGCAGTCAGGAACTTGACCGCCTTAGCCACTAAGGTTGAGGCGATCCAGCTCAAGGTGGACTGGGTGGACGGACCCTTCTGGATAGACCCCAGCACAGTGACCAATGTGGGCTTCGTTGCCTACAAGAACCCCTACTTCTGGAACGCGAAAAACGTGTGGTACCCCGCAGCCAATTTCGTCATAGAGACGGGCAACAGGCAGCAAGCCCTCTCCTACCAGGAGCAGGGAGTCATGGTGTTTGGCTGGCCTGGCTATCCCATTTCCATGCTCCAAGCAGCCAACTCCACTGGTAAGATCTTAGTCACCATGACCCCAGACCTCGGAGGATACGGGGTCGCACTGAAGTTCACTAAGCCCTTCGATAACCCACTGGTGAGGGAGGCCTTCGCTTACCTAATTAACGCCAGTGAAGTGGCTAACACCTATCCGCCAGTTTACCAGGCGCCCTCAGTAGTGGGCTCGCCGGCTATTTCAGGGTTCATACCCTGGGTCACCTACGAGCTCCCGCAGGGCACCGTACCCCTGCTCAGGAACTACACCTACAACGTCACCGAGGGATTCGCCCTCCTGAGGGAGGCCGGGTGGAAGCAGGTCAACGGTCAATGGTACTTCCCCAACGGGAGCCCAGCCACAATAATAATCCAGGTCCCTGCAGCTTGGACTGACTGGGTCGCCATGACCGAGGACGTAGCTGGACAGTTGAAGGCTGAGGGTTTCAACGCCCAGGCAGTGACAGTGGACGTGAATACCTTCTGGGGCACAATAGAACCCAACGGCCTCTATGAGGCGATCAGCCAGTGGTTCGGCGGGTGGCAGCCCACGATAAGCCTGGCCGCTTGGTCTGTAGGAAGTTATAACATGTTCGTATACTCGCCGCAGTGGGGGCAGGTATACTTCAATCAGTCCTGGCCAGTACCCCTGACCAACGGCACTACCATATACGTCAATTTGACTAAGATCCAGGTTATCCTGAACACTCAACCCATATTCTCCCAGCAGTGGAACGAGAGCGTTAAGGAGTTCGCCTGGTGGTATAACTACTACCTCCCCGTCATACCGCTAGCATGGAAGATCATCAACATGATGTGGTACACTCCAGCCATAAACATGACCATTTTCAACGACCTGATCGGTAAGCCCACTGGTTACACCTATGGTTTCCCCTACTATGGCAATGTATTAAAGCAGGACAACATCTTACGGAATGTAGGCCTCGAGTTCTTCATATTCGGTAACATAAGGCCCCCCGATGCCAACATCCCAGCCCTGCAGTCAGTTCAATTCCCCTACCCACCCAACGTGACTGCCCTACTCAAGACCCAGCCGCCCTTCGTTGTCTCGACCTCCACGACCACC
>Ga0208151_100140_pt1 | contig 38533 bp, 46 predicted proteins | sample ECH_Bhost_MetaG_FD_187130 | JGI IMG/M metagenome (GOLD analysis project Ga0208151, IMG submission 187130) | Hot spring microbial mat communities from Yellowstone National Park, Wyoming, USA - ECH_B host_MetaG (SPAdes) (version 2) | ecosystem: Environmental > Aquatic > Thermal springs > Hot... | reverse complement strand
GTCCACCATCTTCAGCCCGTGGCCTTGGCGGCAGCCTCCTTCAGCAACTCAACGAGGGCTGGGACTTGGTCGGTGGTCCAGTTGGGATATGTAGCCTTAAAGGCCTGCACCTGGGCCTTCATGGTGGGAGCGTAGTCAGGCGGGTTCGTGAGGAACTGGGCCAGCAACTGCGCCGCTTTTTGAGGATCGGCGGCGGGATTGGTCAAGCCGTTCTCGGCGAAGTATTTGCTGAGCACATCCCCCGGAACGCCGGGGTTGCCGAGAAGCGCCTTGCTGAGGTCAGGACCGACGTTGCCGCCCGAGATGCCGAGCGAGCTGATCGAGTGGCAGGCGATGCAGCCGATCTGCGAGAAATACTGCTGCCCCTTGGCGGCCAGCTGAGGGTTGTACTGGATGGCGCCCGCGGAAGTCGTGCTTGTAGCTGTCGCGCTCGTCGAGGATGGCGCGGTCGCCGTAGTGGTCGTCGTTTGTGTGGCCGTCGCGGTCGGCGCAGAGGGCGAGGTCGTGGAAGTCGTGGATAGCCGGGAGAGCGCCACTACTGTCGCTATCACCACTATTACTATTCCGATTATTAGCGCGAGTGTGGGCCCGCGCATAGAAAGGGGGTTTTCCTGGTTTTTAAATTTTATTCTCCTTTATTTTAATAGTTTGTAATATACAGTTGTTTACTTTAATACACAATTGTTCACTTTTATAGAGATTATTAGAATCATATATATTATTACACATAGATTTATTTATTAATCAATAAATAATTCTACATAAGTTAATTCATTATTTAATAAATAACAGAAATGAAATATTTTTAAATATAGAAGCGAAAGCTTTTTAAGCCATGTTTACACCAAGATCCATGGGTGGCGAAAAGAACCTATCTGGCAGAGATTATGTGATGTGGTTCCTAATTATAGGCTTGGTGTTCCTCGTGTGGATGTGGGCCGGCGACTGGGGCGCCCCGCCCGTCAACCCCGGCGTCTCCCCTATTTCGCAGCATGTATTTGCGCCGTACACTGTTGTGTACGTAGGCGCTGGGGTCGTCACGGCGTTGTTCATGGGGTCCATGATATTCTTTGTATATAGGTTCAGGGAGAGGGAGGAATATGGAGAGGGCTAGGGCGATGGAGCTCGCTACGATCTTCGGCGCCGCCGCCGTGCTGGCGTACCTCGCCGTGTCGGCCGCAACAAATCTATACATAATAGATAACTACGGGACGCTGGCGGGGAACACCACCCATTCGGATTACATAGACATTAAGGTGGTGGCGCGGCAGTTCTCGTGGGAGTTCGTGCTCCCGAACGGAACCGTCTCCTACAATACTCTGACCATCAAGGCGGGCCAGCTCTACAGGCTGAGCCTCACCTCGGCCGACGTGCTCCACTCCTTCTACGTACCCGAGCTCGGTATTAAGTACGAGGCAGTGCCGGGCTTCACCTACATCCTCTGGCTCAAGGTGGATAGGCCGGGCGTCTACTATATCTACTGCGCGGAGTACTGCGGCGTGGGCCACTACCTGATGATAGGCAAGCTGGTGGTGGTGCCATGATCAGAGAGAAGATAATAGACTACTTAACCACCACCGAGGCGCATAAGATAGGCATACTCTACATCTTGCTTGCGATCGTCAACCTGGTGCTGGCCGGCTTGATGGCCTTCATGATAAGGCTCACCCTTGTGGTGACTCCGCCGGACACCAACGTGGCGACCACCGGCCTCATAACCGGCGACGAGTACTACTGGGTGGTGTCTCTCCACGGCTTGGCCATGTTGCTTCTCTTCGCCATGCAAGCCGTTGTCGGACTCGCCAACGTGGCCGTGCCGAAGCTCATCGGCGCGCCGGATCTGTACTGGCCTAGGATAAACGCCCTCTCCTTCTGGCTCCAGGTACCCGCCTCGGCGCTCATGTGGGCCGCCCTTCTATACGCCAGCCAGGGCGCCGGGCCCGGCTGGACCATCTATCCGCCCCTCTCGACCAACTACAGCGCCTCGCTGGGCATAGACTTGGTGCTGATGGCCATAATAATCGGCGGCATTTCCTCCACCCTATCCGGCATAAACTTCATCTTGACCATCACGAGGCTGAGGAGGCCCGACATAAGGATGTTGGATATGTCGCTGTTCGCCTGGAGCATACTGGCCATGTCCCTGCTCATGGTTGCGGCCCTGCCGCCTCTGGCCATGGGGGCCGTCATGCAGTTGATGGAGAGGCACCTAGGCTTTACGTTCTTCGCGCCCAATCCGAGCAACCCGCTGGCCTCAGGCGACCCCAGGCTGTGGCTACAGATATTCTGGTTCTTCGGCCATCCCGAGGTGTACATCCTCGTCCTGCCCGCCATGGGCGCCGTCTCGGAGGTCCTCCAGAGGTTTGCCGGGAGGAGGGCATACGGCTACACGGCCATCGCCCTCTCCTCGGTGGCCATAGCGGCCATAAGCTTTGCCGTGTGGGTCCACCACATGTTCGCTGTTTTACAGGACTGGATAGTGAGGGTGGCCTTCGCCGTGGCCACCATGGCCGTCGCCATACCTTCAGGCGTCAAGGTGTTCAACTGGGTGGCCACTCTGTACGGAGCCAGGATCAGGCTGAGAGCCCCCATGCTCTTCGTCCTGACCTTCATAGGCTTCTTCATAGTCGGCGGCGTCACTGGCGTCTTCTTCCCCGTGATACCCCTCGACCTAGACCTCAACAACACCTACTTCGTCCTCGGCCACTTCCACTTCGTGGTCAACGCCATAATGCTGGGGGCCCTCGGCATGTTGCTCTACTTCTTCCCCCATATCACCGGGAGGTGGTACGAGGAGAGGCTGGCCAAGGGCGCCTGGCTCCTCCTCACTGTCGGAGGCGGCATAACGTACACCTTCATGCTCGCCGTAGGCCTCATGGGCATGCCGAGGAGATACGCCGCGGTCCCAAGCCCCCAGTACTATCCGTACCACGTGGTCATGACCGCGGGCACGTGGCTGATAGCCGCAGGCGTGGTGCTCTATCTGCTGAGCTTGCTGTGGGGCCTCCTGCACGGCCGCCCCGTGGCAAATAGGGAGGATCCCTGGGGCGTGTCCAAGTTCGGCCTCAGAGACATAATCCCGCCGGCCGTCCATCCGCAACACATCCACACCCCGTGGCCCGCCATAGTGGGCCTGGCCACCATGCCGCTGGCCCTCGGGCTCCTCAACATCCTCACCGCCCTGCCCACCAGCATCCGCTACGGCGCGGCGTCGCCCTCGCCCGAGCTCGGCTGGGGCTTGGTGGCGCTCTTCGTCGCGTTGGGGCTGGCTTGGTTTAAACACGACATGGTCGACAGGGCGTTGGCCATGCGCGTCATGAACGGGGCGCACCGCATGGAGATCCCGAAGCCGCCGAGTATCTGGGGCGACCTAAGATCCACCATGGCGTGGGTGATATTCTCGGAGTCCGCTCTGTTCCTGACGTTGATATCCTCGGCCTACTACGCCAGGCTCATGCTATACCAGAACTGGACCGCCGCGCTCTCCCAAGCGCCGCACCTCCTGGCGCCTCTGTCCATCGCCATGTCGATCGCTCTGTGGGGCAGCAGCTTTACCGCCATGTCGGCGCGGCGCGCCTTCGTCCTAGGCAACGTGAGGAGGTTCTATCTGCTGGCCCTCGCCACGGTGGCCCTGGGCGCCTTCTTCGCGTCTTCGCAGTTCCTCGTCGAATATCCCTCGCTGATGCGCGAGGGCTTTACGCCGACCTTCTCCCTTGTCTCCATGTACTTCTACTCCATCGTGACCCTCCACGGATTCCACGTCTTGATGGGGCTCGCCTTCTGGAGCTTCGTGCTGCTTCTGGTCAAGCTGGGCTACTGGACGCCGAAGAGGCCAGACGGCGTGGAGGCCGTGGAGTACTACTGGCATTTCGTCGACGCGGTCTGGGTCCTGGTATTCACCACGTTCTACATAGGGGCCATCAACAGCCTGCCTCCGCCCGCCGCTCTGCACGCATGACGCCGCTGAGGGCCGTCTCGCTCGTCCTCGCCATCGCTTTGTTTATAGCCGGTCTGGTCCGGGGGATCTACACGGCGCTGAGGGGAGACTTCCAGCCCGACTGGGTCGCCGCCCTCTGGACTTTGGCCGGCATGGCGTACTCATACGCCTACTTCGCCAAGTGGTACGAGAGATGGCTGAAAGAATAGAGAGAATAAAAAGAATAATAAAGCTCGTGGTTTTTTCTCTCTCCCTGGTCTTCGTCCTGCTCTACGCCCGGGGATGGGATCCCTTGCAGCCCAGCTACCAGCCGTTGTACCCCACCGAGATCAGGTACGGCTGTGTCAACATCACGTTGCCCAAGGCGGTCCTCTACGACCAGTATGGACAGGCCGTGGAGTTTCCGCCCCAGGGGATCTACATATTGTCCTTCGGCTATACCTACTGCCCTGATGTGTGCCCCATCACGTTCTCCATACTTAACGAGACGTGGCTTCTAGCCAAGCTGCCGATATATGTGGTGACGGTGGATCCTGAGAGGGATACGCCGGCCCGCCTGAGGGCGTTTGCGGAGGGCGGTCACTATCCCTTCATCTTCCTGACGGGGCAGGAGGCGGAGCTGGAGAAGATCTGGAGAGCCGCAGGCGTCTACGTGGCCAAGGTGAGGTCAGGCGACAGCTACGTCATATACCACGACGTGGTGTTTCTGATAGTGGTTAACGGAACCGCCCGGGGCTACGCCGCCGGGTTGCCCAGCCCCACCTCTCTGCTGGAGCATCTCGAAGCCTGTCTTGAAAAATAGGGCGCCCATTAGCAGAATGCCCGCGGAGATCAGGAGGAAGCCCAGCCTTATGGGAAACAGGCCGGCGCCCAACGCATAGAGCGCGGCGGAAACCACGCCGGACCTCCGGAACACGGCCGTCGCTATGTTCCAGTAAAACCACGCCGAGATCAGCCAGAAGGCGGTCACCACCAAGGCGTCTTCCCTGCTGAAGGGGTAGAGGGCCAGGAGGAGCCTTATGGGCGTCACGCCCAGTAGGGCAGATGTGAGGAGAGACGCCGCGCCGGCCGTGACCAGCCAGAGCAACGCGTCCCTTCGCGGCGCCAGCCTCTGGAACACGAGGAAGAGCAATATGTGCGCGGCTATGGAGACAGGCACCACCACGCCCTCGAGCACGAAGGCCAGAGCGCCGACGCCGCCGAGAAGTCTGTAGAGATCCTCCTCCATGCTACAGCTGGCTGAACAGAGTTATGAAGGCGTCCACGAGGTCCCACCTGACGCAGGGATACCTCTCGGCCACAGCCCTCAGCACCTCCGGCTTTATGCCGGCGGCCGCCGTGGGCGCTAACGCCGGGCTGAGCCTGACCTCCCTCACGACGTGTATCGCGCGGGCCTCCTCCTCGGCGACCGTGCGGTGGAAATACCTCGGCCGCTGAACCAGCCTCAGAGGATAGAGCTCGCCGGCCTCGATGAGCCTCTCCAGCCAGTACTGCAAAGTCCCTACGGAGATTCTGAGCTTGCGCGCAAGCTCCCTGAAGTGGGGAGCGGGACACCGCTTGACGTAGTCCACAATAGCCTCGTAGTACATAGAGGGGACCGAGGACCTAATTTAAAGCTTAGACGCCTATCCAGTTATGTTTATATAGGGTCCTGCGCCCTTTGGAGCCGTCACCGTTAGCCTCCTGCCGTCTGAGAGGATCAGCTCGAGCGTCACGCTGTTTCCTATCTGGGACACGTTTCCTATCAAGTGGATGTGGTAGGAGAGCGGGCCGACTCTGACGGTGGAAAATGGGCCGGCGCATATGCGGTTCACCTCTTTCATGATGGCAATGGTCCCGTTGATGAACTCCGTCCTGTGTAGCTCGACCTCTAGGCCTGCCGGGGCCTTCACCCCGACTATGCAGACCTCCCTGAGGCCCCAGTTGGCGAAGTTGAAGCCGACGATGGCGGAGTCCGGCGGCACCACGTCCACGAACGCATTGCTTATCACCACCGGCGGCTGGACAACGAGCAGAACGACCACCGCGGTCGCGACGACCGCGATCGCCAGCGGAAGAAGCGCCTTCATGGCTGATGGATTATGGACATATTTAAGAATATCGCCGAAGGGGCGCCTTCATGGAGCAACCATTAACAGCACCAGGAAGATTGCGAGCGTTGGGTTGGAGGCCTTGAACATCAGCCAGAAGGATCTATCGTCCCGGGCCTTCAGCGCTCTGGCGGATGTGTAAATGCTCACGGCCACGAGCATCGCGACGACTGCCGATAGGTATAGGCCGCCTAGAGCCACGGCGAGGGCGGCCATGTAGGCTGCGGCCAGCATGTTCATGACCGCTATCAGCGCCACGGCCGTCCTCTCGCCTACCACCACCGGCAACATGGGGATCCCGGCCCCTCTGTAGTCGTCACGCCGCGCGTAGGCCAGGGACCATATGTGGGAGGGAATCCAGAGGTAGACGGAGAAGGAGAGTAGCATGCCTGCGAGGTCCAGCGGCCTCGCCGCCACGTAGCCCGCGAGGAATGCCGCGTTGCCCGCCACGCCGCCCAGAAGCACGTTCAGCCAGCTCCTCCTCTTCAGCAGAACCGTGTACACCACGGCGTAGGCAAACCAGCCGAGCGCCACCACGGCCGCCGGGAGCGGGCCTAGGAACATAAACGCGAGGATGAGGCCGGCCGCGGATAGGGCCGCCGAAAAAGCCAGCGCATTCCTCGGCTTTATTCTGCCCGCAGGCAACGGGCGGCCGGCGGTTCTCGCCATGAGGGCATCTATGTCCTTCTCCCAGTAGTGGTTGAAGGCTGCCGCTCCCCCCGTCGACAGGATCCCCACGAGGACCAGCGCGGCCAAGACGCCGGGATTGGGGTTGCGGCCCGCGGCGTAGACGTATCCGGCCACGGACGCCAGCACCAACAGCCAGATGACCCGGGGCTTCAAAAGGATTAGATAGTCCCTCATAGCCGTTTTGTATCATCCACTATTAATGTTTTTAGGGCGGCCCTCCAGGAGGGCGGTCGTGAAGAAGACTAGGGCGGCGAAGTTGAGGAGGTGGTCCAGCGGGATATCCCCCACGTACAACGTGACGTCTGCGTACACGGAGAGGGCGGTCTGTCCGGCGAAGAGGAGGCCGAAGGCGACGGCCAAGTTCAGGAGGCGCCTTCCGCCAGCCCGTCGGTATGCCTTCACGGAGAGGCAGAGGGGGGCGGCCGCCATGGCGGGAGTTAGGAGATGGAGGAGATGCCCCAGGGTTAGGTTGCCGGCGGGCACCACGACGGCAATAAGCACGGCCGGTATAATTAAGTAGATCCGCCTCATAGGCCACGCCCGGACGCCGCGATCAAGCCCGCCGCCACGAGGGACGCATACCAGAGCGCCGTCGCTGGGAAGAGGAGGGGGGGCACATGCGCCGAGGGATCTGTAGAGGTAGGCCCCCACGGATCCCAGCGTCAGCAGGTACGGATCCGCCCAGGCGATTCCCGCAAGGCGGGCCGCCGAGAGGGGGTTCATGGGGAGGGCGGCGGTTTATTGTACTATCGAGCGGCTGAGCGCCAGAAGGGCCAGAAGGGCCGTCAGCGGCATGGCGAGCGTCGCAGGGTCCATGCGGCCTGCGGCTAGGGACAGGGAGTAGCCTAGGACGAGGGCCGCCGTGAGTGTCGTGGAGACCGTCACGCCGGACCTGGCCGCGGTCGAGAGCAACGCCGACGCGGTGGAGGCCGCCGCGAAGTAGGCCGAAGTGGGGGGCACCAGCCACAGCTCGGGGGGCCTCAACGTCGCGGCGTAGCAAACCGCCGAATAGACCAGGGAGGCCGCCAGCGCGGCCGAGAAGAGCGTCACGAACTTGGCGGCCGCCACCTTCTCCGGCTGCCTCAACAGCCTGAGCCCGTCTAGGGTCCCCAGCTCCTCCTCCCGCAGAACCTGGACGTATCCGTAGAGCGCAGCCGCGACGAGGTTCACGGCGGCGAGCCCGGCGGCGTAATGCTCGGCGAAGATGAAGCCTAGGGCGGAGGCTATCAGGAGCGCTGACGCCAGGGCCTCCCGGCTCCTCGCCAGAAGCTTGAGCTCCCTCTCTACGTAGGGCCGCATGTCGGCGCCGCGGGGCGCAACGCGCCGTCCCTCAGCTCGAACCAGGCGGCCGCGCCGATCTCAACGTAGTCGCATGTAGACGACGCCGTGACCACCGCGGGCCCTCCGAACCTCCGCACAACCTCGGCTACGGCGCGCCTTCCCTCGGAGTCGAGGCCCAGCATGGGCTCGTCCAGGAGGAGCGCCTCGGCCTGCCCGAGGAGCGCCCTGGCCAGATCGGCGCGCCGCCTCCAGCCGTAGCTCAGATGCGAGAACTTGGCGCGGAGATACCTCTTGAGGCCGAACATCTCCACAACCTCTCCGTACTCCGCGCCGAGCGCCCCCGCGTAGAACCTCAGGTTCTCCTCCACGGTGAGGTCGGGATGCATCATGGGCTGCTGGAGCGCTACGCCGACGCGGCCCGGCCGCCTCACCTCGCCGCGGGTGGGCGGGACGAGGCCGGCGAGTATCTTGACGAACGTCGTCTTGCCGGATCCGTTGGCGCCGTATATCACGACGACGTCCCTCACGTCGAGGGACACGCCCCTGAGCACCCACCCGGAGGAGTACCGCTTCCACACGTCAACCGCCTGCACAATACAGAGACAGACAGGTTTTTAATATGAAGCGTCTATTTAACCTGTGGAGGATGTTGTCCAGGTTACGCTGTACAAGACGAGGATAGGCCATGTGTATAAACTGACGAGGGGAAGAATCGGCCACATCTACCCCCTTCGGCGCGAATATGGCAGTGAGGGTAAGACTGAGGGTTAAATCTAGGCTTACGGGGTCTGTCGTCGAGACCTCCGCCTTAGTCAACAGCGGGTTTGAGGCGGAAACGTCGCAGCTCCTCTTACCCACTTCACTAGCCAGACAGCTCTCGCTTTATCCGCCGCCCCCTACTGCGAGCCTGATCGAAGTCGGAACGGCCGGCGGCCCTGTGAGAGTCTTCCTCCTGAGAGACGCCGTGGATGTGTGGGTGTCCGCAGGAGACGGAGAGGTGGGCCCCAGGTCCGCCGACGTTATAATATCGGCGACTGAGACAGAGGTGCTTATTAGCGATAAGCTTGCCGAGGATCTCGGCATAGTGTTAATAGCGCCTGGGTCGGGGAAGTGGAAGTTCGCCGATGATCCGCCAGACGTAATTAGATATAGCGAAAGGCCGCAGTACTGGTAGCCTATCGGCGGGTTTTTACAGATGGCGAAAGCCCGCCCTCTAGGGCGGGGAGGAAGTCGTACGGAGACCTATAGCTAAGTCATCGCACTACCCGATGGATCACAAGTTCCTATGTTATGTATTGCGCGTTATGTATTGCGCTCTGACCCTGACGGCGTCTGCGTCTAATTTTGCATTATGGAAGCCCACACACGCGGAACGCCCACACGCGGCCCCAAGCGTCTAGCAGCCATCCCCGGCCGCTTTGTTGCCTCTCTAGCCGACCTGTCGAGCTTGGCGGAGCCCAACGTCTACGCGCCTTCATATCTTCGATTACGTACAAGTGGAGATATGCCGCAAGGACCTTTAAGGCTCCCCCGGCGGCTTTGTAGAGCTTCTTGCTTGATTGCCCGCACGGAGTCTGCCGACGCTTCTCCCTCCTTTAGGTACATCCAAGTCTACGGCCCGTTGATGATTCATATCTCCATAATGCTTTCTCCCCTAAATCTCCATATGTAACCCCTGAATGATGACTGTAACTGCGATAGTATTATGTAAAAAATATTTACAAATAATGGAAAGCCTCGCCCCTCAGGACGGAGATGGAGGAAAGCTTTTTATAAGCACTTCTGCCATCAAGCCTCCTTGTGGGGGCGGACGACCCGCGGTGCTGGCCCGGGTAGCCCCATGACCACGCCCGAGGGGCCGTTGAAGGCCGGGCGAGGGCGCCGATGGGCCGCCCCGAAGAAAACCCTCGTCCCTCGGGGCGGGGAGGAGGTCAGGTAACATAGTTCGGTCTAAACAGTCCTGCTCTGCGACGTTGGGTCTCGAGGACTTCCATGCGCGGGTTGGACTTCACCTAGTTGCCGGCGTAGCGGCGAGACGAATCTGCGGCCTTACGCCCCAACTTCGCTCCACAGGCTTTTACTGCTTTCAGCAATTCAGTCGGACACTGCCAGCGGCAATATCAATAAGAGTACCTATGTATCGTTCAGCCATAGAGAACAGAAAGGAGCTTTGCATTCGCGGTTTCTGTTATAAAGATTTATAATTCGCAACACGGCGACTTTGTGGAGTTTTGGGATATGGTTATGGGCATGTTGAGCCAGGCGCCGTTGGTAGCAGTGGCGGTGGCGGTACTCTACGTTTTGTTCAGCAGGGATATGGCCAAGTTGGAGATACGGCTGGACAGGCTCGATGAACGTATAGACAGAGTTGAAGAGCGACTCGGCCGTCTTGAGACCGCCTTCCAAATCTATAACTCTACTCTCCTAAAGGTTTTATCGCGGAAAAGCGTGCTGGCGGAGACGGAGGTGGAGGCCCTTGCTAGCCTCCTTCTCTTCTACGTCCCCCCTGCTAGGTCTAAGTACTTTACGGAGGAGGTGCGCCAGCGGCTCATCGAGATCTTGAAGGCTGTTAAGGAAGGCAAATACACCGCTACCGACGTGAAGGAGCTTAAACAGATCTCGGAGCTTATAGAAAAGGAGGGGCGGGAGGCGCGCCGCAGAGACCTCCTCGAGTACAATCTCAAACTCCAGATGCTCATCGCGATACTAGAAGGCAGGCTGGCGGCAAAGGGCGAGTGGCCGCAGGATTGGCCTTGGTGACCGCACATCGAGCCCTGACCCCCCCAGGCGAGATGCCGCTATTGGAGACGCCCACGTCTACCCTCACTGGCACCTCGGGCCGGTGCCCTGGCGGCTTAAGCCGGTACGCCGGCCTCTGAGCCGACTGGGCTTGGATTGCCGTGGGTCGGTTGGGACAGACCGCCGCGTCACGCGGAATGGGCGTCAGTCAACCGTTGCCCGACGCCAACATCATCGCTAAAGCATTTAAGCCCATCCCATAGTCGTCCCATGGCCGTTGAGGCCATAGAGAAGCCGCTCCCCAAGCCCTCCGACGAGGGCTATATAGAGGCCCGTCTCCTTGAGGCTCTCGTGGAGGCCCGTCTGGCGCTTCGCTTTCTTGAGGAGGGCCTTACGAGGAACGCGGCCGGCAAGGCCTTTCAAGCCTGGAGGGCCCTCCTGGCGGCCCTACTGCGCCTAGAGCTGGAGAGGCTCAAGGCGTTGGCCAAGACCGAGGAGGAGCGCCGCTGGCTTGAGACAACGGCGGCGCCTAGGGTCCCCACGATCAAGATGGTCGCGCTTTCGCTCATGCTCGAGAAGGCCGGCCACGAGGGCATCGCGGCCTGGACCGCCGTGGCCCTCGACCTCCACGACTACCAGTACAACGGGCCGGATCCCGACATGGCCCTCTCTAAATACACGTCGCGGGAATCCGCCGCGGCTGACGTGGTCGAGTTTCTGCAGGAGCTCGCAGAGCGCGTTGAGGCGTTCAGAGGGCACTTCAGGCGAGTAGAGGAGCTCGAGAGGGCGCTGGGGGAGCTGAGAAAAGCCTTAGCGTTGTGGGTAACATAGGGAAGATATTTAAGCGGGAACCTCGCCGCCCCCATGGCCGTTGAGGCCATAGAGAAGCCGCTCCCCAAGCCCTCCGACGAGGGCTATATAGAGGCCCGTCTCCTTGAGGCTCTCGTGGAGGCCCGTCTGGCGCTTCGCTTTCTTGAGGAGGGCCTTACGAGGAACGCGGCCGGCAAGGCCTTTCAAGCCTGGAGGGCCCTCCTGGCGGCCCTCCTCAGGCTGGAGCTCGACAGGCTTAAGTCTCTGGCGAAGACTGAGGAGGAGAGACGTTGGCTCGAATACACCGCGGTGCCTAGGGTCCCCACGACCAAGATGAGGGAGCTGGCCCGTCTGCTGAGGGGGGCTGGCCATGAGGGCGTGACCGCCTGGACCGCCGTGGCCCTCGACCTCCACGACTACCAGTACAACGGGCCGGATCCCGACATGGCCCTCTCTAAGTTCGGGAGTAGGGAGGAGGCTGTGGAGTACGTCTTGAGGCTTGCGGGCGAGGTGGCGAGGCGCGTCGAGGCCCTTAGGGGCAGGGTCAAGCGGCCCGACGAGCTGGACAAGGCGCTCGCGGAGCTTAGAGGCGCCCTGGGGCGATAGCGCCGTCGAGGCCGCCGCAGGCTTGAGGACGCGACCGTACGACGGACCTCTCGGCCTCCTCATCGCCGAGATGGCGCGCAGCACCTTCCTAGGCCGACTGCGGCGAATCAGGCTCGTCGAGGCCTATCTCCTCCGGGCGGTTGAGATAGCTCCGCCGATTACCGCCAGGGCGGCTCCTATCCAGACGAGGTTCACGAACGGTATCAGCTTCACCAAGATCGCATAGCCCGGAGGATTCAGGGCGAGGAGCTCGCCGACCTCGCTCGCCGTCAGCGGCCTCCCGACGTATACGGAAAGGAGGAGCCAGGCGCCCAACGCGTTGCAGTTCTCGAGGTTCGCGCGCGCCGTCTCTACGAGGAGGCGCGGCACCAGCGTGTTGCCCCACTGCGTCACGTTTGTGGTCACCGCGATGTATATATCGTCGAGGCCCCGCGGCTGGGCGACCACGCCGGGGACGAGGCCCCTGATCAGCTTGAACTCGCCGGCCGCCTCGTAGCGGATCTCCACGTCGACCGGATTCCCGCCCATCGACAGACGGACCACCTCGCCCATATAGTTCAGGGCGGTGGTGTTGAGGCCGCAGACGAAGATCGCCGAGGCCGGCCCGTAGGGCGAGGGGCTGAAGAACAGCGGCCTGTCGCCCCTGCCGATGATCCCGACCAGCAACCTGCCCGCGGGCGTGTCCACGGTGGAGTTTACATATATCCAAGTCCCGCCGACGGAGTAGACCCCAGGCGAGAAGTTGCCGAAGGCGACCGCCAGGTCGGTGCCATTTACGTCGAAACTCCGGAACACAACTCTGCCGGCCAAGTCGCGGACGGCGCCGACTATGTCGGCCAGATCGCCCGAGACGTAGCTCTGCAGGTACGGCGGAATCGAGACCACCTCGCGCGGCCCGACTGTCTCGGCCCCCATAATGCCGATGTGCACGTCGCCGTAGGGCAGAAGCGGCACCAACACCCTCTCCCCCACGTCCACGGGGATTATCGCCGCGTACTGCGTGTGATATGCGTAGGGCCCGCTGAGCGCGACGCCGGCGACGAGGATGGACAGGCCGAGGTGGGCGATCGAGGGGCCCGGCGACTTCCTGATCCGCACGGCGGACGCTGCGGCGGCGCCTACGGCCAGCAGTACGAGCAGATATATGGAGAGGTTGGTGAGGGGCTGGCTCAGCGGGGACCACGGCCTAACCAGCCAGAGCGCGACCGCCGTGGGCACCGACACGCCGGCCCACAGGGCTGCGTACTTCGCGCCCAGCCATCTCTTGACCATGAGGAGGAGGGCGCCGGCCGTGGCCGGGATCAGCACCGGATGTATTAAGTCTATGGCGCCGTCGCCTGAAGGCGCCGTCGCCGACGCGCCGACGAGGGAGGCCGCCAGCGAGGGGGCCAGAAGCCAGTATATGTAGATGCCTAGGCCGAGAGGCCCCAGATACGCGGGGTCCCGGCTCCTCTCCCCGGCGAGGCTGATGATCCCCAAGACGAATAGGAGCAGGGAGGGCACCAGAGCGGCTCTCCCGGTCCAGACGATGCCGACGAAGGAGTGTAGCGGGGAGACGCCGCTGTAGGTGACCGCCATCACCAGGAAGACCGCGGCGGCGGACATGTATATGGCCGAGCGACTTCCCTCGTGTAGATACGCCGTCAGGAAAAGCCACAGGACGAGGAGGGAGGTCTCCACCGGGTCCCAGGCCCAGTAGCCGCCCCAGCCGAAGGTGGTGTAGGACCAGTAGGCGCCCAACGCCAGGCCGGCCGTGGCGGTGGTCCAGGCGAGGCGCATTAGGGGCCGGGCTAGCCGTCTCTCCGCCAGCGCTGAGAGCACGAGGGCGTAGGTCGTCACGACGAGCATGGGGTGGGGGACGGCCCACGGGCTTCTCAGAAGCGGGTTGAGGCCGATGCCCGGCCCCCCGCCGTCCCACCTGGCGAAGGCCCCCGTGGCTACGGCGGCCCCGAGGAAGGCAACGCTGACCGCCGCGGCGCGCCTGCTCCTGGCCGCGAGGGCTACGGCGCCCGAGACGGCCGACACGTAGAGGAACACGCCGCCGACGTTCACGAGGGAGGCCGCCAGCCTGTAGTAGAGAGGCATCCCGGCGGACGTGTTTGCATATACGTCGAGGAAGGAGAAATCGAGCGCCAGAAAACGGCTGAGGTAGAACCCCCAGGCCGCAATGCCCAGAGCCCCGAGAAGCCACAACACGCCGCAACCCCGGTGCGCCTATTTAAACATTGCAAAATATTTAATTAGGAAATATCGTCTCACCATGCGGATCAGAGACCTCTCGGCTGGCGTCCTCGCGGCAGTTTATGCATTTCTTCTATCCTTTCTGGCGCTGAGGGGGCCCTTCCCGGCTCTTGTGCCCCTCGGCAGCCCCACGGCCTATAGAAACCTCTATATCCATGTGCCGCAGTCCATAGTCGCGCTGTTGCTGGCGATCGCCGCCGCGGCGGTCGCCGTCCTATATCTGTTGAAGCCCACAGAGCGGAGGTTTAGGGTCATGGACAGAGCCGCGGTCCTCGCCGCCGTGTTCTCCTGGCTCAGCTTCTTCACGGGCACGGCCTGGGCGGTGGAGTCGTGGGGCTCCGCGTGGTCCGGCGACCCCCGGCAGCTGTCGGTCGGCGTGATGGCCGTGCTCTACACGGCGTACGTGATCCTGAAGAGGTCGGTGGAGGATCCCGACAGGCTGGGGAGGCTGGCTGCGTCTTATCTCGTAATCGCAGTGGCGTCCGTCCCCGTGACGTTGATCGTGCCGTCGATCCTCCCGTCTCTACACCCGGCAACGGGGACGGCCCTGCCGGAGCTGGCGCCGGCCATCGGAATGTGGTACTCCCTCGCGTTGATCCTCCTGCTCGCGCTCTCGGCCGTCCTCCTTGCCGGCGGCACGATACCCAGGCCCTTCGCGCTCGTCGCCCTGGCTCTGACGGCCGCGACGGGCGCCTATCTGCTCTGGCAGAACGCCCAGCCCCTCTACAGAGTCCTCAACGCTACCATCTCGGGCGGCACTATATATGTATATACGGACAAGGGGGGGCTCACCATTCCTCTAGACAAGGCGCCCGTAAGCCCCCTCGTTGTGAACGGGACGGTGGCCTTGGTGGGGCACCTCCTCAACAGACAGGGGGAGGTGGTGGTGCATTGGTCGGTCGGCCTCGACCTGCTCGCCACGGGGATCGCCGTCATGCTCATAAGCATGTTTGTGAGGAGGGGCCATGAATAGGTTGCTGCTCCTCCTGGCGGCGGCCGTGGCCGTGGCGGGCGGCGTGCTGTCGTTGATCAAGGCGTCGGGGATTGTGGACGTCTCGGCGCTTAGCGGCTTGGCCGAGCCTGCCGAGGTCACCGTGTCCGGCCACCTGGAGTCGGTCAATATAACGAGCCGCTACGTGGTGCTCGTCCTAGCTGGCGGGGGCTTCAAGATAACGGCGGTGGCTGACAGAAACACGGTGGAGGCCCTCTACGGCCCCATAACGCCTAGAAACTTCGAGTCCACCGTGGTGGTGAGAGGCCTCTACATACCCGCAAACCGAACCCTGGTCGTGGAGTCCATACTTAGGGGATGCCACTCGGCCTACTCACAGACGGCGGCCAACATCAACACATGACCCCGGAGGGCCCCGGGGAGGGCGGCGGCCTAGACGGGGTCGGGCTCCTCTACATAGCGCTGGCCCGCCTCTTCGACAAGCCGGCGCTGGCCTTCGCGACGGGCGCCATATACGCCGCCGGCGCTCAGGTTGCCTGGATGGTCGGGAGACAAGCGCCGCCCAGATTACGGCGTTGCAGAAACGCATGGGAGGTATCTCCCCAGAGACCATAGGAGGGGCATGGATCTGTGCGATTCTATTTAAAAATATATTCATATCTGTACTCTTAAGAACATATGGCTATTCCTGTGACTGGTGTCAATATTTATAAAGGGAGATCATATATGTCTTATGCAATTTCTTAAGCTCTATTTAAGACCTTGCGATAAGATTCCTCGGGACGCCGTTGCGTATCTAGGTTTTCGCGTGGGAGATGGAGCGATATATCACATACTCAGGAGGCCCAGCGGCGTCCACATAGCCGCCGCTAAATGCGACGAGTGTCTTTTCTATAAGCTCATGACGCGGTCCTATGTCCTCGGCACGCCTATGATAGTAGACGGCAGATTGCGCGTGATCGTGGCGGACAGCCGCGCGGTCAGGAAGCTGGTGGACGAGCACGCGAGCCAGGCGGTCAAGGCGAAGCCGCTGAAACCGGCCGACGTGATGCTCACCAAGAGGCAGAGGGAGATCCTCGCCGCATTGGCCAACGGCCACAACATAAGCTCAGCCGCGCGGGCCTCCGCGGTCTCTAAAACCGCCGTACACAAGACCTTCAGGAAGACGTTGCGGAAACTAACCCTGCTGATGAGCTAGCTTCTGCAGAGCCCTCTTCACGAGCCTATAGGCGGCCGGCTTCGACACGCCCAGCGTCTCGGCAACTCTCCTCAAGCCGCCTTCCGCAAAGAGCCCAAGGGCCTCTCTCTGCCTCGCCGACAGCGGCGCCCTTCTTAAAGACGCCAGCTGCGAGATGAAGAGAGGGTAGCGGTCTTTATCTCCGATGCTCAGCCTCCTGGCGAGGGCCTTGGGGTATAAAAACTTGAAGATAAAGACGCCGTTTTCAAACCTCGGCTGATCCACAAGAGGGGCGACGCTCAACGTCTCGCGGAAGCAGGCTCTACAGATATGCGGACGACCTTTGTTGCCGGCATCAAAGTAGTGGACAACTCCATACTTCTGTATACTAAAATTTAAATTAAAATCATCTAGATATTCACATAAAATATATAAGATATATGATATATTTTATGGCTTACAACAGTCACTTTCATCGAAATTGAAATAATTTAATTTTTAAATTTTAGGCGATGGGATCGGCGGCGACGTTTTTTATCGCCATATCGCATCGCACATGCTCCAGATCGTGTATGGAGTTTCGGGGGCGTTGTCCCTCGCCGCGGCTCTGTATCTCCTCTACTCTTACACGCGCAGAAAGGAGCTGGCGGACGTCTTCGCGGCGGCGGGCTTCGCCGTCTACTTCGTCCTAGCCCTCCTGATGGAGGAGCAGATACCGCTCGGGTCGCCTCTGGCCGCGCCCCTAGGCGACCTATTGCCGTTGTTGATTTCGCTGGGGGTCTTCAAGCTCGTGCTTCCGAAGTTCTGGAAGTACTACGCGGTCTTCGCGGCTATGGGGATGGCGACTATCGCCGCGGTGAGGGCCGCCGTGGCTGTGGTACACGGCGTGGCCGGCCTCGTGATAATCCTCTTCCCCATATATGCCGTTGCGAGGAGGCGCATGACGCCGCATTTCCTAGGGATCACGCTGGGGGGTCTCGCTATGGGCATCAACGGCGCCGCGCTGGCGTCGGCAGAAGTGGCCCATCCAATACTCCCGCTCGGGCTTGCGGCGGCTCTGTTGCCGTGGGCGCTCCTGCTGATGGTCATCTTCTTTGCGTACGGGTTCACGCTGGGGCGGAAGAAATGACTTAGCCGTCCCCCCGTGCTACCTGCAACAACCGCCGAGCTAGTTGCTACACTCAGAGTTTCTAAAGGCGGCTGTCTCGTTATTGATGTACTGGCGCTGCCTACGACGCGCTTAAAACGACGGCGGGGCGCGCGTTGAAGAAGATCAGGTAGGGCGAGGGGCTTGGGGCCGAGGGCATCTCTATTATCGGCAACATCGTGGGCGAGCTAGAGGAGATAAGGGCGGAAATCGCTGGGCTGGATGGTAAACTCGACAGGACCAACTGAGCCGTTGCTCGAGGAAAGCCGATGGACCGCTACCTTCTGCGTCGGCCAGTCCGCCAGATCAGATTTGGGGAGATGGCCAACGTCGGGAAAAAGCCGGTTTCGGCAGCCGGCTTTTTCCACATATACAAATTTTTAAGTTATCTGCTTTCTTTGTTTAATGTTGACCACTACGCGCAGGCGGTTGCTGGCGGCGACCGCCGCGGTGGGGATTTCTGCGGGCCTTATAGCCCTGGCGCAGAACCTGGAGTACCTCAAGCCGCTTGTCCAGTTCATGGACACTCGGTTGCAGTACCCGGACAGAAGCTGGGAGGAATACTACAGGAGGCGGTGGCAGTATGCTGTCTTCCTCATACCACGCCCAAGTCGCCCCTCGCGCAATAAAATAAATACTTGAAAAAACCCCTTTTTCATGCGGAGGCTTGCCTTCATCGCATATCTGCTCGTCATCTGGACTTCCTTCACCGGCGCCCTGACGGCGGGCCTCGGCCAAGGGTTCGACTTGGGCACGGCGTGGCCCGGCGCCCTCTCCAGGCTCCTCGCGGCCGTGGCCTCCGGGAGCTTCGAGCCTATCCATAGGTTCTCCACCGTGGCCGCCGGGCTGGCCGTGTTCGCGGCGGCTGTTTGGTACCGGCGCCGCGCCCCCCTCTTCGCCTTCGGCTCCGCCGCCTCGCTGGTGGCCACCGCCTTGACCGGCCGCGTGGTGCTCCTCGCCTTGGGCGGCGACGTGCCGGAGCCCTGGGCCTACATGGTCTATCCCGCCAACAACTTCTTCGCGTTCCTCACAGCCTTCTTCGCCTTGGCCCTCGCCGTGGAGGAGGTCAGGTGGAGGCGGCGCGTCCTCCTACGCGGCGCCGCATTTTGGAGCGTAGCGGCCGCCCTCTCCGGCGCCTATATGCTCGGCGTCCAGAAGATCGAGCGCGTGCCGTTTCAATACGCCCTCGCGCTGACGCCCAGCTCGGCCCCCCTCCTCCTGCACATAGCAGCCGCGGCGCTCGCCATCGGCATCGCCGTAGCGGCGTCCCTCTACGGAAGCGGCTGGATGAAGTACGTCCTGCTCGCGGCTGCGGCGATGCAGGCGGTGGTAGGGATTCTGATGTACTTCGGCGCGTTGACGAGCACGTGGGCCCCGGGACCCCAGACGGCCCTCCACACGATGTTCGCCCATCTGATGGCCACGATCTCGGCCGTGGCGTACCTAAAGGCCCGCCGCGTTGGTTAGCTGTAGGCTTATGCTCACACGGCCGTGGTAGCTGTATTTTGATAACAAAATTTATATACATATCCATCTCCATCGGCATGAGCGCGAGACAGGCGCGGGCGAACATAGCCGTGGCGAAGGACGCGGCCGACGAGCTGGCCAGGGTGGCGGAGGAGCGCGGCATGACCCAGTTCGCCCTGGCCTCCGAGCTACTCAGGCTGGGCCTGGAGCTGGTCAAGAACGGCTACGACTCGCAACAGGTCCGCGAGCTCCTCACGTTCTACAGGATGATGTCGGAGCTGGAGATAGTGCCGATTCCCGGCCGTCTCCTCGATAAGATGATAACAGATATGTACAAGATGAACAGCCAGGCGATGGAGCAGCTCTGGTGCGAGGCCGGCAGGATGCTGGCAGGGTACATAAAGGCCCTCTTCGGCGATCTGAGCGGCGTCGCCTCGCTGGTGCCCTACCTCGCCAGAATACTCCCCTCGAAGCGTTTCGAGGTCAAGGTGGCCGAAAACAACGCCGTCATAGACGTCGTGGGTATAGGCTACGGCATAGAGAGCGTCCAAGTGAACGCAGTAGCGGCGCGGTGCCTGCTGGAGGAGTTCGGCTACAAGGTGGAGAAGGTGATCACGGCCCCCGGGGTCCTCAAGATAGAGGCCTCAAAGTGAGGTACGACAGGTACAGAAGCGCCGCCAGCTCAACGGCCTCGTAGACGCCGTACGCCCGGAGCCGCCTCTCCGTCGCGAACCTGCCCAAGACGCCGGTCAGATAGGCCGCCGCGCCGGCGACGTGTATCGGCGCGAAGACCGCGGCAAGCGGCGGGGCGTAGGGATACGCCGCTATCCAGTACACCGCCTCGAAAAGGGAGATGGGGACCCCCGCCTCCCTGGGTATCGGCGAGCCCCTGAGGCCGAGATACGCGCCCGCGACGTGTATGGCCACCATCAGCGCCGTGGCCAACGCCAGAATCATGCGCCGAGCCTCCTCCTTACCTCCTCCAGCGTCTTCAGCCACTCCTCGTGGCGGTTCTCCCTCTCCACGTCCTCCACCGTCTTGCTGCTCTCCACCTCGTGCACGTTCGCCTCCAACATGGGGAAGAGCACGCCGTTTTCCTTGTCTATATGCTGGGCGATATGGTCGGCGTAGAGCCTGGCCGCGTCCAGAAGCTCGGCGAACGCGTTCTCGTCGCCGGACCTCCAGGCGAGGTAGAGCTCCTCCATGCGCCTCGCGAGGAACCGCCCCACGCCGTGCTCGCAGGCCATGACCTGGATAGGTCCCCCCTCGTATGGGAACCCGCCGCGCACAGCCCCGTGGAAGAGGATGAACTCCTCCACGGAGTGGTGACACGCGTCCACGAAGCCCTGGGCGAACTTAACCAAGTTATGAAGCGCCTCGGCATCTCTAGCCTCAAGGGCCTTGTAAAGCAGCTGGAGAGCCTCCAGAATCCTGTCGTGGTGCTCCCTCAAGGCCCCGGTTATATACTTCACGCGGATCCGGGCCATGGGCCCGCGCTGGTATGCTGATTAAAACACTTCTGGTTAACCATGTTAACCTGCATACATAGTTATACATTAATAGATTTATGTATATATATGTGAGATTCTTAATTCGATTTGGATCAAAATAGAAGGAAAACTTAAAAACGGTTTTGTTCTTTATTTCTATGCCCGAGAAGGAGGACGAGGGGAGGGGCGCTCTCGTGACCATGTTGATCTACGGGAGCATCTTCGCAATACTTTGGTTTATTGTATACATAATAGCGCTAAGTAGGGGCATTGTGGGGTAGTATGGCGATCCACAGAGAGGAGAAGATCTGGGCCGCCTTCATCCTCGGCATGACTGTGGTGTTCCTGGCGGCTCTAGCCTACGCGGCGTGGGGTCTCGGCTTCACCACGCCGTATACAGTACAGCATGTGCCGGTCAAAAACGCCACCGAGTTCCTGAAGCCCGGCGTAGATTGCGTAAACCCCAACGTGAAGAAGGTGGAAAACAACGTGGTTGTGTGCGAGGACGGCAGGTACTACGTAAACATCATAGCAATGAGGTTCACGTGGCTCCCCTCCAACATAGTCCTCACGGATCCCAAGGAGGTGAAGTTTAGGATAACGTCTCTGGACGTAATACACGGCTTCGAGATAGCGGGCACCAACGTCAACGTCATGGTGTTCCCCGGCTACATCGCCGAGATCACGTGGGAGGTGCCTCCCAACATGCCTGCCGGGAAATACCTGATCGTCTGCAACGAGTATTGCGGCGTCGGCCACCAGAATATGTACACAGTACTGGAGATTGTAAAATAACAACATAAATATCTTGTATTTTTTCTTGTGATTACTTGATATTATGGTCTATATATTTTTACGAAAAATTTTTATACATCCTTTTTCCTATAATACATGGCCACAACTCCCAAGTTCCAGTGGGAGGACCGCTTCGCCAAGGTGTCGATACTGTTCAGCTTCATAATGCTGGCGCTGGGCAGCCTCTTCGGGCTCGTGCAGGCGCTGTCCAGAATGCCGGGAGCGCTGGAGGCGCTGGGTCTCAACCAGGTCATCACGCCCCAGCTGTACTACACCGGCCTGACTCTGCACGGAGTGGCGAACGCCATACTCTTCACGGCCTTCTTCATCATGGGCCTGGCCGTCTTCGTGATCACCAGGGATCTCGGCATAAACCTGCACAAGCCCCTCCTCTGCCTGGCATGCCTCCTCGGGATAGGCGGCACCTTGGTGGCGGCCGTGCCGATACTGCTGGGCCAGGCCACCGTCCTCTACACCTTCTACCCGCCGCTGGACGCCAACGCCTTGTTCTACCTCGGCCTCGCGGTGGTGTTGATAGCCACCTGGGTCTTCGCCGCGGTGGTGCTCCACGGGATATATAGGTGGCGCAAGCTGAACCCCGGGAAGGAGGTGCCCCTGGGCGTATGGGGCGTCTTCACCACCATCATGATATGGCTCTTCGCCACCCCGCCCCTCGCCTACGAGGTTCTATTCCTCCTATTGCCCATGTCCCTCGCGGGAGCCCCCGTGGACGTGCTGGAGGCCAGGCTGTTCTTCTGGTTCTTCGGCCATCCCCTGGTATACTTCTGGCTCCTCCCCGCAGTCACGCTGTGGTACGTCCTGTTGCCCAGAGTCCTCGGGGTGGAGATCTTCAGCAAGACCATGGCCAAGGTGGCGTTCATCCTCTACATGGTCTTCTCCACGCCGGTAGGCCTCCACCACCAGTTCGTCGACCCGGGCATAGAGCCCGTCTTCAAGTACGTGCAGGCGGCCCTCACCTACCTCGTCGCTGTGCCGAGCTTCCTCACGGCCTTCAACCTGTTGGCCACGCTGGAGCGGGCCGGCCGCGCAAGGGGCGGCAGGGGCCTATTCGGGTGGATCACGGCTCTGCCTTGGTTCAAGGACCCGGTGTTCACGGGTCTGGCGATATCCATCATCGTCTTCGGCACCGGCGGGTTCTCCGGCGTTGTAAACGCGTCGTTCCAGGTGAACTACGTGGTGCACAACACGCTGTGGATCGTCGGCCACTTCCACACCACGGTGGGCACCGGCGCGGCGCTCTCCTTCCTCACCGCCTCCCTGTTGCTCATACCGCTCCTCTTCGGCAGACAGATACTTTCCATCAGGGCCGTGAAGGTGGCCTTCGCGCTGTGGTTCGTCGGCATAATGATATTCAGCGTAGGCGGGTATATATCCGGCCTCGCCGGCGAGCCGCGGCGTACGTACGCCCCGCCCTATCTCAACGGAGTCCAGCTCACCGGCGTTGAATTCCTCAACTTGATGAGGAGCGCCGACACCGTGGCCATGAGCGGCGCGTTGGTGTTCTGGATCGGCGGCGCCATCCTGCTCTCCACCTTGTTCTTCTCGACGCTCTTCGGCAAGAGGGTGGCCTTCTCGGGCGAGGTCAAGCTCTCGCCGGAGCCCGGGCCGGCCAGCAGGCTCGACGACTTGAAGCTGTGGATCATATTGGGCATCGTGATAATATTATTAGCGTATACGCCGCCCGCGATACAGGTCTTCAGCCAGGGCCTATCGCCTGCGCCGCCCCAGCCGCCGATGGGATAATTTTTTAGATGAAATCCTCTTTTTCCCTATGAAGTGGTTTCTTGTTATATTGATAGCCTTCCTGCCCTTCCTAGCCCTTCTGGCGTTTCCCTACATAGCCTCCCTGCTGGGCATCGTGGGCACTAACCCGTCGGGCGGTCCGGGCGACGTGCTTGAGCTACATCTCGGAATCTCGGAGAAGATAGTGCCTATTTGCTACAAGCCCGGCTCGGAGCCCCCCGCCATGAACTTCACCTTGATCGACCAGTACAACCGCACGGTGACGCTGAGCAAGCTGTGGGACAAGCCGGTGGTCATAACCTTCACCTATACCTACTGCCCGGACGTGTGCCCGTTGATACACGACGTGCTGAACGCGACGCTTCCAAAGCTGAAGGGGTTCGTCGTGCTTGACATAACGCTGGACCCGGAGAGGGACACGCCGCAGAGGCTCTACGCGTACAGCCTCGGCAATAGATACAACTGGACGTTCCTCACAGGCCCGCTGGACGTGTTGGAGAAGGTGTGGCGGGCCTACGGGGTGACGAGGGTGGTGCAAGGCGACTACATAGCCCACGATATCTTGTTCGTGGTGGTTGAAGACGGCAAGGTGCTGGGCGAGGTGAGGGGGCTGCCGCCCCCCGACGAGCTTGCCATGTACATAAAATACATAGCTGAGAGGAAGTGCTAGACCCGCTGGAGGGCTCCCTCGCCCTGGCGTCTCTGATCGCGTTTTTCCGGCCTCGGCGCTGGGCTCGGGCGCTGCTCCTGGCGGGGCCGCTGGTCGCCGCCGTACACGGCGATATGGCGTCCCCCCTCTACGCCCTCCTGCCGCTGGCGTTTTCAAGGGACAGATCCTCCTTCCTCCACGGCCTTCTCCTCTACCTGGCGTTTGCGCTCTCCCAGGCGGCCGCCGAGTCGTCGGCCTGGGGCCTCGCGGCGGTCCTCGCAGCCGGGCTCCTCCTCGGCGCCGGCTCCCGGTACGCCTTGGCCGCGGCCACCGTGGGCATAGCCCTCCGCCTCATTTCGGGGGTTCAGACGGGCGATCCCTGGAGCTGGAGCCCCCTCGACATAGCTCTGGCCGCGCTGTGGGTCCTCGCGTGGGCCGTCCGGCATCTGGACAATGCGCCGCATATGTGGGGGGCGTACGGCGCCCTATCCCTATTCTTGGACGGGACGGGCGGCGTCTTCGCCACGGCCGTCTCGGCGGCTTTAGCCCTGTGGGAGTTCCGCAGGTGGCGGCCGCCCCTCTCGCCCCTAGGCGTTGCGGCGCTCGGCGGCTCTCTGGCGGCGCTTCTGGCGCTGGGCTCCACGGCGTGGCTTCGCTGGGCCGGGCTTGAGCTGTTCGGCGACGTCTTCGTGAACAGCTACGGGCCCGTGCTGGGCGCCGTTGCGCTTGGCGGCATCGCGGCGTTTCTGGCGGTCGCCAGGGGGCTTACGGCCGCGTCGGCCGTGCCCGTCTTTTTCGCGTTTTCCGCCGCGGCCTATCTCGCTGGTATGCGGCTGTATCCCGAGAGCGCCGCTCTGACCAACATGCTGATGCCCGCCCTCGCCGCCTCCGCTCTATACGCCGCGATCGTCGCGGCGGCCGCCGGAAGAGGCTTAATTTGGAGGGCCGCGCACTTCCTCGCGTTTCTGGCGCTCTGCCTGCTCTCCGCGTCCGGGCCCTATCTCTACAACCCTAACTACACCAAGTTCGTGCTGGCTCTCCCAGGTTCCGTGGTCTGGACCCTCGAGCCGCCGCCGTATCCGGCCAAGATAGGGCTCAACAACGTCACGTACATCGTGGACAACGCCAGGACGTTTGTCAACGGATGCGGCCCCGTCCCCAGGGCCGTCGTCGCCGTCCTCGACGTGAGCGTCGGCGGCGTTGAGGCTAAGATTGGCTTGAGGTACGGAGTGGAGGAGGCGCTGGGCGTCAACCAGACGCTGGGCCTCGGCATGGCCGGCGACTACTTGCTGTTCGTCGGACCTGTGTACAACGGGACCGCCTCGGTCCTTTCGGACATGTACTGGAACGCCACAGGCGGCTGTCTAGGCAGCAACGGGGAGGCACCCGAGGAGTACCTGGTGGGGGTTCGCCCGCTCCCCCTCTTCCGCGCAACCCTGGCGGTTCTGTTCGCGTCGGCGTTTTTGACGGGGCTCGCGGCGTACCGAAGACCTCCTAACGCCGGCGGAAGGTTTGCCCACGTCGCCAGGCTCAGCCGGCACGGGCGGCGCGCGCCCGGCGGCTCCGCGCGCGGACTCAGCCGGGTCTGGGGGTCAGAGCTCCACCACGTCGACCTCCAAGGTCTCTAGGTCCAGTATCGCCACGGTCTTCCGCTCTGTGGCGCAGCCGCACGCCTCGCCGGGGTTGAGCACCAAGGTGCCGTTCACCCTCCTTATGTCAAGCCTGTGGGTATGGCCGTAGATCACCACGTCGAACATGCCGGAGCGGGCCATGGACTCCAGCAGGACCTCGGCCGTGCCGTGGTAGAGCCCTATCCGCCGCCCGCCCAGCCGGAGGAGCGCCGCCTCGCCCAGCACCTCGACGGCCGCCTCCCTGGATCTGACGGCGGCCATGTACCTGTCCCCGTCGTTGTTGCCGAAGACCGTGTAGATCGGCACGCCGGGCCCCACCGCCCTCCGCATCTTCAACATGCTGAAGGGCGACGTCCAGTCGCCGGCGTGAAGCACGGCCGACACGCCGGCGTTTCTGAACACCTCGCCGGCCCTGTAGATGGCCCGGTAGTCGTCGTGGGTGTCCGAGGCGACGCCTACCTTCACGACGCTGAGAACTAGCCCCGTTATAAACCTATTTGTAATTATCGACAAAGGCACATCGGCGTATATAGGGGATGCGCCGCGGCGCGACGTCCACAAAGTTCTTAACAGCGACCAAGAAACAAGGTTTTTAAACATATAGGCGACTTCGGCCATGGACCCGATCACGGTGTTCCTCTACGGCGTGTTTCCCTACGTAGCTCTCTCCATGTTTGTTGGAGGCGTCCTCTACCGGTTCTGGGGCTGGCTCTCCGCCGGCGGGCTCACCGGGCTCTACTCGGTCGCCGTGAGGGCCTACAGCTGGGGGTTCGGCGAGAGGCTCGGCGAGGTGCTGAGGAGGATCTTCCTCCTGTACACGCTCACCATGTCGGACAGGCTCCTCCTCGTCGGCTCCTTCCTCTTCCACTGGGGCATCTGGATAGCGCTCCTCGGCCACCTCTCCATGATAGTGCCGCCGGAGCAGTTCGGAATATCCGAGGGCCTCCACAGGGCCATAGCCCTCTACGTGGGCGGAACCGCAGGCGTCGTCTCGCTGGCGGGTCTCGCCCTGCTTCTGATCAGACGCGCGGCGCGGCCCGACGTGAGGCGGCTGAGCTTCTTGGACGACTGGTTCGCCCTCGTCCTCCTATTTGCGCTGATGGCCCTAGGGAACTACCAGACCCTCGTCCTCCATCCGCAGTACATGGCGACCGTGGCGCCGTGGGTCCAGAGCGTGTTGATGGGAAGCCCGCGGCTGGACCTAGTGGCTCAGTGGGACGTCGCGACAAAGGTCCACGTCTTCCTCGCGTTGCTGTTCATCGCCTACGTCCCGTTCGGCAAGTTGATCCACCCGTTCTCCTTCCTGGCCATGCCGACGCTCTGGAAGCGGCCCACCAAACTCTACGGATATCTGCTGGCCCTCCTGAGGCGGTAGCCGCCGGACATATTCCGCGGCCGGAATACGGGGGCCTATTTCCGTTCACGGCCGAAGACCACCACGTCGTCCTCCACAGGCTTGTCGATTATTTTGAGCTGGGTGGAGTCCGTGAGGACCGACATGGGGGGCTCCACGCTCGCTATCTCCCCGAACTCGATGTGCTCCAGGTACTCGAGCGCCACGGAGCCCTCGACCAGAGGGTATCCGGCCAGCTGTCTCCTCACCACCGCCTCCGTGATGCCGAATGGGACGACCATCTCCACGCGCCTGGCGGGCTGAGGCTCCGTCCGCTCGACTGTGAAGGCCGCCCCCACGGGGACGCGGCCCCATCCGTAGTAGGGGTAGAGGTATAGGGCGAGCTCCCGGGATACGCCGACGCATCCAGGCCACCGCTCCGCCTTAGCCACGGCCCACCTGCCGTCAACGCTCCTGACCAAAACGTAGGGGCTGAAGTCGCCGAAGACCACCAGTCTGTAGTCCAGTATTGTGGAGGTCTTGCAGATCCCCAGCCTCAGCTCCATGGACCTCCTCCCGGATTGCGTTGATAAGCATTAAGGGGCACCTGCCCCTGCCGCCAGTGGGCGCACCTCCCTCGATTCTTCGCTCCTTTGACCTCTCCTCAGTCCTCCACGAGGTTTGAGGCAAATCGCCATCCAGATCGTGGAGAGGGCCAAGAGGGGGAGGAACGGCGAGAGATTTCGTCTTCCTCTACCTGTACCTACTGTCGGAGGACTACGAAAACTCCAGGTGGGGACTTGTCTGCGATATATATTAGTTGAGGAGGGGGCGGGAAAGGGGGTCTTTTAGGGGGGCGGGACGTACTCCTTCTCCTTCTTGGCCAGCTCCTTGATGGCCTCTATGTTCCTAAACACCTCCTCGATGGCCTCCTTGCCTAGGCTCCTCGTCTTGACGACCGCCTCGAAGAGCGCCCTCTTAAACGCCACCGGGAGGTCCTCCAGGTAGCCCCTCGCGTCCACCCTAGCAGATGGGAAGGCCTGCAGAATTCTCTTCGCGGTCTCCTCGTCGACATCTACCTCAAGTATCTTGATCTCGCCGCCGAACATGGACTTGAGACTGCCGGCGAAGGGCAGGTTCTTGATCGCCTCGTACCGCTTGTCGTCTATTATAAGCCCGATTTTATACGTCATAGCTCCACCTCCAGGGCCTCCTCTTTAAGCTTTAGGTATTTCTCGGTCACGTAGGGGTAGCCGTAGGCCCGCCACCACTTCACTATGACGTCGTAGACCTCGGGCCTCATGACGACCTTAGGCGGCCTCAAGCCCTCGATGATGATGCCGCGGAGGAAGGAGCCGGAGATCCTCTCGGGCGTGTGGCCGCAGAGAGGCGCCTCCTTCACGTCGCCGTAGGACATGCCGAGGTATGTATACTCGCCGCACTTGGGGCAGTAGGCGAACTCCCCCATGTTCACCGGCCTTATCCTAAGCCCCTTATCCACCTCGTGGGGCGGCGCGTTTATGCCGTAGCTGGGGAGCCCGCGGGTCCAGAGATACTGCGTGGAGTAGGGGTCGTAGTAGTCGCCGGTGGCCGCGTGGTCCCTCCCGAACATGTGGTGCGTCGCCCCCATGTTCTGCCTGATGATGCCGTGCAGGATGGACTCCAAGGGGTTGCCATACCGCATATCCCACAGCGTCATGGTTACCACGTGCCGGTTGTGGTTGAAGTAGCCGCCCAGCCGAAGCGCCTCGTGTCCCTCGAGGATCGCTTCGTCCACGTAGTCCCCCGGCCTCTTGGCGCCGATGATGGCGTTGACGAGCACAGCGTCCCCCGGCCTGTCGCCGCCGGCCACAAACATGGCCCGCTTCATGAGCATCTCGTGGCCGATGTGCGGCACGTTGCGGGTCTGGTGCGCCACCACGACCTTCCACCCCTTCGACTCGATGAGCCTCCGCGAGGCGGCGGGCGGGGTCCAGAAGCGGCTGTACGGCTCCCTGAACCTGGGCGGATTCACCACCGCGACCTTCCCCGCCAGGGCGAGAGGCTTCAGCGACCTGTATATCAGCCAGCCGGGGTGCTTCTCGTCGAAGCGCTTCTTCACCACCTCGCCGTTCCTCTCCGGCGTCCCGAAGACCGCGTCCGCGAGCTCCCTCCTATCGGGCAGCTTGTACACCTCCTCCACCTTCAGCACGGCGAAGGGCCTCCCCTTGAGCGTCAGCAGGAGGTCGTCGCCCTGCCTAGCCCCGGAGGCCTTCAGCTCCTCCTCAGACACGTCGAGCACGATGGGGAACGGGAAGAGCCACCCGCCGAGGAGCCTCCTCTCCTTGAGGACGGACTCCACCTCATTCCACGGCATGAAGCCCTCCAGCGGGCTGAAGAAGCCGTAGGCGATGGACATGACCTCGCGGTAGGGGTTCCTAATCGGCGCGCCGTCGGGCCCGAGCGTCGGCTTGATCTCAAGCCGCGTGGGCAACTCCCAGTATGTCTTCGCCTTATCTGCGTCCTCAACCACGTTGTGGACTAGGCGTCCTCCATGCGGTTCTATCACCGGCATGTCTACACCTGTAGGCGACTTATTTAAGTTATATTAACAGATGGGGATTAGGAAATGGAAAAATCAATAGCCCTGCTGAATCTCCTTGCCGGTCTTGTTGAGCGGCTTCAGGGTTGTGGGCGGCAGCCTGGTGTTGGGCCCGGCGAGCTCCTTGTCGGCGTAGTCGTAGATCCTCCAGAAGACTCTATACACTATGTGATCCGCCTTGGTCCAGAAGAAGAGCCAGAAGAAGGCGGCCACCAGCACGGCGTGGAAGTGGATCGCTACGGTGAGGAAGGCCGCGGCCCCAGGCCATCCGTAGGCCCAGGCGAGTATAGCCGCCTGGAGCGCAAAGCCGCTTATGCCGAGGAGGAGTATCACTACGGGGAGGTAGTCGGCGCCTATGAGGTCCCACCACCGCATCCCCCCGTAGCTCACCTCCTTGTAGCGGACGGAGAGCCACATCAACGCGCCAACGATCATGAACGCGCCGCCCAACATGCCGAAGATCCTCGCCGGGTGGTAGAGATCCAGGACGATCATGTCGTGGGGGAACATCAGGTAGGCCAAGGTGGTGGAGATGCCCGCGAAGACGAAGCCCCACACCATCAACAGCTTTGCGGCCCGCTTGGCGGCGCGGGTCCTCACAACCTCGCGCTCGGACCTGCCGTATTCGCACTTGAGGATCCCCACGGCCAATACGTCGGCAAACAGCGTCTTGAAAAACGCCGCGACGGCGCGCCCCGCGCCTATGGCCGGCTTCTCCGCCAGCAGCTTCTTGTCCCACTCGGGGTACGGTATCAGCATGTGGATCTGCGGATAGCGCGCCACGTTGCGGCCCCTAACCCCCTTGTACAGAAACGTGAATATTATCCACACCACGGTGATTGCGGCCAGCGCGTCTATGACCCCCCATCCCACCGGGGACTCCACGCAGGTATAGGGAGGGCAGGAGACGACAGCAGCCATGGGGGTTGCACGATTCATCAATATAACTGTTATTCCCCATCTTCTGTAGGTAGTATATTTAATAATGCCTTGAGACAAGGCCATATGCCTACGTTCGTCTACAGCTCTCAATGTAAGGGCTGCGGCAAATGCGTCGACATATGCCCCGCCGACAATATGCAGTTCAACCCCAAGGTGAGGCGCGCCTACAACGCGGACCCCGTGAGCTGCGCCGAGTGTATGAACTGCGTCAAGTACTGCCCCGAGCACGCCGTAGATGTGAGGCCGTACAGCGACTTCGCCCCCCTCGGCGCCAGGGTGGGCGTCGTAAGGGACACCAAGAAGAACATCATTTACTGGAGGATCGTGTTCAGAGACGGCACCGTGTACGACTTCGCCTCCCCCATAAGGACGACGCCGTGGGGCTCCGCGCGCGGCGCCCTGGACATCCCGGAGCGGACCGACCTGGACTCCGAGCTCCTGGCCCTTGAGGACAAGCCCGAGTACCTCGGCTTTAAGGAGCTCCCGAGGCCCAAGCAGCCGGCTAGGATCGTCGGCAGCATAATAAGGGCGAAGAGCGGCGCCGGTAGGTAGCCATGTCGTCGCTCCACTTCCCCACCAAGGTCGTCGACACGGACATCTTGGTTGTGGGCGGCGGGATGTCGGGATGCGGCGCCGTGTTCGAGGCCAAGTACTGGTGCCGCAGTAAGTGCAAGGTCACCCTCGTGGAGAAGGCCAACACGGAGAAGTCCGGCGCCGTCGGCATGGGCCTCTCCGCCTGCAACCTCGGCGTCTTCTCCGAGGACCCCGACGACCCCAAGCCCGAGGACTTCGTCCAGTACGTGAGGAACGACCTCCTCGGCGTGGTGAGGGAGGACCTAATCTACGACATAGCGAGGCACATGACCTCCACCATAAAGCTCTTCGACGAGTGGGGCCTCCCCATCTGGCGCGACCCCAAGACCGGCAAGTATCTGCGCACCGGCAGGTGGCAACACCCAATCCACGGCGAGAGCTACAAGGCCATCATCGCGGAGCCCTGCAGGAAGTCCGCAGACGAGGTGTACGAGAGGGTCTTCGTCACCCACCCCCTGCTCGACGAGAACGCGCCGAACAGAATCGCCGGCGTGGTGGGCTTCCACGTCCGCGACGGCACCTTCTACGTGTTTAAGGCCAAGGCGGTCGTAGTGGCGGCGGGCGGCACCTCCCTCCTATACAGGCCTAGAAGCGTGGGCGAGGGGATGGGCCGCGCGTGGTACCCCACCTGGGCCTCCGGAAGCGCCTACGCGATACCGCTTCTGGCGGGGGCCGAGACGGTCAACATGGAGTTCAGGCTCGTCGTAGTCCGCTTCAAGGACGCCTACGGCCCCGTCGGCTTCCCCTACCTGCTGCTCAAGATGAGGTCCACCGACGTCAAGGGCAAGCAGTGGGAGCCCCTGCCGGACGAGGCCAAGGCGGAGCTCGCCAAGATCTTCTACGACTTCGCCTGGGCTAAGCCGACGCCTACCCCCATCAGGACCTGGGTCACCATACAGAACCTCAGGGAGGGCAGGGGGCCCGACCTCATGCAGACCCAGGAGAGGCTGCCTGACGAGGAGTCCCTCAAGGTCCTCTTCGAGGACTACCTGGACATGACGCCCACGCAGGCCTTCTACTGGGCCTCACAGAACATACACCCGCAGAAGACGCCCTCGGAGCTGATGCCGACCGAGCCCTACGTCCAGGCCAGCCACGCCTCCCCAGGCGGCATGTGGGCCTCCGGGCCCACCGACATCGCGCCGCCTGAGTACAGATGGGGCCCCAACCGCATGCTCACGGTCGAGGGCCTCTTCGGCGCAGGCGACGTGGTGGGGGCCAGCGGCCACAAGTTCAGCAGCGGGTCCTTCACCGAGGGCAGAATCGCCGGCAAAGCCGCCGCCCGCTACGTGTTGACCCAGGCCAAGGACTACCGGCCCGCCGTGAGCAACGATACGGTGGAGCGTTACAAGGAGGTCGTCTACAGGCCCCTCGAGTGGTACCACGAGAACAAGCCGCTCACCACCACGCCGGAGATGCCGCCCGCGTACACGAACTGGTTCGAGATACACCCCAACTACCTCAACTGGTACCAGCTCCTGGTGAGGCTGCAGAAGATCATGGACGAATACGCCGCGGGCTGGGGCATGCTCTACACCACGAACATGTACCTCCTAAACAGGGGCTGGGAGCTGCTCAAGATGCTGGAGGAGGACTTCCGCTTCGCCGCAGCGGCGAGCCTCCACGAGCTCCTCCGCGTCTGGGAGGTCTACCACCGCCTGCTCGTGGGCCAGGCCGTGGTCTTCTCCATGATGAACAGGAAGGAGAGCCGCGGCTACTACCTAAACGCGGACTACCCCTACATCGACGAGGAGAACTGGCACGTCTTCACCCACGTGAGGCGCGACCCCAAGACAGGCCAGTGGAGCTTCCGGACAAGCCCAATAATCCACATAATCCCGCCATAGTTTTCCCAATCTCCAGCAACGCGGCGTAGGCAAGCCACCGCATCGCTGTGGCGTAAACCTCCTCCGAGTTCCTTCTGGAACTAGTAGCGTGCCCGTTTGGACTCCGTTGGGTTGCCATGACGACGATGGACCTGATCATCCTAAGCGGGGCTGTCGTCGCGGGGGGATCGCCCCATCTAGCTTGTGATCCTAGCCTTCGCCGTCCTCAGCCGGTGGGGCAATAGCTCCTACGCCGAGGGAAACCGCAAAAAGGCCGAGGGGCATCAGCGCCCCATCCACCGTGGCACCGTCGATTAAGAAGTGCGTAAGTTATTGTGCTGCCGCTGGCAATATTAGACGACCGCGGCCTTATAGACCAGGTCCATCAAGCCGCTGTAGGTGATGTTGCGGTTGTACTCCTTGTTGAGATGCGGCATGGTGTGGCTGAGCTGCGCCTTGCATATGGCGCATGCCCTCACCACGTGGTCGGCGCCTACTTTGAGGGCGTCCTCGTACCAATTCTTGGCATATTGTATGCGGAGCGGCAGGAGCTCGTCCGTGAGGAGGCCGCCCCCGCCGCCGCAGCACCACGTCTTCTCCCTGCCGTTTATGGGCTCCACGTACTTCTTGACCACGTGCTTGATTATGAACCGAGGCTCCTCCGTGAGGTCGCCACCCCTGGCGTAGTTGCAGGAGTCCTGGAAGGTGTACACCAGATCGCCGTTGGCCTCGGGGTTCAGCTTGAGCCTTCCGTTCTTTATGGCGTCGATCACCAGGTGGAATACGTGGAGGGTCTTCACGCCCCGCTTCTCGAGCTCCGGCGCCGTGTAGTTCTTGAAGGCCCTCCAGCCGTGGCCGCACTCCCCCGCGATCACCGTCTTGACGCCCAGCCTGAGGGCGGCGTTCACCAGCTTCTGCCCTATGTAGTGCAGATGCCTCTCTGAGGCGAAGAGGCCGAAGTTGGCGAGCTCCGCCATCTCGGTGGAGAAGGCGTATTTAACCCCCACGAGGTGGAGGAACAGCATGTAGCCCTTCAGCGTCTCTATGTTGGTGAAGAAGTCGGCGGAGGGCGGCACCAGGAGGGCCTCCGGCCTCTCGGGGGCCTGGTCCAGCTTCCAGCTGGCCACCTCCCTGTCGCCCACGTATTTCTTGAGCTCGCCCGTGTCGTCGCGGTATATGTAGTATTCGACCTCCACCTTCTTCTCCTCCTTCACCTCCCCGGCGGCGAAGACGATGGACTTGATGACGGCCAAGGGCTTCATCCCGAGGTTCGTGCCGGTCCTCTCCACCGCGTCTATGACCGTGGCGATGTACCTGGAAAATACGCCGGCCTCGTACATCACGTCCCTTACGGCTCTGGTCACGTCGGCCTGGTCGATGCCGAAGGGGCAGGCGTAGGCGCACTTCCTGCACTCGAGACATTGGTAGTAGTAGGTGTAGATCTTCTCCAGGTGCTCCTCGGTGAGCTTCGCCGCGCCGACCAGCTTGCCGAAGAACTTGCCGCTGGCGGAGTCCGCCTTGAGGACAGCCCTTATGAGCTCGGCCCTCCCCACAGGCGAGTTAAAGATATCCCTCGTCCTGACGTACGTGGGGCAGTTGTCGAGACAGACGCCGCAGTGCACGCAGACCTCGACGGCCATTCTCACGTTTCTATTGGTCTTGACGACCTCCCTAAGCCTCCTGTGGATGTGCTCCAGCGGGTTGTCAGGTAGGGCGAGCCCCACTCGCTCGTGGAGCGCCTTGATCTGCTCCGGCTTGGCCCTATACGGCTTAAAGGCGGAGCTGTCCCCCAGCCTAAACGCGGACGCCTCCGCCGCGTGGTGAGGCGCAGCCTGTTGCATAGACAGATAATCATATTTCTATATAAATAATATTATCTGTAGATCGTTAATACCTTCGGCGAGGACTACGGAAAGCGCGTTGCCAGGCGACCTGGGCCGGTCAGCTCTGGGATCTAGGGCCCTTTAGGTCCCCCAGAATCCTCTGGTAGTAGGCGTCCCCCTCCCACTCCAAGGTCTCTATGAGCTGGTCTATCACGCCCCCCGTCACGGCGTCAAGCACCGCCTTTACGCCCATGGCGAAGTATATCCGGCCGTCCCTCTCCGTTATGGGGAAGAAGAAGGGGGCGAGGCCGCGGTCGCCGAACCTCTCGGCGCCTATCCTCGACGTGGCGTCCTCCAGCGAGCCCAGCTCCACGTCCAGCTCGGCGCTCCTCACGTCGTCGAGGTCGACCAGAGCCACGGCGAAGGCGTCCCCCTCCCTGTAGGCGGAGACCAAGATGGGCCGGGGCCTCCCGGGGAGGGACAGGAGGGCTGTCGCCTCATCGCCCGGCCTCATCTCGGCAAGGAAGTTGGCGAGCTCCGACGTGTCTGGAAACTCCTCGACCCCGTACTTGAAACGGAGGGCTAGCAGAAGCTCGCCGATTTTGTCGTAAACGCTCACGCCTTTTGGAAGAACTGCCTTATGCCGAACTCGCCGGTGAGCCTGGGCGGCTGGTTCCACCTCGTGACCGGTATCTTGAGCCGCCTGTAGAACTCCCCGTAGCCTATCCTCATGAGCCAGTCGCCGATGCGCTCGCCCTGCCTAGCGTCCCTCCGCCATTCGTCTATTATCCTCCTAACCACCGCCACGATCTCCCTATACTCCGGCGGGACGGCGGGCACCCACGGGATGACTTGCGCGGAGGCCAGGGGACCCCGGCCCGTGTTGCTGGCCTTGCCGCCCAGCAGAATGGCCACGCCCGCCTTGCTCGCGTCGAAGTCCATCCAGTCGCAGACGTCTCTGCAGCGGCCGCATGCGATGCACTTAGACCTGATCACGTCGAGACCCACCGAGCCGTCCGGCTTGCCGTACACCTTGATGGCGCCCGTGGGGCACACCTCAGCCACCTCGGGCACGTGGCCCGCCTCAAGCGCCTTGGCGCTCTTGGGCAGACACAGCTTTATGCGCTCGGGGTCGTACGTCGGCGCGTCGCCGTAGTGGCCCACTATGTTTATATCGGTCGTGAAGCCGCCGCAGGAGCTCGGGCAGCCGGACACGTTTATCCTCAGCTTCGCGGGGAGGGGTATCTCGCCCGTGAAGTAGGGCTTAAGCGCGTCGTACAGGGCCTTCGTTATGGAAGGGGCGTCCACGACTGCGGTGGTGCACGTGAGGAAGGCGGTGCAGCTGTTTATGGACCAGATGGTCGGTCCCCAGCCGCCCACCGGGAACCCCATCCTCTCCACAGCATCCTTGATCTTAGTGGCCTTATCCAGTGAATCCGTCATTATCTCTATGTTGCCGTTTCTGGTGAACCTAAGAGCCCCGATGCCCAGCTCGTCCGCGATCTTGGCGAATTCCCTCAAGGTGGACGTGGCGAATCTGAAATTGGGCGGAGTCCCCACCTTGACCGTGAACACCCTCTCGCCCGTCTCGGATATGTGTTCGATTATGCCGTACCCGTGGAACCTCCGGTCGACCCACCTCCCGTAGTTGCGCCTGAGGATATCCGGCAGATACTTCGTGTAGGGCACCGGCAGAACCTTCTTAAGCCTCTCGGCTGGGTTGGGGGCGCTCATGTCTTCCCCTCGTACTCCTTCACGATGTTGTTCACCCAGTCGAGCCACATCTTCCGCTCCCCATCGTCGAGCACAGCGCCGGCGCCGAGGCGGCCGTGCAGAGAGGGCTTATACGGCACCTTTACGCCGAGGATCTCCTCCGTGTACTTCTTGAAGCCCACCTTCATAATGAAGTCGCCGATGCGGTCCTTGTGCTTGCTCACGCCCGTCTCAAGTCCGTTCATCCAAGCCTCCACGGTCTTAATCACCCAGTCCATGGCCTCATCCACGCTGTTTACGATGGCCAGCGGCTTCCCCATCTTCCCGCCGAACCTTCCCTTGACGTGGCCGCCCACAAGCACGGCGATTTTCCTGTTTCTGCCCGGCTTTATTGCGGGGAATGCGGCTCTTATGCAGTGCATCGACTTCTTGCAGCGGGCTCCGTCTATCCTCAGCTCCCTCCTCTCCTTGTCCCAGGTGATGGCGCCGGAGGGGCAATTAGCCGCAAGCTTCTCGGGATCCACCTCCCCAGCCTCGATCTTCCTCCTAAGAAGCCCCTGATCCACCTCAGGAGCGCCCTCCCAGATCCCTATGAAGCCGAAGTCCGAGCGATGGACGGCGCGGGTGCAGTCGAAGGGACAGCCGGAGAACTTCGCCTTGAACTTGAAGGGGAACAGCTGGTTGGACATCCACTCGTATATCTTGGGGTGCGTCAGGAACTTGTCGCGGGCCTCCAAGGTGTCGTACATGGCGAACTCGCAGAGGGCGGGCCCGACGCAGGCGGCCAGCTCCCTTATCGTGTCGCCGGTTGCGCCCACGTCCGTGCCGACGGCGCGTAGCGCGTCGATGGCCTCGTCCGCCCTGGCTGGGTCCACCGAAACTATGAGCATGCCCTGCTGGCCGGCGATTTCGATAAGCCCGAGTCCGTGCTTGTCGGCGAAGTCCAGCATCTTCCTCAGCTGATCCGTGGTGTATATCTGGCCTGAGGGCTGCCAGACGCGGAAGTGGAGCTCTGCGTATTTCCCGTCTCTGGTCCTCCTGGCGATGAAGCCTGTGTAGACGTACCTAATCTTGGCCGAGCCCGCCGCCCACGCGGTCTTGCGCGCCGCCAGCCCCGCCGCGTAGGCCGCCAGGGGGTACTTGGTCTTCTCCAGCTCGGCGACGTGGCTGGGCCACGGGCCGGTCTTCAACCTCTCCATGATTTTAGAAGCGCTGGGCGCCAGCTGGTCCACGTCAAACCTTTGGACTTGTTGGGTCTCCATATGGGTTTGTTAACTTCCATAAATATTCCTTATTACCAACCAATGTTAATACCTCCGTGATTCTTTACATATTAGTGATAAATAGCATCTGTCAATATACTTTCATAAATAAGTGTTTATTTATGTTCAGGTTTATTGTTAAAAAAGTTTAGTTAATAAGACATAATAAGATTACACTGCTGTATGAATCATGTCGGCTCCACAGGGCTTGCCTCCGCCCGAGGAGCTGTTGAAGAGGGCCGAAGAGATCTTGGCGGAGCTGGAGAAGGGGCAGTGGCCCAGCCACGTGAAGGAGCTTAGGAAAACGCGATATCCGCTCCACATATATGGTGTGGGCCTTGTGGCGAGGAAAAGCCCCTGGGGCCCCGGCGCGGTGACGGTGAAGTACGTCAACACAGGCGTCCTATCGAGGTGGTCGCGGGAGTGGGTGCCCAAGGGCGGCGAGGAGACTCACTTCAGGGTGTTCCACACCCCGGGCAAGTTCTGGAAGACGGACTTCGTTAGGCAGATCGTCAAGATCTCCAGGGAGCTCGGCGTTGGGCTCATCGAGCTCGTGGGGCAGACCGGCGCCTTCGTGATCAACCTCACCAAGGACAAGGCCGAGGAGATGGTGGACGCCCTGCGCTCCATCGGCACAGACGTAGGCGGAAGCGGAGACGCCATAAGGGCGCTGAACGCCTGCGTCGGGCCAGCGCTCTGCGAGTTCGCGTTGTTCGACACGCTGAGGTGGTTCGCCGAGTTCCACAAGGACAAGAGGATAAACGACGCCATAGCTACCCCCAACTTCCCCTACAAGTTCAAGATAAAGATCTCGGGCTGCCCCATGGACTGCGCAAGGGCCAACAGGGCAGACCTCGGCCTAATCGGCGTGTGGGAGGGCGCTCCTGAGGTGGATCAGGGGCTTCTTAGGAGGAAGATCGAGGCTGGGGAGGTGGATCCCGAGAAGCTTGCGGCTAATTGCCCCTCCGGCGCCATCACCTGGGACAAGGAGAG
>Ga0208151_100138_pt1 | contig 38939 bp, 38 predicted proteins | sample ECH_Bhost_MetaG_FD_187130 | JGI IMG/M metagenome (GOLD analysis project Ga0208151, IMG submission 187130) | Hot spring microbial mat communities from Yellowstone National Park, Wyoming, USA - ECH_B host_MetaG (SPAdes) (version 2) | ecosystem: Environmental > Aquatic > Thermal springs > Hot... | reverse complement strand
TCTAGTAATGGTTTTATGTATCCTTTCTTATCATATTCTCTAAGTGTTGCATAGGATATTCCTAAGCGTTGGCACACTTCCTTAGGTCTTAGCATTGTATAAAAGTTTATGATGAAATAATATAAACCTTATGGTTTATTGGAAACTGTTGACAACGGCGTGTCGTCCCTCAAGAGGGGTGACAGTGGAGGTGAGCGACCTACCCTTCGGAAGGCCCAATCCCGCGATTTCCTACTTCCTTAGGCTACCCAGATCCACCAGCAGCGGCCCCATGGGATCTCTCTCTGTTAAGTGTGGGTTGCGGAGGATTTACCGTTCACATGCCTCCACAGGGTACAGGTTCGACCCTCACTGCCTTGATCTGACTTTTCTAGAACAGAAACCTTCTCGGGGAAAACCCCCTAGGCAGGGACTTACGCCCCTGACCCCTGTAAAAAGAGAAAAAATTAGATCACGGTTATCTGCCCCAGCATCCACCCTGGGGTGTCCATGGCCCCAGCGTAACCGTTCCCAGCCCCACAGGGCACCATGCACTGCCACGTGTATGTGCCAGTCTGATTGAAGTAGAGGTAGGCTATGACCACTGAGGTGGAGGGGACTGGGATGTTGATCCCTAGCTGCGGGACAGTGAAGGTGTGGGCTATTATGGAGGCGGGTAGGGAAGTCACGTTGAGGGCCAGTTGATCCCGTGGGATCATGGCTCCCGGTGTACCGTTCACTACCTCCTCAATTCCCCCCACGGTTCCTTGGACTCGAGTGAATGAGGTGGACAGGTTGGCATCTCCTCCGCTGTCGTAGTCTATGATGGTCAGCTTAACCAGAGTCCTCGAAGGGACAGTTATGTTGGAAGCAGGGAGCAGGATCCCATCGTGGAGCACGAAGTAGCTGGGTTGAGCCAGGGAGGAGTTATACTGGACGCTGGGCAGGATCACTAGGGTCAGATCGTACTCCTTGGCGCTCCCCCTCGCATTCAGGACTCCACTCCAGAGTATCCCCAGGGCCACGGCTACCACCGCGACCACCGCTAAAACCACCAAAGACAGGTGGAGTGTAGCTTTCTTCCATTTCACCACCATTTCACCACCATGAAGTTGATCCAGGGACTCATAAACAGGTAGTGTTCACATATATTCTGTATAGAGAATCTCGGCTGCAGCTGTATGATTTCCTCTGCATTTGCACCACTGAGTATAGATCCTCCCAAAAACCAGGGATGTGGACCCCCAAACCCTCTCTGTTAAGACATCATCGAAAAGCATTTTAGGTTTACGCCCTTTACTCCATTTTATGAAGGCGCCTGTGTCCAGGCTCTTCTTGACCAGGGCGGGGAAAGGATTAAGAGTTGTAGGTCTGATATCTTATGCAGCGGGCTCAGCGGTGAACATCGCTGGGTCCCTGGAGAGGGACTTCGCCCTCCAGCTCACCGGCGTAATCCTCGCCGTCTCCATCCTCTCGGCCCTGGCGTATCTCGACTGGTCCAGGCCCTTAACCGTGAAGCTGACTCCGGAGTGGATAAAGGTTGGGAGGACGAGGATCCCGTTGAGGGAAGTGAGTTCAGTGGAGGCGATCCCTTCCTGGGTAGGACCTGGGAGGAGTAAGACCTTCCACGTTAGGATCCGCCTGTCTGAGGGAGGAGAGGTGACGGTGAGGGATGTAATCCACGGATCGGAAATAGGGGAATTAGTGAAGAGGTTCCTAGTGGACTACAGTAGCGATCCCTAGAGGCTGGTCAGGGATCCCGCCCATCGACGACTGCGTTAGACCGGATCTGGGACCATGTCCACCGCTAGGAAACTCCCAACTCCAGCTTTCGCAGTTCATCCCTGACCTCCCGGGCTATATAGGGAGCAGCAGCGATCCCGAACCTGTATCCCCCTGCTATGATCACCCTGCCCACCCTCCTCAACAGGGGACCCTCGATTACTGTCCTGAAACCCACTCTCACCTCCCTTACCTCCCCCACCTTGAGGTACCTAGAGAGTACTTCCAGTGTCTCCCTCACCCTCCCTTGGTCCACTGAGGGATCGGTGGAGGGAATCGAGTCTCCCCCTATTACGAGACCACCCTTTCCCTCCACAGCTATCCTCCCCTCAGCCAAGAGGATGGAGTTAAGTCCCGACCCTCCTGTCCTGATCACGTGACCCTTCAGGTGATCCACTTTAATCCCCCACCTCTCGAGGAGCAGGGCTGACCCGAATCCAGCGGTGATCACAACGTAGTCCCCTGGGTAGGAGGACTTCCTTCCCACCACCCTCACCCCGCTCCCATCCTCCTCCACGTAGATCACCTCGTCCCCTTGAACGTCCACCCCATCCCTGAGCGCCTTCAGGGCCTCCTCCCCCTCGATCCTCACCCCCTTCCCCACCAGGGTGGCCTCCCGTGCCTCTAGGGAGGGCTCCAGGACCCTCAACTCCTCCCTTCCCAGCACTACTCCCTCAGTTGGGTACGCTCCCACCTTGATGACCCTCCTCTCCTCGACCTGGAAGCCCAGCGTCCTGGAGAGCGTAACGTATGCCTTGAGCCCATACTGGCAGACCTCCCTCCTATCCAGGCAGAGGTTGGGGACCACGGTCCACAGGCTTGCTGCGCTGTTACCTCCCACTTCCCCCTTCTCCACCACAACGGACCCCTGCACGTGCCTGGAGATCATGAGGCCCAGGATTCCTCCTCCAACGATCACCGTTCTCATGGGAATTACTTTTCGGGCCCAAATATATATCAATTCTGTGTAATCCTGTATAAGATCCTGTAATCCTGTGTTGAGGAGGGCAATGGAACAGGTCGCTTCCCCTATCAGTAGGTCGGCTGATCCCCAATGATTGGGGGCGATCTGGGGACCCTGGGACTTCGGTCCCACTCCTCCCCGGGACCTCAGTCTTGAGGGAGATCGATGATCCCTCTCCGTGAGTACACCCTTAAACCGTCCTAAGTTCCAGAGTATTCCCACTGGATGTACTCTGCTGTGGGCCTTGCCCAAAGGGTAGAAAACGAGTGTAGCCCTTGGCAGGTCCCCGACCCGCTCGTCGTAGGTGGGTAGGTGAGGCCTGAGTCCCTGCACAGATCGTTCGCGATCGGAATGGGTGAAGTGGGGGGCGGCAAAGGCATACCTCGGGATCTCGCCCCCGGTCCCTACACCCCCAGTGGGAGTCCTGAACCCTCAGGTGAGCCCGCGCCTGGATGACGACCCACCTCGTGGCCTCTAGGGCCCGGGCTTGAAGGTCGAAAAGCGAACTCCTAAAATAGGAAGGTAGCGTCGACACTAAGCTACGAGATTTTCTTCCGACGAGAATGTTACAAGGGGTGAATGACACTGCACTCTCAAGGGGAACGCCCTAACCCTATGATCTGTGGCTTAATGTCTACCCTATGATCTGTTTATACGTTATAGATTATAAGGACAGCAGTTATTGGATTCTGCCTTGACTTCAAGGCTGCACCTAACGAGAAATCCCATAACCGTTTTAAGGATATATTGAAATGATGAAGCCTGGCTGAACTCTCGTCGGCCCATCCTGGGGCTCCCGGTTTTATAAGGCCCCTGCCACTACTCATTCACATGTCCTTTTCAAGGAAGAACGCCTTGGGCTTCTTTAAGGAGACAGCGAGGGATTTAATCGAAGGTGAGTAGAACCTCGCAATGTTCCACCTAGAGTAAGCCCACTTGGGCGCAGCTGCCAGTAGTCCTCCGCACGCGGGATCGCGGCGGGGAGAGGGAGGGGGAATTCACCTGGAGAGCATGGCCGCGCACAGGTGCTCGACCCCGCTCTCGGCGCACCTCCTCAGGAAGTAGACCTCGTCGAAGTCCCCCCTAGCCCTAGAGTAGGCTATGACGTCCTTGGCCTTGACGACGTCCTTCACCCCCCTTTGCTTGGAGGAGACCGCGTAAAGCGCTGCCAGGTCCTCGGGTGAGGCCACGTAGACCCTCCCCACCCCCCCGATCCTCACTAACCTCCTCCTCGAGACCGCCTCCTGGGTCAGCTTGAACGAGGGGGGGTGGACCAGGTCCACCTTGACGCCGCTCACGATCACGGTGTACTGCCAGTGTCCCACGTCGCCGGGGGTGACCCTGTACTGGGAGGACGCATACTCGATTAGCTCCGCCAGCCTCTCGTAGTCCCCCAGGTCCACCAGGAAGTCGATGTCGAGCGTGGTCTCTGGGGGAGCGTAGAAGTTCCTCGCGAACCTGCCTATTATCGCGTAGTCCGGGTAGAACCTCTCCACGAGCCTCACCGCCTTCCTGAATGCGCTCTTGTACCTCCACTCGATCCCCAAAGCTCCACACCCAGGCTCAGTGATAGCAGGACGTACTCCGCTTTCGTGGTGTTCGCGTCCTCGTCCAGGTAGTACTCCAGGTACTCCCTCACCTCCTCGTCGCTCACCCTGTACTCCCTCGCGAAGGTGAGCAACTCCTCCCACTTCCCCGCCTCCTCCCTCCTCCCCAGGTAGTACCTCCTGGGCCTCTTGGAGAGCCTATCCCACATGGTGACGTAGGCGTAGTTGCCCTTCACCTGGACCCTCATGCGTACACTATTGATTCATAGTATATAACCCTTGCTAGGGAGGTGACTCACGGCGTCAGCGCTCTAAAGCGAGGCGGGATCTCCCCCACCCTCCTACACCCCTTTAGGGGATTCCGATCACCTCGTGGGGATCGGGCTTTTGAGGCCCACTCTCCACGCGAGCTAACACAGGGATTTCGTCGGGGGATGGGGAGCCCTTCACGGGAGGGGCAGACACGGGCAACGTAGAGGGAGAGGTCCGGGAAGTGGAGGACGGGCCAGGCGCGTATTCCCCAAACCCCTCCCCCAAGCGTTGGAGCCACGGACAGGAACTACGAGTACGAGGGAAGTCTGGGTTGAACCCCCGTCCCTCCGGCCTGATCCCGTGAACATCGAATTCTCCGCTCCCACGACCATGGAGCGGTCGTTGAGGCGTGCCCCTTCGCTTAGCTCGCGTCTAGGGTCGTAGGGTCCCCGTGATCCATATAGTGTGTTGGGACAGGGCGACCCAGTTCGCCCTTCGGTGCGTGTAAGGGGTGAGGAGGTAACGTCCAAGGAGAGGTGGAGGCGATCAGAGGTACGCTGTCTCCCTCCCCCTGCCTGGAAGGCGTCGGCGAAGGTGGTCATGGTTTTCAATTCCTTTCTGGGATGCGACAGGAATAGATACAGCTGGTGGTACCTCGTTAAGTCCCTTTCAATTCCTTTCTGGGATGCGACAATAACACAAGAAGTGAATCCAGAGACCGGCAGACAGACTTTCAATTCCTTTCTGGGATGCGACTTAAATGAAGAAGAATTAAAGGAATTAATAAACAAAGCCTCTTTCAATTCCTTTCTGGGATGCGACATGAGAAGAAGATAAAAGCACAATTAAAAGCTAATAAATTCTTTCAATTCCTTTCTGGGATGCGACTCTTCCTCGCTAACTGGTACATCTACCTTGAGGAAGAGGCTTTCAATTCCTTTCTGGGATGCGACCTAAGCAATATGATCAGCAACACGATCAGTGGCGTGTTACAGAGGCTTTCAATTCCTTTCTGGGATGCGACATATGCATGAGCAGAGATCGCGTGGAGCTCACGACCACCACTTTCAATTCCTTTCTGGGATGCGACCTTACTGGGGAGACAAATAGCTGAATATTACGGACTCTTTCAATTCCTTTCTGGGATGCGACCTGCAAGGAGGAAGGGGTGGACATGAGTCAAGGTGCAAGCTTTCAATTCCTTTCTGGGATGCGACTGTATAATGAGACGGCAAATCAATGAGAAAAATCTGACTTTCAATTCCTTTCTGGGATGCGACGGGAGAGTGGCATCAATTGTATCGTGACACACCCATGCACTTTCAATTCCTTTCTGGGATGCGACCGAAGAGATGAATGAAAAAGCTCAACTCTTTACTCAAAAAATCTTTCAATTCCTTTCTGGGATGCGACCGCATTGGCGTACAGGGCAAAAGTAGGGAGTAAAAGGCTTTCAATTCCTTTCTGGGATGCGACGTGTAAGGGGGCCTAGGATGTCAGCTGCCCACCGTAAGGCTTTCAATTCCTTTCTGGGATGCGACAATATGTTGGTGGGAAAGGTGGGAGAACCACTCAACTTTCAATTCCTTTCTGGGATGCGACATGTGGTACAGAGTTCCCTCACTGTCTCTACTATCTTCACTTTCAATTCCTTTCTGGGATGCGACTTTCTTTATTATTTGGAAAGATTAAGACATGAATTTTAAGCTTTCAATTCCTTTCTGGGATGCGACCTATCATAGACAGACAAAATAGCACTTTGCATTATTGCCTCTTTCAATTCCTTTCTGGGATGCGACCTGAAGGAAATATCGATTTGAGCGTGCTCGAAGGGGCACAGCTTTCAATTCCTTTCTGGGATGCGACTTACAGTTAGTGGTCTGAAATGACCCAAAACCAGCCTCAAACTTTCAATTCCTTTCTGGGATGCGACGGACGCTAGCAGGCAGTGGGCGAGTTACGTAGACGACTTTCAATTCCTTTCTGGGATGCGACTTTTTTATTCATACCGTAACAGTTGAGGATGAACTAACAGACTTTCAATTCCTTTCTGGGATGCGACACTAACGCCTGTAAACTCTACGTCAGCAGGTAATTTTAGCATCTTTCAATTCCTTTCTGGGATGCGACTGTATTGAGTTGTATGATCCCCTGATCCAGCTTATCTTCTTTCAATTCCTTTCTGGGATGCGACGGAAGCTGAGGGTTGAATATAAGTTCCCAGAAGGCATCAGCTTTCAATTCCTTTCTGGGATGCGACAGGACAAGGATGGAGAAAGATTTCTGGAGTTCGAGAGTAACTTTCAATTCCTTTCTGGGATGCGACATGAAGGTATATTGGCGAGGAGGCTTTATCGCCTCCAGCCTTTCAATTCCTTTCTGGGATGCGACCCAATTTTTTCAGCTTCACGCTTGCAAAATTGGAAGGTTACTTTCAATTCCTTTCTGGGATGCGACTGAACAACACGTACACTTAGCAAGAACTACATTGCCTTTTTGTCTTTCAATTCCTTTCTGGGATGCGACAAATTAGCCCCCTGGTAGCGGGGGCCTATGTGACGATTACCTTTCAATTCCTTTCTGGGATGCGACCCTTGAGTTTTTCCCCGCACCGCCTCCACTCGGCATTCCTCTTTCAATTCCTTTCTGGGATGCGACTATTTTTTCACCACTTAACAAAAGAAATTATGAATATTTCTTTCAATTCCTTTCTGGGATGCGACTGGATTACTTTAAAGTTCATGAGAAAATGCCTTTACATACCTTTCAATTCCTTTCTGGGATGCGACGAGGCTGTGGATAGACAACACGAAAGTCCTCAATACCTATTCTTTCAATTCCTTTCTGGGATGCGACTTGGGAATACTACGCGAGGTGGGTTGAAAAAGGTTGGTCTTTCAATTCCTTTCTGGGATGCGACCCCTAGGTTCAGGGTCTTCGTTTATAGCGGAACCAGATGGGCTTTCAATTCCTTTCTGGGATGCGACATTTATGGTGAAGTTGAAGTATTTGAACTTAATAATGTATACTTTCAATTCCTTTCTGGGATGCGACAATCCCTTCCGGGGGGCCCTGGAGGAGCTGAGAGAGCTCTTTCAATTCCTTTCTGGGATGCGACAAAAAAAGTCTAACTAAAAGGCCCCGACTGGGGCCTAACTTTCAATTCCTTTCTGGGATGCGACAGGAACAAATTACATATTCAGGAAATCAGATATAGACATTTTCTTTCAATTCCTTTCTGGGATGCGACTTTATAATATTAAGGATTGGCTCACGGAAATAAAGGACACCTTTCAATTCCTTTCTGGGATGCGACCTAGGATCAAGAAAATTTATCAGTATGACTTCCCCGGCGCCTTTCAATTCCTTTCTGGGATGCGACATTTAGTGGATTACAGTCACCTTACTTCGCTCCAAAGGTTCTTTCAATTCCTTTCTGGGATGCGACTTCAAATATCTCTTTTGGAACATATCCTCTTCGTTCAAATGCTTTCAATTCCTTTCTGGGATGCGACTCAAGAAGAACTAAAAATATTAGTTAATAAAGCGTTAAATCTTTCAATTCCTTTCTGGGATGCGACTTAATGCTGAATCCCGGTTAGCTGCGAACATCATACCCGCTTTCAATTCCTTTCTGGGATGCGACTGAAACGAATTGAAGAAGAAGAATTAATTAGAATGCTTAAAACTTTCAATTCCTTTCTGGGATGCGACAGATGATCCGGAATATAGAAAAATTCTTGTGAAGAAGATAGTGCTTTCAATTCCTTTCTGGGATGCGACCTATTTTTCCTTGTAAATTCTAGCGGTGCAGGACAAATGACTTTCAATTCCTTTCTGGGATGCGACTTAAGGATTACGGACAATTTCAAGTAATTTATGGCAATGTCTTTCAATTCCTTTCTGGGATGCGACGTAGACGTGGTCTAATTCTGTCGTTTCGATTTTCCCGTAACTTTCAATTCCTTTCTGGGATGCGACTCTAGACACTTGGTCGACGAACTTACGAAAAACGCCATCTTTCAATTCCTTTCTGGGATGCGACTGTTATGTAAATCTCGTCACCAATGCCGGCAGATATACCTTTCAATTCCTTTCTGGGATGCGACCATGAAAGCGGAGACGATTACCAGGGAAAAATGCAAACTTTCAATTCCTTTCTGGGATGCGACAATAAATGCTAAAAATCACGAATATCTTGAAACAAAAGTCTTTCAATTCCTTTCTGGGATGCGACATTAAAGTAAATTAATGGATACCATAAAGCAATTTTAGGACTTTCAATTCCTTTCTGGGATGCGACTTAGAGCTAAACGGAGGCCAGGCCTGGCAACAAGATATTTTCTTTCAATTCCTTTCTGGGATGCGACGGAACTCCACGGAGGGAGTGTCTGGCAACAGGATCTCATCTTTCAATTCCTTTCTGGGATGCGACAATAATTGAATTAATCTAGAGAAAGTGATTTCCAGCCACGCTTTCAATTCCTTTCTGGGATGCGACGGGAAAAATAGGCCCCGGTTGGGCCCTAAAGAATTAAACTTTCAATTCCTTTCTGGGATGCGACCATGATGATATATGACAGAGCATGTCCTCCACATACCACTTTCAATTCCTTTCTGGGATGCGACTTGGCAGCTTTTTTTGTCGCGACTCTTGACGACACCACTACCTTTCAATTCCTTTCTGGGATGCGACATAATAAGCTTGCACTGGATCGGTGCTTCGCACCTCACCACTTTCAATTCCTTTCTGGGATGCGACCTAGTTAAAAGTGGTGGGCCTAGGACCGATTTTCAAGATTCTTTCAATTCCTTTCTGGGATGCGACCTATGGGAACTCCAGTTATTCATCAACTCATGTCACCGTTCTTTCAATTCCTTTCTGGGATGCGACGGAGTGTCTACATTTAGCACTCCTTTACATTGACAGAACAATCTTTCAATTCCTTTCTGGGATGCGACGAGATTTTTTACATCGTCACCTATCAAGGACAGGAATCTTTCAATTCCTTTCTGGGATGCGACGCGGAGAATACAACGCAGACTTAGGACGTCGGAGAAAGACCTTTCAATTCCTTTCTGGGATGCGACCTCTCAAGGAAGGTGTACTTGAGCACCTTGATAGGCCTTTCAATTCCTTTCTGGGATGCGACCTTCCCCGGCGCGGACGGGGGGGTCATCATATACCAAGCTTTCAATTCCTTTCTGGGATGCGACCTGTGTCATACCCATCCTCGACGACGAGGATGAGTCTTTCAATTCCTTTCTGGGATGCGACAGCAATCACCCAGGTGCGGGATTGCCCGCACTGGGAATCTTTCAATTCCTTTCTGGGATGCGACAAAAGTCTACGGCCCGATTCTATCGGAGTTAGCAGGTTGTGCTTTCAATTCCTTTCTGGGATGCGACTTTTTGGTAAAAAGCAGGAGGTTTTTAATTTTGTATTCTTTCAATTCCTTTCTGGGATGCGACTGGTTTTGAGTGAATGGAACAGACCTGGAGGAAGTTTTAGCTTTCAATTCCTTTCTGGGATGCGACTCGACCTGTTGAGTATTTGGTGGTCTACGTTTGCTGCTTTCAATTCCTTTCTGGGATGCGACTTTGACTTTGTGTTATTGGCTTTATTACGAGTGGGCTAACTTTCAATTCCTTTCTGGGATGCGACTACAAAAAAGGGGCGGTTTCACCCCCTTAATTTCAATCAAAACTTTCAATTCCTTTCTGGGATGCGACAGTCCCTATTCCCTCGGTTGGGGTTGACCCTCAATGACTTTCAATTCCTTTCTGGGATGCGACTGTGAAATAATCTCCGAGGACGCCTAAAGTTACTTTTTTCCTTTCAATTCCTTTCTGGGATGCGACCTAACGGCCCATCAAACATTACAATTCCACTGTCTTCTTTCAATTCCTTTCTGGGATGCGACTACTATCGATATTACGATTTGCTTAGGTGCATATGCCTTTCAATTCCTTTCTGGGATGCGACATGGACTTGAAGACAACCTATGGGTATGTGCGAGCATACCTTTCAATTCCTTTCTGGGATGCGACTGGACCCCGAGGAGCGAATGCTCTACGGGGACTGAGGAGGTCTTTCAATTCCTTTCTGGGATGCGACTTGGCTGCAGACTGGACACCTCTTGTCCCTTACAGAACCAACTTTCAATTCCTTTCTGGGATGCGACCCCCTGTCAACGTTTTTCGTCGCAGCTCTCGACGACACTTCTTTCAATTCCTTTCTGGGATGCGACTTGTAGGGGAGCCAACCTCGAGGGACAGTATGCCGTCGACTTTCAATTCCTTTCTGGGATGCGACGAATATGGTATTAAGGAGGTCAGCCGCCCGTGACGTCTCCTTTCAATTCCTTTCTGGGATGCGACAGAGTTTTGTATTTTGATGGTATCCTTAATTCGATGTATTTGTTCTTTCAATTCCTTTCTGGGATGCGACCGAGCCTGTTGAGTGCCCTAGCAACCTTAAGACCGAAACCTCTTTCAATTCCTTTCTGGGATGCGACTCAAATTTTAACTTCTGATGAAATAAAGGCGAAATTTACTTTCAATTCCTTTCTGGGATGCGACCGAACAGGAGGAGGCGAAGTTTTTTGCCTCCGACGTGGGATACTTTCAATTCCTTTCTGGGATGCGACAGTGCCTTTTATTTACCCCTTACATCACTTTACAGGGAACTCTTATATAAAGGTGGTGCTCCCCCAGGGATCTCCATGCGGACGGGCTCGTTGTAATAGTCCCACGCCCTGGAGTGCGCATGAACGCTGACGACAACTGAACTGGTCCACACCTCCCCACCTTCGGGATCCCCTTCCTATACTCGAACCGTTCGCATTGAGACTTGCAATTTCACGTTTTTATTTGCTCGCGAAAAACTCGCACAATATTGATCCGATTTATCGTAGTATTCTCACTAATTTTAGTATCGGTTCGATGAATGCTTGCTTATATTTCTGGATGTAAAGTGAGCTATGATCGTTAATTGGTGGATGATATTGAAAGATTTCCACTTATCTAAGGAACTTTTGGACAGTTCTCGATCTCGAACTGAAATGGGGAGAGGTGGGAAGGATTTACACGTATAGGAAGTCCCTTGAGTACATAGCAGCGGGAGCTCACCGAGCTAACGTGTCCAGATCACCTCCCCATAACCCACCACAGAGGTCAGGTGGAGCGGAACAGCCCGCGATGGTGGATTGCGCTGAAACACCTATCGAGCGGTCAGCTCCTCGCTGGGGGGTAAAGGCGGTGGGGGAAGAGGTGATCAACTCGCGTGACCCCAAAGTTAATTAGGTCGAGAAGTTAAGTCAGCGTGATGTTCTTCACGTTGGCCGACGTGGTCCTCCTCTCAAAGAGGGCGAGGAACACGCCCAGGGCGATCTCGGAGGAGCTGAGGGGGTGGAAGTGGAGTGACCCCCCGGTGCTTCCCCCTTCCCGGGGACTACTGACAGTCTCCGAGCTCACCGGTGGCCTCTGCCCCACGCTGAGGCCGATCTACCTCAAGCTCAAGAGGGTGAAGCCGGCGCCCAGCCCCTCGGCCTCAAGGGGGTCACTTATGCACTACGCCTACTCCTCCTCCTTGGCCTCGGTCAAGAGGCTCCTCTACCAGGGGGTCACCAAGCTCAGGACGGCAATGCAGGACGAGTTCTACGCAGTCCTCAGGAGGGTGGAGGAGCAGTTCGGGGACGTGGAGGACAGGGGGGAAGTGGTGAAGGCACTGTGGGATCACGCGGCTGAGGTCTACTCCTCGGAGGTGGACAGGGCCCTGGGGAAGTCGCCCCACCTCTCCGGAGACTCCCTGGCCTCCTACGTGGTACCCCTCGAGGCGGAGTTCCCCCTGGACGGGTCGCTCGTGGGACTGGGGCTGGTGAGGGCCGACGCCCTGATCCCTCACGTACCCGCGATCGTGGAGCTCAAGACGGGTTACCCCAGGGAGGAGCACTACGCGAGCCTCGCGGGGTACGCCCTGGCTTACGAGAGCGTGTTCGAGCAGCCCATGGACTTCGGGGTCCTGTGCTACGTACAGGTGGGGGGAGGGAACCTGAGGTACGACTGCAGGTTCCAGGTGATCTCGGACTCCCTCAGGCAGGCCTTCCTGGAGAGCAGGGACAGGGGGCTGGAGATCGCGGACAAGGAGGTCGACCCAGGTCTCCCGCAGCAGTGCCCCAGGGAATGCCCGTATCTCTACCACTGTGGTGGGAGGGTTGGCTAAGCTAGTGGCTACACTGGGCAGGACGCCTGGAGGGGTGGTGGAGACCCTGCGCAACTTGAGGGAGGGGAGGTATGTGAGGGAGGGGGCTGGGTTAGGGGTCGGAGCGGGGGGAGCTGTGGGGGAGGTGGAGGCGGCGCCCAAGCCGGTGGAGATCTCGGAGGTCGTGGTCGTGAGGACCAGGGAGGTGGAGGAGAGCTTTGAGGTGCTGCGGGCCCTCCTGACGTGCTGCGCTGACTGGAAGGTGGACCTGAGGGAGGTGGTGCTACCCATGGACGACGTGGAGGAGCCGCGTCACTTCAGGGTGGTTAGGGAGAGGCTAGCGAGGTCTCTCAGGGTGGGGGACTATGTGGACTTCACCGGGGGTAGGAAGGCCATAAGCGCCGCTGCCGTCCTCGCGGCGAGGGAGGCGGGGGCGCACCTCGTGACCACCCTTATCCCTCAGGAGGACTACTACAGGCTAGGGAGGGTCTACGGGGAGGTTCGCCTGAGGGCACTGCGGGTGGTGACCCCCCAGGAGTGCTTCGCGGAGTTATGCGGGTTGGTCCTGCATCACGCTAAGACCTTGGTGCTCACGTGATCCAGGGGGAGCGGATCCCTCACAGCGGTTATGGGATTTTTCGTTAGGTGCAGCCTTGAAGTCAAGGCAAAATCTAATAACTGCTGTTCCTCAGTTCCGTTTCGCCCTGAACCCGCCACGGATCACGATCGCGGAGGAACCGGGAGGATCTCGAAACTTCCGGGGAGAGTTCTCATCCCCTCCCTCGTGGCGAGCTAGGGAAATCAGCGTGACCAGTGCGCTGCCTAGGCCGACTTCGATGGGGGATTTCGGACTATAGTCGGGGGTGGAGGTGAAGGGGAATCAAGCGGGTAATTCCGCGTGAACGCACAGGGGTCCTTCCCTCAGGGGCGCCGTGAGCGGTTGTCCGTGGGGTCCTCCGTGAAATCGGGCGTTCCCCCGCGCGCCACCCTTCTCCAGGCACTGGTCCGCCAGGTTAACAACCTCGAGTTCCGCTACGCCCCCCGCGCGCCACCCGATCTCCAGTAGCGACCACTGGACACCGCGCTCCACCACTCCCCAATACTCTGGAACTACAGACGGAGCGAGTTGGGAGGTCGCGTGGGTACCCTCGCCCCGCTTAGGGTGCGAGACTACGGGATGGGCGTCGGCGGATCAGGATCACCTAGTCCACTCCTTGGGGTTGACTCGACACGGTCGCCAACGGCGAGGGGATCAGGGGGCTTGACTCCGCCCACCCGAGGCGGAACCGCGTTCCACCTCGCACCTGGGAAACCATATAACCCGGTAATACCAAATCCACCCGTGGAGGAGGGTTTCATCACAGGGATCGACGTGAAGCACTTCGCCTGGTGCCCGCTAGTGGTCTACTTCGACAGGGTTTTAGGCCTCAAGGAGCGTGTCACCGAGTACATGGAGGCGGGGTCGGTGAAGGAGGAGGGAGCGGTGCTCGGCTTCATCTGGTCGTTGAGGCCCCTCCGGGTAATACGCAGGCCCACCTTCACCTCCGCTAGGTTGGGGGCCACTGGGTCCCCGGATTACCTGGTGGTGTTCAGGGACCACTGCGCTCCCCTGGACGTGAAGGACGCGGAAAGGGAGAACCCGGACCACAGGGCGCAGGTGTTCTACTACGCCCTCCTAGTGGAGGAGGCCAGGGGACGGGACGGCGAGGACGAGGGAGGAGGCTGGGGAAGTGGTGGAGGCGTCGAGCTGGGGCACCTCCCAGCGAGGGTTGGGGAGGTAATGCTATACTACCCCAGGCTCAGGAGGCTCAGGAGGATCCCCTTCACCGGGGAGGAGAGGGGAGCGGCCCTCAAGGCGATCTCGGGGATCAGGAGGGTCCTGAGGGGGGAGGTGCCCAAGGTGAGGCAACCGGCCTCCAAGTGCCTCAACTGCGGCTTCCTGAGGTACTGTAGGCCCGAGGTGAGGGGGAGGGTGGCATACGGTGGAGGGTGGGAGGGTGACTGACGGGAGGAAGCCTCTCACCCCTAGGAGGGGGGAGGGGAAGGTGGCGTACGTGTCGGAGTGGGGGTCCTCCGTGAGGGCTGAGAAGGGGGTGATCAGGTGCTACCTCAGGGGGGAGGTCAAGTGGGAGGTCCCGGCGGTGGAGCTCGAGGCGGTGGTCTTCCTCGTCACCGCCTCCCTCTCCACCGAGGTGATCAGGCTGTGCCAGGAGTACGGGATCGACGTGGTCTTCCTCTCAGGGAACAGGCCCTTCGCGAGGATCGTCCCGTCGTCCTACACCGGTTCCCCCAGGCTGTGGGTCAGGCAGCTCACCTTCAAGGGGAAGCACCTGATCGCCAGGGAGATCGCCTCGGCTAAGCTCCACAACCAGGCCGTGACCCTCCGCTACTACCTCAGGAAGTATGGGCCGGACGAGGAGCCCGCGAGGAAGCTCGAGGCCCTGTCCAGCGAGGTCAAGTTCTCTTCCTCGAGGGAGGAGGTCATGGCAAAGGAGGCTGAGGGGGCCAGGACCTACTGGGGAGTGGTTGCGAGCTTGCTCCCCGGGGAGTTGGGCTTCAGGGCCAGGGAGAAGAGGGGAGCTAAGGACCCGTTCAACGTGGCCCTCAACATGGGTTACGGCGTGTTAAAGGCCTTCTGCTGGAGGGCAGTCTTCACGGCAGGCCTCCTACCCCACCTAGGGGTTCTCCACGCCTATAGGGCCGGGAGGCCGTCCCTAGTTCTCGACCTGATGGAGGAGTTCAGGTCACCTTTCGTGGACAGGCCCCTCCTGGCCCTGGCTAGGTCTGATCCCCCCCTCGTGAAGTCCCTGGGGGACGGGGAAGGGGGGAGGTTCGACGAGGCCAGGAAGAGGGTCTACAGGGAGGTGACGGAGGCGATCAGGGAGGAGGAGGTGACGACGCAGGCGAGGAGGCTGGCCAACGCGATCCTCGGGGCTGGGGAGTATAGGGGCTACAGGACGAGGTGAGGCGAAGTGTGGGATGGGAGGGCGGAGAGGGGGATAGGGGAGTGGGGATCGCCTTAATCGCGTTCTCTACCTCTGCACTCCGAGGCGATGTGAGTCCGGACGGAATACCAAGGGCAGTGGGGGCTCTCCCCTCGGCAAGGGTAGACCGGAAGTCCTCCCCGGGCCTACTGAGGGGGAGGCTGAGGGGAATCTTTGATCTACAGGTACTCGGCGGATGCGAGGCCCCAAAAGGGATTGGTGGATCGCGGTTCGTGGTGGGGGACGGTGAGGGGGAGGTAGTGTGAGGGGGCTCTACTTGGTGATCTACGACGTTACCGACGACAACCTAAGGTCGCAGATAGCTTCCTTCCTGACCTCGAAGGGGCTGAGGAGGGTGCAGTGGAGCGCCTTCCTCGGGGAGCTCACCTCCTCACAGCTCAGGGAGGTAGAGAGCGGTCTCCTGTCGCTGGTGAGGAGGAAAGCGAAGGAGGGAGAGAGGGCCAACGTTCAGATCTTCCCCATGACCGAGGCCCAGGTCAGGAACAGGGTGGTAATAGACGGGTCGTCGGGCAAGGGGGGAGGAGAGGGGAAGGAGGAGGGGAGGGTGCTCATCTGAGCTGCGAAGTGGAGAAAGACCTGGTAACCTGTCGCTCTCGATTCCGAGCTCGAGTAATTACGATGGGGGGCGTTCTAGGGGGATTTCCGTGTGGGAATTCGACCCCCAGTCGTGTTCGCTCTCGGGAACATCCCACGTGTAACACTGCTGCGCTAGTAAGGGGAGTCGCAGGTCATGGAATGTAGACGGGCTCTCCTCGTGTGTCTTTCTCACTCATTCAGAGGATGGCACAAGAAATAAATATATAAAGAGGAGTTAGAACCTCAATGCCCCAGTACTACGTTAGGCCAGATCCCGTCACCTTCGACGTCGTAGTGCGGGTAGATGATAGGTGGAGGGAGAGGACCCTGAACTTGCTGAAGAAGCTATTTCGGAAAGCCACCGAGATCGCGGGGATTAGCCTCGACCTGGGGTCCCTACCCTGCGCTAAGTGGGGCGAACTCCTCAACAGGTTCTCGGACCTAGTAGTTGAGGAGATAAGGAGGGAGGTGAAGGACTACTTCAAGTATAAAATCCTAGGCGAAGGGAACTCGGGCGTCTCGGGAGTTCTCGTGGACCTAGAGCAGTTACCCTTCGCAGTGATCCCGGCTGACACTAGGTTCCCTGGCTTCACGAATTCGTTAGGAGAACACCTACTAACTACCTCCGCGTTCGCAGTGTCCGTGGGCCTATCCCTCTTCGATAAGAGGGGAATAAGAGCGCCGGAGTACAACTTAGACGAGTGCCTCAGGTCTAGGGAGTTCGTGAGGGGGTTCATAAGGACCGCCTCCCTTCTCCACGACGTAGGGAAGATGCCCCCGGTCGGCCACGCCGAGAGGACCAAGAAAGTCGTCAGGGACTTATTCGGTGACAACAGTGTCGGGATAGCGATCTCCGAGGCCGCCTCTAGGCACCACTACAGGCGAGGCTTGGCAGACGAGTTGACCCCTAGGAACGACGTTGAGTGGATAGTGGCGTTCGCAGACAAGATGAGCGCCTCCTCCAGGTCCATGCTGATCAAACCAGAGGGCTCAAGGAGTCAGGAAGTCGAGGAAGCTAAGGCCAAGTTCAGGAGGCTGGTGGAGTACGCTAAGAGGTTCAGGGGGATAGGCTACTCCACTACCGAGCTCTCGGACTTGGAGGAAATGGAGAGGTTGCTTAACGGCGAGAGGATCTCGGAGGAGGAGGACGCGGAAGGACTCCGGACTTACGGTTTCCTCTCCCCCAACGAGGAGGACGCCTTGACCCTGAACAGGAGGTTGATCGAGGCTGAGAGGCAACTTGGGGCGGAAGGGGAGAAGCTGATCTCCTTGGTTTACTTCGAAATACCCTCGATTAAGGGTTACCTGAGCAGGGGGAGGTCCCTCAAGGTGTACGCGGGTTACAGTCTGATGATAGACGCGGTAAACCACCGCTTCTCGAGGCTGATCTCCGAGATCGTCGGTCCAGAGGCGGTCATCTCTGATGAGGGGGGAGCCGTACTAGCGCTGGTCCCCTCCACTCTAAGGGAGGAGGAGTTGGAGAGGAGGTTCACAGATAGGGAGAAGCGATTGAGGTTCTTCGCTTGGAGGCTGTACAAGGAGGAGTTCCTCATGGCGGAGATGTTGCTGGGCCCTAGGGAGGTGTGGAGGGGAGTTACGGGTCAGGGCGTGGGGGACCCGTACGCTAGGGACATAGTTAGGAGTTTCGGGACTACCTTGGCGAAGTTCCTGAGGAACGTGGGGAGTAAGGGGACGATCCGCAATGTCCCAAGCGGAGGCGATTTCGATGCCGACGAAGCTTGCGAGGAGTGTAAGGTCCGCCCTAGGACAGTGGGTAAGAGGCTGTGCGAGGCCTGCCAGGAGGCCTCGGAACTCTACGAGAAGTACAGGGGGTTAATCATGGGTCTAAGGGAGTCGGAGTATGATCGGGGTGAGGTCGAGGACCTCAGAGCCCTGAGGTCCTACTCCCTATTCGAGGAGCTGACGACGTTGAGGGAATCGTTCGGCCTGAAGGTTCAGGCCAGAGTCCCATTGACCTTCGATGAGTGGAAGGGGAAATCCTCTGACTCGTGGATATGGTTCGTCGCTGGGGACGGGGACAACTTCGGCCACCTGAAGACCATGGCTACCACTCTCTCCAATTACCTGGGCATTCTGAACGTCCTGAGCTTCTCCATCTACTACTCGATAATCTACGGGATAACAGAGAGCTCGAAGTCCTTAAGTCGGGAGCGGAGCGGAGGGGAGGGTGACTCCCAGGGAAGCGGAATCGACTTGGTCCCGTTACTATTGGGGGGAGACGACTTCGTTTTCGCCGTGAGGGGAGACCAGGGACCGTTCCTGCTCTACTACATGGACGAGGCCTTGAGGAAGTTGGCCGGGGAGTCCACCGATGAACGGGACGTGAAAGGGGAAGACGACGCTGCCTTCGTGAGAAGGAGTAAACCCTACCTCTGGTTCGGGATATCCACTGGGGTTTACTCCACTAAGGACTTGAAGTTCCCCTACTTCCTCGGGGTGGAGAGGGCTGAGGAACTCCAAGGTTTCTCCAAGGGTTTCTCCAAGGGCGTCGTCAGGGAGCGTAAGCTCTACGGGGCCGGGCTCATAGTCACGGCCTCCAACGACAGGTTCTTCGGGGTGAACATGGGAGGAGCGGAGGGGAGCTACTACCCCATGTTCATGGTACCTAGGGGAGGACTGAGGAACTTCAAGGAACTGGCGAGTGAGTACTGCAAGGCGCGGGGTTTCCTCGATGTCAAGAAGATGAGGAAACTCATCAAGATCGGTAGGAACCCCTTAACGTTGTCTTATGAGGTGATTAGATCAGCGGGGAATAACGCAGTCTCCACGCTGCTCCCGATCCTCCGGCTTCATGAGAAGTTCGGGGGTGCCTTTGCCGTGAAGGCAGCAACCCTCATAGCGCTACTGGAGCCCTTGGAGGGATCCGGTACTAGGGAGGACAGGGAGTTCCGGCTAGGAGTCCTATGCTCTCAGATAGTGGGGGAGGCGTGATGGGGGAGAGGTACCTCATTACCTTGAAGGTTCAGAACCTCAGGGGGCACACGAACACGCCTTTCAACGACGACTTCGAACCGGACCTCAGGGCCATGTTCCTCAACGCGGACAAGACTTACGTCATCCCTGGGTCCTCAATCAAGGGCGTCACTAGGAAGAAGGCGTTACTCCTCTCCAGTCCAGGTGATGAGGAGTTCGCGGAGGTTTTCGGTAGACCAGGGACGAGACAGGGGAGGGTCTCGTTCGGATGGGGCTACTTGACGAGGACGACCCTGCTCTGCAAGAGGTACGGGGTGGCGATCGACAGGGAGCTTGGGGTGGCGGAAAGCGACAAGTTGTATATCTTCGAGTACCTCCCGGGAACGGTGGAACTGAGGTTCGAGGTTCACGTGCTCTATCCGCTGTCAGAGGGGGCCAAGCGCCTCCTCTCCCGTTCCCTGTCGCTCCTGAAGTACGACACTATAGGCTGGGGAGGGTCTAGGGGGATAGGGGTGGTAGAGGAAGTCATGTTGGACGACAGGCTGGTGACCCACTGATGTATGTCACGAAGACCGTAGTGGTGAGGAACTTGTCCCCGTTAGTGGTGTCCAGCACCTCCGGTAACTACGTTAGGACTGTGGACTACATACCCGGGACTACCATTCTGGGTGCATACTTATCGGCCAAGGTGCCACCAGATAAGCTCTTCTCAGAGAGAGTGGAGATCACCCCCAAGATATCAGTGACGGACGCCTTCCCCGGGGAAGGTGAATTGAACCCCGCCTCCCTAGTCACTATAACCACCTCCAGTGGGGGGAAGTATAGGGACGCAGCGAGGGAAGTGATCGAGGGACTGGTGGAGCCTAAGGCGTTAGGGTTGAGGAACCCTAGGTTGAGGAAGGGCCCTAGGCACTGGAGGATCAACAGGGGGATAGAACCCTTGAACGTGAGGGTGCTGGAGACCACCATAGTCCAGATAGACGAGAACTTGAGGGTCTCGTTCACCCAGAGGGTAGACCAGGAGGTCACGGGTAACTTGGCCCACGTCTTCTACGTGAGCCCTTGCACCACTTTCAACTTCGAGGCCCACGGGGAAGAGGAGGAGGTGAAGGAGTTGGAGGAGAGACTCAAGGAGGGAATCAGGGTGGGAGCGCTGAGGACCAAGGGTTATGGGCTGATAGAGCTGGTCAAATCGAGGGAGAGCACCGGTTCAGGGGGGAGGGGACCGCTCAACGTCAACGGTTGGGACTTCAGCGTGATCTCCGTCTACGGCAACTTGGATTACTCCTACTACTCGAGGGTGGAGGGGTCTCTCCGGGACTCCATCGTTTGGAAGTCTGTCTCCCTTACGGAGAGGAGGTCTTGGAGCTACGGTAAGTGGAGGGTTAAGACTTACGTCAGGAGCGGTTCCGTCCTCGTTGTTAAAACGGAGAAAGATAAATACCCCAGTTTAAAGAATTTAGAAGTGGAGAGCTTGAAACTGGGAGGAGGTGGAAAGCTAATTGTCGACCACAGGGTTCACGGGTGAGGTGAACTACGAGTTAAGGGGAGCTGAGGACGCTAGTAAAGCCTTGTATATCGGGAACAAAAAAGGGAGGATCACGAAAACATTGTCTAGGAAGATGCTGGAGATAGCCCAACAGAGCGGCGACGTTAACGAGGTTAAGCTCCACTTATACTACTTAGTGGCGAGGAACGACGGGTTTCAAGGGGAGCAGACGCAACTCAATTATTTATTAGAGAGGTTGGGGGACGTCTTCAAGACGAACGACGTCAGGAAAGTAAGGGATTACTTAAAGGGCGTGGTCATGTATGTTTACATCCACGACAAAACGGCCGAATCGCAGTGTGGCAGCCTGGTGAAGCAGATGCTCTTCCAGCGGAAGGAGGGCGTCAGGGAATGAGTTACGCTGGGCTCCTACACAACTCGTTGAAGAGGAGGACGATCGTGCAGTTGGAGATAGAGCCGCTTGAGTCCGTGAGGGTCGGGGGAGAGAGGTCAACGGAGATGTCAGCGGTTGACTTACCCATAGTGAAGTACGCCGACGGTAGGCCCTTCATACCGGGGTCGAGTCTCAAGGGGATGTTCAGGGCGGAGTTCACGAGGGTACTTAACGGTATGGAGAGCTCGAGAGTTAAGGGAATTATAGGGATGAGCAGAGTGGAGGGGGATACCTCTGAAATACAGGAACTCCAGAGGAAGTATACGACGAAGGAACTAGTTAGGTACGTGACCGATAGCGCTAAGGGAGACGATTCAGGAGTGCTGGGGGTAGTGGACCTGTTATTCGGTTGTCCCATTTTCGCCTCCCCCACAGTGTTCACGGACGCACTGCCCGTAGACTGGGAGAAGTTGAGGAGGGAAGGAGTGGAATCCGTTAGGACTAGGACCCACGTGTTCATCGACTTGGACTCGGACGTGGCCAAAGAACGCCACTTAGTGGAAGTGGAGTCTGTGGATCCCATCCTGAAGTTCCGAGGTAAAGTGATCTACAACTCCCTGAACTACGGAGGTCAGGGGGATTCCGTAGTGGACAGGGCATTCAACGCTTTCCTTCAGCTGTTCCAAGGTAGGGAAGTCCTAATAGGGGGGTGGAGGAGCAGAGGTTACGGACTGAGTAGGGTGACTTTCAAGGAGGCTCAAGAGCTTCCCTTTTCGCTTAGACCTGAGGGTGCGAAAAGCGAGGGGAGTAGGAGGTGAGCGGGATGAAGTACAGTCGCCTCTATCAGTGGACTCGGGTAGGCATAGCCCTAGTGTCCCTCGGTCCTTTGAGGGTGGGGGGAGGCAGAGGGTATGACATAGAGGAACCGGACCTCCCCGTCATTAGGAACGCGAGCGGCAACCCAATAATTCCGGGTTCCTCGCTTAAGGGAGTTACGAGGTCAGCTATCTCAAGGGTGACAGGCCTGCCCTGGGACGAACTGGTCTACCTCTTCGGGAGCTCAGGGAAAGGTGAAGGGGAAGAGGAAGGTGAAACCAAGGGGGATAAGTTCGCTTCCCCGCTGATCTTCTCGGACGCGGTGGCCGAAGTCAAGTCAACTAAGGAGAGGATCCACATAAGGATAAACCCGAAGACTGGAGGGGTGCAGAATCTCTTCGAGGTGGAGTTCGTGCCTGAGAACACCTCCTTCAAGGGGGAGATAATGGGGAGGAACTTGCCCGTCTCCACGCTGGCGGGGGTGGTCTACCTCTTGAAGTCCCTCATGGACTTGGACCTCGCTAGGATAGGGGGGTTCAAGACCAGGGGCTACGGGAGGGTCAAAATGGACGTGTCTGGCGTGACCCACTTCCAAACTAGGGAGAAAGTGGAGTACGAAACCCAACTGGGCACGTTGAGGGGCAGGTCGAGGAAGGTGGGGTGTGAGGTATTGAAGCAAGGGAACCTCACCGCCCTCAAGGTGACTGAGGAAGGCAAGGAGCTCAAACAGGTTAAAGTCGAAACCTACGACCCAGGCTTGATCCTGAGCTTCAAGTTGAACGTGGAGGACTTCCTAGAGCTGGGGAGGACAGTAGCAGAAGAGTGGTTGAGGTGAGAAGAAACGGCTAGGTGCGTGAAAGTTAACAATGCATACAGAGCCCAGGGGAGTAACCCTAAGCCTAGAGATGTACTAGATGAGACCTATAGGCTTGACTTCACGCTCAAGACTTGCGCTCCCACCTGCACGTGCACGGGCGAAGTGGACGTGAGGGACGACCCGAGAAGCGGGTACAGGATGGTTTACAGGGCTTACAGGAAGGGGTCCCGTCCAGCGCTTTACGCTTCCTCGATCAAGGGAGCTATATCCACCTATTTCCTTGCGGTGAACGACGATCCCGTCCTGGCGGGGGACGTTTTTGGGGACATGGGCCTAGAGGGGAGAGTGAGGGTAGAAGACGGGGTGCCTGTCTCCGCCAGCCCTGGACTAACGGAGCAGAAGATAGGGAGACAGTGGAGGCCGCGGAGACCGTGTGATGGGATCAAGCTCTACGATGAGACCCAGCTTAGGTCCGGGAAGGGGGAGATCTACGTGGAGGCTTTCGATAAGGGGGTCAGCCTAGCCTTCTCAATGATAGTTTACGGGTCCTCCAAGGAGGAGATCTCGAGGATCCTCGCGAGCGTGGGAGTGAGGAAGGGGGGTAACAGGGGGTTCAAGATAGGCAGGGGGAAGGAGATGGGGTTCGGCGTAGTGAGGGTGGAGAAATTCAAGGTGTGGAAACTGAACAGGCTGAAGTGGGTAGAATTGAGGGATCAGGAGGTGGTGGAGTTGACTGAGAGATCAACTCAGATAATAGAGAGGAGGGAGAAGGGGAACGAAATATTCGTCACCTGTCGATGACTCATTGGAAATTCTCGAGGGCGCAATGGACGGGGATACTGCGAAGAAGGTCTTGAGGGACTATCTGCTTCTCTACCTCAAGGGCACTAGGAACGGGGGAATGATGAGTGAAGACCAGGCGTGGAGAATTTTCCTAGGGAGCCTAGTAAAAAACAGGTACTTCGAGAAGGGGAAGGGCCTGTCGATCAGTTCATTAAGGGAAGTCTCAGGTAAGTTATATGAAAGGGTTTCTAAGAGCGACAGAGTTGAGCTCAAGAGGGGAGCCTTGGCATTGTTCGTGGAATTGAAACGCAGGGGAGAGTAGTGGAGGAAAACCCCTGTGACTTCAGGGAGATATTCGGTGACAGCGGTTTAGAAATGCGCAAAGCCCTTAACCTGTTGGAAAAGATAAGCCGTCTCGATGAAGAGGGAAGCCGTGAATTCACAGTTGATGACGACGATATAGAGGGGGCTTGGCAACTCGTGAACTCCCACTTAATGAGATTGGCTAAATTGGAACGGGTGAAAGGTAACCCTTCACCAATGCTCGACGAGATGATCTCCACGTCTAGACGCATCCTCTCTGAAGTGCAGGAAATGACCGAGAGTCACAGGACCGAGGCCGGTTCAGCTGAACTAGATAGTAACGCTATAGGTGGCTACCGTAAGCGAAGTCTAGTTGAGTGCGTTAAGGAGAACAGGAACTTGTATATAGCGATGATATGTTACCTCTTCTACAACGCTCGGACGTGCGACGAACTGAAGGGATTGAATCGCGATGTAGAGGATGATCTGATGCGAGTTGGTTTAGCGTCTAGGCTCATGAGGTTCTCCGTTAATTTCCCGTTCTACTTTTATGGGTACTCGAAGGGTTTAGCCTTCATGTTTGAAGCTTGGCACTACACCTTTACTACCGACTTAGAGGAAATGAAGAACGTGAGCAAAAGAGATAGTGGAATAGGTGAGATGATAAACGAAGTAGAGGAGAAGTACTGGGAGAAATCCCCCTTTAAAAAGAGTGACGCGCAGAAGTTGAGAAACCTCAGGCACATATCGTTCATAGCACACGGCGGAACGGTCATCTCCTTCATAAACCAAGTGTTAGACAGGGATAAGGTTGTGGGGGAGGATTGGGGAACGAAGATTTCCAACGATTTATTTGAATTTCAGAAGTTCTTAATGAACAAAATATACACCCTCCTTCACGGTGAATCCAAGTGGTGCAGAGGCTAGCTCTGTAACGGGAGAGCGGGCGGTTACACTCAATGCGAGTTCCTTTGTAGCCTCGTTTGATCGGGTGGAGGTTAAAGCGTAAAGTCGTCTCTCGTAAGCGCTCAAGTTCGCCCAATGGGGAAGGAACCCATTCGGAGAAGGAACCCATTCGGAGAGGAGGAACCCACTGACCTCAACGAACGGGAGGGGAAACGCCTGCAGTAGGGTTCTCGTCGCTGGGATCTGAAGCGAGATCTGGCCACTCCATAGCTCTGAACCTGCCATAAGTCGATGGGAAGGGATGGACTCGATGCCCTCGTTAGTTTCGGGCGATTCGCTCAACTCGAGGGCGCCTTTTACGCCCGGCGTCTAGGCATAACCCACACTCTCGTAAGGGGGTGTCTTGAGTTGGCCAGAGGTATGGCTTATCTTTTCCCACATCGACTCCCCCTCTTCCACCTGGGCAACGCTCCTCTCTCTAATGGGGTGTCTAAAGATCACTCCCTAGAAGTCTTGCCTCTACCTGAAGGTGGAGCTCAATTATGGGATGCGTTCCGTTTAATGGGGTTTAATGAGGACATCGTTGCCGCGTTCCGTCAAGCCGATTCTAACCTCTACCTCACGACCTCTAAGTGCAGTGAGCACCTAAAGTATAAAGTACTGCATACAAGACGTTCGCCGTGGTCCAAAGGGCTCTTTCTAGGGGAGAGGGACTACATCCGTTTCAGTCTCTCCTTTTCCAGTTGAACGTATTTCTGTCTTCTCCCCTTAACCCTCACGATCGCGTTCCAAATCCCTAATGCCTCACCGGCGAGAAGTGCCTGGCGTTCGCCAGTCCGGCGTTACTTACGGGCTCAGCTAGGGGACTCCCCCAAAGTCAGAGCGTAGCACTGGACGTCGGACCACCTAGTCGAAGCGGGATACGACCAACGTCAGTCGGAAGCAGAAGTAAGGCGGAGTCGTGAAACCTGTTCGTCCCGCTCCCCGAGGATTAGGAGATCGCCGCCTCTGTCTTCCCCCGGAACTAAAACTTTTATATCACTTCCGAGCGTATCAGGCCCGTGAGTTCCAATACGCGTAATACGTGGGTTTACCTGGCCGTGGGGCTGGTGATCGGGGCGGTGATCGCCGGGATCCCCGCCTTCTATTTCAGTTCCCAAGTAAGTCGACTCAACTCGATAGCGAACTTGCAGGTGACCGACACCGTTGCGAGCGATCAGGCCGTGAACCAGCCAGCGGGGGGAGCGATTTACTGGACCTTTAACGCCCAGTACGCTGGTTACGTCAGGGTCACCGTCCAGTCCTCCACCACGAGTAACACCTACGTCGAGGTAAAGGGCGTTTCCAACGGAGGGGTCAGTTACGACTCGGGTAAACTCTCCGTGGGGTACGGCGGCACCGTCTCCTACCCCGTGCTCCCCGGGACTGTCTACGTGGGTAACTCGAATCTCTTCAACGGCGCCAGCGAAACCGTTTCAGTGATTTACGTGTACTGACTCCCAACCGAGTGTCCCTAGTAGTAGATCCGAGTTTAGGCTCCCCTCTTTGGCGTTCTCCCCAGATGAACAGGTCGCGGTCACTGCTCCCTTTTACCGAATACGTGACGCCTCGAACTCCAGTGGGCTTCCTTTAACCCCGAAGTAAGACGATCCTCAACGGTTTTGAGGTATTGAGGGGTCGGTGGGTACTGCGTTCCCCTGAAGGGAGACCCTCACCAGTTACTGCCCGGTTAAGCGAACTCCTGTTCAGCAAATTATTTATACATAGAGTCACCATAAACTGTATGCCAGAAGGGCAACGATCTGGCGGTGAGCTCTCCAAAGTCATGGCCGTCCTGTTGGTGGTTCAGGGGAGTTACACCCACGTGGATAAGCTGTCCCAGGCCTCCTCCAAGGACCTGGCGCTTTACTACGCCAAGGAGGCCCTTAGGGATTACAACTCCCTCCTATCTAGCGGGAAGATAGAGGACCCGGAGGCGAAGGCCTTGGCGGACAGCGTCAACTACAGGCTCCTAGAGGAGGAGTTAGACGAGCTGAGGTCCAAGGGGAACCTCCCTGAACTGAGGGAGATGGTCTCCTACATCTCCTCCCAGGCCCTGGCGAAGGCGGCGGACATAAGGAGCAGGGGGACGTACAACCTGGCGGTGAAAGTGGTGGATTGGCTCAGGAAAGCGGGGAAGTTCCCAGCGGACGTGAAGTCCCTCAGCGATGCGATAAACGCCAACGCGGCTCAGATCTCCAGGGAACTGGGGGTCGAGGAGGAGGAAGTGCGCGCTTTGGCGGGGAACAGACCCCTCCTCAACTACTTGACCAAGAAAGGAGGTGGATGAGGTGTACGTGTCTGTAAGGGGTAGGATCTGGCTCCAAGCTGAAGCAGCGAACATGGTGGAGAGCGTGGGCAACTACGTGAAGCACAGGAGGGTACCGGTGGTGGTCAAGGAGGGGGGGAGCTTCCTCACGTTCTTCGTGCCCGCTGTCTCAGGCGAAAGCGTGGCCCACGCCTACCAGACGATCCTGGCGGAGGAGATGAAGAGGATCAACGAGAAGGTGTGCAAGCTCTGCGAGAAGGGGATCTTCCTCAAGAGCTCCAACAGCGAGATATACGAGGAGGTGGTGGGGTCGAAGCCCCCCTCAGCTGGGAAGAAAGAGGACGCCTCTGCGGTCGCGGGGCAGATAGAGAGGTCCATTGTCCTCAACTGCGCGGTAGAGGACGTTGGGGGTTTCCTCTACGCCGGTGACCCCAACGTGAAGAGGACCTCCTCCTTCTACACCGGCTACATGATCCCGGTGAGGGAGGCGTTGAGAGTGCTCTCAATAGACCCGCAACTCCACAGCAGGTACGCCCTCGGGACGAAGTTCGTGAGGGCGGGGGAGGAGGGGGCCTCGGGGCAGATGATATACTACGTGGAGGTGTCCTCGGCACTCTTCAGCTTCTCCTTCGACCTCGACACGAAGTTCGTGGGGAAGTACTCATTCCACGTGGAGAACTACGGCAAGGCCCTGGTTCAGCCCGCGTCCTCCCTCAACAGGGTCAGGGCCTCGTTGAGGGCGCTGAGGAGGTTCCTGCTGGAGTTCCCGGTGGGGGCCAAGAGGACGAGGTTCAACCCGGCCGAGGTTAGGTGGGACTCCATAGCTATAGCGGTCTCGGACGACGTGTGGACCATGCCCCCCTCCTTCACAGGGGACTACATGCAGCGCGCGGTGGAGAAGAAGTCCGCCGTTAGCTACAACACCACGATCCACGCCTACGCTGAGGAGGGCTGCAAGGGGGACAGGTGCTACAGGACCCCAGAGGAGGCCGTCACCAAGGCGGTGGAGGACGCCGAGGGCAGGCTGAAATGAGGGGCTTCTCCTTCGACGTCCAGTTCCACTGGGGCTTCCAGGTGAGGGTGGCGGGGATGTCCAAGAGCGCCCCTTCCTTCCTCTTCCCCCCTCCCTCGACGGTGCTCGGCGCTATAGCTGAACCCTACGCGACTAGGAGGGGCTTCAGCGAGGCCAGGGTCTCCGAGACCCTCTCCCTCATGTCCAGGGCGACGCTCTGCCTTACCTACAAGTCCCTCAACGCGATCCCGCTCTCCTTCCAGGACGTGAACAGGGTGATCGCCATAAGGACTTCCTCCGGGGTCTCCTACCCCTCCGCGAGGAACGTCTACGGCTCCTTCGACGCCCCTGCCAGGGGGAAGACCACCCTCTCCCCTATCGGGGCAGGGGAACCGGCGACGTTGAGGTTCCTCCTCGTGGTCTCGGACTCCCTCGACCTCAGGGTTGAGGACGTGTGGAAGGTGAAGAGGATCGGGAGCAAGGAGAGCCTGGTAACTGTGTCCAGGGTGGTGGAGGCGGAACCAGAGGTGTTGAGGGGGGAAGTGGAGACTGACTACTCCTTGCCCTTGGACCAAGGGGTCGAGGTCGTGGATGGGCCGGGCTCATACGTGGACCAGTTCTTCGTCCCCGTGGAGGGGGGAGCGCTCACTAGTTCCCCCGCTTCCCTCTACCTGGAGTCGAAGACCAAGAGGTACAGGATATGGCTCCCCAAGGGAGGAGAGGGGGAGAAGGCCAAGGTGAGGTTAAGCGGGGGGTACGTGGGATACAGGGTCGCAGGGGAGGTGGCTGTAGGGGTTGAAGCTAAAGCTTGACTTCCCCCCGAACTCGTCGATCTTGAACTCCGCCCTCTACGAGGGTTACCTGTTCGTCAGCGCCAAGTGTAAGGACGCTGAGGGTGTGGAACTGGAGTGGGAGTGCGTCGAGAAGCTTTTGAAGGAGGTCGGGGAGAGTAAGGGCTGGAAGGAAGTGAGGTTCTACTTGGTGGGGAACGACGTGAAGGCCACGGTGAAGAAGCTCTGCGGCTCGGACGAGATCACTGACATAAGGGGGTTGACGCTCTGCCTCTCGGGTAAGCCCGTGAAGTCAATGGAAGTAGGGCAGAGGATCTCGGAGTCCAAGGAGCTGCTGGTGGGGGACGCGAGCTTCCTCAACTCGCCCAGGCGCAGGGGAAGGAAGGGGAAGGGCGAGGGCACGGCGGAGAGCGTAGTGGGTGAAGGAGAGGGAGGTAGAGGCGGGGGCAGTGGTAGTGGTGTAGGAGGAGGGTACGCGTTCCAGATCATGAAGGTTGACAGGTACCAGGGAATCTCGGTCCTCGAGTCGAACCTGGTGAGGGAGCAGGTGACAGTTTACGCCGATCTAGCGGCCGTTGACCTCTTCTTCCTGGGCGTTGCCTCAGCCTACGTCACCTCCGTGGGGACGGAGTACTACCTCCTCTTCTTCAGTGAGGAGACTTTACCCCAGGCTATGAAGAGCCCACGCATGTGGCTTTCCATCAAGGACTCCCTCGCCAACTCCCTCTCGAATGTCATACAGAGGGCCGGGGGAGTGCAGGACGAGATCTTGACCCTCTCCTCCATCCTCAACTACGCCGCGGTGCAGGAGATGTGGAAGTGGAACGTCATGGAGGCTAACCTCAGGTTGGTCAAGGTGGTGGGCGAGCATAACACCTACAAGGTCTACGAGGAGATCCCGATCCAGGTGTTCTCCAACAGGGAGATCTACTCCGACGAGAAGTTCCTGGTCAGACTCCAGAACCTGGTGAGCTTCCTCCTCACCCCCGCCTCTGCCTACCTTAGGGGTAGGGACACCTTGGGGGACGGCTACCACGCTTACCAAGCCCTGAGGTATCTTTACGCCTACGTGGTGACGGGTAACGGGGAGTACTTGGCCAAGGCCCTGAGGGAGGTACACGAGGCCCACAGGGCGAACGAGAGGAGGGGTTACCTGGGTTGGGTTACCTCCAGGCTTATAACGAGGTCCTCTCGTACCTGAGGAGTAAGGGGAAGGAGAGGCCGTTCCTCAGGGAGGTCGCGGCGAGGCTGGACGAAAGACCCGACTCGCTCCATCTAATCGAGGCGCCCACTGGTTACGGTAAGACCTCCCTGACCATGGCCGCAGCCCTGAGGGAGCTGCGGGAGGGTTTCAAGCTACTGGTGGCCTACCCACTGAGGTCCCTGATAGAGGACCAAGCAGAGAGGATAGGGGACTTCCTGAGCGCCTCTGGCCACGGCCTCGCGCTGGGAGTCAGGTACATGGGCAACCCCTCCTCCCCGTACTTGGTCCACCCGGTGACCTTGACCACGGTGGACACGCTCTCCCTCACGTCCCTGGGCCTCTCCCCCGAGGATGCGGGGAAGGTCTTCTCCGAGTACCTGGGGGTCAACGGGTCAATGGGGCACTACCTCTTCTCCTGGGCCTCTGCCTACACCGCCTCCCTCTTCCTGGACGAGGTCCACCTGCTCTACGACAGCTCCAAGTCCCTGAGCTTCCTTTGGGCCCTCCTGGAGCTGAGTCTGGAGTTCGGGAACGGGGTCGCGCTCATGTCCGCCACGATCCCCTCCACCTTCGCCAGTGCTTTCAAGAACGGTTTCCCCTCATTGGTCCACTCCCGCTTCCGGGGGGACTCGGACGAGGTCTTCTACAGGGGGAGGGAGGCGAAGAAATACAAGGTGGAGTTGAGGCCGACGAGGGCGGTGGGGAAGTTCGAGACCCTCCTCGAGGTCCTGAAGAGGGAGAGCTTCAGGAAGGCACTGGTCGTCTTCAACACCGTCGAGGAGGCCGTGGAGTTCTACATGGGGCTCGGGGACTACGGGGAGAAGGTCCTCATACACTCCAGGTTCTCACTGGAGGACAGAAAGGCCAAGGGCGAGAGGGTGAAGTCCATGAAGGAGGGAGTGGTGGTGGGGACTCAGGCGATAGAGGCCGGGCTCGACTTCTCCAGCGACCTGATCCTCACAGACTTGGCCCCGGCTAACTCCCTAATCCAGCGCTTCGGCAGGTTCCTCAGGGGGGAGGAGGAGAGGACGGGGAAGGCGATAGTGTGGTACGAGGAGGAGCTCCTGGAGAAGGGTCAGTACAAGGTCTACGACGCCTCACTGGCTAAGCGTACCCTACAGTACCTGGAGGGAAAGGGGGGAGAGGTCAACCTGCACGTGGGTTACGACTCCGTGCTCGACTACGTGTACTCGGAGGAACCGACCGTTGACAGGCGACTGGTCTCCGAGGTGGTCAGCGTGGTCACCAACCTAGTGAATCCCTCCACATCGGCAGCCGAGCTGCTCATGAGCCTCGGCGGGAGCCTTATCAGGGAGGGTAACGTCTTCGCGGCCGTGACTGGCGGGGGGAGGGAAGTGCCGGTTGGGTTCGGCTTCCTCAGGTCCAGGTGCATCAAGGCCTTAGACCAAAGGGGCAGGGAGGAGGAGTGCCCCGGGTCGGAGAGGGAGGCCGCGATCAAGGCCATCAGGGGCTTCAAGTTCCTGGTGAGGGGGGAGTACAGCGAGGAGGTGGGGCTCAGGTGAAGGTCTACAGCTTCTACGACCCGCCGAAGGAGGAGAGGTTCAGGGACCACGTGGTCGCCGCGCTCTCTGCGATCGGGGGCGGTAGGCTGATCTCGGAGGGGCTGAGGATCGACTCTAAGTTCAAGTACCTGCTCCAGGTCAGCGTTGCGTTCCACGACTTCGGCAAGATCCCGTTCAACAGGTACAAGTTCAGCCCTGGGAGGAGGCTATCCTTCGAGGGACACGAGGTGATCTCGGCCTGGGCTGTCCACCGCTACTTGAGGGGGCAGGGGAATGTCAACGGCATCGAGTCCATGGTGGTGGAGCTCTCCGTGCTGCTCCACCACCACCCAATGAACTTGCAGAGGAGGCTGAGGGCCTTGAGGGGGGAAAACCGTTTGAGGGTCGGGAGGGAGGACTTCGAGCTCTTCTACAGCGAACTGGAGGGAGTGGTGAGGAGGGGCTGGGAACAGGAAAGGGAGATCGAGGCGTCGGAGGTGGCAGGTGAGGTCGAGCGGAGGTTGGGCGAGATGTGGAGGGAGGTCTGGATGAACGGCGGACCGAAGCTGAGGAGGCTGTTCCTGCTGAACCTCCAGGGCCTAGTGGCAGCTGACTACCACTCGGCCTCGATCAACAGGGGGGGCTCCACGGAGTTCGGCGACGTCGTGGGGAAGTTCTTGGCCAACTTCATGAGGTGAGCGCCTGATCTCGAGCGGGTAGTCCCGCGATTCGGCTGAGAACGGGCCGACTCTGAATCCCGTACTTGAGGTAGGCCGTTCAGGGGAGAGCGTCGACGGAAGTCCTGGTATTTCCAGGAAGCTCTCACACGACCCACGTTCATTAGGAGAACTCGAGCTTCTAGCGTTACTACTGGTAGGCTCACAGGGGCGTATTACGCCGGGGGCGGAGAGATCTGAGGTGAAGGTCGCGATCCGCTCTGACCCACTGCTGCCCCTTCGGGGTTGGGACCTAGATCAGTGACGCTGTCACTTGGGGATCCCCCTTCCCTCAGCCCTTTCCTCCCTCCCCTCCCTCCTCTTAAGGACCTCCACCAAGTTGAACAGGAGCCCCACGGTCTCGGCCCTCTTCTCGAACACCCCCCTCACTTCCACCTCCCCCAATTCCTCCCTCCTCGATGCCTTGGCCGCGAGTTCGTTCTCCTCCTCCAGCAAACTGCCATCCCCGAGGATCAGCTCCCTGGCCTTTGCCAGGCTCAGGGGACCCCCCAAGACCTCGTTGACCTCCTGGTGGAGGTCCAGGACCAGGTGGGAGAACCTCTTGTCAACGTTCAGCTTCAACCCGTAAGTCACCACAGGGCCTTCCTGGTCCACAGAGGCCTTCAGCGCTTCCTTGGACGCCGAGGTCAAGTCGTCGAAGACCTCGACTCCCAGTCGGGTCACGACTGCGTACCTGCTCAGGAAGGAGTCGACCACCGTGATCCCCTCAGGGGGTTTCCTCGGGATCAGCACCTCCCCCAGTGCCCTGAGCCTCGCCGGAACCGAGTCGCAGAGGTAGTGCACGAACCTCTCCGCCACCTCCCTGCTCTTCTTCGGGTCCCTGCCGTGGAAGGTGTATGGGTCCAGGTACTCGAGGAGGAGCCTGAGCTGGTCCGTGACGGGGGTGTTCCTGACGTCGTGGAGCAGCTTGGTACAGTCCAGCCTAGTCCCCTTCACGAGTACTGGTTTCCCCTCCCTGAGGTGTCTCAACAGGCCCACTGGTTCGGTCTCCCAAACCTTCAGTAATCCCCCCTGGGACTTGCCGTAGTTCAGGGTATCGAGGTCGACGCCGTAGTTCAGCCTCAAGAGGGCGATAAGGAAGTTCATCCCCTCGTCCACCCTGTCGGCGTCCGCGGGGTCGAGCTCCGTCACGTAGACGTAGGTCGTGAGGTCGTAGGAGAGCCATGGAGGAGGGGTGTAGTTCAGGTCGATCCTCTCCACGTGGTAGGAGGGGATCGACCCCTCCTCCTCTACCGCGACCGGGAACTTGACCCGGGACTCCAAGTACCACCTGACCCATCTGGCTATCTCCCTGGCCCTCTTGAAACCCCCCTTCCCGCTGAAGAGTAGGTCGAGGGCGACGCTCGACCACAGTTTCCCCCTCCTTATGTCCCCCTCCATGTCGGGCTTCTGTCCCCACTGGGCGTTGAGGCCCTCGTACTTCTCCTCCGCCTCCAGGAGCGCCCGGGAGGGCCGCGCCTCGACCTCCGCGCACTTGAAGGGGCGCAGGGAGGTAGACTCCAGGATCACCCACCTGCCCGCCCCCCCGTGCCTCCAGTTCCTGACCACTACGGAGCCGTTGAAGGCGTCGATCGCCCCCACTTGGAACTTCTCGACGAGGTCCCTCCTCGAGACGTCGTCCAGTTGGACACACGTCCCCCCGTCCCACAGGTGCCTGGGGGTCCTAGAGGCGAACTGCTCGTAGAAGCTGATCTTGGGTAAGTCATGGGGGTCTATCCCCACCCTCCTGAGGAACTCCTGGTCCTCCTCTACCCCCAGGATCACGTCGTAGAGCTTCAGGAGCTCGTTCTCCGGGGTCAAGATCAGCGACTCCGAACCCATGGAGACCCACCGCCTCAGGCTGTTGAGGTAGTCCGAGAGGAGTACCGCGTCCTGGGCCGAGAGGGGGATCATCAAGCTCTCCGTGACCCCCAGGTCCACCCTCCTCCCCTTCCTCCCCTCCCTTTGCACCAACTCCCTCACCGTGTGGGGCAAGCCCAAATGTACAACCCTCTTCGTGCCACCGACGTCGATTCCCTGCAGGAGGGTTCTCACCGAGACCACGAGCTTCACCTTGCCTTCCCTCATCCCCTCCTCCACGGCCTGCCTCTTCTCCTTGTCCACCCCCGAGTGGTGGACGGCCGCCGGCCCGCCGTCGTAGTCAACCTTACCGCCCAACTTCCCCACCAAGTTGTTCGCCTCGGAGGTGGTCCTGGTGAAGACCAGGGTGAGCTCCTCGCACTGGAGGTACCTCTCCAGGAGCGCTGCCGCGGCGTCCCTGTTCCCCCTCAGCGCAGCCTCGAAGGCGCTCCTGTACTTGGGGTCCGAGGCGTACTTGAAGAAGTCCCTGACGAACTCCTCGAAGTCGACTCCCGAGTTCAGGGACCTGTGGAGGTCCCTGAGGGTCGCCTCCGGGCCCAGGACGAAGTAAGTCACGTTCGTGGGCCTATGGGCCCTTCCCCCGACCACTTCCGCGTCGAGGAACGACCTGATCGCCTCGGGGTTGGTCAAGGTGGCGCTCATCAGGACCACCTGCGGTCTCGTCCCGTACTTCTCCGCCAGCCTCCTGATCACGTGCAGGAGGAGAGTCGCCTTGGAGCTCCTGTAGAAGTCGAACTCGTCGAGTACTACCATCTTCAGGCGACGCAGGAAGGGGGAGATCCTGTGACGGCCCGACTCGAGGGCGTTCTTCACCACCTCCGGGTTCGTGAGGACGGTCTTCACCCCGCTCACGTCCCTTAAGTACTGGCTCACGTCCCCATCATACTTCACCGCGTCGCCCGTGAACACCTCGACTCTCCTCTTCCTCCCCATGACCCTCCTGTCCACCCTGAACCCCGCCTGGTTGTAGTACCTCGAGATCCTCACCATCTGGTCACCCGCGAGGGCCTTCGTAGGGTAGACCACTAGGACGTTGAAGTCTCCACTGAGCTGCCTCTCTAGGGCGTAAGCCGCCCACACCTCCGTATTACCTCCGCCCGTCTCCGCGTTGAGCACCAGGTTCCTGCCACTGACGAGGTGTCTCACCGCCTCCAGCTGGTGCTGGTAGAGCTCGTAGTCGCATAGGTTCACTTTCCTCGAGCAGAGCCCCTGGAAGAGGTCCCTGAACTTGACCCCCGACCTGGGGGGCTGGACCTGGTAGTCCACCTCCTCCTTGAAGATCACCTTTAGGGACCTGAGGAGGGTAGATGTGTCACAGCCCGACTCCATGTTGATCCGGACTCGGTGGGAGTAATCCTCTGCTCGCCCGGCGCTCCCCGACGCCGACCCAGTACCCGCTCGCGTCTTTCGGGATCGGACACCCCCAGGGGGTAGAGGAGGTCTGGAACACCTCTCTTTAGATCTGTTTGGAGCGAGCAGTAGAGGACATATGTAAAAGCGCTCCGAAACGCCTCCACTCCTGAGACTTACCTCGCGGTTAGCCGGGATTGCGACGCGTGGAGTAGTTCGCAGTCCCCTTTAAACGCCTATTAGTCCAAGCTCCCTGGATTCTCCCCATGAAGAGCTCCACAATCTCCGTTCTGGGGATAGCGGGGGGATGTACTTGCTGGGGGGTTTCGTGACCGCTGCCCTAATCGCCGTGGGTTACGGTTTCCTCGCTGGACTCAGCGGGGACCAGAATATCTCTACTAGGGGAGTCCACGAGTCGACCTTCCTGGTCCTGTTTGGGCTCGTCGTGGGAGGCCATAATGGGCCTTTCCGCGTCCGCCGTCAGGTCCCGCTCCAGGCACTTCAGGGTGACAGAGGGAGCCGGAATCCTCGTGTTGGCCCTCCTGGGGTCGGTGAACACCCTCGGAGGCCCGTGGGTGTGGCAGTAGATCCAAAGTTCGCAGGGAATCACCCCCTGGAATACTGTAGTCCACAGTGTCGTCCACGACGGCGACAGGTCCCTTGACCGGTGTGACAGGACCTCAACGGTTCCTCCAGGAGGGACGGTTTCTGGAGGGGCCACATAGGCGAGGAAGGATTAGAACCCACTGGGCCCTTGGGGCTACAATACGGGAATGGGGAACCCAGGAGGCCGAGGAGAGCGCGCAGAGTAGATCAGTGTTGCAACACTGGCCTAGAGAGGTCGTAACCCATGGTGACTCAACCTTTCAGAGTTAACCTTCATTGATGAAACGTGGGCTAGGTCTGTGCCTCCTGTATGTGTCCCTGTGGACAACGAGATAGTGAAACTATACATCGCACCCGGCACGTGAGGCCCGTTTGAGCCCCCCATTACCTCAACCAGGGAGACGTTCCACCTCATAGGGAGGAAACGGAACGTCGCCTGAAAAGCGAGGACTCTGTGTGGAGACCTCTCCTCGCTCCTAACCCCGCTCCTGGGACTCGAGGATAAGGTGTCAATTCTGGACTGAGAGGGTGAGAGAGCGTAGAACCTCAATGGCTAATCCAATCCGATCATGGGGGATCGGGACCCCAAGAGAGGCTTATATATCCGATGGAGGGAATAGGGATCGTGAGTATCAGGTTGGCACCAGACGTGGTGGTCACGGGGACCCTCGTGTGGTACCTCCACGTCTGCCCTAGGGAGGTTTGGTTCATGGCCAGGAACATCACCCCTTTCAAGTACCACAGGAGGTTGGAGTACGGAAGAGAACTCCACAGGCATCACGCGGAGGAGGTTCCCCTGTCCCTGGAGGGGATGAGGCTGGACGGTTTCAGGGAGGACAGCGGAGTCGTGGTGGAGGTCAAGTCCACCTCGAGACACCTGGAGTCGGCCAGGGCGCAACTGGGCTTACTACCTCTTTAGGCTCAGGGAAGCTGGAGCCCACGCCAAGGGGGAGATATGGGTACCGGAGGAGGGCATAAGGGAGAGAACGGAGGACTTCTCGGAAGAGGAGGTGAGGAAGGACTTGGAGAGGATAAGGGAGATAGTAGAGAGGGAGAGACCTCCTCCTAGGAAACGGATTCAGTTCTGCCGCAAGTGCGCCTACAGGGGATTATGCTGGGGGACTGAGGTGGGTAAAGGGTGAAGGGGGAAAACCCTATCACGGTGAGGGGAGCCGCGGGAAAGCGGAGGGGTAATCTCCAGCGGAATGGGACTCACACTGTGGCCCTACCTTTAATGGGAGGGGGTAGGACAGGGCCTTCCCCGGGGGGCTGTTACCTCCTCGTCCTTCTCCATGGATCCCTTCATGGCTAGGAAACCGACTTCCCCGGGGGCGATCTCCTCATCGTCCTCTGAACCGCTCTGGGTCCACGTCCCTCTTCTGGCTGAAAGGCTCCGGCACCGAACCCTTGTTCGGAAAGAGGGATTACGCGGAACAAGGGTTCAGGAGCGTGAAACATAGGCTGTCACCAATGGACAAACACTTCCCGTGGTGCTCCAACACAAAGACGATCACGGGGTGGTTTTCAACCTATTTCCTAGTCTATAACATTCTCTACTGTCCGGTGTATTTGTTAGATAATTGGGTGATAATAAATGTAAATATTTAAGATGAATGAAATTGTTGTCCACACTCTCAACTAGAATGCCGTGCTTCTCAGCCTGCCAAACGATGCAGTAATGCAAACGACGGTACTGCATTAAGTAGAGTTTATCGCGGGACTCCTTAGGAAGCTTATCTACATCCTTAATGAGGTCCTTTAGGTCCTCCAGCTTTACAACGTTAGCGCCCAACCTCTTAGCTTCATCAACAACCCACTTCCCAACTTTCCTAGCAAAGTCCTCCATGATTCTCTTAGCCTTCAAGCGGAAGGAGTGAATCCTTTGAAGAGTTCTTTTATTCTTTAACCACCTTTTCGCGTATTTCTCCTGCAAACTCTCTGCCAAGGACGTGAGGTGGTGGACCTCTTCAAGGCGAGTTGGGATCCTAACATAGTGTGAGTCGCCCTTCCCTACTACTACTTCAGCCATGTTAATATCAACAGCGACACTTTCCTTTGCTTCAACCTTCTCCTCTTCTCTTTCAAAAACCACCTTTAGGAAAGCCTTATCGTCCTTGATCACTAGCCTAGCTTTCTTCATCTTCCAGTTCGCATACTCCTTAAGGTTTCTAGGATAACCTAGGATTGGAAGTTCACTAATACTAGCAATTTTGGCAGTCATCCTTTCCAAGTCCACATTATAACTTGCTTTAGGAGTTAACCATACACTTGGCTTATACACACGTGGGAACCTACCCTCTTCGGGATTATTAAACCACCCCTTGTACACTGAGAGGGCGTCACGGTAGCAGTCCTCAGCGACCTTTGAGAGTAGATTGTATTCCTCCCTTAACTTCTCATACAACTCCTCGTGAATTTTCCTAAAACTCCCTTCTCTTCCGGGTTTTCCACGTTCTCCTTCAACCAGAATAGGGCGAAACGTATTGCCTTCACGTAGTTATTAACGAGGATTAGGAGGGGTTCGGAGGGGGCGATCTTCATGGAAACAGCAGCTCTGATCGCTTTAACCCTCCTAGCCATCAAAAATATTTGAAAAAAGAGTACTTAAATTATCATCCCCCGGAAGGGGCGAGGCTTTCGGTCTTTTTGTAAGTTGGCCAGGACCTTTGAGGAGTTTAAGGGGGGTGTGCATCTGACTCCTCCCCGCCCTGGAAGGGCGAGGGTTCCCTTCCAGAGGGCTCATCGTTCCCACCATTGATTCGGGATTACATCTCTCATTTGGTGGGCAGTCGGGGTAGTCAGAGAGCCCCCCACGAAAG
>Ga0208151_100132_pt1 | contig 39631 bp, 40 predicted proteins | sample ECH_Bhost_MetaG_FD_187130 | JGI IMG/M metagenome (GOLD analysis project Ga0208151, IMG submission 187130) | Hot spring microbial mat communities from Yellowstone National Park, Wyoming, USA - ECH_B host_MetaG (SPAdes) (version 2) | ecosystem: Environmental > Aquatic > Thermal springs > Hot... | reverse complement strand
ATGGAAGACCCAAGACTTGTCAGCGGGCAAGGCCGCTACTTGGATGACATAAAGCTACCTGGAATGGTTTACGCGTCCTTTGTGAGAAGTTCATACGCACACGCTTTAATCAAAAAAATAGACAAGAGCGAAGCGCTCAAGCTTCCTGGTGTTCTTGCGATTTTCACAGGCGGCGACTTGGCTGACGTGAAGGATCTGCCAACAGTGGAAGAAAGCGAGGAAGCGAAGTCAACGCCAAGACCCGCTCTTGTAATAGACGAAGCAAGATATCAGGGTGAAGCGATTGCTGTGGTTATAGCAAAAGACCCGTACACCGCAGAAGACGCAGCAGAGCTCGTGCAGGTGGAGTATGAACCTCTTCCTGTGGTTCTTGACGTGGAAGAAGCGATGAAGCCTACCTCGCCAAAAGCTCACAGCTATGTGAAAGACAACATCGCGTACCACTCAGTGTACGAAGCTGGTGATATCGAGACCGCTTTTAAAAACGCGGATCGCGTGATAACGCTTGAGCTTGTGAACCAAAGAGTTGCGCCAGTTCCTTTAGAGCCACGCGGTGTTTTGGCCAGTTACGACTCTGGATCCCAGATTTTGACGGTTTGGGTGTCTTCTCAAGACCCGCACGGTTTAAGGGACGCTATCGCAGACATTCTCGGGCTACCCCAATCCAGAGTTCGCGTGATCGCACCAGACGTGGGTGGTGCGTTTGGTTCAAAGATTTCGGTTTACCCAGAAGACGTGGTTGTTTGCTACGCCGCAATCAAACTCGGGCGACCTGTTAAATGGGTTGAAAAGAGGAGAGAGAACCTTCTCACAACCACACACGGAAGGGGGCAGAAGCAACACATTGAAGTCGCGGTGAAAAAAGACGGAAGGATCCTAGGTCTTAAAATTAAGATAATATCAGATAGCGGCGCGTACAACACACCCGGTGCGCTCGACAATCCCACGATGACCACACTCATGGCACCTGGTGTTTACGACATCAAGGCGTATCGAGTGGAGATGTTCTCTGTTTTGACTAACAAAGTGCCACAAGACGCTTATCGAGGTGCAGGCAGGCCAGAGGCGGCTTATCTAATCGAAAGGACGATGAACGTGGTCGCAAGGGAATTAGGTTTAGATCCTGTGGAAGTGAGACGTGTGAACTACATAAAGAAAGAGCTTTTTCCGTTCAAAACTATAACAGGACTCACTTATGACAGCGCGGACTACGAATCCAACTTAAACAAAGCGCTTGAAGTGAGCAACTACTGGACTCTTCGTGAAGAGCAGAGAAGAGCAAGAAAACAAGGAAGGCTTGTGGGAATTGGCGTTTCAACCTACACTGAAATCTGCGGTTTTGGTCCTTCTTTTGCGCAAACCGCGGCGATAACCGTCACAAGCTCTGGAAATGTGATTGTGACAATAGGCGGCCACCCGCACGGCCAAGGTCATTACACACCAATCGCCCAGCTTGTCGCAGACGAGTTCGGTATTGAGTTAGAGCGTATAAGTGTGCGAGACGGTGACACAGAGCTTTTGCCTTGGAGCTCCTTTACCGCGGGAAGTAGATCCGCTGCACTTACTGGTAGTGCTGCAGTTATCTGTGCAAGAAAAATAAAAAGAAAAATGACAAAAATCGCCCAAAAGCTTTTGGGCGTTGATGGCGAGCTCGTTTTTGAAAATGGGTACATACAAGCAGTGAACGACCCTGAAAAAAAGATTTCTTTTGATGCGGTGGCGCAAGCGGCTTACCAACCATCGAAGTTACCAGAAGGCGTTGAGCCCACGCTTTTTGAGTACACAGCGTTTGTCCCCCCAAACTACCTTTTTCCGTATGGAACGCACATAGCCGTGGTCGAAGTTGACCGCGAAACAGGTGAGCTCAAACTTCTGAAATATTTCGCGGTGGACGATATCGGTCGCGTGATCAACCCGCTTGTTGTCGAGGGTCAAGTGCACGGGGGAGTTGCTCAAGGAGTGGGACAAGCGCTTTTGGAAGAAGTGGTTTACGACTCAAACGGACAGCTTCTTACTTCCAACCTCGGCGATTACCTGATACCAACTTCAGATGTTATTCCTGAGATCGTTTGGGAAAGGACGGAAACACCAAGCGATTCAAATCCGCTTGGGGTAAAGGGTGTGGGCGAAGCAGGCACAATCGGTTCAACGCCAACGATTGTGAACGCGGTAGAGGACGCGCTTTCACCTTATTCAGTGACGATAGACCGAATGCCACTCAAAGCGGAGTATATAAGGTGGCTCATCAAAAACGCCGAGGAAAGAAAGATTTCATCAACCTAAAGAAAACATAAGTGAATAGCAACGCAAAAGCGAGCGAAGGAAGCGCGATTAGCGGATTTGAGATTTCGTTTGTTATAGTGCTTACCAAAGTGGAAAAAACGTTTTGAGCCCCGCTTCTTATGTCAAAAGGACGGGCTAGGGGAGCAAGGCTTTGTATGCTTTGAAGCGCGCTTGTGACCGTGTTGGTGGTCGTTTCACTAGGAGTGATTACGCGTGTCGCATAGGACGTAACGATTGAGCGAATGCCCGCTCCGATCGCAACAAAGCTTGTGAACCCCACTGCAAAGCCGCCAGTTATCCTTTTTACAAGCTTTAAGAGTGCGTTCTTACTCGTTTCTTTGGCTTCGGCGTTTTGTTTGAGAAGCTTCATAGAAGGCACGATCATTATCGCAATACGAGCGGGCGCGTAGTGCTTTACTCTCCTACCCTTTTCGCTAAACCACACGCCTTCGTCTTTTTCTTTGATCAAACCCGCCATAAGTAGCTTTTCCACGTGGTAGCTCACAAGCTGAATCGTGAGGTTCAACTTTTGAGAGATTTCGGAAACCGTTTCAACACCTTCGTAAATCAGCTCAAAAATCGCCCTTCCTGTGTCGTTGTCAAGCTCTTCGGCGATGAGCTTCAACCTTTCTACATCTTTTGGGGAGTCAGCGCTCAGAAGGTCGATCGCCTCATCTTCGTTTATTCCCTTGAATCTTGAGCTCAAGCCTTACCCCAAAGCTCAAACACACCAAAGAATTTAACCATAACTCAAAAAACTTTTTGAGTCAAACATTTAAACGAAAAATTTCTAAAATTGTTGTGAGTTGCGTGAAAGAGATTGGAGCTCGTATAAGCGTGATAATTCCCACGTTGAACGAAGCTAATGGTGTAGCGCACGTGATAAGAGAGGTAAGGCGTGCGCTTCCTTGCTCTGAAATAATCGTGGTCGATGGAGACTCGAGCGACGGAACACCCGATATTGCAAAAAGGGAGGGGGCTAAGCTCATTACCGTTACAAAAAGAGGATATGGAGCTGCGATAAAAGAAGGAATTCGAAAAAGTAGCGGTGAATTCTTGTTGATAGTGGACGGCGATGGCACCTACGACCTTTCAAATTTGGAGGAACTCGTAAAGTGTGCAGACCAAAACACTGTGGTTGTGGGTTGTAGGTTTCACTCCAAACCAGCGGGAATGGGATTTGTGAACTTTGTTGGAAATTTCTTGCTCTCGCTTCTTTTTCGTGTTCTGTGGTTTGTTCCGATAAAAGACTCCCAGTCTGGTCTTAAACTCTTTCCGAAAAAGCTGGGACTCACGCTTTCACAGGATGGTATGGAGATTAGCACAGAGATTCTTGTAAACGCCAAACGAAACTTTTTAAGAATAAAAGAAGTGCAAATTCCAAGCTATAGAAAAAGGTTGGGTGGAAGCTCAAAGCTCAATCCCTTGCGTGATGGCGTGCGCATCGCGCTTTTTGTTTTAAAGCAGAGGTTGACAAGATGAAAGTGGCGTTTGTTCTTGAAAGCTATCCGCCGCACATAGGGGGTTCAGAGAGTAGAGCGTACAACCTCATTAAAAGGTTGCCAAAGAGCTGGGAGATCCACGTGATAACTCCTTGTTTTGACTACGCAAAAAAAGAAGAAGTGCGAGAAAACGTTTTCGTGCACAGATTTGGCGCTTACCACTCCTTTTCATACTTTAAGAACGGCTCAAGGCCGCTTTCTCTTTCTTTGGACATCTCTCAAAGAGCGCTTTTTACGCTAAAAAAGCTTGGAAGTTTTGACGCTTGTGTTTACAGCGAATGGAACCTTTTGACTTTTGCTCTCACACACGCTTTCGTGAGCTCACCAAAGCTTGTAGACTGGTGTGAAGTTCTTGCTGGCCGTATTGCGGGTCTTGCTGGCGTTCTTGAAGCGCTTTTGGAAAAAAACTTGGCGCAAAGAGCGACGCATCACATAGCGGTGAACGAAAAGGTTAAAGAGTTGTTAAAAAACGTGCACAAAGTGGACTCAAAAAGGATAAGCGTTGTTCAAAACGGTGTGGACGAGCGCTTTATCGCTTCATCATTTCCGAAAAAGCAGAGCGGAAGGTTGCTTTACGTGGGAAGGCTCACTCCACACAAAGGTGTTCACAGCTTGTTAATGGTGTTTTCGCGCTTACGTAAGACCCATCCTTACGCCACGCTCCATATCGTAGGAGCTGGTGACCCCTCCTACACGCTTAGTTTAAAAAAGCTTGCGGTTGAGGGTGTTGAATTTTTGGGTGTGCTCAGCGAAAGCGAACTAATTGAAGAGTATAAAAGCGCGCAACTACTCGTTTTGCCAAGCGAAAGAGAGGGTTCTTCACTCGTTTCTCTTGAAGCTATGGCGAACTATACGCCCGTGGTCACAATCGATGCACCGCTCAACCTTAGTAAAAGCGACACGGTGATTCACGGCTTTAATGGGCTAGTGGTCAAACCCTCAAATCTTTTAGACGCTTTACAAGCTGTGTTGAGCGATGAAACCCTTTGGAAGTCGCTTTCACAAAACGCGAACTTGTACGCAAAAGAGAGAAGCTGGAGTAAGTGCGCAAAAAAGCTTGAAGAGGTGCTAAAAAGTGTTTAATCCTTTTAGGTTTCTAAAGTTTGGTGTAAGCGGTGTTGCCGGGTTTTGCGTTTCCGAGTTCACGCTTTGGGTTTGCGTTAGAGTTTTCGGCTATAAGGAGCTACTTGCGGTAAACGTTCTTGCGGCTTTCTTGGGAGTGAGCACAGGGTTTGCGCTCAACGAAAGGTTCACGCTAAAAAGAGAGTTCGTTTCAAAAAGCGGTTTTTTGAACACCCTTCTTAGACTTTTTAAGTTCCAACTCGTCTACGCGCTCGGAAACGCGGTTTCAATCGCAATTGAGCTTTTTCTTTTCTACGTGTTTCGTTTTAATCCGGTTTACGGAAACGTGGCAGGCGCGCTTGTTGCGTACCCTGTGAACTATGTGGTGAGCATGAGCTATGTCTGGAAAGTCAAGCCTTAACGAAGCGCTTGTTTTGACACTTTGCGTCACGCTTTCGCTAATCGTGAGATTTGCGGTTTTGCTCACAAAGCCGAGTTTCGTGGTAGCGGGTGACAGCGGTGAATACGCCGCTTTGGTGCGCGAGCTGGTTTCGAACAATTTTGCGGTTCCTTCTAAAAACTGGATATACTACCCTGGAAGTAGCTGGATTTACCCTCCGCTTTTGCTTGAAATCTTTGCGCTTCTTACGAAAATTTTTGGTGAGCGTGGTCTTACTATACTTCACATCATGAGCGTTTTTTCGGTGACAGTCGACTCTTTGAGTGTTATTCCTTTTTACTACACCATTAAACGGCTTTTCGGAAAAGCGAGCGCGGTGTTCGGAGCTTTCCTTTTTGTGGGCTATTATCCTGACATTTACGCGCTCACGTGGGGCGCTCACCCGCAGATATTTGCGACGTTTTTACTTTTGTGTTCGTTTTACTTTTTGGTGCGCGCGGTTGAGTCGCAAAGCCTACGCTTTTTTGCTTTTTCTGGATTAACTCTTTCGCTCATTTCGCTGAGCCACGACCTTACAACGTTTGTTGCGCTTAGCGGTTTAGGCGTTTACTTTGTGACAAGATGTATAAAAGCGATACGCACCAAAATCGTAGACAAAACACTCGTGGGAGTAGCGATTTCACTTGCAATCTTTTTGCCTTCTTTTGGTTACTGGTATTTACCACGTTTGAGCTGGGTTTTGGGCGTCGCCTTTTCAGCTCAAAGCGCAGGCTTTACGCCAAACTTTTCGTCTTTTGTGGGCTCTGTGGTTCAACCTTTAGGACCTGTTTTCCCGTTTTTGCTACTACTTCTTCTTTTGTTTTCGTTCTTATCGGCAAAGAAGCTATCAAGAATGGAAAAGGGTGAGGGAGTTTGGTTGCTTATCAGTTTTGTCATAGGCGCTTTCATTCTTATGCTTTTTGAGTTGAAAGACGTGGTTCTTGCGACGAGGTTGAGCTACTATATTTTTCTTCCTGCGGCGTTGCTTGTGTGTTTTGTCAACAGAAAAAGAAGCACACTTTTTGCGCTCTTTTTGGCTTCTCTTCTTGTTTTAAACGTAGCGGTTGCGGTTCAAGCGAACTCACGCGCGCACACCTATTTTGATGAGTGTTTCGAGTGCGACTCAAGAGCGCTTGTCACGCAGATGCGAGTTCTTACTTGGATTGCCCAAAACGTCCCAAGAAGTGCTGTCTTTGCGAGTGCTGGTGAACTTGGGTATTACATCGCGGGTTTGGATGGCAACCCTACGCTGGTGTACCATCCGCTTGAATATCTCACACAACCTCAGGAAAAGGCTGAGAGCCTTGCGGCTTACGTTCTGGTTTACCAGTCAGCTCAAAACCTTTCTCTTACGATAAAGTATGTGTTCTTGTACAACGTGTCGTATGTTGTTGTGTACAACCCAGTTGTTCAAACTCCGTGTTTCTACGAGGCTGTGTACAAAGATAGCACAGTAACGGTTTTTAGGGTTGTACACGACCCTTCTTGCGTTTTCTCTCAACAAACGATGTAATCACTTTGTTTGCTCCACGTTCTTTTTTGCCATTTCTGCGAGCTCTTTTATACCAAACAGCCCAACTGGAGACATGAACGCGGTTGAGCCGGCTGGTGGAACGTTACTTGGAATAAGTATTATCATGTTTTTGCCTTGTAACCCTAGCTCGTATATTATGTTGAGCCATCTGAGCTCAAACGCCCTATCGTTACCCACATACTGATTTGCGGCTTCAACCATTTTTTGAGCGGCCTCAAACTCTGCTAGCGCAAGCGTCACGCGCGCCCTCCTTTCACGTTCAGCCTGTGCCTGCCTCGACATTGCTTCTTGTAAAGCTGGAGGAATCGAAACATCTCTGATTTCAACGCTTGTCACCTTTACCCCCCACGCTTCAGTTTTGTTGTCTATTATTTCTCGCGCGTAAGCGCCAATCTTTTCTCTTTCCGCAAGTAGCTCATCAAAAGTGGTTTGTCCAATCACTTCTCTTAGCGTGGTTTGAGCGGCGTACTGCGTCGCAAGAATGTAGTTTTCGGCGCCCAAAACAACTTTTTCAAGGTCCACTGGTTGAAAGTACATGACAGCGTCAACCACAACTGGTACGTTGTCCTTTGTGAAAGTTTGTTCAGTTTTGAAAGATGTCACTTGGAGCCTTGTGGATATCACAAAAGGAATTTTGCTTATTATCGGTACGATATAGATTATTCCAGGCCCTTTAAGGCCACGGTACCTTCCAAGAACGAGCACAGGCGCCCTTTCCCACTCTTTCAAAATCTTTATTCCGCTCAAAAGTATGGCTAGCACTATAATCGCGATAAAAACTTCAATTCCAACCAAAACGTAGTTTACCATTGTTATCTAATAAATGCGACAAGGGCTTATTAACGTTCCTATTTGTGGGTTTGAAAAGCTTTAAATAGCGGTTAAGCTCTTCATGTGTACCTTGGCGTACTTTTTGGATTCCTTTGAGGACCTTGCAAGGACGCTTGTTGAAAGCTTGGATTTAAAAGGTCTTACGAAGCGCGCGCTCGACAAGAAGCTTCCGCTTGAAGTGAGGTTAAAGCTCGTTGACGCGCTTTCTCGCTACGGCGAAGACGCAAGAGCGCCACTAGAAAGAATAGCAAAAAAGAGCAAAGAAGAAGAGCTCAAAAAACGCGCAGGCGAACTGCTTAAGCTATTGGAAAAGCGTTAATCGCTAGGTGGCTCGAGCATCTCGACTTGGGAAAGAAGCTTGAGCGCTTCTTCGATCGCTCTGTCAAGCTGCGGGTCTCTGCCTTGCATATAATCCTCTGGTGTGATTTCGACTTCTATCGTGGGGTCAGTTCCGTAGTTTTCAACTCCCCATCCCACATCCTTAAACCAGAACGCAAACTGAGGTTGTGTGACAAAAGTGCCGTCCACAAGCGATATCCTTGGGTTTATTCCTATCACACCTCCCCAAGTGCGCGTTCCGATTACTGGTCCTAGTGAAAGCAGTTTAAAGCTGTGAGTAAAGATGTCGCCGTCTGAGCCCGCTTGCTCGTTCGTGATCACCACGATAGGTCCTTTCACCGAATCGCTCGGATATGGCTCTGGCTTTCCTCTCCTTGGTTTGTCGTAACCAATTCTCTTTCGCATAAGCTTTTCTAGTATGAGCTGAGAAACATGACCTCCTCCATTAAAACGAACGTCGACGATAAGCCCGTCTTTTTCCGTTTCAAGCGGAAATAGCCTGTTAAACTCCGCAAACCCTCTTGGACCCATATCGGGTATATGAACGTAACCCAGTCTGCCTTTCGACTTTTCGTGAACGTACCTTCTGTTTCGTTCTACCCACGCTCTGTAAATAAGCTGCCTTTCGTCTCTGAGCGTTCTTACGACCACGTCCCAAACTTTGTCCCCTCTTTTCAGTTTGAGCGTGACGAGCTCGCCCGCGATGTTCCACAGCGCCGCCTCTGGTGTGAGCTCTTTTGTGAGCGTGATGCCGTTTATCGCCACTATTTTGTCGCCAAGTTGCGCGTCAACCCCAGCGCTAAGAAGAGGTGAGCGTTCACCTTCGTTTGCTGGGTCTCCGACGTAAAACCTTGTGATTTCGTAGCCGTCGCCCGCCCATCTGTGTTCAATCCCAAGACCTCCTACAGGTTGTGCGTCACCCGTCATCAAATCTCCTCCGATTTCGTAAGCGTGCGAAGTGCCCATTTCACCTTGTAGTTCACGTATCACATCGGAAAGCTCAAACCGAGTGCTCACCCTTTCCACAAGCTTTGAGTAGCGTTCGTAGATCGCGTTCCAGTCGACGCCCGAAAGGTCTTCTCTCCAGTAGTTTTCACGCATAAGCCTCCAAGTTTCTCTGAGCATCTGCTTCCATTCAAGCCGCGGGTCGATGAGCGGCTTAATTCTTGAAAGGTCGACCCAACCTGTCTTCTTACTAAATTCACTTGGAGGTTGCTCCTGGGGTTTTTCGAGTGCGGAAACCACTCTGATTTTGTCCGAAACTCTTATCGCAACGGTTGAGCGGTCCATTGAGCCTTCAAAATCGCTCACACCACTCAAGAAAACTTCCTTACTTCTTGTGGAAATGTCAAAAACCTCTATCACTCCGCCTGGTTTTGCTTTGGAAAAAAGCCAGTATTTCATCGCGCCTTCAACTGGGAAGGAAAGTAGAAACACTCTACCCTTTTGAGAGCCCCAAATCTTTACATAGTTCGCTTCTTCGACGGGAAAAGCTTCTATTCTGTTCTCTAATCCCTCAATGTCTATCGAAAACGCCTGTTCCTTAGCGCTTTGTTCTTCGACCGAAAGCTGAGGCACTGGTGTGAAAGGCGAAGGTTCACCCTTTTTCAAGACCACAAGGAAAGGTTTAACTGGTTTTGGGAAGCTCAGGTCAAAAACGAGCTTGTCGTAAACAGGGTCGAGTGATCGCCTTGAGAGGTAGTAAAGATATTTGCCTTCTGGGTCGAAAGAGGGCGAAAAGTCGCTCGATGTAGGAGTTGTCACGCGAACAACTTTTCCGCTTGCACTGGCAAGCCTTATCGAAGATGCGTGAAGGTTTTCTGGGAAAGAATAAGCGAGCCACTCTCCGTCGGGCGACCAGTCAACGTCGGATATCACACCGTACTCCGACTTGTCTAAAAGCGTGCTCTTTGGAGGTTTTTGCTCAAAATCGACAAGCCAAAGCTCAAACCTGTTGTTGGTTAGCGCGACACGTCTTTTTTTGGGCGAACACTTTAAGCTTTCGATGTGCCCAAAGTCAAAGTCAAGAAGCGTTCGCTCTCCTGTTTTGAGATCGAAAAAAACCAGCCTTTCTTCACCAGTTTCGTCGCTCACCGCAACGACTTCGTGACCGGTTGAAAGGAACCTTGAAAGCCTTAGCCTTTCCGCTTTCTTGTCTTGGGAAAGCTTGAGCACAGGTCCTTCCCAGTTTCCCATGACGAACGATTTACCGCGCGTTGTGACAGAAATCGTGTGACCCTTTGGGTGAAGCGTGAACTCTTCCATAAAGCGCGCAGGGTCGACAAACCTAGGTGAAGAGTGCTTTCCGCTCAGTAAAACCTTGATTTTGAGTCTTCTTTCTTTTTCGGTGAGCGGCTCAAACAAGTAAACGTATCCTGCTACGTGATACACGATTCTCAAACCATCGCTGTTTGCGTTTCTAACGTAATACTCTTTGTGGTTGGTGTGTCTTCTCAAATCATCGCCTTCGGGATTCACACTGTAAAGGTTTCCCACGCCTTCGTGATCGCTCACAAAATAAACCCTACCGTTCACCCACATTGGCGAGTTTATGTTTCCGTTTAGCTCTAGCTTTTTGAAACCGCCATTTGGCTGTTGAATCCACAGCTTTCCTCTTGCTCCCCCTTTGTAGCGCTTCCAGTAAGTAAGGTCGTAGCAGTTTCTTCCCAACACAATTCTTTCCCCAAAGACTATCACGTTTGCTCGACCATACGGTAGTGGCTCTGGGGCACCGCCTTCTGGGTCGATCTTCCAAAGCTCTGACCAAGTTCTAAAGGGCTTTTTTGCGTCCGTGGAAACCACCACTTTGTTGTCAGGAGTCCAGCCTGCGACATTTGTTGAAACGGAACCAAAGTACGTGAGCCTTTTTGCGATACCACCTTCTACAGGAATGGTGTACACTTCGGCCACCTGTAGCTCAGAACCATGAAGGAGTCGAAAAGCGATGTACCGACCGTCTGGCGAAAACCTAGGATTTGAAACCACTCCTAGTGCGTTTGTTATTCTGCGCGCGACAATTTCTCGCTCTGGATCTTCTGGTAGCTCAGCAAGCCAAAGGTCGTCCTCGGCTACAAACGCGAGTTTTCTTTCGTGTATTGTCGGGTAAAGAATGTAAGCATCCATAAAAAAGCGCAACTCTTACGTTGTATAAGCGTTACTAATCACTTATTACCACGTGCGTTAATAGATTTGTGTGAGTGGCAAAAGGGTTGAAAGATTAAAAAGAAGAGCTTTGAGACTATTAGAGGACGCAAGGGCGGATTTTGAGCAAGGTTTCTATGACCTTTCTTGTTTTCACTCAGAACAAGCGCTACAGCTATTTGTGCAGGCGATTGTTTTTGAGCTTTTTGCAAAAGAATACGCAGGTCACGGTTTAAGGGAACTACTAGGATATCTCTCAAAGCTTCTAAGAGAAAGTGATTACAACGAATTGGCCGAAAGAATAGACGAACACATAAGAAATAACAGAAGCTTATTAGTTGACCTAGAAAACTCGTATATAGACGCAAGATATGGAGATTTTGAGTATGACAAATAGCGCAAAAGTTGCTCGAGCTAGTAAGTGACACAGTTTGCTTGAGGAGGTGGTAAAGAGTGTTAAGCTGGGTAAAGTTTAGACTAGAGCATCTTAAGAAGTGGAGGGAGTACGCTCAAAGCGTCGCCAAAGCCTCAAAGGCACTAGAGCCCGAAGCAAAGGTGTACGTTTTCGGAGGGGTTGCGTAAAACCGAATGACTTCGATAAGCGACATCGACATTCTTATTGTGTGGTCAAAAGATTTGAGTGACAATAAAATAATGAAACTAACAAATTCTGATTAGCGCGATGGATTTTTACTCTCTTCCGTTTGACGCTCCCGTAGAGCTTCACGTTGTAGACGAAAAAAGAGCAAAAAGTTATTTAGAACTAGCAAAAAAACTCATCGAAATACGCTATTGATTCAACAGTTTTAAAATGTCTGGCGGCACAAACGGAGGATCGCTCTTTTGTAGCTCATTTACGCTTTTCCAGTTTGCGAAATAAAGGTTTTCACCTTCCCTTACCTCAATCCTTTCTAAGTTGTAAATATCCTCGTTTGCAAACTTTGCGTCGTACACAAAGTCCACTTCGTGGTGCAGATCTCCAGCCTGTGTGAATATGTTCTCTAGCACCCCTAAAAGCTTGAGCTCCTTTATCTTTTGCCCAGTTTCTTCGTAAACCTCTCGCTGGATTGCTTCTGAGCTTCTTTCTCCAAACTCGATTTTTCCGCCTATCGGTCTTAAGAACGCTTGACCCGTTTTTTTGTCCACTTTCTCGTAAACCAAGATTTCGCGATTTCTGCTAAAAACACAAAAAGCCTTTAACACGATCAACCTTCGAGCACCTTTAAAACGGATTCCAATTCTGTTGTAGGTGTGTCACAAGCGAAGTTCGTGCAAACGTAAATCGTGGGCTTGTCGTTTATCATTTTCATGCCTTTGGTAAAAGGCGCTAAGCGTTCGATCGACTCTTCTTCGCCGATAGGCTTAAGAAGAAGCGTTTTTCTAGGCGAAAAAAGCTGAGCTATTCGTTTAAGCGTTGTGTTTGTGTTGTTGTCTTTTTTTCCTACCACCACAACCTCTTTTGTGGGACCAAGCGCAAAGTCGAGCGCTTGCAAAAAGAACGTCGCTTCCTCTGGGTGAGTTGATATCACACCACAACCCCACTTCGCAAGCTCATACGCCTTTTCTTCTAGCTCGGTGGAAGCTGTGAGCCTTGAAAGTCTTAGCAAGTTGAGTAGCATCACGGAGTTACCAGAAGGAATTGCGCCGTCATAAACTTGCTTTTTTCTTACCAAAACCTCTTTTTCAAAATCAGCGGTGGTATAGAACCCACCTTCTTGAGCGTCCCAAAAGTGATTCAAAGCGAACTTCACAAGATCAAGCGCGGTTTGCAAATAAGCCTCTTTGAACGTCGCTTCGTAAAGCTCCAAAAGCCCAAAGCACAAAAACGCGTAGTCGTCTAAGAGCGCGTTGATACCCGCTTCTTCTTTAAACCTGTGGTAAAGCCCTCCCTCTTGTGTTGTCATTTTTTCTAGAATGAATCGCGCGCATTCTTCTGCAAAATCTGAAAGCTTTGGCTCGTCAAGTGTATAGCTCGCTTTGGAAAGCGCAGCGATCACAAGTCCATTCATGTCGGTGAGAATCTTGTCGTCGAGCGAAGGTCTGACCCTTTTCTGTCTTGCTTCAAACAGCTTTTTCCTTATTTCTTCAAATAGCGGGTTTTCGAGCACACCAAGCTCGCTAAGGCTCAGCACGTTTGCGCTTTTCTCGTTTTCCAAAACGAAGTTTCCCTGTTTTGTCACCGAAAAAAACGAACACGCAAGCTGCGCCAAATCCTTTGGCAAAACCTCTTCGATTTCGGAAAGCGTCCACACGTAGTACTTTCCTTCTACACCTTCGCTGTCTGCGTCAAGCGCGGTGTAGAACGCACCTCCTTTTGAGCGCATTTCTCTTAGCACAAACTCAACGGTTTCAAGAGCGGTTTTTGCGTAAAGAGGGTTTTTTGTTGCTTGATACGCTTCGCAGTAGGTGTAAACCAAAAGCGCTTGGTCGTAAATCATTTTTTCAAAGTGTGGAACGAGCCACTGTCTATCGGTAGAGTATCTGTGAAAACCAAAGCCTATCTGGTCGTAAATTCCACCTTGTCTCATAGCTTGTAAGGTTTTTTCCACCATGTAAAGCGCGGCCCTTTCTTTTCTCCTTTTCCAGTACCTTAAAAGGAAACCAAGTCTGTGAGGTATCGGAAATTTTGGTGAAACGCCAAAACCAGCGTATCCTTCGTCAAATTCGACGTACAAAGCGTTGTAAGCGCTGTAAAGAATCGAAAGCTCAGGCTCCTTTTTTGCGCTAGCGGGTTTGCTTTGTAGCAAACGAGTAACCTGCTCTGCTACGCTCAGAACCTCGTTTCTTCTTTCCTTCCACAGTTTTGCGATTTCTGGAAGAAGCTCGAGTAGCCCCTTCATTCCGAACCTGCTTTTTTTGGGTATGTAAGTCGCCGCAAAAAACGGTTTTTTGTCCGGTGTCATGATTATCGTAAGAGGCCATCCTCCACTTCCGTTTATCGCGACACAAGCCTCCATGTAAAGCGCGTCCAAATCAGGCCTTTCTTCTCTGTCCACTTTTACACACACAAAGTTTTCATTTAGTATCTTCGCAACCTCTTCGTCTTCAAAGCTTTCCTTTTCCATCACATGACACCAGTGGCACGTTGAGTAACCGATTGAAAGAAAAATCGGTTTGTCTTCTTTTTTCGCTCTTTCAAACGCTTCATCACACCAAGGATACCAGTCGACAGGATTTTGAGCGTGTTGTAGCAAGTAAGGGCTTTTTTCAAACCTTAACCTGTTAAATCTTTGAGCGCTCAACTTCGCTTAATCAAACGAGCATCAAACTTTTAAGGTGAGCGCTTTTAGCACAAACAATATAGCTTTGTGTGCGTAAATTTTTGCGATGCTTGAGCTTTTAAGCGCGACGATGCAGCAATCGTTTAACATAGTTGACCAAATAGGGCTTATTCTGCTTATCGGAATAATTTCCGCAAGGATTGCTAAGCTTTTTCGAATTCCAATGCTTATTCCGTTACTCGTCACAGGCTTGTTCCTTGGACCTTTCGGCTTGGGTTTGATCAAGCCAGAGTACTTCGGTTTTTCTCTTTCAGGGCTTGTGATTTTTGTGGTCCCTCTTTTTCTCTTTGGCGAGGCGCTTTCTACAGATCTTAACGCGTTGAGGTCCGTCGCAAGACCAGTGATTCTCCTTGTGACGCTAGGAGTTTTTGTCACCGCGCTAGGCGTTGCCGCGTTTTCTTACTTTCTTTTGGGTCTTCCGGTGCTTGTTTCGCTTCTACTAGGCTCGATTGTCGCCGCAACAGACCCCACAGTGGTCGTTCCGCTTTTACAAGGCGTGAACAAAAGGATTGCGACGCTACTCAAAGCCGAGTCTTCGCTCAACGATCCTGTTTCGATCGTGATGTTTTCCGTGATCGTGCAACTTATGGAAGGAGGAACTCCTCCTACCGCCTTGGCTGTTGTGCTAAGCCTTTTGAAGTTGCTTGTGGGCGGCGCTTTGATTGGAGCGGCTATGGGTGTCGTTTCAACAACGCTCATTCAAAGGTTTAATGTGAGAGAAAGACTGAGCTATGTTTCTCTAATAGTTTTTGTGATCGCGTACTCTTTTGCGGAGTACCTTGGAACAAGCGGAATCGTCGCCGCGGTTTTTTGCGGAATTGTTTTTGGTCACGAAATCAAGTCTGCGATTTTTTCAAGCGCTGAAAGGCAGGAACTTTTTTACTTTTGGGAAAACGTATCTTTTCTTACGCAGCTTGTGATATTTCTTTTGTTAGGACTAAACGTCACGCGTGGCATGTTGCTTGGTCAGAGTGCAATCGCCAGCGTGCTCGTTACCGCTTCGCTTATACTTCTAATCAGACCGCTTGCGGTTTTCGTTTCAACCGCTTTTGACAAAATGAAAAACAACGAGCGCCTTTTTATTTCGTGGATGGGAGCAAGAGGTGCCGTTCCGGCGGCTCTTGCGTCGATCGTTGTCGGAATATCCGCAAGCCTTGGCTCTTTCTCCAGCTTTTCTGAAAGTGTGTTCGAAATAACGCTTTTTACAGTTGTGGTGTCTACACTCGTGGTTGGGTTTACCACAAAACCAGTTGCTAGAGCGCTAAAAGTGGTTGAGCGTGAACCCTTTGAAGAGCTTAGCGCGCTACTTGCTCAACGTAAAACGCTCAAATCCGCGCTGGATTACATAAACGAAAAGAAAAAGTCCTCACCTCTTTCGATTTACCAAAATCTCGAGCAGGAGCTAATTTCTCGTATCGAAGAGGTTGAAAAGAAAATCGCAAGTTTACAATCTTCGATTTACACCGAGGAATTCTTGCAAAGACAAACGCTTTTAGAAAGAAGAGAGGTTTTGATCGCACAGCTACAAAAGCTAGCTGAAATGCGTAGAAACGAAGAAATAACAGAAGAGGTGTATCAGAAGCTTAGAACAGAGCTCAACAAAAATCTTAAAGAAATCGAAAGGCTTTTAGAGAGCGCTAAAGCGGAGAGTCCTTCCAAACGTTGAGAACTGGTATCACATACTGAACGCTCACGCTTTTGATCGACCTGATTTTTTGCGCCACAAGCTCACCGAGCTCCTTCAGACTTTTTACGCGCACCTTGAGCAAAAGGTCTCCAAACGTGTGTATTTCGTGAACCTCGACCACGTTTTCGATTTTTCCGACCTCTTCTGCAACACTCTTTAGGCTATCGGGTTCGACGTTGAGAATCACAAAGGCCACAAGCGGAAGACCCGCCGAGCTTGCGTCAACATCAACCGTAAACCTCTTTATCACACCGCTTTTCACAAGCTTTTTTATTCTTTGTCTTATCGTTCCTTCGCTCACGTTGAGCTCTCGCGCGATCTTCACAAAGGGTTTAAGGCTGTTTTCTTTAAGCTTTTTTAAGATGTTCAGATCGAGCTCATCGAGCATTTTTGCCACCCATTTCTACGATTTTCGTAATGATTTAAATATTTTTCTACGAAAAACTTAAATATTTTTAAGGATAATACGAAATTGGTGATGCCTATGAGGACCTGGGTTCTCGTCTCAGGTCTTGTGGGCATCGTGATTGGCATCGTGGCCCTAGCCCTTGGTCTCTACGGATTCAAGCCAAGCTTGGTGTTTGACGCGGTTGGTGCTGTGATAATGGCGGCTGGGGCCGCAGCAAGTGGCTACGCATTTGGCGAAAGAACAAGCGTTACAACCAAAGTGACAACCAAGTGACCAAGGGCTAGGCCACAACTTTTTTTCGTAAATCCTTTTTCGCTGTTCGTTTTTGATTAATCAATGATTGAAATAGACGGCTCATATTTAGAAGGCGGAGGACAAATTTTGAGAACCGCGCTTGCGCTTTCCGCTGTCACTTGTGAAAGCGTTCGCATTCACTCGGTTAGAGCAAAAAGGAAAAATCCAGGTCTTGCCCACCAGCATCTCACTACGCTTTTTGCGTTAAAGCAAATCTGTAACGCGAAAGTTAGTGGCGCAAGCCTTGGTTCTACAGAGGTGTTTTTCGAGCCTTCTAATATAAATAGTGGGAAATACGAGTTTGACATAGGAACTGCTGGAAGTGTGACGCTACTTTTACACGCTCTACTTCCTGTTTTGGTGTATTCTCGCAAAAGCTTTTTGATTAGGGTAAGAGGAGGCACAAACGTTCCCCTAAGTCCTACGGTGGATCACTTTGAACACGTGTTTTTGAAACTTCTTTCAGACAAAGGTCTACGCTGTTCGTTCAAGGTTTTGAAAAGAGGATTTTATCCGCGCGGTGGTGGATTGGTCGAGTTTTCTGTTGACGACTCAAGCGTTCAAGCTTTGCGCTTTTTGGAGCGCGGCTCTTTACTCAAAACTTACGCGCTGTCTGGTGCGACGCTCGACCTTAAAAGCGCGCGAGTTGCCGAAAGACAGCTCGCTTTGGTCGAAGTGCAAGAAAAAAGCTTTGAGTACTTTGAAAGCGCGTCGACTGGCTCTTTTGTGCTTGTGGTTTCGGTTTACCAAAAGAGCGTTTTGGGGTGTGACGCGCTTGGTCAAAAAGGGTTAAAAGCGGAGCTCGTTGGAAAAAGCGCGTACGAGCGGTTGACCGCGCAAAAGGCGGTGGTCGACGAGTATGTGAGTGACCAGCTTATTCCTTATCTTGCGCTTTTCGGCGGTCAAGCGCTGGTCGCCGATACTCTTCACACAAGGACGAACGTTTACGTTTGCAACTCCTTCCCTCTTAAAAAGATAAAAACCAAAGAAGAAAAAGAAGGTTGTGTGATTTTAGAAGCGTGACCAAACAGGCGATAAATGTTCTAAAAGTGGTTTTGAGTAACAATAACACCGAAATCAGCTTTCGCACACCCAATGAGAAACCATTAAATACCTCAAAAGCGAATAAAAGTTGATGTACCAACTCAGCCAGCGCGAAGCGACGTACATAAAGGCAATAAAAAGACTTGGAGGCTCACGCGTAAGGTTAAGGGCTCTTGCGCGCGAACTTGGAGTTTCAGCGCCTAGCGCGCTAGAAGAAGTAAGACATCTTGAAAAAAAAGGTCTTTTAAAAAACAAAAGAGGGTTTATTACGCTTACAGAAAAAGGACTTGAAGCGGTGGAAACATTGAGACGAACGCACATAGCGTTTGAGACGCTACTTAGTAGCTATGGCGTTCTTCCAAAAGAAGCGTGTGTGAGCGCACACGAGTTTGACTTTGCAATTCCGAAAAGCGTGGCGGATAGGGTTTTTCAAGCGATGGGAAATCCTAGCATTTGTCCTGAGGGTAGAGAAGAGTGCTAGCACAAACTAATCGAACATAACAAGCTTGTACACCACTTCGCTTGCGTCACCGAAGTAGTACTGAAGCCTTGTCCTTAACAGCTCGATGTCACTATTAGAAAGCACATAATCTTGAGGTTTGTTTTTAAAAGCGTCCTGAACGAGTATTTCCGCGACAACACCGCCAAGCGCTATCGACATTTTTCTTTTTATGTCTTTTACTTTTAACGGCTTGTTCTGCTTAACCACCAACTTCCTCACCACTCAAGTAGCAATGTTCCATTGTTGTTCTATACAATTTGTTCGTTTGGACTGAAATCATTGCATGAAATAATTGCGCACAAACTATTAAAACTTTTCGGTTTTTAACAGGAATAACGTTAAAATTTCTAAAATTTTGAAAATAATAAGATAATATTTTTACTTTTTAATAGAAATTAAGAGTATATCAATAAAAATTACAAAAGCACTAAGGGGTAGTACGGTTCTAACACTCCTATATTTCCAAAAATTCAGGATGGTGTATCTTTTGATGAAATTTTACTATAACTAAATTTTTGTTTATTCATAATTATTATTTAACTGTTTTTAGAAAAAGGTAAGAGTTATTAAACTATTTTAAAGATAAAAGAAAACCAAAATACTTTGTTCATTTGGAAAAAACTCGCTTAGGATTTTTTACTTTTTAACAAGAAAATGAGGGATAACTTTAAAAAACCGAAAAATTTATTTAGAACCTCTTACTATAATGGATTATGCAGTCCCAAATAAAGTCTTTGGGTGAGCGTTTCGGCGTCTCAGGACGCCTTAGCGGTTTCGGCTTTGTTGTTCCAGTTTTTGTGGCTGGCGACCCTATAGGAGACGCTCCGTGGTAAAGTTTCTAAATACGTAAGTGCTTCAAAATGCCAAGAAAGAGGCTCCCTCCAGGACCCCTTGCACAAAAGGTTTTTAAAGCAATTATTGAAGTGGGTCCTAGGGACCTCGAAAGCGTTTCAAGAATCTCAGGAATTCCTTATTACAAGGTCGTTCAGGTGTTCCATAGAGCTATTGAAAACTTCAACATTCGAGTGCTTGCTTCCGCTAACATTCACGCGTTAGGACTTTCAACCGCTTTCTTTGAAGCGCAGCCAAGTAAAGAATTTAGGAGTGTGGCATTTCAAGCTTTTCAAACTCTAAACAGCTTAATGGGGTTACACGTTAACGCAGTGGATATGCGCTCGCTTGTTGGCTCTTTATATATACCTAGAGATGAAAAAGGATACGCGTATCTCAAGCTTTTTGACAGATTAAAAGACGAAGGATTCCTAGAAAGCTATTGGGCAGAAACCTTTTCAAACAAGTTAAGGTATAGCATGCGCCCTGAATACTTTGATTGGAACAAAGGAGTTTACTCGTTTACTTGGGAAAGCCTTTCTGATAGAGATCCTGAAGATCCGATAATGGTTTCAAGTGAAAGCTTAGCAGATAAACTTGATTTGTTGATCATAAAAGAGCTAGAAGTAAACGCAATGCTCTCGTTCAAAGAGATTTCGTTGAATCTACAAAAAAGGCATAATGTTCAAGCAAGTGACAGACTTTTAATGTACCACTTTAAACAACACGTAATTCCAAGAAGACTACTTGGGCGATACAAGGTGTTTCTACCACCAGTAAAGACGCTTGCGATTGATTACGTTGTAAGTGTAAAAAAGGAGAGCAGAGATACGTATGTACGCCTAATTAGAAGAATTCCTTATCTTAGCATCGAACTCTTCGATGATTCCCATAACTACCATGTTGCAATGTTCAACGTGCCGTTTGGTGAATACATGGATTTTGTGGGTTACTACTATAAAAATGTAGTACCACTTACCGAATCAATCCGCGGGCACATAGGAGTTCCTGGTTTAAGAATTTCTTATACTATTCCTTATGAGCTATATGATGAGGAGCAAGGCTGGGTTTACGATTATAAAAAAGACGCGCAAAGGATTCTTGAAGTCGCAAACAAGATACTCAGCGAAAAGAAAAATTCCGCAAGTGGGGGTTAAAATGGAGCTAAGCGTGTGGGACGTGAAAACAAAACTCACACAAGCGGTTCACAAAGCGGTTGCGGATTTGGTTGTTTCGCGCGTGTTTTCAGATAAGACACCTGACCAAAGGCTTTCGAAAGCAGACCTTTACAGGTTAGAGCGTGAGCTTGTGGAGCTTTTCGGAAAAGCGGGTGAGTATATTTACATAAAAGTAATTAATGGGGGTGAAGAGAATGGGTGATGTGATACCCGAGTAGCCTTTCAATTTATATTTTTGTGAGTTTTTTAATTCGTAATGGACTTTTGGAGATATTCTAGACAAGTTGCTTTGGAATCGATTGGTTTTTCAGGTCAAGAGAAGCTCAAAAGCGCAAATGTTTCCGTTGTTGGTTTGGGAGGTTTGGGCTCTCAAGTTGCGATGAGTTTAGCCGCGATGGGCGTGGGTAAGCTCATTCTTGTGGATTTTGACGTTGTATCAGAGCCAGACCTTCACAGGCAGCTCATTTTTACGGAAGAGCACATAGGTATGTCGAAAGTCGAAGCCGCGGCTTTAGAGCTCAAAAAGCGTAATTCTAGTGTCAAAGTTGAGCCTCTTTGCGTGTTTGTGGACGAAAAGAGCGCGGAAAAAGCGGTCAAAGACGCAGATTTGGTCGTGGATTGTCTGGACACGCTTTCTTCGAAATACGCGCTTAACAGGGCGTGTATCGAGCACAAAAAGGCGCTCGTTTTCGGCTCAGCTTTGGAAGAGTACGGAATGGTGTCAGTTTTCAAACCTTGGGTCAGTGCTTGCATCGAGTGCGTTTACCCAAATCTAAGTGACGAAGGTCTTCCAACCTGCGCCACCGCGGGCGTTCTTCCTCAGCTTGTGCAGCTTGTTGGCTCTATCATGGCAGCACAGGCTGTAAAGCAAATTCTAGGTCAAAACACACTGCTTGACACGCTTTTGTTCATAGACTTAAAAGACGCAAGCTTTGAAAAGGTGTCTCTTTTAAGAAATCCGAACTGTCCGGCACACCTTGGTTTGCCGCTTTCTTACAAAAACGATGTGACAGAGATGTGCACTCGTAACGGAAGACGCCTCTTGATGCTAAAGCTCGAAAATCCCCCAAAGATCGAAGAAGCCTTAACAAAACTTTCTCAAAACTCGGTAAACGCAAAACTTGTGGGAACGCAGGTTTTGAGCTTCGTTGACGAGCAAGGCTCGCGCTTTAGCTACACTTCGGCGGGCGTTTTGCTAGCAGAAATTTCAGAGGTTTATTCCACTATTGACGAAGCAAAACTCGTTGTCGAAAGAGTTTCGCGCATGTTGAATTAATCTTCCACAATCCACTCGCTCGTTCCGTCTTCGTAAATTTCCTTTTTCCAAATCGGTGGCTCGCTCTTATACCTTTTTACCGCTTCAACCAATGCGGGATAACCCTCATTTCTACTTTTTGATGCTATAAACACAAAAACGATGAGTTCACCCACGTTAAACTCGCCAACGAAGTGGTAGATGTAAGCCGCGCGTAAATCGTATTTTTTTACAAGCTCATCGCAAATGCGCCTAATCACTTCGCTTGCGCTTTCTTCGTACGCTTCTAGCACAAGCTTTTTCACTTTTTTACCGTTTTTTCCTACCGCTTTCACGATGCCAGAAAAAGAAAGAAGAGCGCCAGTTTTTCCTTCTTCGTCTTTAAAACTTGAAAAGATTGTGTAAGGGTCGATCGAGCCCTTTTTGTAAACACCTGGTCCTAAAGGCTGTGTTATTATCAGCTCGAAACCCTCCTTACAACCAAACACTTTTTGTAGTAAGGCTCTCTCTTTTCGTTTGCCAAAAATAGTAGCCTAAGAATCTCAGAATCACTCGCACCCTTTCTCATAGGAGTGAGAAAGTCGACCAAGTTGTCGTCTCTTAGCAAACACGGCTTGAACTTTCCGTCTGGCGTGATCCTGATTCTATCGTTGTTTGCGCAGAACTCCGAGTTGTGTGAAGGTCTTACGAGCTCAACCCAAACGCCTTTGTTCGTGAGATAGCGTGGCCTGTGTTGCAAAGCCCTTACCACTTTTTTCACAGAAATTTGGGAAAGCGTTTTCTCGATTTCTGAAAGGGGGTAAAAATAGCGCTCAAAAAAGCCGTTTTGCGCCGCGCTTCCTTCTTTCACAAGTTCGATGAGCTGTAGCTCCACTTTTCCTTCGAAAGACGAAGCGTACTCCAAAAAGCGCTCGAACTCGTCGGTGTTCACACCTTTTAAAAGCACCCAGTTGAGCTTGACTGGTGTGAGTCCAACTTCGACGCTTTTTTCTACCGCGCGCAAAACGTCCCAAAGTCTGTCCACGCCCGTTATCCACTTGAATCTTTCTCTGTCCAAGCTGTGGAGGCTTATGTTCACTCTTTGTAAACCAGCAAGCTTGAGCTTTTCGGCAAGCGCATATAGCCTTGTTGCGTTCGTGGTCATTCCAAAATCTTGTGGTGATAGCGAAGCGATTCCTTGCACAATTTGAACGATGTCCGGTCTTAGCATCGGTTCTCCTCCTGTGAGCTTAAAGCGCTCTACACCCACACTTGCAAGAATTCTCGAAACCCTTACTATTTCTTGTGCGCTCATGAGTGTGTGCTCTTGCGCTTCTTTTTGGTGAACTCGCATAACACCCTCTTCGCTAAACACGTCGCGCGAAAGCTCATTTCCTTCTTTGTGGCAAAACACGCAAGCAAAGTTGCAAAACTGGCTATAGTTTAGCGAAATTCTTGCTCCAAGTAACGGCCTTTGGTAGCGATCGAAAAGCGTCAAACCAATTGTATTACCGTAGTGTGTTATTTAAACTTGGCTTGCAACCAATTTTTGTTGCGCTCTGTACACGTCCTCCCAGCTAATCGGCGTTTTCGTGAATCTCACTTTAAGCGCTTTTTCAAGCGCCCTTACAAGCGCTGGTGGAACACCTATCGTCGCACTTTCGCCAACGCCCTTTGCGCCGTGCGGAAGTGGCGACGGGTTTTCCACGAGGTGTATCACGTAGTTTTGTGGTAAATCCTCTACGGTGGGAACACCCGCATCCGCAATGCTTGAGACGAGTAAAGCGCCATCTTGTGAGTAAAGCGCGCGCTCGTATAACACCTGCGCTATCGCCTGCGCACACCCACCGATTATTTGCGACTCAACCATCCAAGGGTTTAGCGCTTTACCGACGTCATAGTAGCTCGCACACTTTTTTATTCTGACAAAACCCGTCTCGTCCACTTCGAGCTCTACCAAGTTTGCGCCAAACGAGTTGAACTGCTCTTTGAGCTCTTTGAACACTTCAACTTCGAACTCGCCTTTTAAAAGGTTTTGTGGTGTGTACCTACCACTAGTAAGCGTTTCTCCAACTCCTTCTTTTGCTTTCTCCTTTAGTTTTCTTGCGGCTTCGATCAGCGCCGCTCCACCAACGAGCGCGCTTCTACTACCCCAGCTACCAACTCCACGAGAAAGCGCATCTGTGTCACCGCGCTCGACTTCTATCACGCTCTCTGGCACCTCAAGCTCTTTGCTCAAAATGCTTTTCACAAAAACTTCGTGCGCTTGTCCATGGGAGTTGCCACCGAGCCAAACCCTTATCCTTCCACCCTTTACCACAATCTTTGCGCTCTCACCCGGTTGAACCGCAGGAAAGAGCACAAAAAAGCTCAAACCCGCTTTTTTTGAGTATCCGAGCGTTTCCAAAGCGCCTTCAAAAAAGCGAGTCGCTGGTTCAAGCTTTAATCCCGTAGGGCTTGTGAACGATTCGTGGGAAAGATTTAGTAACCTCACTTTGTCGTCGTCAAGTGCTAACTCGTCAGCGAGCTTGTCCATCATCCTTTCTATAAAGAAGGCCGCTTCAGGTCTTCCAGCTCCTCTGTATGGTCCTAGTGGCGTCTTGTTCGTGTAAACTGCGAGCGCTTTTACGTGCACGTTACGGATAGAGTAAACGCCTGTTATCTGAAAGCCTATAAAGCTAGGAGCAAACGCGTTGAGCCCCACGAAGTAAGCGCCAGCATCGGTGTAAATCTCGGCTTCAACGCCCTGAACTTTTCCGCTTCTTTGTGCGTACAGCTTTATTCGAGCCTTTGAGCCCCTTCCAGGGAAAGTTGCGCTCAGGTGCTCAGACCTTTTTTCAACCCATTTCACAGGTTTTTTCGTCTTTAGTGTGGCATATGCGGCGATCACGTACTCAGGGTAAAGCGCGCTTTTTGTTCCGAACGCGCCCCCCGTATCAAGCTGAATCACGCGAACCATTTCGGGTGGTAAAGAAAGAGAGGCGCAAAGCCCTTGCTTTATGCTGTACACCGATTGTGTGGGAATCCATATGTTGAGCCTTGAGCCGTCGTAGTAAGCCACGATGCCGCGTGTTTCAAGCGGATTTGGCAAAACCCTTTCGTTTGTGAGTGTGTCCTCTAAAACTATTGGTGAATCGAGTTTAAAGCGATTTCCTAGTTCGTAGCTTGAAAGCACGTTTGAGTTTGTGCCTGAATGTATCGGTTCGCTACTAAGCGCGTCTTCTATCGTGAGCACAGGCTTCAACGGTTCATAATCCACTTCAACGCTTTCTGCCAAATCCGCTGCTTCGTAAGGCGTTCTTCCCAAGACTGCGGCGACAGGTTCTCCAAAAAAGTTCACGCGCTCTGACGCAAACGCGTGCATCGCGACAAACGATTTTCCAGTAAACGCGCCTTCGCCCACTGAGGTAAGGCTCGCGTTGAATTCAGATGCGTTGATTCCACCTTTTACCCTTTCAACCCTCGCCCTTGCGTAAGCGCTTCTTATTACGTGAAGGTAAAGCGTATCTGGTAGCTTTAAATCGTCCAAGAAAAAGCCTTTACCCGTTATCAGGCGCTCAAAACTCATACAAACTTTTTTTTACTTACTTTTTATAGGTATTTCGAAAAGCTTCATCCTTATTTGAAAAAGAAAATGTTTATTTTTGTGCGCTCAATTAAAAATTGCCATGTATCCAGCCTCTTTTGAGTACGTGTCTCCAAAGTCGCTCGATGAGGCGCTGAGCTTTCTTGAAAGCCACTCTGATAGCTCCAAAGTGCTTGCGGGTGGACACAGTCTTATCCCTTTGATGAAGCTAAGGGTGGTAAGACCCGCTTACGTGATCGACATCGCAAAAATTCCTGGGCTAAGCTATATCAAAGAAGAAGCAGACGAAATCAGAATAGGCGCGCTCACAACTTACTACGAAATAGAGACTTCGGACATCGTAAAAAGGTATCTTCAGGCGCTTGCGGAAGGCGTGTCGCAAGTGGCCGACCCACAGGTGAGAAACTGGGGCACGCTTGGTGGAAGCCTTTGCCATTGTGACCCTGCGGGCGACGCTGGCTCGTGCGTGCTTGCGCTAAGAGGAAGAATGGTCGTTCAAAGCAAATCGGGAAAGCGCGTGATCGAATCGGACGAGTGGTTTGTGGACACTTTTCAAAGCGCTCTAAAGCCGAACGAAATTCTCACCGAAATCGTTTTTCCAAAAATTAAAGGAAAAAACGCGGGCGCCTACCTAAAGCTTGAAAGACGCGCTGGCGATTACGCAATCGCCGCGGTGGCCGTTCAGATCTCCTTGGATTCTTCGGGTGTGTGTAGCTACGCGGGAATTGGGTTAACTGCTGTGGGAAACACCAACTTAAGAGCGAAAAAGGCTGAGCAAACCATTTTGGGTAAGACGCTTGACGACAAAGTTATAGAAGAGGCGGCGCAAGCCGCATCGGAAGAGTGCAAACCCGTGGACGATCCTCTCAGAGGCTCGGCGGAGTACAAGCGCGCGATGGTAAAAGTTCTGACCAAACGCGCGCTTAAGCGCGCGCTCGAAAGAGCGAAAGGAGGTGTGTGAAATGGAAGCGCAAAAACTGCAAAAAAAGGTTTCTGTTTCGATCAAAATAAACGGAAAAGTTTACACCGCTGACGTCGAACCAAGGCTACTACTCGTTCACTTTATTAGAGACGTGGCAGGACTCACCGGAACTCATATCGGTTGCGACACATCAAACTGTGGTGCCTGCACTGTTTTGCTAAACGGTAAGTCGCTCAAGTCTTGCACGATGTTTGCGGTTCAGGCAAACGGCGCGGAGATCCTCACCATAGAAGGACTTGCGAAGGACGGCGAGCTCCACCCGATTCAAAAAGCGTTTTGGGAAAACCACGGACTTCAGTGTGGATACTGCACGCCTGGAATGATCATGCAGGCTTACTGGTTGCTACAAAACAACCCCAACCCAACTGAAGAAGATGTGAGAAAGGGAATTTCTGGTAACCTTTGTAGGTGCACTGGATACCAAAACATCGTAAAGTCCATTCTTGCTGCGGCAAAGGAGATGAGAGGTAGGTGATGCAAATTGTCAAGACAAGTGTTGGGCGCTCGCGTGTTAAGAAAAGAAGACCCGAGGCTTGTCACGGGAACTGGTAGCTTTACCGCGGACATCAAACTACCTGGAATGGTTTACGTAAGGTTTGTGAGAAGTCCTTACGCTCACGCAAAGATAAAATCGATAGACACATCAAAAGCAAAAGCGCTCAAAGGAGTCGTCGCGGTTTTCATCGCAAAAGACGTGAAACTCAATCCTGTTCCCACCGCGTGGACCATTCCCAACGCGGATTTGAAAATTCCCAAGTACTATCCTCTTGCGGTTGACAAAGTGAGGTATGTGGGCGACCCTGTTGCGGTCGTCGTCGCAGAGGATCCTTATACCGCGCGTGATGCGGCGGAGCTCGTTGAAGTGGAGTACGAACCTCTTCCCGCCGTGGTAGAGCAAGAAGAAGCGGTGAAACCAGGCGCTCCACAGCTTTACGACGAAGTTCCGAACAACGTTGCGTTCACTTGGAGGCTTTCCGGCGGAAACGTGGACGCTGCGTTTGCCTCAGCAGACGTTGTGGTAAAGCACAAGTTTGTCAACCAAAGGCTTCAACCTACCGCGATGGAAACAAGGGCGGTTGTCGCGGAGTACAACGCGTCCACCGATTCTTACACCGTTTGGATCACTTCGCAGAATCCGCACGTGCACAGGTTGCTGTTTTCCGCAATTCTCGGAGTGCCCGAACACAAGCTCAGAGTGATAGCACCGGATGTGGGAGGAGGTTTTGGCTCAAAGATCACGGTTTACGGTGATGAGGCGCTTGTGGTTTATCTGTCAAAACTTGTGAGGAAACCTGTGTACTGGTGGGAAGAAAGGTCTGAAAACTATCACTCTTCTACGCACGGGCGAGATCACGTTGAGTACGTGGAGCTAGCCGCAAAATCCGACGGTACGATAACTGGCCTTCGCGTTAAGGTTTACGCGAATTTGGGTGCGTATCTTAGCACCGCAGCGCCAGGCGTTCCCACGTACTTGTTTGCGCTCATGTTGAGCGGTTGTTACAAGATTCCGAACATACAAGCGGAAGTTGTTGGCGTTCTCACGAACACATCGCCTGTGGACGCTTATCGTGGTGCAGGAAGACCTGAAGCGTCGTATCTTCTTGAAAGAATGGTGGACCTTCTTTCAAGAAGACTTGGAAAAGATCCCGTGGAAATCAGGCTCAAAAACTTTATACAAAAAGACGAAATGCCTTATACTGTTGCCACAGGACTCACGTATGACAGCGGAGATTACGCGGCCGCTTTGAAAAAAGCGCTCGAAATTGTGGGTTATGAAAAGCTAAGAGAGGAGCAAAAAAGAAGAAGAAACGCGGAAAAGCTTCTCGGAATAGGAATCTCAAGCTACATAGAAGTTTGTGGCCTTGGTCCTTCAAAAGCTGTGAGAGGCACTGGCTTTGGGCTTGGACTTTGGGAGAGCGCAACTGTCAGGATGCACCCAAGCGGAAAGGTGAGCGTTTACACTGGTAGCTCACCACACGGTCAGGGCGAAGAAACCACTTTTGCGCAAATCGTTTCTTACGAGCTTGGTGTTCCTGTCGAAGACGTTGAGATAATTCACGGTGACACCGCGATGATTCCCTTCGGAATGGGAACCTATGGTAGCAGAACCACGCCAGTTGGAGGTGGGGCGATAGCGCTTGCGTGTAGAGAGCTTGTCGCTAAGGGCGCAAAAATCGCGGCGCACCTACTCGACACGCGCGTGGAAAACGTGGTTTTCGACGCTGGACGCGGCGCGTATCTCGTTCGCGACAACCCTCAAAGAAGCGTGAGCATCCAAGAAGTCGCGATCGCGTCTTACCAGGCAGATCGGCTACCTCCTGGTGTCGAACCTGGTTTTGAGGCGACAAAGTTTTACGACCCAGAAAACTTTGTTTTTCCATACGGAACGCACATATGTGTGGTCGAAGTGGATGCGCAAACGGGCCAGGTGGAAATCAAGCGATATGTTGCGGTGGACGACTGCGGGGTGCACATAAATCCGATGCTTGTAGAAGGCCAAGTGCACGGAGGTGTGGTGCAGGGGTTGGGTCAAGCGATGCTCGAACACTCGGTGTACGACAAAAGCGGCACTCTTATCACCGCAAGCCTGAACGAGTACGCAATACCCACCTCTGTCGAAAGCCCTAAGATCGAAAGCCACTTCATTTACACACCTTCTCCCCACAATCCGCTTGGTGTCAAAGGAGTGGGAGAAACAGGAACGATCGCCTCGGCTCAAGCGTACGTGAACGCCGTGGTAGACGCGCTTTCTCATCTTGGTGTGCAAGACATACAGATGCCACTCACTCCTGAAAGGGTGTGGCGTGCGATTCACAGAAGTTAACCGCTTTTTCCCACCTTTTTTGTGAGCCACGTGTACAGGTCCAATCCTTCAACTGAAGGATTTGAAGGAATGATTATCGATTTTCCGTTTTGTATGTTCACAAATATCCTCTTTTTTCCAAATCGCTCAATCGAGAGAATTTCGGAGTATGCGTGCACGCTTTTTTTGTGCACACCGCGAACACAAAAGGAGTCTTCGTAGAACTCGTAAACCGTTTTTGAAAGTAGCGTGAGCGTGATCCCGAATAGAGATATAACAAACAAAGCAAACGCTATCGCAAAACTCTTCGGCTCAAAGAGAAAAGCAATAGAAAGCGCAAACCAAATCCCAAAACCAACGATTCTAGCTTTGAAGGGCGAAGAAACCTTGAACACAGGTTTTTTGTGTTCGAACACTTTTTGCGAAACAAGTAGCACAATTTAAATCTTAAGCAAGATAGCCTAGCAAAAAGCCCAAAAGCGGCGCAACGAGCCAAGTGGAGGCGGTGATGACAAATGGTCTTAACGCTATCGCCTTAAACCTGTAAGAAAGTCCCGCTCCGAAGACGCTTGCGGTGAGCGTTTGAGTGTTAGACAGCGGTAAGCCAAGTAGAGTTGCCGCTTCGACAAGCGCGGATGAAGTAAACAGGGAAACAAGCGCGTTGGAGTAGCGTAACAGGTACATTTCACTACCAACCCTTTTTAAGATCCCAGAACTCAAAAAGAGCGAGCCCACGAAAATCGAAAGCACCATCACAACCATCGTCACGGTGTTGAATCCGGCGATAGAAGCGATTAGCCCAAAGGTGTTTGCGCCTAGTGTAAAAGAAGTGAAGAAAGAACCAAAAAGAAGCAAAAGCTTGTAGCGCAAAAGCGCGCTCCAAGGATTGACCACCTGTGAAGAAAGTATGGTCAAATTCGCAAAGTAGGACACGAGAGCTCCCAAAACTGGTGCAAGAACCCACGCGATCACTGTGTGCACAAGAAAGCCGTGGTCAAAATGGTAGTGCACTCGTTCCGAAATCCCAACGGCAACTCCCACAAGCGCCATCGTCAAAGAAAGAGGGGAGCGTACAAGAAGCGCTCCGAGAAAAAGAAGAAGCGCTACCAAAAGAGACACGAAGCTATAGTAAGCGGAGTTTGGCAAAAGAGACTTTGCGGCAACGTTCAGCCTGTTGCCTTCTAGAACAAGACCCAAGCTAAAACCGAGCGCACCGACGAGCGCGCCCGTTCTCTCACTTGTAACCCTTGAACCCACTAGTGTTCCAACGCTTGCCGAAAGATTGTTACCCGAAACAAGAGCAGTGAGTGTCGCGGTTAGCGCGAAAAGCGGAAGTTCGTTCACTTGGACACGCTCACCATTGTGGTAAATATCATGTCCGCAATGTCTTCGCAGTTGTCGAGCAAGTCATCCAGTTTGTGAACGAGCGTGAAAAGGTGGTTAAAGAGAATATAAGGCATGCCATTTGCCTCTTTGTAAAGCTTGTCGAGTAGCGCGTCCTTTTGCTCGTCCACTCTTTCCTCAAGCCACTCGATTTGAGACCTGTAGTTTGCCATTTCGTTCAAAGTTTGAGAAAGAAGCATCTTTTGAACGAGCTTGAGCGCTTGCGTGTTTTCTTCAAGCATTTTTGAAAAGACTTCGTACGCTTCGCTTTCAAGCGCGCTATTTCCGTTTTTTGCGTACTCTTTGTACCTTTTTATTTCTCTGCTGATAAAGTGCGTGTTGTCAAGAAGATCGTCGAGTAGCTCCACCAAACTCACAAAGTTTTCAAGCAGAGCCGGTGCAAACGCGCCGCTAGTGATTTTTGTCTTTAGCTCTATCGTGAGCTCGTCACCGCGCTTTTCAAGCTCGCTTATGCGTTCGTTGAGTTTTGCGATGTTGTCGCAATTAGGGGAAAGCATTTCGCGTAAAGCCTCGAGACTGCTTTGGGTGAGCTGCGTGTGTCTCACAAACTCCTCAAATGTTGTTTTCTCTCCGACCACACTAAGCCTTTTTAAAAGCGTCTCAAAAACCATGGGGTTTTATTCTATATAGTCTATATAAATTCTGCTACCAAAAACGACATAAGCTCGCTTGTGATTGCGAGCTTATGATCAGCGGTTTTTCTGGAAAAGTGTTCAAAAGCTACGATGGCGAAGCGTTCGAGATGCTTTGCGAAGTTGTGAACGAAGCTCTAGAGTGCGCGCACTTAGAAAAAAGCGAGATTGACGGTTTGGTGACAACTTTTTTACCCGGTGTTGTCGACGGCAAGATTCACAAACACTTTTACACAACGCAGCTTGCGCAGTTTCTGGGTTTAAGGCCTCGCTTTATGGAGCTTTTTGATTATGGTGGTGCGTCCGCTCCGGCCATGCTACAAAGAGCTAACAAGGCGGTTTTGAACGGAGAAGCGACAAACGTGCTTTGCGTAGTAGGAGGAAAGGCTTCGGACTTGAAATCAAAAGGTGTAACCGTTGACTCGATCGACAGGCTAAGCGCAGACGTTTCGCTCACGCCCTTTGATGAGTTTTTCAGAGTTTACACCGACATGAATCCCATAAGCGATTACGCGCTCGTTGCCACAAGACACTCACATCTTTTTGGAACCACGGATTCGCAGAGGGCGCTACTTGCGGTAAAGCAGAGGCAAAACGCGAAAGCGAACGAGCTTGCGCTTTACAAAAACGAGCTTTCCGTTTCTGACGTTCTTTCTTCACCAGTTGTGTGTGAACCGCTACACCTGCTTGAAATTGTTTATCCTGTGGACGGCTTTCACGCTTTTATAGTTTCGCAAAAAAGGACAGCGGACTTAAGAGCTGTTGACATCTTGGCCTATGGAGAAGCGCACTGGCCAGAGATGCCTTGCGAGCTACCTGAGCTTGTCAACACACCCGCTCAGGAAAGCTCAAAGTGCGCGCGCTTTGATCTGAGTAAAATAGACGCGTTTGAGCTTTACGACTCTTTCACGATAACCGTGATGCTCCAAATAGAGGACATAGGGCTTTGTAATAAGGGAGAAAGCGGAAGGTTTCTGGAAAGAGTGGACACGACTTACAAGGGCGAGCTTCCGATTAACACAGGAGGAGGCAGTTTAAACACAGGACAACCCGCTTTTATGAGCGGTGGTGTTTTGATCGACGAAGCGTTAAGGCAATTGAATTACATGGCAAAAGCGCACCAAGTGAGTGGCGTAGACAAGGTTTTTGTGAACTGCATCGGTGGATGGAACCGCGCTCATTCCACGACGATCGTTTTGGGTGAAGCGCCTTGAAGCTACAAGAAATAAAACAGATTTACCAAAAAAGCATCGACTCCAATTTGTTACCGTTTATCGAATGCGACGCTTGTGGCCACAAGTTCTTCTATCCGCGTGCGCGTTGTCCGCGGTGTTTTTCAAACAAACTACAAGTAAAAAACAGCGCTGGTGTGGGAAGCGTTTTTTCGTATACGAAATTTAACACGAAAAGCGGCGAAAGCGTGATTTACGCGATAATCGAACTTGCTGAAGGCGTTAGGATGTACTCGAATGTTTTTGCGCAAAGGATTTACGTGGGATTAAGAGTCAAGGCAATCTTTAAAGAGCTCAAAGGTAAGCGTGTTGTGTATTTTGAAGAGGAGGGTGCGTGAATGCCTCGCTACGATTTGACAGGAAAAGTCGCTTTAGTGACTGGGGCGGCAAGTGGAATAGGCAAGGCCACTGCGATAAGGCTTGCAAAAGAAGGCGCAAATCTTGCGCTAGGCGACTTAAAAGATTTGAGCGAGCTTTGCGATTCTTTGAAAAACTACGGTGTCAAGGTGGTGGCGCTTAAGCTAGACGTTTCGGATTACTCTTCTTGTGAATCGTTTTACAAAAGCGCTTTGAGCGAGCTTTGTGTAGAGCGTGTCGACATTCTGGTGAACAACGCTGGTATCAATCGCGATAGCCTTTTTGTGAAAATGAGCTTTGAACAGTGGGATGATGTGATCAAAGTCGACCTGTATAGCATGTTCAACATGACAAAGCAGGTGGTTCCAAAAATGCTTGAAAACAGCTGGGGTAGAATCGTCAACGTGTCATCAATAAGCTGGCTTGGAAACATCGGTCAAGCGAATTACTCAGCCGCAAAGGCGGGTGTGATAGGTTTCACAAAGACACTAGCGCGCGAGCTTGCAAAACACGGAATAACTGTGAACGCCGTGTGTCCAGGCTTTATAGACACTCCGATGACGCGCGCTGTGCCAGAAAAAATAAGGGAAATGATTTTGTCAAGAATTCCCATGAAAAGAATAGGAAATCCCGAAGAGGTGGCGTCGGTGATAGCGTTTCTTTGCTCTGACGACGCATCGTACATCACAGGTGAAGTGATTGGAGTAACAGGAGGACTTGTGCTTTGATCACTCAAGTGGAAGTGTTCGAAAACGCAGTAACACAAGGAAGAGACCTTCCTGCTTTGAAATACTTTGATCGTAGCATAAGCTACGCCGAGCTAGAAGCGCTTGTGAACGGGGTTGCGGCGCAACTAAGCGCGTTCGTGGATTTTGGAGACACAGTCGCTCTTTGCACGCAAAACATTCCACAGTTTGTGATAGCGGAGTACGCAACTTGGAAGCTTGGAGGAGTCGTCGTGCCACTAAGTCCAGCGCTCAGAGAAAGGGAGCTTTCGCGCCAAATTGAGCACTGCAAACCCAAGGTGGTCGTCGCTCAAGCGGAAAACGCTGGTGTGTTTGAAAGAATGCAAAACGCGCGCTTTGAGCTTATCAAAACCGACGCAAACACTTTTTTCCGTATTCCCCAAAACTTGGCGAGCAAATGGGGCACGACAAGTGTCAAAGAAGAGTTGTATCTAAAAGGCAAAAAGAGCTTTTGCGCTGAGCGCTACGATTCAGAGCAACCCGCCCTGATAGTTTACACTTCAGGCACAACTGGTGTGCCAAAGGGTGCGTTGATAAAGCACAAAAACCTTTACGCAGGCTCTTGGATTTACAAAGAATGGTTTCGCTTTAGCCGTGATGACTGCGTGCTAGCAGTTGCGCCGTTCTTTCACATAACTGGGCTTGTTTTTCACATCGCAACGCCCATCCTTTCGTGCTCGTCTCTTTTTATGATGAACAGGTTTGACGCGGATGCGGTTCTTGAAGCAATCGAAAAGCACAAAACCACTGTGACGATGCTCACCGCAACCGCGTACACCGCGATGCTAAATTCGCCAGATTTCGAAAAAAGAGATCTTTCGAGTATGAGGCTCTGGTCGTCTGGAGGTATGCCCGTTTCCCGCGCGCTCGAAGAGCGGTGGAGGAGCAAAACAGGAAAGTGGATCCACGTAGCATGGGGTCTTACAGAAACAACGTCACCTGCGACGCTTTGGCCTTATCCTTATGATGACAAGTTGCCCTACGACGAACAAACGAGGTGTGTGAGCACGGGTAAAGCGGTTTACTTTACGAGGGTTGAAGTGTTGAACAAAGAAGGGGAGCTTGGTGAGCTGGTCGTCCAGGGGCCGCAAGTGATCGAGCGTTACTACAACAACGAGCAAGAAACGGCAAAATCCATCGTTCACGGTTGGCTTCACACTGGTGATTTGGGGAAAATCGTGGACGGTTGGGTTTTTGTGGTCGACAGGCTAAAGGACATAATCAACGTTTCTGGGTTTAAGGTATGGCCTAGAGAAGTGGAAGAAGTGCTTTACGAAAACGAAGAGGTGGAAGAAGTGGTCGTGAGCTCAAAACCGGATGAGTACAGCGGTGAAAGGGTGGTCGCCTACGTCAAGCTCAAAAAAGGGTGCGAACCAAGCGAGGCTTTGGCTTTAAAGCTAGTAGAAGAGTGTAGAAAAAAACTTGCGCCTTACAAAGTGCCCAAAGAGTTGAGCTTCGTAGAAGAAATACCAAAGACAGAAAGCGGAAAAATCTTAAGACTCAAAAAATGAACCCTTATAGCACAATAATTGGAATTTTTTTAAACAATTCGTCTTTCTTCATATTATTTTAAAAAATATCTATTTTTTTGTGAATAAATAAAATATTATTTATTAATTGTACCACTCTTGATGAATTAAAACAAAACTTAAGTTGTTTACACTATTATTCAAGAAATATATTTGTCACAAGTAGAAATCCTTTTTAATACATGGAATGGCTTAATAATCTCTTGTCGAATTGAGTAATTCGGGGTTTGTGTTGGAAACAGTTCAAGAAGCGGGGGTTGACACGATCAGCGAAAGAGACCTAAAAGACCTAAAGCCCTATCAAATAATACGCGAAGATGGGTCGCTCGCAAGAAAACTCACACTTTCTCCAGATTTCTTAAAACAAGTTTACAAAGAGATGGTTCTGGCTCGTATATTTGATGAAAGGGCCACAACCCTTTCCACAGTAAGAGAAATTGGAACTTATCCTCCCCACAAAGGGCAAGAGGGCACACAAATAGGAATTGTAAAGGCTTTGGGTCCTTTTGATTGGTTTGTGCCCATGTACAGGGATAACGCCGCGATGATCGCAATGGGAATGCCCATGGAAAACCTTTTGCAGTACTGGAGTGGCGATGAAAGGGGTCTTCGCATACCCGAAGGTCTTAGGATGCTACCCTTTGCGATTCCCGTTTCTACTCAAATTCCGCACGCAGCGGGGCTTGCGCTTGCGCAAAAACTAGGAAGGACTGGTGGCGCGGTCGTCGTGACCACGGGTGACGGAGGAACTTCAAAAGGAGACTTTCACGAAGGTCTTAACTTTGCGGGCGTTTTTGAACTACCGCTTGTCGTTGGTGTAGAAAACAATCAGTACGCGATCTCACTACCGCGTAGCTTTCAAACACGCTCGAAGACGCTCGCGCAAAAAGCGCTTGCATACGGTATAACTGGAATTGTGGTAGACGGTAACGATGTCGCCGCAGTTTACCAAGTCACCACACGTGCGCTTGAGCTCGCGCGTTCTGGTGAACCAGTTGTGGTTGAGTATGTCACTTATAGGCGTAGTTACCACACAACAGCCGAACTTGTTTCGCACAAACTTCAACCGAAAGAGGAGCTTGAAGTTTGGGAAAAGCGTGATCCGATTTATCGGCTTGAAAAGTATCTTATGAAGGAAGGTTATCTCACAGAAGAAGAAAAAGAGAAAATCTATAAAGAGGCGGGCGAAAAAGTTAGGCTCGCGGTTGAAAAGTTTCGCGCGATTACCCCACCCAGCCCGCTTGACATCTTTAGGTACATGTATTCAACACCAACACAAACCCTGCTCGAACAAGCTTTTGAACAATTTGGAGAGCTTGCGTCGACGCTCGTCAACCACAATGTCGAGCTTTCAGAGTATTCACCCTCAAGTAAAACAATCGAACTGAACCTGAGAAACACAATAAACCTTACACTCAGACAAGAAATGGAGCGTGATAACAGAATTGTGGTCTACGGCGAGGACGTAGCGAGAAACGGCGGTGTGTTTCAGGTGACGCGCGGACTGTTAGAGCGTTTTGGAGAAAGAGTTTTTGACACACCACTTGCTGAAATTTCTATCGCAGGAATTTTTGTTGGACTTGCGGTAGGAGGGTATATTCCCGTCGCCGAGTTTCAGTTTGACGGCTTTACTTTCCCAGCGTTCGACCAAATCTTCAACCATATTGCGCGCTACAGAAACAGGACAAGAGGAAGGTACTTTGTGAGAGGTGTGATTCGCTTTCCGTATGGCGCTGTGCACTCTCTAGAACACCACTCCGATTCACCAGAAGCGTATTTTGTGCACACGCCCGGACTCAAAGTCGTAATTCCTTCAAATCCCTTTGACGCAAAGGGTCTTCTTGCTTCAGCTTTGCGCTCCGAAGATCCTGTGGTGTTCATGGAACCAAAAAGGCTTTACGATTCGCCAAAGATGCAAATTCCCGAGGAGCCTTACACAATTCCCATAGGAAGGGCAAAGCTCGTAAGAGAAGGTGATGATGTCACCGTGGTAAGTTACGGCGCGATGCTACATGTTGCGCTTGAAGGCTCAAAAGAGTTCTCGGCTGATGTGATTGACCTTCGCACTCTTTCACCACTTGACACGAAAACCATTCTTTCATCTGTTGAAAAAACTGGAAGGCTGGTGATCGTGCACGAAGCGCCTAGAACAGCTGGTGTTGGCGCGGAAATAGCCGCTCTTGTGTCTGACAAAGGATTGTTCAGCTTAAAAGCGCCGATCAAAAGGGTTACGTCGTACGACATCGTGGATCCACTCTCAAAGCTAGAAGATTACAACATACCAAGCGCGCAAAGGGTGACAAAAGCGATCAAAGAAGTCCTTTCTTACTAGTCCAAGTCTTCTTTTTGCAAAGCGACAAACGGCGTATTCGCTTTGATCACACCTTCTTTTTGTGCTTCGCTTTTTGCTGCAAAAAGCAACGCGCCGCCAATCAACAGAAATAAACCGAAATCAAAAAAGCTGTAAAAAACATCCGCTCTTAAAGTGAAGGCGTAAATCAGTAGCACCAAACCAAGCGAAATAAGCGTTGCACACACGCCAAAGTGTCTTAGTGTAACCAATTTTACCAGCTTATATAGAGCGTTTTGTTATTTAAATTTTTCTTATTACTTTACATTTGTAAAGTATATTGAAAGCACATCTTAAATAGGGTTTCTCGAAAAAATGCGTGTGTTTTACAAAGTTTTTAATCCGGCGATTTACCTTTCACTTGCCTTTTTGTTTGGGATAGCGGCGCATTTCAGAGCGATCAATGGGTATTCTTTTTTAAGGCGCCTTCTTTATGCGCTAAAGCGACGCGTCGGTCTACTTTTTGCGGTGATTCTTGTGACATCCGTTTTTTCGCCTTTTATTTTGAACGATGTTTTGATACTAATCCTTACGCCTGTGCTCGTCGAACACTCAAAGAGCACGGGAGACGACATAGCGCCGTTACTCGTTGCCGAAGTGAGCTTTACAAACATTTCAAGCTCTTTGACGCCATTCGGAAACCCGCAAAACATCCTTTTATGGGAAAGCTCTGGCATTTCCGCGCTGGAATTCGTGAAAATCGCTTGGACACCTCTTTTTGTGTCTGGTGTGCTCACCGCCATTGCGCTTTTACCGTTTCGTAGCACAAAACAATTTGACACAAAAAGCGAAGAAGCGAGTTTTTACCCTGCGATTTACCTTTTCTTAGTGGGTTTCATAGTTTTTTCTTCCGACTTGGCAAAAATTCCTAGCTACATTGCGCTAGCGTTTTGCTTTTTTGTGGGTTTCGCGTTTAGTTTGCGCAGGCTTTCAAGTTTCGTTAAGGAATTCGATCTGAAAAGCCTGCTCACTCTTTACGCGTTTATTCTTTCGGTTAGCGTCGCTTCAATCTTTCTGAAAAGCTTGCTAGAGCCTTACGTGCAACCTGTAGCAAGTTTGAAACAGCCTTATTCAGCGCTTTTCGTTCTCGGTGTTTCAAATGTGATAAGCAACGTACCTGCGACGCAGTTAATTCTCAGCGTTTCAAGTGTAAAACCGAGAAACGCACCGCTTTTAGCGGTTGAAGCGGGTCTTGCGGGAAATTTCGACCCAATAGCTTCACTAGCAAACCTTCTTGCTCTGACTATTGTAAAAAAGGGAGGGTTGGGAGTAAAACGTTCAATTCTTTTACAGCTATTGATCGGCACAATTTCGTATATTCCCGCTCTCGTTTTGAACTATTTTGCGTTTTTTAGTGCGTTGTAAAACTCGCTTGAGAAAAGCTCTTCTATTTTTCTTTTTGTGGCGCTCACACCAGCGCTTTGACCCGTGAGCACGTGCTTTACGCTGCCGTCTTCGAATTCAAAGAAAACTTGCGGGATAAGGTAGTTCTCAGACCAATCGCCGTACTTTTTCACAAGCTCATCGGCGATCTTTTCTTGTTCTGGTTTGTCTATATCGTAGATTTCAAGCGGAACCCCCAGTTCCTTCGACGCCTTTTTCATCGCCTCTAGCGTTGTCGGCACGCAGTGGGGACACCAGTAAGCCATTACAAGCTTTATCGACTTGAGTTTCGGCATATCAACCGTTATTCAATACTTTTTGTGGTATTTTAGTTTTGAATGCCCGACACAGTTATAAGCAAAAGCACGTAAAACAATTGAGTTTGGTTGTCATCCAAGACAAAACTCGAAGTGATAAACCCAGCTGCAAGAGTCGCCGATTTGATTGGCTTGCTTTACGTTTTGCATCACACGTTTAGCGGCAACACAGACCTGTATCAACTTGAAAAAATCATGGAAGTGGACTTGGACGACCTAATGCCAATCGTGTACACCGCGAACTCTCTTGGATTTGTGACGATAGGCGAAGGCGATATCGTGATCACTGATAAAGGCATAGAGTTTGTGAATGCCGGTTTAAAGAAAAGAAAGGAAATGATAAAATCCTCTATTAAAAAGGTGGAACCGTTTGTTAGCGCAATTAGACTAAAGAAGTTCACCGTAAGAGAGTTATTTGAAGAATTAAGGAAAAACTCGATTCAAAACTTCAACAACCCTTCAGGTCTTTATCTTCTTGAGCTCACGCTTATTGAGTGGGGTGTTTATTCTGGTCTTTTGAAAAGGGTGGGTGATGTGTATCAAGTGGTTTCGCAGTGAAAGTCACGCAATGAGTTTTGCTTTCACCATTGCCTACGTGTAGTCATATTTTAATCCCGAAAACGTATTCTGTTTCTTTAAGAAATCACAGCTGGTGAACGAAGGTGGTTGTCTAGGGTTTCACTCTACGTAGGCATAGGTAGGTACGCATCAGCATACCT
>Ga0208151_100126_pt1 | contig 40348 bp, 38 predicted proteins | sample ECH_Bhost_MetaG_FD_187130 | JGI IMG/M metagenome (GOLD analysis project Ga0208151, IMG submission 187130) | Hot spring microbial mat communities from Yellowstone National Park, Wyoming, USA - ECH_B host_MetaG (SPAdes) (version 2) | ecosystem: Environmental > Aquatic > Thermal springs > Hot... | reverse complement strand
ATTGGGCTAAGCCCGTATGCAGCGCATGCTATGAGTATTTATGTTGTAAATAAGCCTATAATAATAAACGGCATACCAGCAAAGATGCAAGTTATGGTTTGGACTAATACATCATTTGGTGTTGAGTGATGAGGGGTGTTGTATTTACACTTGATGCGCTATTTGCCTTGATAATAGCAGTAGCTAGTATCTCTATTATGCTTTACTTTTTCTACACACCCCAAGCATCTTATTCATTCAGATATGGCGAAGCCGCTTCTATATTAAGCCAGTTGGAAAACGCAAATTTGGCTTATCTTGCACAAAGTAATAGGCTTGCAAATCAGATGCTTGCACTCTCAAATACCCAAGCAGCCTCTTGGCCAATGCTGCATTCCAACAATGCGAACAATGCTGGAGCAGCCTTTGGACCCGCATATCCTTTTGTATCTTTTATTTTTACAGCTCCAAGCAACATACAGACAGGCATTGTTGCTGGCTATGGCAATATCTATTTTGGTTCAGGCTCTTCTCTATTTGCTGTAAATGCAACAACAGGGCTTAAAGCGTGGTCTAAGAACGTGCAAACAAATGTTCAATCAACGCCTGTGATTTATTATAATATGCTGGTATATGCTAATGCAACAAATATAACAGCACTTAACGCAGTTAACGGTAACTTAGTATGGAGTACAAATATAGTTGCAATAGCCGGTTCACAGGTTCAAATAACATCACCTTTTATTATTTATGACAATAAGCTTATTTTTGGTGCTAGCAATTTTTACGCTTATGCCTTGTATCTAAGCAATGGTTCTACCGCATGGTCTATAAATATAGGTCAATCACCGACCTCTTTTGCCTCTACATCTGGTTCATTGGCGTTTAAGACATCATCAAACTATATAGGTACAATTGTATTCTCAGGCAATACTGCAGCGCTTCTCTATATAAAGGCTTCTGCAAGCGTAAGTCCAATCGCTTCTTTGGGGGATGTGTTTTATTATGGTTCCTCAAGCAATGCAGATGCAAGTTATATAAATGGTACACAACTTTTCAGCACATCAGCAGGTTCACAGGTAACGGGTGTTGACATTTATGACAATCTTGTTATTTATCAAGGCACAAAGTCAATTCTAGCTACAACCCCAAGCGGCATGCAACTTTGGAGCGAGCCAATTTCTTATGGCCCTGCTCCGATAAATGCCTCGCCTGTTGTTGGCGGCGGCATGGTATATGCTGTTTGGGCTGGCAATCTAACAGCCCAAAGCTTAAAGAATGGAAGCATAATCTGGTATTATCAGCTTCCTTCTCCGCTTACTTTTTCACCTTATCTAGCTATGGCATACGGCAAACTCTTTGCAATAACCGGCAACAAAGTTATTGCATTTGGCTCTTGCAACATACCAAATGTAAATGCAAACTCTTCTGTTCTTTATACCATCGCTTCTCTATATGTAAATCGTCAAACTGGTTGTGCAGAAGAGCTTGCAAGCTCTGTTTATCCAATGTATAACTATACTATCATGGTTTCTGGAAAGGGCATGAACGCAAGCGGTGTTTTAAGTGCTACATATTATGGCAATACCTATACATATATACAAAACCCAAGCCTAGATACTCCTTCTTATTCATGGTCTTTCTGGATCTATCCATATTCTTGGTCGCCGAACAACGGCATAATGGGCCAGAATAGTTTAGGAAACGGATTTCCTTACATTTACCAATCATCAAACACTTCTTCAAGTCAGGTTCTTATTTTTACTAATAATATTAGTGCCCAAAACTCAAGAGTTGGTACTAAAATTAGCCTAGATAATTGGTATCATATTGTTGCAGAATATAGCCAGCCATCAAATACACTTTACCTTTATGTTAACGGTACATTGGTTGGTTTGAAGAGGGAGGCTGCGCCGGTAGCACATGGGGTTAGTCCTTTCTATATGGGCTACCTTCCTTTTGGCAGTGCTACATTTAATGGGCTCATTTCAAATGTGCAAATCTATAATAATTCTCTAAGCCCCCAGCAGGTTGGCTTATTATATTTGAGTGGTCCTAGTGGCTCTCCTATACTCAATGGCCTGATTGCGTGGTATCCAGACGGTTGCGCAAATGATGTTTATGCGCTAAACAATACTGGCTATATTGGAGCCTCATGCCAATCGCTTCTTAGAAGCGTTCCGCTTCCACCAAAATTTTACAATACGCATGTGGCTAGAGAGATAAGCGTGCCGATGCAGATTTATAATTGGTTCTTAAATTCATCTTATATATATAATGTGAGTGTTATTTCATGGCAATAATGAATAGAAAGAGAAGTAGGAAAGGATTCTTGATGACAGTATTAGTATTAGTACTTTTTACGCTCATGATTGCTGAACTGCTTATTTTTACTTTGCTAAACATAAGCTATAACAAAATACAGCAGAGCTCATTGCTTGTTTCATCATCTGTAGATTATGCATCTTCACTTATCTCTTCATCAAAAGCTTTTGCAGCTGCTTCACTTTCAAAAGCTTTATCTGCTTTAACCAGCTATGAATATAACGCAAGTATAAGGAAAGGGAATTTTGTTAGCAATTTAAGCGAATACCTTTCTTACCTTATTGTTAATGGAACGCTTCCGAATGTAGCGCCAAATTCATTAGCTGCAAACGCTTTGGCGATATGGATGGGCAATGCAACTTTTGTGGCATATAACGCTTCTATAATCAACAATATCAAGCCTTCTCCATTAGCTATAAAGATAAGCGAGTCTAAACCAATAATATATCAAACAAGCCCATATAATCTATCTGTTTCATATGTGGAGAATGTTTCAATAGCAACTCCATCTGGCATACAAAACTACACTATTCCAGTATCTGCTTCTATACCACTCAATGGAACTTATGATCTTTTCTATGCCCAACAGGGCGTACAAAGAACAATAAGGTTTTCTTCAATAAATAATCTTACAAGTGTTGTGGGAGATGCTTATGCAACATATGGCAATTCTAGCAGCAATGCTTTCATATATGGTATTGTATTGCATGTGCCTAGCGGTGTTACATGTACAAGCTTATCAAGCAATGTTCCATCTTGGGCAGATACGGCGCCGCTTAATAAATCAATTATATTGGCTACTCCAAATGCAAACTTAATTACAAATGCAACTTGCACAATCGCAAATAAGTTTGGCGGCTTAGTTACATATTCTATAAGTAGTATAAGCTCACCACCAAACATTCCTTGGCTTCAGTATTCTAGTTCTACAAATATACTTAATTACATTCCAAATGGAACAAAGGTTCTTCTCTACGGGCCTGGAATGGACTTGCTAAATATGGGGGGTCTTAGAAACGCTATACAAAACGGCTCGTACTTTGCATCGCCATTTTTGCCATCATATATCGATAGAGCAGATGCAAACTTTCTAAGAAGTTCACCCAATGGCATATTTACTTTTTCAGGTTCAAACCGCTATGCAGCACAGTTCAACGGGCAGAACAATTACGTGGAGCAAACAAATGGATTCGGGTTTATGAATAACGCAGCTCAGCAAGCAACAATATCTATATGGGTAAAACCATCTTCGCCGAATGGAGACATAGTAGACGAACTTGGACAAAGTACAGTAAATACCGGCTGGCATGATACCTGGATAGATCTTGTAAACGGGCAAGTTGAGATTAGGGTTTGGAATTTGGGATGCGTTAACCTTGGTCCTATTCCACTCAACTCATGGTCAAACATAGTTATGACGCTTTCATATAACGGCGCTTCTCTAAGTTATAGCGGTTATATAAATGGTGTGTATAAAAATTCAGGTACGGGAAGCAGAAGTATACCTGGTGGGTCTTATTTAATGTACTATCCGCTTGGTCCCTCTGACAGCACCAATTGTGGTGATGGTGGTGCATCTTTTAATGGCCAAATGGCAAATTATCAATTTTATAATACTTCTCTTGGGCATTCTCAGATAAGTAAAATATATCAGAATGGGGTAGAAGGTCTGCCTGTAGATGGGCAAAATTTGGTAATGTGGTGGCCGCTTAATGGCAATGCAAACGACTATAGTGGCAATGGCAACAACGGTGTTGGAACTAATGTAGAATTTAATCATTTAATAAACTATACAAGAGATTCTATATACATCGTGCCTACGCCTAATACATTGCCTATTCCTGGTACATTGTCGTGCATAAGTGGTAAGAATTGCAATTCCGCGCTATATATAAGCAAGTTGCCGCTTGAAACCTCTCCTAGTTTTTATACAGCACAGTTCAACGGGCAGAACAATTACGTGGAGCAAACAAATGGATTCGGGTTTATGAATAACGCAGCTCAGCAAGCAACAATATCTATATGGGTAAAACCATCTTCGCCGAATGGAGACATAGTAGACGAACTTGGACAAAGTACAGTAAATACCGGCTGGCATGATACCTGGATAGATCTTGTAAACGGGCAAGTTGAGATTAGGGTTTGGAATTTGGGATGCGTTAACCTTGGTCCTATTCCACTCAACTCATGGTCAAACATAGTTATGACGCTTTCATATAACGGCGCTTCTCTAAGTTATAGCGGTTATATAAATGGTGTGTATAAAAATTCAGGTACGGGAAGCAGAAGTATACCTGGTGGGTCTTATTTAATGTACTATCCGCTTGGTCCCTCTGACAGCACCAATTGTGGTGATGGTGGTGCATCTTTTAATGGCCAAATGGCAAATTATCAATTTTATAATACTTCTCTTGGGCATTCTCAGATAAGTAAAATATATCAGAATGGGGTAGAAGGTCTGCCTGTAAATGAGCAAAACTTGGTGATGTGGTGGCCTCTTAATGGCAATGCAAACGACTATAGTGGCTTAGGCAATAATGGCACAGCTTATAATGTTTACTACACTCCTTTCTCTGGCCCTTATCCTAATAATGGCTTATCTACAGTTGCAGGTATAATAAATGAAAGGGAAGCCCTTAATCTTGTTGGCTAAACACCACTTATGCTTGAAAACATTGTTCCTATTACTGCGCCAACAGCATAGAAAACGCCAAGCCCAACTAATATAAATATGGGCAGATATCTTAGCCCCTTTATTATAGAGCCAGTAGAAATTGCAGATACTATAAACGCACCAAAACCTGTTATTAGTATAACAGCGGTGAGCGCAAAGCTCTCATACATGTTGATTGTTATCTTTGGTGGACTAGGCCTTAAGAATGATACCCCCGCTGTTGGTAAGCCACCAGGGTTCTGCGCCAATATGCCTGCCCAGACTGTATCAGTTACTTTCATCATCTGTGTGGTAAGGGCATAAAGAGTGGGTGCACCAACTATAGCTGCAAAAGCAATAAAGATGGTATACATAAATAGTTGGCCTGATACCTCTTTCTGAATCATCTGTTGATTTCTTATATCCTTTGCTACTTGGTTAAGCAGATCAGTCATGCCTCCTCCATATTGTATCGCTTCCACAAGCATTCTTACAGTGTGCTTCAATTGGAGTGATCTATATTTTTCTGCAAGTGCAAAGAGGGCGCTTTGTAATGTTGATCCAGCATAGAGGGCCTTGGTTACAAGCTTAACATCATCGCTGAAATATTTAAACTCTGGTCTTGCCGCTAAAACCATAGCCTTGTCAAGCGATATTCCACTTCTTACGTTTGCCGCAACTATCTGCAAATAGTCTGGAAGTATCGATTCAACAAATGTTTTTCTTTTTTCTATGTTAAATTCAAGGAGCATATAAAGTATTACCTCAAATAGCACAGCACCTCCAATGCCACCAAGTGCTGCAATACCTACATTGAACTTAAGGAAAAAGAGGGAGTAAGATAAGACGGTAAGAACAATGAGGCCACCAACTATTGCAATCCCTAGGAATTTGTTTACAGTCATCTTGAGTCCAGCAAGGTCAAGCTCCCTAGAAATAAATACCACAACATTCCTTGCCACAAGCTTCTCAAATGATATCATATAATCACATTGCAAATGTTGGTCTTGAAGACCTCATAATATTGAGGAATATAAGCTGCAGGAAGAATATTCCTACAAGTGTAAATATTAGCGTTGATTCATCTACTGTAAATAAACTTATGAATGTTGTTAGAATAGCTGCTACCGCTATACCCATACTTGGGAATATGACGCCAAAGAGCATGTAAAACATAGCAAGCGCATTAAGCCTCTGCCCATATCTTCTAAGCTCTATAGTTCTTTCTTGCATAACTTCATCTATTACACCTTGAAGCGCTCCTACTATATCTGCACCAGCTTTGATGCTTACAGATGCTTGCAACATAAGGTTCTTGAATGTTTTTGATTGACTTTTACTGCTTACCTCATCGATTGCCTGCTCTATTGGCATACCAAGCTGCACCAGCTCTACAATCTTTGAAAACTCCCTGCTTGCTGCGCCATAACCTGTGCTCACAGTTGTCAAAGCATTAAACAGAGGCATACCTGATCTCATTCCTATAACTAGATCTCTAGCCGCAAAAAGTATACTCTTTTCTATCTCTTTGCCCTCGTTCTTGCTTTTGTCTATAGGGTAGTTTACAAACTTATTGAAAAAAACTTCAAATACTGCTATGCCAAGCGCTAAAGATAAAATTGCACTAGCCGCATAGCTTATATAATAATGGGTAAGCAAAACGAATATAGCTACAACTAGTATTGCGCTAATAATTATTGAATTTATGAGCATCTTTTTGATAAACTCATAAGTGCTCTCTTTTATGCCTGCTTCTCTCAATGCAAGATCAAGTCCTTTATGCTTAGCAGCTACACTAGCAATATACATTTGAAATTTTGAAATCTTTGCTTGCTGCTGTGTTTGCTGTATTTGCGGCTGGGCCTGATATATAGGCTTTGACCTTATTTTAAAGAACAAGAACCTCTTCTGCTTAGTAAACCCGATAGGTTGCTGCGCCGCCGCATTAACTTTTTTCTTTCCTAACATATAACCGCTACTTTAATTTTTTAATTACCTCATTTATCTTTTGGTTCCTCAAATTTATTAAAGACTTCTGAAATTCGTCTGCTGCGCTTATCTTTTCACCCTTTATCTTATCTTTCAATCCATAGACTTCGTCTTTTATTATCTTTAGCTGTTCATCGCTAAATACCTGCTCGTCTAATCCCTCGCTTATTTTTTCTAGCTCACTTATCTGGTCCTGCAAGGATAAAGTAGGTAGCACCAATTTTTCACCCTTTATCCTTTCTGTCTCCCTCTTTATATTTTTCTCGAACTCCTTGCCGATTGATCCAATTACGTTCTTTATCTCATTTGCTGCCTTTTCTACCTTTATGCCCTCTTTGGGTGCAGTTACCACTTTCTCTGGTTCTTTTATCTTTTCCTCTTTTGCTTCTACGCCAACTAGGCTCTGAATAGCCTCTTCATAGTTATACTGCTTTATTTCAATCCTGTTTGCAATGACTTTATCTAAATCAAGTCCAACAACACTATTGTTTTTTCCCAGTGCATCAACTTCTTCTATAATCTTTGGATCATTTATCTCTAAGTATTCCAATCCTTACACCTTTTTAAACATCTCACTCGAGTAAGGCATATCCTTATTTACTATATCAAGAACGCTGTTCTTGTCTTTATAATAGTTTGCTATTATGTAGCCTGTTGCATCCACATCAAAAACCTTTTTTTTAACCATCCACTCTAGTATCTTGCGCTTCTCTTCTATCTCTTCTAGCATCTCATTCCTTGTGTAGCCGCCATGAAGCATTATAGTGTCTGCAAGCCTTGCCATCTCTCCTATCTGTACAAAGGTATCTTGTCTTGAGTTCCATCTCCACAGCACTGCTGCATCCCCTGTTCTGTTTATCTCAGCAAATTCAAGCACCCTTCTTATGCCAAGCCTTCTGTGTCTAAATAGGGTTACTATACTGCCAATTGCATTAATCATAAGCTTTGGTATATCAATAGGTGGGTTGGTCATTCTAACTATAGTATCTTGTGTATCATCAGCATGTACTGTACCATATACAGCGTGGCCTGTGTGTATTGCTTCGAAAAGTGTTTCAGCATCTTTCTTCGTTCTAATTTCTCCGACAAGCATTATATCTGGCCTTTGTCTTAATGCGTTTATCATCAAGTCATATAGCGTTACTTCTCCTTTACCTTCTGGATTTGGCTGTCTTGTAACCATTGGTAACCAATGTAAGAATTCAGGCAAAGTAAGCTCTCTTGTCTCTTCTACAGATATAATTCTTCTGTTTGGTGGCATAAAAATACTCATTGCGTTCAAAAAACTTGTCTTTCCGCTAGCTGTTCCTCCAGAAATCAGCATGCTTACCTCATTCTGTATGCCAAGCCAGGTTAATGCAGCTAGGTAGCTAGAGATTGTCCCGTTTGCAATAAGAGCAGGCATTGTCCAAGGGTTTTTTCCGAATTTTCTTATTGTTATCGTATTGCCCTTCTGTGATATAGGATAAAGCGTTGCATTTACTCTTGAACCGTCAGGAAGCTCAGCATCCATAAGCGGGGATAAGTTTGTTATCTGCCTGCCTACTCTTCTTCCTATCTGCTCTGCATCATCATAGATTGTTTCTTCATTAGGTAGCATCAGATTTGTTTTGCACCAGCCATATTTTTTATGAAACACCCAAATCGGCTCTTTGGATGTGTTTACTGCTATCTCTTCTAGGTTATCATCTGCTAGCGGTGCTTCTAAATCGCCGAGTCCAAGCATAATATTGATTATATAAGCTGTTAGTGCCTTCTTTACTTCTTTGCTTGTACCAGGCAAGTATTTATCTATTATAACATCAGAAGCTTCGATATACTTATTTGTTAGCTCAGCGAGATATTCTTTGTCTTCTATCCTTGTCGGGTCTATTGGTACTAGCGAAAGAAGTTCCTGCCTTTCTGAGATAAGAAGTATTTTTGTAGCCTCGCCTATTCCGGGCATTGTTACCTCATAAATAGGTACAAAGTCTCCTTTATCAACTATCCTTATATTTACCTTCAACCCATGTGCATCAAGTTCATATGTATCATAGACCTTCTCATTCTCAGCCATAAGCTCACTTTATAGTGTTTCCTATATCCTCATCAGCCTTCGAAAGCGCATTATCTATTTGGTCTATTTCTTTACTCACTTTGTTCGTTCTTTTGTCAAGCTCTTCTACTTTCTTGGTGCTTGTAACTATATCTTCTTTTGAAAGCGCCTCTACTGCTTTAGCCTCTTCTATTATTTTATTGAGCTCATTTGTTAATGGGCCTTTTGCCTTGTTTACCTCTTCTATGGTGTTTTGTATATTCCTAAGAAGTTCATCTATCTTAGTAACATCTCCAATATTTTTTTTCAACTCTTCTATCTTGTATTTTAGATCAGTATAACTTTTTTCTATAATATTCATATATCTCTCTATCTCTTCTCTGTCCTTAGAGACCTGATCTGTAGCCTTCTTTCCTAACTCTTCAAGTTCTTTTTCAAGTTTAAGTGCACTTCTCTTATATTCATTGCTCTTCATTTTACTTTCGTTTAATTCTTTCTCGTTTGTAGAAATAGTTTCATCAATTACATTTATTTCAGCCCTTATCCCATCTGCAAGCTTCTTTTCGCTTTCCTCAAGTTGCTGCAGCGCTTTTTTCCTGTTTGCCTCTTCTTCTTCAAGCATCTTGCGCATCAGCTCCATCTTGCTATGCATGTCTTCTATGAGTCTTTCAGCATTTGCTGTATCCAGTTGAAAATGTTCTATTATTTGGGCTCTTTCTTTAAGTCCATTGATTTCTTTGTTTAGCCTTTCAGCTATATTGTCGATTTCTTTTTTTCTCTCTTTAACTTCATTATATTTCTTTTCAGCAATATTCGCTATTTTATATAGTTCATCAAGGTTTTCTTTTATCGGCCCTATCCTCTTTTTAAGCAACGCATTTCCTTGCGATACAAACTTGCTAAGATTTTCAACTTTTTCGTTTAGCTGGTTTAGCATTGTCAGCTTTGCTGTTGCCTCGTTTATTATATTCTCTTTTTTAATCTCTATCTTGTGCTGAACCTCAGCTAGACTCTCTTTTGTTACCGCAAGAGGTGCTACATACATCTTTCCTGCTCTATAACTTATCTTAACAATATTTGATCTTTCCAGTATACTACTCCACTCTTCTATAAGAGTTTCACTCACACCCAGAGCTTTTGCTAATACAGAAGCCTCTGTCTCACCATGAGCCTTTAGGTATTCTACCAGGGCATCTATACTAGTTTTTGTTATCTCCTCAGCCATATAAACACTATCATTTTAGCAAATAAATTTAATATTATTAACCTTTTTCACTTTTTCATATGCTTGAGTAAGAAGTTACCTAATTCATCGCCTACCGCAACTTCAGGCATAACAATATAATTTGCCCCAACTCTTTTCATCTTTGCCAGCTCATCGACCCTTTTTATCCTTGAAGCTATTCTTATCCTATTGTTTATACTTTTTGCAGTTAAAGCTGCAAGCGTATTCTTAACTATATCATCATTCAGCAAAATCAGTGCGGCGGCATTTTTAATATTTGTATTCTCAAGTGCTTCTATATTTACCGGATCTCCCTTTACAGCAGGTATCCCTTCTTTAATAAGCATTTCAATATTTTTCTGCGATGGATCTAAAACAACAAAACCTAGTTTATTCTTTTTAAATTCATCAATCAAATAGCTTGCTATTTTGTTAGCGGGAGTTACTATGAGGTGGCCTTTAAGCCTTTTAACTTTGCCCATTATGATCCTTTCCCTTATATTTATTTTGCTCAGTATCTGGTAAAAGAAAGATGTAAGTAAAATGGTAATAATAAGGCTACCTACCACACCAAAAACATTGCTCAAAAACGCAAGTGGGTTTGCTTTATCGGGCAGAGAGAAATCGATAGGGAAGTCTGCACCTATAAATGTTAGCAGATTCCACAAGAGAGCAACCCACAAACTATAGCCGATACTCCAAATTATTAAGACTGATAGAATATATAATATGGATAATGCAAGTATAAGCACCTTATGAACAGTTCTAATTCTCATTTATGCACCTCTATGTGCTTTAGTAAAAATTCACCAATACTTATTCCCGCAATATATTCTGGCAAGACACACATGTCTGCCCCAACCCTATACATTTTAGTCATATTTTCTTCTTTTGTGCTTCGCACAAGTGCTTTTATTTCCTTATTAAGCTTTTTTGCTTCTACAATCCCTATTAGATTCTTTGCATCATTCTGCTCTACAAACACAATGATCTTTGCTTTGTCTGCAGATGCAAGCTTTAGAATCTTAGGATTAGTAAAACTCCCTTCCACAATAGGTATGCGCCTTCTATGAAGTTCAATTACTGTCTCTTCATTGTTATCTATAACAGCGATCTCGTGTTTTTTATTAAGGGTATTTAACTTCATTATAAGCCTTTCTGCAAGTGTATTATAACCACATATTATAATATGGTCTCTCATCCTTCTTGCATGTACCGCACTTATATACTTCTCAAGATTCGCATATGAGACTATGTCGATTACCGCCGCTATTACAAAGCTTACTATAAGTAACTTGCCTATATTATCAATAATTACAATGCTCAAAATTATAGCAAGTTTTTGCGTTGGGAATAAGAGTGAAAGTTGTGCAAGATCCCATGTTGCTCCGCTATTGGGTGCTCCAAAGAAGGTATCTATAATATAATATGCATCAAGATATATGTTGTGGGTTATGTAAAGAAGAGCAATAAGAGAAAAAATTATTATGAGTAGTGAAATTATAGTAGCTAAGATTATTACATTGCCTGATTCTTCACTCATCTCGAGCATCTAAAGCCCTCTACAGCCCTTTTATTATCTCATTGAAGAGCTCGTCGCTTGCTGATTTGTTTGGGGTTGCTACAAAGTTTGCTCCAGCATCTGTAAGCTTGGTTTCAAAGAGGTCATCATTCGCTCTTGTTGCAATTATAATGTTTTCGTTTAGGCTCTTTGCTGTGATTGTGGCAAACAGATTTTTAGCATCGTCATCCATTGCTATCGCTATTGCTTTTGCATCCGCTATACCCGCTTCCTTCAAAGCTTTTGATGTTGTTGCATCGCCCTCAACCACAGGTATGCCCCTATCTCTAAGAATCTCTACCTTCTTGTGGTCCATCTCTATAACTACAACATTCACTTTGTGCTCCAATAAAATATCGACTATTCGCCCCCCAACAATACCATAACCACACACAATCACATGATCTTTGAAGCCTTCCATAAAACCACTAATAGCTCCAGCCAGATTCGAACTGGCGTCAACGGGTCCAGAGCCCGTTATCCTTGACCGCTAGACGATGGAGCTAACAAATATCTATAAATATCTATATATTTAAACTTTAATAGCTTTTTAATTTTTAATCACTTTTTTCATTGAAGGCAAAAATACTTTAAGTTTATTAAATTATCAAAAGCGGTTTTATGCACTACTACATAAGAACAAATATTGTATTTAAACAGGAGGTAAAAGAGCTAATTATGGCGGATCTAGCGCTAACATTGGCATTTTCGCTCGTTATGATAGGTGGCATAGGTAGCTTAGCCTATTCTCTTGGTGCTTTCCTTTATTTCATTCCTATCTCGTTTATTGCTGTATCTCTATCTTTTATACTCCATGAGATGATGCATAAATTCACTGCAGAGAAATACGGTGCTATAGCTGCTTTTAGAACTTCACCTTACGGACTTGCAATAACTCTCCTTTCAAGCTTTTTTGGATTTCTTTTCGGTATACCTGGTGCAACAATAATATATACAAATTCATTTACGCGAAGAGAAGATGGAATCGTTTCTATTGCAGGGCCGCTGACAAACTTTGCGATCTTCCTTTTTTCTCTAATAATAGGACTTCTCTTCTTTCCACACTTCTTGTCTACTATATTGCTAACATTTTCCACAAATAATGTATATAAACTATCATTCATACAAAATACGTTGAATATGATTCTTTTCATAAGCATTGTTGTTGCCTTCTTTAACATGCTTCCTATCTTTCCATTAGATGGCAGCAAGATTTTGGGATGGAGCAAGCCTATCTACTTTGCAACGCTCCTAGCAACATTCATCTTCTTCATACTTGTTATTCCAATAATCTCGTTTATAATATGGCTTTTCTTCATGCTGCTAATAGCTTATATCTTCTCAACCTTTTATCGTGGTCTGTTTTAAAATAATATATATAAATTTGCTTGCTAATAATTAATCAGATTACTGTGGTGGTATGGCTAATGGTATAGAGCTTACAGTTGCAGATGCGCTAGTAACAGATTCAGGCAGAGGTATAGCTAGAATAGATTCTAAATCTAGAAAACTTCTTGATGTTGTTTCAGGCGATATAATAGAAATTAAAGGAAAGAAAAAATCTACAGCAGCTGTTGTATGGCAAGCGCATCCCAGCGATGAAGGTCTTGGCTTTATAAGAATAGATGGCTATATAAGGCAGAATGTTGGTGTTGGTATTGGTGATAAGGTCTTTGTATCAAAGGCAGATGTTAAAGACGCGGAGCGTATTGTTTTGGCACCACCGCCAGGGCAAAAGATGCCCTTGTCGCCTGATTTTGCTGAATATGCTAAAAGGAAGTGGGAAGGCAAGCCTATGTCAAAAGGAGACGTAGTTCCAATACCCATGTTTGGTATTGTATTCAATTTCCTTGTTGTGCAAGTGGTTCCGCATGGGATAGTAAGAGTAACAAAAGATACAGAATTCATTGTCAAGGAGGAGCCAGTATCTGAATCGCTCGTAAAAATAGGCGAAGTCCACTACGAAGATATTGGCGGACTTAAGAATGAAATACAAAAGATAAGAGAGATGGTTGAGCTACCAATAAGGTATCCTGAACTTTTTGAGAGGCTAGGCATAGAGCCCCCTAAAGGTGTTCTTCTATATGGGCCACCAGGCACAGGTAAAACGCTTCTTGCAAAAGCGGTTGCAAATGAGAGTGATGCTAATTTCATCTCTATCTCAGGACCAGAGCTTGTAAGTAAGTTTGTTGGTGAGAGCGAGGAAAGGCTTAGGATGATCTTTAAAGAAGCAGAGGAAAAAGCACCTAGTATTATTTTCATGGACGAGATCGATGCGATAGCACCTAAGCGAGAAGAAGCAACAAATGAGGTAGAAAGAAGAATGGTTTCACAGCTTCTTACACTAATGGATGGTATTTCAAAGAGAGGCCAGGTAATTGTATTAGCAGCAACAAACAGGCCGGAGGCTATAGATCCTGCATTGAGAAGACCGGGTAGATTTGATAGAGAAATAGAAATAGGTGTTCCCGATAGAAATGCAAGAAAGGAAATTTTGCAAATACACACAAGGAACATGCCTCTCGCAAAGGATGTTGACTTGGATGAGCTTGCCAATATAACGCATGGCTACACAGGTGCAGATCTTAGCGCGCTTGTTAGAGAGGCAGCAATGGCAACACTAAGATCTATACTTCCGAAGATAATAGACAAGCAGCATATACCTGCTGAAATTTTGAATGAGCTCCAGGTTACAAAGGAGCATTTCATGGAAGCGCTAAGGAATGTACAACCTAGTGCCTTGAGAGAGGTGTTTGTAGAAAGGCCAAATGTGCGCTGGAGCGATATAGGTGGATTAGATAAGGTAAAAGAAGAGCTCAAAGAAGCAGTGGAATTGCCGTTAAAGAAGCCAGAGATGTTTGAGAAGATGGGTATAAGGCCTGTAAAAGGCGTTCTTCTTGTAGGACCACCAGGGGTTGGTAAAACGCTTCTTGCAAAAGCAGTTGCAACAGAGAGAGAATCAAACTTTATATCAATAAAAGGGCCGGAAGTTTTAAGCAAATATGTCGGCGAGAGTGAAAAAACAGTAAGAGAGATATTTAGGAAGGCGAGGCTTGCAGCACCTTGCATTATATTCATAGATGAAATTGACTCAATAGCAACTGCAAGAGGAAGCGAAGATGAATTTGATTCTGGTGTTTCTAGACGTGTTGTAGATACGCTTATTACAGAGATGGATGGACTTGCAGGCCTTAAGAATGTTGTTGTGCTTGCAGCAACAAACAGGCCGGAGGCTATAGATCCTGCACTTCTTAGGCCAGGAAGGTTCGATAGGATAATTGAGATACCTATGCCTGATGCTGAAACAAGGCTAGCTATATTCAAGGTTCATACAAGAAATATGCCTCTTGATAAGAGTGTTAGCCTTGAAGAACTTGCAAATCAAACAGATGGCTATACAGGTGCTGAAATTGAGAACATTTGCAGAGAGGCTGGAATGAATGCGATAAGAGCTAATAGGGATTATGTAACCAGAGAGGACTTCCAGAAAGCTTTGCAAGAAGTTAAGCCAACAATACCAAAGGAAGTAACAGAGAGAATAAAAAGGTTCAGGGAAGAGCCAACAAGCATGTATAGATAAAATATGCAAAGCTAACTAATGATATTTAATTATAAGTGGTGGTTTTTTGAAGATTGTTTATTCTGATAGAAAGACCGGGAAAACAGCACAACGCGATGTACCTAAAGAGAAGGAGGCACTTTTGATAGGCAAAAAAATGAAAGAGCAGATCGACGGCTCGATAATAGGCTTAGATGGCTATAAACTTGAAATAACAGGTCTTAGCGATCAAACAGGGGCTCCTTCTAGGATAGAAATAGAGGGCACAAGGAAAGCGTGGCCTCTTCTTAGCTCTGGTCCTGGAATAAGGAAGCCTAAAAAAGGCGAGCGAAGGAAAAGGATGGTAAGAGGCAATACAATATCCCCAGATACTGTTCAGATAAACACCGTTATTGTGGAATATGGTTCTATTCCTGTTGAAGAAATATTCAAATCAGCTAAGAAGGAAGGTGAATAGTTGGTGCTTTTGCAAAGTGAACTCAACATAGGAACACTCGGCCACGTAGACCACGGCAAAACTACACTAACCAAAGCAATAACAGGTGTTTTTACAGATAAGCATAGTGAGAGTATTAAAAGAAGCATGACAATAAAGTTGGGCTATGCTGATGCTGTAATAAGGAAGTGTGAAAATTGTGATGGTCCAGAGGTTTATACCACAAGCGAAAAATGTGCTAAGTGTGGTGGCGAAGCAAAGCCTATAAGAAGAATTTCTATACTCGATGCACCTGGGCACGAAATGCTTATGGCCACAGCGATTGCAGGCTCAAGCATAATAGATGCTGTCTTATTTGTTATAGCCGCAACAGAACCATGTCCTATGCCTCAGACAAAGGAGCATCTTATGATTATAAACATACTGGGCATTAAGAATATAATAATAGTTCAGACAAAGATTGATATTGTTGGAAAAGAGCGTGCAAAAGAGCATTACAATGAGATTAAAAAGTTCGTGAAAGGAACGATAGCAGAGAATGCGCCGGTAATACCTGTTATAGCAAGCAAGAATATTAACATAGATGTCCTTTTAAAGGCTATAAGTGAGATAAAGGTGCCTGAGAGAGATCTTAATGCTGACCCTATGATGTATGTTGCAAGATCTTTTGATGTTAATAAGCCTGGTACTGAGATAAATGCACTAATTGGCGGTGTGGTTGGCGGTTCTATTATAAGGGGTAAGTTTAAGAAAGGAGACAAGATAGAGATAAGGCCCGGAATAAATATAAGCAAAGACAAGAAGAAAGAAGAGTATAAGCCTATAATAACAACAATAAGGTCTATTTCAACGAGCATGGGAGAAATAGAAGAAGCTCTACCAGGTGGTCTCATAGCACTTGCCACAGGGATTGATCCATCTTTTGCAAAGGCAGATAACCTTGTTGGAAATGTTGTGGGGTTGGTAAATAAGCTGCCTCCACAGACAAATGAGCTTAACTTGGAATATCACATGATAGAAAGAGAGGACATACCCAAGCAAGCCTTAAAGGAGAATGAACCAATAATATTGGGTATAGGCACAGCAACAGTAATAGGCTTTATAAAATCTGTGAAGAAGAATAGAATTAATGTTTTACTGAAGCATCCAGCATGCGTTGATAAAAATATAAAGATACCAATTCTTAGAAATATCTCACAGCGGTGGAGGCTTACAGGATATGCCGTTCCTATTCAATAAAAAGCAGAAATTAAAACGCTAGTTTTTGGTTTAGTGGGGAAAGGCCTGCTTGGGGGGAGCAGGCCTAGGTAGTTTACTGTGGAGGTGATACAATTAGCGTATTGATCGCCTTGCCAGCATCATATTTATAATAAACTTTATGGCCTAGTTGGTATCTATCCAGAAGGCCCAGCATATGAAGTCTATTAAGCCTCGCGCAGGCTGCATTTCTCCCTTTATAGTGCATAAACTCTTTTACCTCATCTGCGCAGGCCATACCCTTTGTTTGTACAAATTCAATTATTTTAGCGTCCGTATCAGATAATGGTATCTCTTTGGGCTTTTCTAGTTTTGCTGGTCCTTCATCAAGTTCGTCTAGCCTTTCGCTAAGCTCCTTTATCTTCTCTGTGATACTGGCAAGGATTTTGTTTGTTCTTTCTCTTTCAGTTACCATATATTTGATAAGTTCTTGAGCATCATCAGGATAAGCCTTATCACCATTATTAAGCTTGCTTATCTCTTTCTTGAGCCTTTCAAGCTCCTCTTCAATTTCCTTTTTGTCCACAACCACACCCTTTCATGATCCTTCTATGATGCATGCACAAACCGTGCATGAAAGAATCATGATAGAATCACATATATTGTAATGATTAAGGTATTTAAATATTTTGCTACTTTATATAACTTCCACTTAACAGAAAGAGAAAGATTAATTGCTTAGTGTATCTGATTTGATCCTCAAATCTTTTTATATTTGTGCGAAAAAATATATAAAGGATTGTATATGCAGCAACTTCTTATACCGAGGAAGAGGGCCGAACAGCTCAAAGCTTATTTAGCTGAGCTTAGCAAAAGATTAAAGTGCAAGATAAGAATAGAAGATGAAAACGAAGTAATTATAGATGGTGAGCCATACGATGAGTATAATGCTAAAAATGTGATTATCGCATTTGGTAGGGGTTTTAATCTCGACATTGCATATAAGCTTCTCTCAGAAAACTATTTCTTTAAGTCAATAAATCTAAAAGAAATCTTTAAGAGTAAAGAGAGAATAATAATGATAGAAGGTAGGATAATAGGAAAAGATGGCAAGAGCAAAAGATATATAGAAGAGGTAAGCGGTGCACAACTTAGCATATTCGGCGGAACGATAAGTATAATAGGAACAAATGAAGAAATTGCGATAGCAGAATCCGCAATAAATGTGCTAGTAGATGGCGGCACGCATAAAAAGGCTTATAGGGTTATGGAAGCTACTAGAAAGAGGCTTGGTGTTTATTGATGGAGAGCATAGCTGATGAGCTTTTTAAAGAGTTTAAGGAAAATTCGATAGCAGAATTCTTTAGAAAAAATAGGCAGATGCTGGGCTATGCAGGTAAGGTTAGATCGCTAACAACAATAGTTCATGAATATGTTACTAACTCGCTCGATGCCACTGAAGAAGCAGGCATACTTCCTGAAATAAGGGTGGAAGTAAAGGGGGTGGTGGAAGACAAATATAGCGTTCTTGTAAGAGATAATGGTCCTGGCATACCAAAAAATATCATAGGTAAGGCTCTTGCCTCAATACTCTCTGGAACAAAGTTTCATAGGTATGTGCAGCAGAGGGGCCAGCAGGGCATAGGTGCATCTGGCTGCACCCTCTTTGCCCAGATAACAACAGGCAAGCCTATACATGTAAGGTCTTCAACAGGAAAAGAATCATATGAGTGTGATCTATCTATCGATATAAAGAATAATAAACCAATAGTTTCAAATATGAGAGATATAAGTCTTGAATTTAGGGGCTTAGAAGTATACGGTGAATTTGCGGATGTAAAATATGAAAACAGCGAGCACGGTGTTTTTGAATACATAAAAAGAACAGCACTTGCTAATCCGCATGCAAGCATCTCTCTTCTTGATCCTGCAGGAAAAGAATATACATTCCTACGTTCGGTAAACACAATGCCCAAAAAGCCAAAGGTGGTAAAGCCTCATCCTCTCGGTCTTGAGCCTGGTGACCTTGTTGAATTTGCACATAGAAGTGAAAGCAGGCGTATATCATCTTTTCTTATGGATTCATTCTCAAGGGTATCTGAGGCAAAGATAAACGAATTAAAGCAGCTTGTAAACTTTGATCTCTCAAAAAGCCCAAAAGAGCTCACATGGCAGGAAGCAGAGGAGCTGATAAATGCATTTAAGTCTATGAAATGGGTTGCGCCAGAGTTTGATTCTGTATCTCCGATAGGTGAAAAATATCTGGAGCTTGCGATGAAAAATATTATAAATCCCGAGTTTATCTCTGTTGTAGAAAGAAAGCCAAAGGTGTTTAGAGGTGGTATTCCTTTTGTAGTAGAAGCCGCTATTGCATATGGTGGTGGTGCTGGAAGAAAGAACGGTGAAGGCGAAGAAGCTGGTGGCAATATTATAAGGTTTGCAAATAAGGTTCCTTTGTTGTTTGATAGCTCAACATGTGCTATAACATATGCTGTTAGGAGCATAGACTGGAAGAGGTATAATATTAAAGACTTCGATCAAGAGCCTGTAAGCGTACTTGTAAACGTTTCTTCAGTCTTTATTCCTTATTCCGGCGTTGGCAAACAGGCGATAGCACAAGAAGAGGCAATAATAGACGAGATAAAGCTAGCGGTGATGGATGCAGCGAGAAATATTCAACGCTACATAAGCAACGTAAGGAGCAGAAATCTTGCAGAATCAAAATACAAAACCATAATGCGTTATATAACACAGCTTTCAAGCGACCTATCCGAGCTTACAGGGAATAAGCAAGAAATTTTAGAGGAGAAGCTTAAGAAGCTTGTTGATACAAAGTACAAAAAGCTTTTCGAAGCAAGTGAACAAGCTAGCAGTACACAAGAAGGAGAGCAAAACACACAAGAAGAGGAGCAAGAGGACAATGATGAAAGCAAAGAGGCAAGCTAATTATATTATAAGCTGATCAAGATGCTCTGTATCGATTAATTTTATCAATCCATTTGCTATTGCTACTTTAAGAGCTTCACTTTCATCTCCAAAAGAGCTATAAACTGCTTCGATAAACTTGAGCTTTCTTTCCTCATCGAAGAATACAATAAACTTCTTTGTATCGCCGCCAACCCATATCTTGCTCCTTTTACCTGTTTCCGCATATATAAATACCTGTGCCTCAACACCACTTTTTGTTATATCTATATCTGCATCCTGTGCTGCGCCCAGATCTGGAGTAAATGATATGCCTGCGGTTACAAAGTAGTCTCTAAGTCTCCTAAATGTGGCCAAATATTCTATGCTATAGCCAGATTCATCAATCCATCTTTTTGGTGCGAAATAATCCTTTATATTTGCAAGATCGCCCGAATTAACAAGTTTTGTTAATATTATATCGACATTCTGAAGCGTTATAGATATGGGCATGTTATTATATCTTAAGTTTGAAGCTATACCATTCTTTATCTCTTCTGGCAAGAGCGGCATATACCTCCAATGGTAACGCATATTTATTTTATCAAATAGGTCCAATATCTCTTTCTTTGGCACTACAACGTGTGTCTTCTTAGAACGTGAAATTTCTGGTATATCTATGTAATATTCATCTCTATTTGGCGCTTTGATGACAAGATTCAAAACAATGACTATTATTATTACGATAGCAAACTCTATATAATAGGCAGGGATATGAAGTATCTCTTTTGAGTACTGTGTTACATACGTATAATTACCATTAAATATGTTGATCTCAAATGTTTGCGTGCCGTAGCCTATAATACTACCTTTAGGTAGCCTGTATAATATCTCACTATTATTTGTTATTCCGCTTGTAAGATAGCTGTTGTCTAAGCTTATCGAGTATGTAGAATTTGCTATCGGCATGCCAAGGCTCGATAATCTAAACAGAAATGTTCCATTCCTGAAATTCAAATTTATTGGGCTTATCTCTATTCCCGCAAGCTCAAAGAGAGAAGCAGCGTAAGGCCTATTGTTGAAATCTCTAAGTATTGCTATATAATAGCCGCTTGGCATACCAAATGATTCATATTTGATTATGTTAATCCCTGTAGAGGTATTAAAGAAGCCAATAGGTATAGATGTAACGTAGGTCATGTTGCTTGTATAAAGATCAATATGTGGTATAACGAGCCTTCTTGTCGGTGAGTTTATGTTCATGCCTATTACAATGGGCACTGTTTGGGTTTCTGCTATTGGTGAAGGTATGCTAAGGCTTCCATTAAGCTTAGCATACACACTGAACCTCTTAGATATTATAGAATAATTTGTTGAATTACTGAATACTACTTTTACCAAAGGGTAAGTATAATTCATTCTATCAATATTGCTGTAATTCATGAATTTCTGGAGTGCAAATACGCCAAGCGAGCCGCTTGTTGGTTTGCTGATCGTATAATTCCCATACGCTATTTCTGGTATCCAGAATCTGCTATAAAGCGCAAACGCTATATCTCTGGCCATGTAACTAGCATTAGGCCATGCACTTGTTGGCTGGTTTGAAAAGGCTATAAGTGTTCCATTTAGCACATTTGCATAGCTTACATTACCATACCTGTTTGCAAGCGAAAACGTGGGTTTACTAAAATAAAATAGATTAGAGCTTGTTAAAGGCATACTCCAGCTTAGCCCATATTGGTTGAGTAACTGCATGCTCTGAGGGCTTGTCTTGAATATTATAGAGCCTGTTCCAATGCTTCTTGAAAAATTGTCGCCTACATAAACTACCGTGTCGCCATTTGAAAGAAGAGTCAGAAGCGTTGTATTCCCATTATAACCGCTATTTGGAATAAGGGTTACTGGGAGCAGGCCTGTTGCTAAGATAATAGTAGAATTTGGTGGTATTGAACCTATTGCACCAATGTTTACCACATTGAATGTTGCATTATTAAGTAATGCATACCTCTCTAGGTAATATCTTAATGCTGTTGTAACTTCTTGGTCATTAAAGCAGCCTATGCACATAGCGGGGCTGCTTACATAGTAAATATTCCTAACAGGATTGCTGGTATAAAAATTAACAGATATCGTCGCGTTTATTACATTAGATGCTGTATAATTTAAAACAACGAAAGGAACAGCATATTGATTATTTTCATAGCTCAAAACACCCTCTGTATATATGCTGAAGTTGAAATAAGGCTTACCATAGTTTATATATACTGGTGTAGATGTTTTTAGCTGAGAGTGGATATACGCTGAGAGTGCAAATAAAAAAGCGGCTATTATTAATATGATCGCAATACTAATAATTAAAATTCTTGAGGCTTTCATAACATCCTTTTCATATTAGCTACAATTCACTCTGCTCTTTCCCTTTAGCAATGTATTTATCCACAAGCTTTGCAATAAATTTAGATATAATATTTGTATTCTCATTTACTTTTTTAACAATCCTATATACTCTAATGTTTCTGACTCTTTTGTTAATGCTCACATAGTATTTCATGCCTATCCCTTAAGCTCTATGTAGCCTAGAGAGACCATTTTGTTAAGTATCTGCTCCACCCTTGGTGAAGGTACCTTGTATATCTTTGCAAACTCGTCTATATCTATGGAGTTGTTGTGGGATTCTATCCAGTCCTGTATCATAGCCATAAGCGATTCATCAGAGTATGTTTGCAATGCTTCAAGCTGTGCCTTAAGCTGCTTGTTCTCTTCGCTGAGCTGTGATGTTTGTATTGTAAGGTTTCTATTCGATGCCGCGAGTTCAAGATTGAGCCTTTTTAATTCCCTATATTCTGTTAGCAATGCATCGTATCTGTTAAATATTGTGCTGTAGTTTTCTGAAAGACTGTTTAATACATCATCTATAGCAGAATCAAGATATTGGTAGAACTTCTTTTCATCTATCCTGAAGTAATCAGAAATTATAGAAAGTACAGAGAGTAAATTCTTAAGTACAAATAGCCTCCTTAGCCTTACGCTTGTATCTGGTGCTATCGAGTATATAACCTCTACTCCAGATTCGCTTATCTTGAACAGAAAGAAGAGAAAAGGTTTCTTATGTATATCTCTACTTTCAACTCTTGCTATTACAAGCTTGTTTTCTTCTATCTTCGCTGTATAGGCGGGAAGCTGTGAAACAAGCGGTAATAAATCATCTATCTTTCCGTTAATGGTTCCTGTAAATACAACTTCCTCTACCTTTGGAGTTATTGCTTCTTCAGGCACTTAACCACTACTCTTATTTCTTTGTTAAGGTATAAATTTGTTTATCCTTGCTAGTTTCCTTAACTTTTGGCATATAGCTTAGAAGCGAGAGAATATAAAGAAAGAGAATAAGTAGAATGCCGATAAACAGTGTGTTTAGCCTTGGTGAGACTATAAGGCCAAACACCAAAAAGAGGAAGCCCAGCACAAGATAAATTATTTGCCTTCTTACAAATCTGCTCCTGTATTTTAAGTATTTTGGATAGCATTCTTTGCAAACAATTAGCTTGTTACCTTGTTCATTTTTTGTTATATTCCTCTTAAACCATCTTATTGACTTTATAACATAATCCTCTTCTACCTCTATACCATGCTTTTCCTTGCCGCATATTATGCAGTAGCCTCTTATTTAATCACCTATATCAAGTTCAACTACTCTGCCATAAGCTTCATTTATCTTTTCTTCATCAAATGTATTCATTATATCTGTTATTTTTACATCATCGACTCCTATCCTTCTAAATATATTTATTATATCTTCCCTTCTCAGGCCCGCTTTTTGTAAGAGTTCTGCAAATGCAACAGCATTTACATGTCTATGCCTTTTATCAAGCTCTGCTTCAAGCTTATCTATATTAAGCTCGCTTACTCCAAGAACGGTAAGGTTTCGTCTTAGTTCCATTCTGTTTACAATAAATGTCTCTCCCATTTGATCAGCCTGCAAAGATCCTTGTTATAAATGCATCCTCTACGCCAAGGTATCTAAAGAATGAAATAATGTTTTCTTTCTCAACCCCGTAGCTTAGAAGAAGTTTTGCAAAACTCTTTGAATCTATAGTCTTGTCTTGCGAATCGAGTATTTCAAAAAGCTTGTCAATCACTTCATTTGGCACATTAACATCGATAAGCCTACCCTTAAGGCTTATCTTCTCGAAGTAATATTCGCTCGATATATTTGGATTCTTAAGCTCATCATTGGTAAGTATATCTTTAATAAGTAGCGTATATACATCAAGCGGTACTTCGCCTATAATCCTCTCAAGTAGGAATGTTTCTGGGAACTTTACAGACGTTTGGAAAGACATGTCAACAGCAGCTTGGCCAACGCCAAACTTGCCTATTTCCCCCCTTATAAACGAAGAGAAGTTTAGTGATTTTTGTAAGTAATCCATAAACCTCTCGAACTTTACCCTTAGTATAATGTTCGTGCCAACGTTTGAGAATATAGCTTCGTTAATGTCTGTTGGGTTTTGGGAAGCAACTATTAGCGCAAATTGGTACTTCCTGCCCTCTCTTACTATAGTTACAGCATCGCTCCTATCATCTCCAGCTATTTTCCAAGCCTCGTCAAGAACAACAATTGCCTTAATACCTTTAGAGGCGCTCCATCCTTCTATTCTCATCCTTTCTTTTAATGATTGCAATATGAACAAAGCAGCAAGCGCCCTAAATGTTTCATCTGGCAAGCCTGATAGGTCAATATCCACGAGACCTGAAGATGCAAGCTTGCCCAAATCTAATGTACTCTTTTTTGCAAAATAGTCTTCGCCTTCCCTTACGAATTGTCTAAGTCTATAAATCGCATTTTCGAGTTCTGCAGGATAATTATATGTACCTTCTTGCAGCTTCTCCTGCAAAAGCGCTATAACATTTGTTAAGGTTGGTGGTTCTTTGCTAGGATCTGGGATCTCTGCCAGATTGAAACCTGCATTTACATAAGCCTGCTCTATCGCCTCTTGTGTGAGTCTCCTTTGCTCTGGATAATCTCCAATATCAGTAAGTATCTCGAGCGAGTTCATAATTTGCTTTACTCTGTCTAAAGGTTTTATTCCTATTAAATCCATTATATTAAGATAATCTCCTTTTCCTAAGGATACAACAGTGCCTCCACTTTGCTTTACCCAAGCCTTATACTCTCCAGCCCAGTCTATTATTATAGCATTTGCATTCCATACATAGCTTGCCCTTATAAGGAAGGTTTTAACAAGGAAGCTCTTTCCTGCCCCTGTTATACCTACAACAGCGATATGTGGGTTGGTAAGATTTGCAAATGTCCAGGTAAACGGAACATTAAATATCTTTGTAAGACCTAGGAATATGGCGTTTGTTGGATCGTTTAGTAGATAATTGGCTGGTGGCTCTGGGGGTTTGCTTATAAATACTCTCTTTGCGAGTTCATTGCTCATTATGTTTTGAACTTTTATTAGGCTCATAGTAACACTATTTCTGGTATGCAAATAAACTCATTAAATCTCCTACACTTGTTGGAATAAAGTAATTAAACTTAAAAAGATAATAAAGTTCTCTTCCGGTTATTCTTGTAATGCTTAAGTCAAATCCGCTCATTACTGTCTGAATCTGCCTTAGCTGGTTAGAAAGTGCATCCATCGCTGCCTTTTCGCTTACTCCTGCAGCCACACTTTCGATGTACATTAGGCTCTGAATAGGTTTTTCACCGCTAGAAAGTCTTTCAATCCTAGCTTGAACTATTCTTATCTGCCTCTGAAGATCATCTATAGCCGTTTGGCTTGGGTTGCTGCTGCTAAGCTCTCTCGAAAGTTTGAAATTTAATAAACTTAGCTTGCCTTCAAGCTCTTCTCTATAGTTTTGTACATCCTGCGCTACTACTATTAGATTATACTTAAATGGGAATTTTATGCTCATCATTGCTCTTTCCCATCTTGTTGGTGCATCGATAAGTAGTGTTTCGTTTTCCTCGCTCTCCTCGCTTGTGAATACATAATTATAGAGGTTTGCTGTAAGATAACCTATTGCATAATATACTCCATTTGCATTCTTTATAACGCAATTCTGCTCCTTCGGGATATAATAATTCTTAGCAGGTATTATCTTCATTTTTAATATTGTTGTTATAAGTGGAAATATAAGGAAGTCAGCATAATTTATAAGCAGAAGGGCGAGTATGGCAATTATTGCAAATACAGCTATTAATGTAGCAAAAATTCCATATGTCGTAACATCTACTAGCACAACCAGTATCACCATCGCAGAAACTGAAATATAAACAAGCGTGGTTTCATCCATTATATGGCACCTTTTATCTGTTGGTTTATTGTCGAGAATGGAATCATATAGTCTGGCTCAATGAGCATTAAAAGTTCGGGGGTAGATATAATATCTGAAACAACTCCATATATTGAGTTAATACCTGCCATAATCTCGTTTGCACTCTGCATTGCAAGGTTAAGTGCCTCTTCATCATTTCCTCCCATAGCTGTTACAGATGCATAAGATATGGCAATGAGTGAATTAGCATTTGAAACAGTGTCGAGAAGGTTGTGCCACATTGTAACCTCTCCCTTTGCCCTTTCTACTTCTTCTGGCTTTGCATCCTTCTTGCTAAGCACAATACTATACCTTGTTTCGGCATCATTGAGCTTGTCTCTTATTTTGTTTATATAATCATCCTTGTTTAATATGTTGAGCTGTGTTGTTACCTTTACTGGGTTCCTACTTAGCGAAACTAGCTTGCTAAATAGTTTTGAAAAGTCATACCTTTCCTCTTCACTCATCTCTGTAGAGGAAGAGTAGATAGGAATTCTAATAAACATTGTAGCGTATGTAAAGTCACCCTCTCTGCCTATTATGGCATTTCCGTTTGGTGCAATAATGAAAGGCTCCTTCTCGTCAAGCAGAATTGTTTTGCCTTTTGCATGAATGAACGGTATTACTATATAATAGTAGTACCTCATTGAAAAGGCTAATACTGCAAAGAATAAGGCAAACAAACCTAGAACAAACTTAAGCAGGGATGCTGGAAATGTAGATGCAACTATTGCGAATGCAAAAGCCGCCGCTGCAAATATACCAAAGATTAATACCTGGAAGTTGGGCACATTGGTCACTTATAAAAATATATTAAAGATAAAGTTATAAAATACTAAGCGAGCTATATAACTTATATTCTGCTTAATAGTCTACCACTTGGGCGCATTCCGCCAAGAAGGTCTGCTATTGTTGTTATAGAATAATACGTTAATGCAAGTATGAGTGCTGGATAGAATATAACAGAGATCCAGAAAGAGCCCATCATCTCTAGTATTGTTTTTATCTCCTGCGGTATGGAATTCGGACCATTTGGCACAACCCCATTTGTTATAGCATTGCTGCCCTGTGATATATTATTAAGCTGTGCTGTTGCTGCAATAAATGCTTGCATAGTGCCTTTAGAGGTAAAGAAGAATGCTATGGAGAAGAGAGTGGGGAGTATAAAGTAAAAACCAATTGCAGCACCTATGAGAAGGCCACCAACACTCCTTGTGGGTATTATTGAACGTAGGAATATACCTGGTATAAGGAATACGGGTATAGAGGCATACATAGCAAATAGTATAAGGTAGAATTCAGTGTAGAGCACCATAAGGCCTTCTACAAGCAGCGTAGAGAGTGCAGTCGCTGGTATAATAAACATTATCTCAAGCGGTATAGCAGCATATTCCAATATTTTTGAAGCTGTAGCTAGAGTGTATACTGATATACTTATACTTGTATAGAAATAAGCAAGCATAGCCGGATCGTATAGTGCCTTAAGTAAGCCTTGGGTTGCGTTTATTGTGTTGTAAATATACGTAAGACTTGTGTTGTATGGATCTACGCCTATATACAAGCCAGGTATTATACCAAAGAGTAGTGCTGCAAGAAGCATAAAGAATGCAACAAAGATAAGGCTAGCCCCCGCTTCATAAAATTCACCTATACCATAGCTTCTAAGCTTGCTGTTTCTTGCTACTATACCAGCTACAAAAATTACCGCAGCAATCATGAAGCTAAACAAGACAGCAAGCATAAGCACCGGCTCCCAATCTGTAAATTCTTTATAAGCTGCCTGATTGATCTGGCTGCAGTACCATGGTGCAATTTCATTTATACTATATTGGTTGGGGCAGTAGCCCACGCTCTGTGGCACATTATTTCCATTACCTGTGTTTGGTGCTTGTGCATATGCAATCTGCAATAAAATAATTAATGCAACAAATAATGCAAAGGTAATATTAGGCTTTTTAATGCTCATAACACCACTATATTATATTCGCAAGCAAACTCATAAAATCTAATCTTTCTCCAAAAGCCTGGGAGAAATCAAGTACAAAAGTATTAACAACCACAAAGTTGAGAATGGGCAAAATAAGAGAAGCAGTAGCTGTAAAGCCGGCTATGTTTATTATATCATAAATGGTGCTTAAGATTGCGTTAGTAAGTGCCGAACCTGTGAGCACACTTACAAGCGCGCTCTGTATGCTTGTACCAAACGTATTTGCAGCTACATTTGGAAGCATATTAACTATAAGCTGGCTATATGCTACATTTATGAAACCATATGTTATGCTTACCATTAGTGGATATACAAAGCCTACGCCAACGCCAAGCGCTATTAGTGAGCCACCAAAACTGCGTGAGAAGCCAAAAATCCTAGCAATAAGCCCTATAGGTACAAGTATAGCAAAGATTATTGGTGCAGCCGATATTATAATAAACTGCAAGTCATTTATTATGAAGAGCCAGCTAATTGCTTGGGTCATATAACCAATATAAGAGCCTAGGACACTGCCAAGGCTGAATAAGCCTGTTGCTGCAATTCCCAGATTATTAATGCCAGGTATAAAGTTTATTTTCATGCTAAGCAATGCCCCAGCATTCAAAAGTGCGTATAGCAAGAAGGAGAAATTATTTGTATTTTCAAGAGCTCCATAATTCGTGAACCAGTAAAGATCATATAATGCAGTCTCATATAAGTTTCCACCGTATGGAATATGCACACCTGGGGGTATATTATTTACTAGGATTAGATTTAGACTTTGTAGGAGGCTTTCTGCGTTAAAGGAGCATAGCCAAGTTGCAAATATGCCAAAGGCTATTATTAGAACAATGCTGAATAGTGTTTGGTAAATCATTATACCTACATTCTTTCTTATATCTCCCCTTCCCATAAGTGAAGCAAATAAATAGATTGCAGCAAGTATAACTATAGTTAATGTTGCAGCTATCAAAGTTATCGGAAACCACGCTGTGTATGGTGCGGTTAGGAAGCCGTTTATACTGTTTAAGCATTCTTGCATTAACAGATAATCAACGCTAAACAATCATATCACCTTCTTAAGAACGCCACCATGCGTAAGCGATGGTGCACCAAGCAAGTCTCCAAATGCTTCTATGAGATCAAAACATATAACTAAAGAGATCAATACGCCTATAGTGTTTATGCCACCAATAGCGATAATTCCTATATATTCAATTATTAAAGAAGAAAATATTGTTGAGATCATTACATTAGGATTAATCGATGTTGTTAGGCTCTTTGTAAAAAGGTTTGTTTGTAGCGTGATTTCATGATTTGTTATAATGTTTTTTGCATAGGCTTGTATACTTGGTGAGGCGGTGATGCTTGAAATCGCGTATATTAGCGCTGGATAAAATACATAAAATGAGATAAATAAGCCTAAAAGAGCCCCTCCTATTGCCCTAGTCCATGGAAAAGTGCGAAAAAGTATTCCAAGGTATAGGAAAAGTGGGAAGAGATAATATATTATCGCCAGCAGGTATACATTAACAAGTTCTATTCCTGTTATAACAACAATAGGCAAGCTAAATGAACTCGCCATTTTAGAAAGCAAGCTAAGCCATACGAACGGCTGGAAAGTAGCGCCAAATCCATTTGGCATGAGGTTAAATTGAATCGAAGAAACAATATTGATTTCAAAAATTGTTAGAGCAAGTAAGATTAGGTTCCCTATCTCGCCAAGCGCATTTCCATAGTAATATTCACAGGTACTGTAGTATAAACTGGATGTGCTCGTAATGCTTTGCTGGCTTGTACTTACAGCAGATGCGCTAAACTGCGCAATGCCTATAACAATGCCATCTATCCCTGCAATTCCACCAGCTACAAATAATATTAGGATAAAATTAAGCACATTTTCGAGTATCTCATTTTTAGAAAATGTAATGAGGTAGTTTATCTTGAAGGCGATTCCTATCGCATACAAAAAAGCAACAATCATAAGCACTGAGAGTATTATGAGCATCGAATAGCCTATAAGCCCTTTGTATGTCGAAGCTTTACTCAAAGCGCTAAACGTGCTTGGTAGTCCATAATATAGAGAGTTGCAAGGATCTGGTGATAATTGTGTTTGTGCATAAGAAGTTCTAGCAAGAACAATTATAGCAAGCATAACCAATAATATTACTCTTTTATTCATACAAGCCTACCTAATCCAAGCAGATTTGTATCACCGCCCATAAGCTGTGATATTCCTTTGATTGCAGAGATAAGTATCAATATATTTATTATTGTTAGTATATAGCCTGTAACTCCTATAATTCCATATAGATCAGCAAAATGGAATATAAGTGTAAGCGCATTCTGAGGCTGGCATGAAACAACAGTTAGTGGTATATTGGGCAGGCTCCCTGTCACTGCACCTCCTATTCCGTATGCAAGCAGATTATATATCCCTACGCTCGGAAGCATAAAATAAGCTGATATCCCTAGCTCGCTCAAGTAAATATTGCCCCCATAAGGATAACAGCCATAATAATTTACTATATTCGTTGCGTTTGGAAATACAAAGAAGTTTATTGTGTTTGAATTGTAAACAATAGATTTTCCTTGAAGCGATAAGCCGTTCATTGTAAATATTGGTATTGTACTTGGACTTGCTCCTATGGGCCCAAGTGTTGCATTGTTTAAAGAGACATATTCCATAAGGAATATTATAGGAAATATTATAAGTCCTGCTATTACTATTCCTATGAGCATACCTCCTACTTTTCTAGTAAACATGCTCGCCTTTAAGATTATGCCAGCAGCGAGCAGGTAGGGCCATGCATAAATAAAAGTTATTATAAGCAGCAATTCTAGCAAATAGATTTCGAAGATTGTATACGCCTGCACCTCTATAGGTTTTGATATCTCCTTGAGTATACTATACCCTTTATAAGGTGTAAAAGAAACACTCGCACTTAAGCCTCTAGGAATGGTGGGAATAATACACATCGCTCCAAATAGTGGTGGTGTCGGTGTAGCAGCTTCGCAGAAGGTAGTAACTGGAGTAAGTTTCGCAAGGAATCCAATATAATTTTCATACTGGTAAAGTGCGTCTAGATTCTGCGCCATCTGGCTTGTTAGGTTAGCAACAATAACGTAGCTTGCCATTAAGTCGTAATCAGCAAATAATGCTGTGCTTATGCTGCTGCTACCACCATTCTGTATATTCGAGTATATACTATTTGTAGCGGCGCATATTGTATTGGTGGGGCTGGTAGCGCTATTTACAAGATTAAATCGATCATTTGATAGTTGTTGGCATATCTGTATTATATTACTTCCTACAGTATTTGCAGTAAGAGCAGTTACGCTTGCGCTTCCAAAAAATTCAACTATAGCTATTATAATGACCGCAATTATGACAGTTCCAATCAGTTGGCCAAGCTCATTTATCGCAGTTTCTTTGATCCTTGAGTTGTTGAGAAGAGTGCCAGCAAAATAGATAAAGCTTACTATAAATATGCCTATAAGTATTGCCAGTGTAAGTATTGAAATCCAGTTTTCAAGTGCACTAAAGTGCGTTATAGTTAAGCCGCTAGCTGAGGCTAAAGGAATTAGCATTAGCACCATAGCTAACAATGCTAGCCTCAACTCCATATACTTTCACTTCTCAATCCAAAGCCCGCATTCAGAGCCTTGGTTAAGCTTATTGCAAATGCAACCGTTATAGAAATATTTAGTGCCATTAAGAATATGCCTTGGAATACAAAGTCAGAGACTTGCTGGGCTATAACACCGGTAGATGCTGGAGCTAAAAGTATATCTTGAAAAGGTACGCCGCTGAGAACGCTCGGATAAAAGTTAAGTGGTAATGTAACTGGAAATCCAAAAAGATGGTAGATTGTTGGATTTATTGCAAAGAGAGAACTTGCTGGAATCGAGCTTGCTGTATATTTTATGGGATAACTACTATAGTATGGGTTGCATGTCGTTTGTGCCCCTATGCAATATGTCCAATTAACAATATAAGAATCCATGACAAATGTAAGTGGGTAAATAAAATAAAAGGCTATCGCCAATGCAAGGAAGGAGTTTGCTGATTCTCTAAGTCTAGGTCCCAAAAATGAAAGAGTTCTCATCGCTATCGCAACAGGCAAAACAACCGTTAGCATTGTTGCTTTAACTATGAAAAGCATTAGAAAATTCAAGAAGAGCATGCCAAAAGTCAGTATTACTAGTGCATTATAACCAACTATAATATCTGCATATGTATTGTATACGCTGCCAAATGATGGTGCAATGCCGGCAGTTAAAGTTACTACACTACTCTGTACTAGTGGGATTGAAATGGGTGAAACTAAAATGTTGAATATTTCTGAACCTATCATAAATTCTATTGATGTTGAGTATATATGTGTTGCTAGATTTATACCATCTACAAATAGGAGCTTGCCAATATAGATTTGTGCAGCTTCGAAAGGGTCCATACCGGTTATAGAGTTTGTAAAGTTGCATGATAAGCTTGCAACTTCAACAAGTATTATAATAATAAAAATGCTTAGTATCATCTGCATGATCTCAAATTTTGAAGTAGTCTTGAGTTTTTCTCTAGGTGAGGGTGGAAGAAGGTTAGAAAGCGCATATATCAAAGCAGCGATAGTGAAGAATAGCAGTACAACAAGCATATTTATTCCTATCCAGTTATTTGCGTCTACTCCACCCCCAGCAAACGCGCATGTATTAAAGTCAAGCAAGAAAGAAATCATATTATCCAATCCTTAGTCTACTACCCAACTCAAGCCTTATTGTGCCGCCAAGCGACTTTGCTATAGAATCAACCAAAGGATACCATATCATTAAGTCTATTAGAAGAAATAAAAATTCAGCAAAAAGAAACATAAAATATGGGGCGTATATATTTAATGCGGGATATATACTTATGGTTAATGGAAGGGCAGAAAAAAAGTTATATTCAGGAGATATTCCTATCAATACTGTATTTATCGCAGCCGTTAGCACTTGTAGTATTCCGTTAAGTAATGCGTTTCCAGTTGTTGGGAGTGCTATAGAATAGCTTAACATGTTGTATAAGATAGCGGTAAGTGGCTCATTTAGCAGTATTATCAAAAGTGGAAATACTATAGAGAGCCCTACTCCAAAGGCAAATAATGTGCCACCGATGGGTCTTAGGAACGGGAAAGCCCTAAATATTATACCTAACGGCAAAAAGATCATAATACCTATATATACTATAAGTGGCATCAGGATGTACATGAATGCGATAAGCGAACTTACCGGAAAATAGAGGAAGTTTATAATATCATTCACAATAGATTCAAATTGCCCGATCGGTGTTGCAGAAACAGATTCAAGCATTGGGTTGTTATAAAGCTGGAACGTCGAGCCAAATGTAAATGCGCCAACCGGTGGGATGGGTATGGGGAGCCAATATCCAACATTAACTGTTTTCCAAGTAGATATTCCAGTTGCAACACCTAAAGGGCTTTCTGGAAAACCGCCCTCTGAGCTTCCAAATTCGTTTATATCTGAATAAATACTGCAGAGTGCTTGGCTAGAAGAGCTACTTAAAGTATTTAGTATCTGGTTGAGTCCAGACACGGTGTAACTGCTAGTAACTTGTTGGCCTATTAAGAGAAGCGATATATTTCCAGCAAATACAAGAATGCCTATAGCACCGGCAATAAGTATGGCAGATTTCGCCATCTCCCAATACTCATTTTTAAGCCACTCACCAAGCTTTGTTCCTGGAACAACTTTATTTATTATAACGCCTATAGCTATAACAAGGAAGGAAAGCATAAAAGCAAGTGCAAGCACAGAAAAGAGTGGGCTTGTACTAAGGGCTAATGTAATAGGGGAAAGTGAGAAGCAAGAGGAAGAATCTGCAAACGATGTTTTAGAATAAAGGAGAAGTAGCAATAAGGATATAATTAATACCTTGCTGGCGCCCATGATATCAATTATATTGAAAAATAATAAATTAAATACCTAATGCTTACCTCTTTTAGTCTTTTAGTGCTTAAGTATTGGGAATCTTTTCATATAAGCCTCTGCCTGGAAGATCACAAAGTAGGGCAGTATAAAGAGAGAGCTGAATATGAGCATAGCATATCTTGAATAAAACGTACCAAGGATGAGTATGAACAGCTCATCAAAAAAGCTCAATACAACTATTGCCATGAAGAGCCAAATAATAAAGTATTGCGGCTCCCTAAAAAGAAGCTTTGTACCGTCTTTTATTGCTCTTATCATTCTTTTGTTGTCAATTACTATTGCGCTAGGAGCATAGAAAATAAACAAAAATAATACAAAACCAACAATAGAGGTTATTAAACCCGCATAGCCTGTTGGGTAGCTAATTATATCTACAAGAATAATAATAGCAGAATAAAGTATGAATATAACAAATACTTTTCCTGTATACTTCTCTATACTATTTATCATATCTCTTGTTACCTTGCCATAAGTTCTTTTAGTCTTGACTATATACGCTATTGCAACAAATGCAAAGCTTAGAAATAGAAGGGAGAAGAATGTTGCTACAACTATAATAGCAATTCCAAACATATTAATATTTACAAAAGCGCTTGCAGTTCTTAAGAATGTTGAACCCATCGTGATATATGTTGGCAATGGTACAAGTAGTGGTATTGCAAATGCAATTATAAAAGGTATGGAGAAGAGTAGGACAAGCTTTAAATTCTCTGCGTAAGTTCCAAATGCATCGTATATTATATTTGGCATGCATGCACCTTAGTATATATAATTATTGTAAAATTTAAATACTATCTTACTTTATTCTCCGGTGCTAAAACCATTATCGGTGGCGGGTAATATACATAGCTCCCATTGAATATTACAGGATCAGCATAGAATGTGCCAATCCCTTGTGGAAGTGTGATTTTGTATTTGATATTTGCTATACCTTTTTTGTTTAAATGTATGAAGTTTGTATCTATCATTTCTGCATTGGGTGTTTCATTCGCACCTTGAATTATACTTCCATTTATCCCATATAATGATATGCTGCCATTATAAATTGAAAATAACGTTGTTAATGTTGGTATATTTGCCTTATATGATATTGTTAGGTTATACAAAAACGTATTATTTGCTACTGTATAGCTCTGGTTTAGAATTTTGATATAAAAATTGCTTTCATAAGCATCGTGTGCAAAGAATACATATGTAGCAATTGCTATTACTATAATAATGAGGCTGTACAATATGGGTTTTTTATAACTACTTATTTTATTCCTGCCTACTTTATACTCTAAGCCTAGGCTTATTAGAAATGCACCTATGAAAAATAAATAATATGTAACTATGCCATGGGTTAAGAATAAGAAAGGGATAATACTTATTATAAATGCGAGCCTTTTATCGTTTATGTAAAGCATAAGAAGTATAGAAAAAATGATGAATGCACTAGGTACAAGCGAATAAGCATGTAGTCCTGTTGGATAAAAAGCTGTTATAAGGTAGCCTGCCAAACCGTAGCTGTCGGGTATTATGTATGAGGTTGCTGGTAATATTACATTATGCAAAAATTTGTATGGGCTAAGCAATATAAAAGGCCCATTTATTATAAGGAAGACAAATAAAGTAAGCGAAAGTTCTTTAACGCCTTTCCTAAGCCCAAAGTTGGAAAAGGTATATAAGATCAGCAAAAGAACAGGGAGCCAGAGCATCTCCTGGATAGAAGCCGCGAGCCCGAGAAAGAGCCATCCATATCTAGTGCCGGATTTTGAATAAGCAATAAGGATAAGCAAAAGCATTAATGCTTGCATAGATGAGCTGAGCACAAATAAACTTACCAATATCCCTGTAAGAATGAGAAAGCTCGGCTTAGCGGTTTCTTCTTTCTTGGCTAAGTAGCCTATTGTGAGAAACAATAGATAAAGGAAGAGGAATACCTGAAGCTTTAGCATGAGATCTATTTTGATAGGTAAAACAATGAAAGGAACATCTATAATGGAAAAAAGTGCCGGATAATCAAGCACCCCTATAATCTTATTTTCTGTTGTTGCTGTTATCCCGAAATTCGACAAATTTTCAAAGAGTAAACTTGAATAATCGCTTTCATAAGGATTATGTAGATTTAAAATATCCTTTGCGGATAGAAACTGAATGAACATCTCATCGTCCATGTGCCAAGAGACTATGATTACAAAATTGTAGTAGAAAATAAGGGCAGCAGCTATTACAAAGAATAATACTGATACTAATCTAGCATGCCTGAATGGTTTCGTCTTAAATAGGTACATTCCAAAGAAGACAAGAAAGATTATGGGTATGTAAAAGAAAAACCATATTAAAAATTGCTGTAGTGTAGCAAAAGCTTTTTTAAGTATAATAGAATACGGCAGGCTTAATGCCTGAATTATAAGCAATGCAACTATAATTATTAAGATTAAGTTCTTGAGCCTACTTTTGCTAAAGAAAAGTAAAAAAGTGTAAAGGATAAAGAGTGCAAAGTTTAATAAGGTAAGAAAATTTACAATAGGCACAAAGAGGTAAAGTGGTGGTAGAATAATAGTATTAAATAATATTATAAGTGAAGCAAAAATAAGCGAAATCTTATCATTTCTGCCAATAATGCCAAGCATAAATTAAAGAAATAGAAAAAATATTTAAATCAGCAGCTTACACTTACTACGTTTCCGAAGCCAGCAATCATATTTACAAGAGGCTGTGCTATTATTACTAGTATTACGCCAACTATACCCCCTAGAATCATACCAAGAGCCCATCCCTGCAAACTGCCTTTAAGCTGGCCGGCTGACGGTAGGAAGTGTGCTACAGCATAGAGTACGCCACCTATTAAGAACAGAACCACAGCAAAAAGTGCAATTATGCTTCTGACTGTACTAACTAATGCGCAGAAGGTTGAACTTAATGCGGTAATGCCTGTAAGCGTTGTATTCGCTGCAAAGTTTGCACCAATTAATGTTGTTGCAAAGAAGAGGTAGTACATTACCTTCCAGATATTTGTATTCATGCAAAGCACCTATATTTTCCTATATTTATAATAGAGAAGAATTTAAATATCTTTCTTTATGTCCAAATAAAAAGCACATAATCAAATTTTTGTTGAAGCTAAAATACCATCTATTATTCCGTTTACCCCTATGCCTCCTGTTGCCCTTACAGCAATTCTATGGCTAAGCACAGGCTTTGCCAAAAACTTTATATCATCTATTGTTACCTCTTTTCTACCTTCTACAAGTGCCTTTGCCTTTCCACAAGCCATAAAGGCAATATCCGCTCTTGGGCTTGCACCCATAACAACATGTATATCTTTTCTTGTTGCATCTACTATTGCTGTTATATATTTGACAACATCATCAGGCATCTCTACTTTTTTTGCCTGCTCCTGCATATCTAGTATATCATTTATTGTAATGATTTTGTTCACTGCTATCTTTTCTTCCCTTTCCTTTATCCTAAGCATCTCGCCTTCTTCCTCCATGCTAGGATAATCTACTTCTATCCTCATAATGAACCTATCCGCCATCACCTTTGGCAATAGCTCTGTTCCTTCTATCCTAAGCGGGTTTTGGGTTGCAAATGCTGTGAAAGGCTTTGGCAAAGGTATATCCATACCGCCTAAGCTGACCTGCCTTTCCTCAAGTGCTTCAAGAAAGGCACTCATAGTCTTTGGCGGTGCTCTATTGAGCTCATCAATAAGCAGTATATTTGTGAAGATAGGCCCTTTTTTAACCTTAATACTGTTGTCTGAATCAATATAAGTATAACCTATTATATCCTTGGGCTCAAGGTCTGGCGTGCCTTGTATTCTCTTAAAATCTGCATCTATAATAGAAGCTAGTGTCTTTGTCATTGTGGTTTTTGCAACTCCAGGAACGCCCTCTAATAGCGCATGCCCATTTGCTACGATTGAAAGAAAAAGGAGCTCAAGCGTTTCCCTCTTTCCTGCAATATGCTTGCTCATCTCTTCGATTACCTTTAGATATGCAGTATGAGCGTCCAAACCAGCACCTCTATACTAATGAGCAAATAAATCATAAATATCTTTGCATACCGCTGCTGAATAATTCAAATATATTAATAAAACAAAAAAGGAACTAAGAACGCGGGAAAAGTGTGTGGGCTCATGAAACTAAACCTTCTGAACGTTAGAGTAAAAGGATTACAAAAGGTCAATGCGAAGCATATTTTATAAAGTACATATTTTCTAATACTGAAGAAGGATTCGGTTAGTCGAAAAATATCAACAAATATTAACATGAAAGATTATTTTGATTTTTGGAAACTTGATTCAAAATTTATCGATTTTAAACAGAAAAATCAGAATTCAAATCTAATGAAAAACTCTTCAAAACAACAAACTTTTAGAGGTTCGACGTTATGTAAATCAAATTTTTCAACGGTCTCTAATAAGCCTTTTATACAAAAGGTTTATAAAGATAAATTAAAAATATTTAGCGTGGAGGTAATTCAATGATAGGAAAAGAGCAGAGTGAGCCAGAGCCTGTCTCGGTTGTAGAGGCACTTGAGATACTTGAAGAGAGGAAGAAAGAGGGCGAGCTCGGCTACGAACAACAGCTTGCTTACGAGCATGCAAAGAAGTTTGCAAAGCTTAGCAAGGAAGATGCAGAGAAGCTTGAGAAGGAGCTCATCGAGCTTGGTCTTGGAAAAAGGCTCGCAAAGAAAATTATTGATATAATGCCTATAAATGATCTTCAGCTTAAGCAGGTGCTCATATTCGAGAAAAGGAGCTTCGATGATAGTGTTATAGCAAGCATTATTGAAAAGATCAACAACTATGGGAAGTAGTGTTCTTATGCCAGTAGGTGATAATATATGGATGAAAAAAAGGAAGAACTTGAGGAATATGCAGTGGTCATTGATTTCTTGCCTACTGGAAAGTCTTTTTCTGCAAACCCAGAGCCTATAGTTCAATTGCTTGGTGAGAATAAATTTACTTTGCTTGAGGCTGTGCCAAAGCCTGGAGTTATACTCCACGTTGGCGAGCGTGTATATATAGGCAAGGGCGAGCGCGATAAAATAGCTCTTATAAAGGCTAGGCTCACATATGACGAGCTTACAGAAGGTGCTAAGAACGAGCTTCCAAACGCTATAGCTAATATAATAAAATCTAACGAAAAGAGGTTTGTAGAAATATTCAATACAGCAGGTCCTCTAAACATTAGGGAGCATAAGCTTGAGCTCTTCCCTGGCATAGGCAAGAGGCATCTTAATGCCATTCTCTCAGCGAGAGAGGAAAAGCCTTTCGAAAGCTTTGAAGATCTTACAAACAGGGTAAAGCTTCTCCAGGATCCGGTAAAGCTAATAGTTGAGCGTGTGCTTATAGAACTAAAAGGGGAAAGCAGGTTCTACCTTCTGACAAGGCCTTATCCGCAAAAAAGAGGTTAAGCTTTTTCTAGATGCATTTGCGGCACAATGAGCCTCCTTTTTGTTGAGCTCGAGACAGGTATTTCTACAACATAAGCCAAGCCACGTTTCTCAACAACTACACCAACCCTACCTCTGTATCTTGGGTGTGGTATATTTCTGAAGTTTCCCTTCGGCACTATTACTACCTTATCACCTATGTTAAATTTTTTAATGAGCTTAGTTATGCCAAGCTTAGAAGGCTTATGGTGCCTGGCCAAGTGTCTTGTCCTTCCTACAAACATACCATGGGATCTTTCAGTCATTAAATCACTAATTTGTAACTTGATATTTGGCGGAAAAGTATTTATTCTTTTTATCTTTCTTCTTTGGCATTTATTCAAACTAATAGTGCTTTGAAACTTTAAAAACCTTCGTTTCTTGGGGCATTGCTCTATAACTAATGGCAAATCCTATGCTCCTCTATTTCAAAAGTATAAAATCCCTGGGAATATATATTTGTTTTGGCAACCAACGTGCAAACTAAAGCAGAATTGGAATTTATATAATTTGCGTTTGGTTAACCGCGGCTGACTATCTAAATATCTACCTTCAAACTAAAAACTTTGTAATGATATTACAAAGATTTATATATTTTTTGTAATAATATAAACTATATGGTCCAAGTAGAAGTTATAAAACAGGTAATTGCTGATCAGGAGCAAGAATTGAAGCAACAAATGACAAACCACATAATAAAGAGAGAGCTTACAATAAAAGAGGATAGCATAGGAAATGGGGTTGTAGGGATAATAACAGGCATTAGAAGATGTGGTAAGTCTGTTT